>Ga0306920_100003638_pt1 | contig 19604 bp, 17 predicted proteins | sample flu12Cox44000170_FD_204666 | JGI IMG/M metagenome (GOLD analysis project Ga0306920, IMG submission 204666) | Lab enrichment of tropical soil microbial communities from Luquillo Experimental Forest, Puerto Rico - flux4day.12C.oxic.44.000.170 (v2)... | ecosystem: Environmental > Terrestrial >... | reverse complement strand
ATGGCGGCGCCGATAATTCAATCGATCAATGCCGGCGGCCGAGATCGCATAGCGTCGCAAACGCGCCGATGCGCTTGATGATCGGCGGCTCCGTCAACAACGGCGCGTGGCCCTGATCGGCAATCTCCACCACGTCGATGTCGTGATGGCGCGAGCGCATGGCTCTGACCGTATCGCTCGATAGGATGTCGGAATTGGCTCCGCGTACCACCATCAGCGGCGTTCGCACCAGCGCCTCGAACTCGTTCCACAGCGGGGGCAGGGGCTGTTCGAAATCGATCGCTTCGAGGGTCTTCGCCAGTTTCTCATCGTAAACGGTCGTGAGTTTGTGGTCGCGCTCGCGCCAGGTACGGCGCGCCTGGCGCAGCCAATCGGCGGACTCGAGTTTGGGAAACTGGCCGCTGCCCAGGCGCTGGAGAATTTGCGCTCCCTCCTCGAACGTGCGCGGGGTGGGAAGCCTGCCGACATAGTTCTTGATGCGCATGAGCCCTTGCGGCTCGATCACCGGGCCTATGTCGTTGAGCACGACCCCGGCCAAGGCGGCGGGGCGGAACGCGGCGAGCAGCATGGCGAGAATGCCGCCGCGCGAGGTGCCGACCACGATCGCCGGCGCCACCTCGAGCGCAGTCATCACGGCGAGGACGTCGGCAAGTTCGACCGGCAAACTGTAATTAGCGTAGTCTCGGTCGTATTCGGAATCGCCGCGCCCGCGATAGTCCATGGCGAACACGCAGCGTGGCTCGGCAGTGTCCGTGGCTAGGTTTTGCGCGAGTTCTTCAAAATCATCGACCGTGCGCGCCAAGCCGGGCAGGCACAGCACCGGCAGCGTGGCGTCGCTGCGCGCGCCGTAGCGGCGCACGTGCAACCGCAGCCCGTCAGGAGCGCTGATGGTGAGATCGACGGAACCGCCCGCCCCGGGTGTCGTCATCGTCCGGAAGAATAGAACTCCATCGGGCGAAGGCAAGCTAGTGCCGCGAACCCGAAGTTCGCACCACGATTGCCGCGAGTCCGATTGCGAACTTCGGGTTCAAAGCGGCACTAGAATCATAGCGTTGCTAGTGCCCTTCGATTCCGAAGTTCGCATCCGTCGTGCTGCAAGGTTGGGCGAACTTGGAATCGGGACACTAGCGGCGGTTTACTCGTCCGCTCCGCCGCGGCGCAGATCGGCCTCGATACTCAGACGCGGCGCCTGGCCGAAGCGGACCCGGTACATTTGGAAATTCTCCATAACGCGCTGGACGTAGTTGCGCGTCTCGGAGAACGGGATGCGCTCGATCCAATCGATTGGATCGACGCGCGGATCGCGCGGATCGCCGTGGAGCTCGATCCATTCCCTCACCCGCCCGCGCCCGGCATTGTAGCCCGCAAAAGTGAGGATGTATGAGCCGCGGTAATCCTGCAGCAGCCCGGACAGCTCGGCCGCTCCCATCTGGGAGTTATAGACCGCGTCGTGGACCATCCTTTGCCAGTCGTATTTGATGCCGAACCGTTTCGCAGTGTCGCGGCCGGCTTCCGGAGTGACCTGCATCAGGCCGACTGCCTTGGCCGGCGACACGTCGCGCTGGTTGAACTCGCTTTCCTGGCGCACGATGGCGTAGGCGATGCTCCGCTCAATTTCCGGGGCGACCGAGGCATAAGCAGGGATGCCGAAATTCGGGAACGCGTACTGATCGAACGGCAAGCCGCGCCCGAGCGCCGCCTTGCCCAGCAGCAAGGTGGCACGCGCGTCCTGATGACGGCTGGTCACCTCGGCGAGGCCTAACAGCGCCGCCGGGTCGACGGCACGGTCCGCGAGGTCGCTGACCATCGGGATGATCAGCTCGCGCTCGCCGATCGCGTAGAGCAACTCGGCCGCACGGACCACTTCGAGGTTGCCGATCGCGGACCGCTGCGCGCCGTCAAGCTCCGGATGACGCATGGCGATCCCGGTGATGCCGAGTCTTGCCCGCGCCAGTTGGCCGTAGAAGGCGGTCGGATAGCGCGCCGCCATTTCATAATGTGCGCGCGCATCGTGGTTGCGGCCGAGTGCTTCGGCGGCGCGAGCCTGCCAGTAGTTGGCGCGCGCGAGCGCGATCGGGTTGGTGATGCCGTCGCCGACGTGCTGGAACTGCGCGAGCGCGGTGGTCGGATCGTTGAGGAAGCGCAGCGCCACCCAACCGGCGGTGAAATGATGGTCGGCGCGGTAGTTCTCGCTCTGCGGCAGTGCGGCCTCGCGCGCGACCCGATAGGCGCTCACCGGATCGCTGGCGTCGAGCAGCTTGCGCACCAGGACGCGGCGCGTGCGCCACCATGCGTCGGGATCCTCGATCTGCGCCGGGTCGTGCGGCGCCGCGAGCGCCATGCGTCCGGCGTCGGCGATCCGATCCTTCTGGATTAGCCACTGGATGCGCGCGAGCATGAACACCGGATCTTGGTGCGCGTCGCCGGGTACGGCGTCGAGCAGCGCGCCGGCGTTGTCCGACTTGGCATTCACCGCGGAATAAGCTTTGACGATCGCGACCGCCCAGTCGCCGAGCCGGCGTGCGCTGCGCAGCGCCGCCGCGTAATCGTGGGCGTAAACACGACGATGCATGCGGCCCAAGTAGTCGGCGCGCGTGAGCACCTGCGGGAATTCCTCGAGTACCTGCCTTTCGAGATCGTCGGTGAAATCTTCGTGCCGCCAGCCCTCGCGGATCAGCGCTTCGCCCGCGGCGCGCTGCCCCTGGGCGATGAGGGCACGGCCGAGCACGAAACGACCGCGCGCGCTTGTGGGCTTTGCGTCGGCGAAGAAGGCGCGCACGGTCGCCGGGTCGCTGTGCTCGTGCCAGAGCGCGCCCTCGGCGCGCCGCCGGAATAGCGGAATGCTTGGCCAGCTCGGATTGGTGCTGATGAACTCCGCGTAGCGCGTGAAATCGACCCCGTTGGTCTCGTTACGCAGGATCATCCATTCAATTAGCTTCCTCGCGGCCGGATCGTGCACCGAGGCTTGCAACGCGCTCGCCTCGGAAGCGCGGCCGCGGTGGATAAGCCCGGCAGCGTCCCGCACGGTCGCAATTTCGTCGGCCGAAACGCTCGCCGGCTCGATCTCGGCGGGCAGGATCATACCCGGCGCGACCGACGCCAGCGCGGTCGGCCGCGACGGCTTGGGGCCTACCCTCGTGGGCTCTGATTTTGCTTCGTGAGATTTGGAGGAGGTAGACTTCGCCAGCGACTTCTCCGACTCTTTCTCCTTCTTGGATTCCTTGTGGTGCTTCGCGTTCTTGGCGGCCTCACGCTTCGATGACTTGGCCGTCGCCGTTTTGGCGGTTTTCGTTTGCTCTTTCTTCTTTTCGCCGACCTGCGCCTTGCCGTCCTCTGATTTGCTCGTCTTCGACCCGGTGGATTTCGCCGACCCGTGTTTGATCGAACCGGACTTCTCTTTGCCTTTGGCCGTGCTGCTCGATTTGCCCGTCGCGGCAGGTTTCTTGTCTCCCGTCGTGACGGGATCGGGGGCCGGCTTGGCCCCGGCGGCAGAGCCGAAGGCAAGCAGGCCGGCGGCAGCCATGAGCACGGGCAGTCGATAGCGGCGGTTCATGCGGTTCTGCGTCCGTCTGGAATGCATATGCTAGTCGTTTCCGACCGTCCCTCGACCGGCTGTGGCGAACAGCCAGCACAATCCCCGCGTTCCGCCGCTTCCGGCCCGGAACGCAAGTCCCATCAGTCGTTTGCGTCGAGGCCAGCGGCGCAGGCTCCCTCCCAGCCGGCACCCTCCTCGGACCAGGACCGTTCTCGGCCCATCTCGTTGACGAATTGCTAACCGGTCCCGATGGCCGGAACATTTCCCGCCAACCGCGGCAAAACCGGGGCAGGGTCTTTCGTCGGCGGCGGCGAGGGGTTATTGGTTAAGGGCCGGGCAAGCGCCCACCCCATCCGAGGACCGTGTTATGACAACCAGGACCAGCTTCCAGGGCTCGTTTACCGCGCTTGTAACTCCCTTCAAGAACGGCTCCCTCGACGAAGGGGCGTTCCGCGGGCTGATCGACTGGCAGCTTGCCGAGGGGACCAACGGGCTTGTCCCGGTCGGCACGACCGGGGAAAGCCCGACGCTCTCGCATAAGGAGCACCAGCAGGTGGTCGAATGGTGCATCGAGCAGGCACGCGGCCGCGCTCCGGTGATCGCCGGCGCCGGCTCGAACTCCACGGCCGAGGCGATCGCAATGTCGCGCGACGCGGAAAAAGCGGGCGCCGACGCGGTGCTGATAGTTACGCCTTATTACAACAAGCCGACCCAGGAGGGGCTTTACCAGCACTTCAAGGCGATCAACGACGCCATCGGCATCCCGATCATCATCTACAACATTCCCCCGCGCTCGGTGATCGACATGTCGGTCGACACTATGAAGCGCCTGTTCGAGCTCAAGAACATCGCCGGCGTGAAGGACGCGACCGCGAGCATGGTGCGCGTTTCCCAGCAGCGGCAGGCGATGGGGACGGGCTTTAATCAGCTCTCCGGCGAGGACGCGACCGCCCTCGGCTTCATGGCGCACGGCGGGCACGGTTGCATTTCGGTGACCGCGAACGTCGCCCCGCGTCTGTGCGCGGAGTTCCAGGGCGCGTGCCTCAAGGGCGATTTTGCCGCGGCGCTCAAGCTGCAGGACACACTGATGCCGCTGCACAACGCACTGTTTATCGAAACCAATCCGGCGCCGGCCAAATATGCACTGTCCGTGCTGGGCAAGTGCGACGACACCGTGCGTCTCCCCATGGTGCCGGTCTCGGAGAAGACCCGCGCGGCCGTACGCGACGCCATGGTGCACGCCGGCCTGATCAACTGAGCGCGCGACCTTCGAAACGCCAGACGGTTGCCCGATCGGCCGCTCATCGGTAATGAGCGGCCATGGCGGCAAAGACCGAGCGTGCCTTCAAGGTGGTCGCGGACAATCGCAAGGCGCGCTTCAATTACGAGATCGGCGACATCTTCGAGGCGGGCATCGCGCTGACCGGGACCGAGGTAAAGTCGTTGCGGGTCGGCAAGGCGGCAATCGCCGAGGCTTATGCGGACACGCGCGGCGGAGAAATCTGGCTGCTCAATTCGAACATCCCCGAATATCTCCAGGCGAGCCGCTTCAATCATGCTCCCAAGCGGCCGCGCAAGCTGTTGCTGCACCGGCGCGAAATTGAGAAACTGATCGGAGCGGTCGAGCGGCAGGGCATGACGCTCGTTCCGCTCAAGCTTTATTTCAACGACAAGGGCCGCGCCAAAATCGAATTGGCGCTGGCGCGCGGCAAGAAATTGCACGACAAGCGGGAAACCGAGAAAAGGCGCAGCTGGGAACGCGAGCGCGGACGGCTGTTGCGGCAGAAGGGCTGAACGATGGATGAAGCACCGACAGGCGGCCCGACGCCGGCGCAGGCATGGGCTGAGCCACCCTCCGGCGCGTATGCGGCGGGTCTTGCGCAGATGTTTCAATCCGCGCTGCAAAACCATCGCCAGCGCCGCATGGCGGAGGCGGAGGACCTCTATCGTCAGGTGCTCGCGGTGGACCCGAACCACGTCGACGCTTTGCACATGCTCGGCGTTCTCGCCTATCAGTCCGGGAAAGCCGAGGCGGCAGTCGATCTGATCGGCCGGGCCATCGCCATTAACGGGGCCAACGCGAGCTTCCACAACAACATGGGCGAGGCGTTGCGTTACCTCGGCCGGCTCGACGAGGCGGTTGGACACTTCAGCAAGGCGACCGAACTCGATCCCGACGGCGCCGAGGGCCACATGAACCTCGGCAACGCTTTCAAACAGCAGGGCCAACCGGAACGGGCGATCATTTGTTATCGCCGGGCGCTCGAACTCAGGCCGGACTATCCCGAAGCGCATGTGAACCTCGGGGTCTCCCTGATGGAACAGGGCAAATCGAACGAGGCGGCGATTCACTATCGCAAGGCGCTCTCTATCAATCCGAACTTCCCCGAGGCGCTGATGAACCTCGCGATCGTCCTGCAGCATCGCGGGAATTTCGCCCAAGCGGTTGCGCACTACCGGCGGGCATTGGAACTGCGCCCCCACTACGCCGTCGCTCATTTCAATCTCGGCAATGCGCTGCTCGAACGCGGCAATCTCAGCGAGGCGCTGGCGCGTTATCAGCACGCGCTCGCGCTGACGGCGGGCACGCCGCTGCCGACCGGGCCGCTCGCGCCGAGCGAAAGCGTCCGCCAGGCCGTCAACCACGGCCGCGCTCTCTATCCCGTGGAAGAGCCGTGCTTCATGAACCTCGTGCGGGCCAATTGCTGGCGCACACCCGCGCCGGATTGGGGCGTGCTGTGCACATCCGCGCTGGAACAGATGAGCCTGTCGCAGGGCTCGCGTTTCGAGCTGTTGGTGCGAAGCGGGATCAGCCAATGGCTCAACGAGGATCGCACCGCGTTGAACGGCACATTGCGGGCCGCGGCGGAAGTGTCGGGGGCAATCGGCGAGACCCGCTCGCGCGAGATCAAAAACTCGCGTGCCTATGCCAATTTCCTTGCCAATTTGTCTCAGCACGCGACCGCAGCAGGCGCGGGCAATCCCGGTGCGCCGGAGCTTGCGGTTATCGGCGACAGCCATTCGCTCTCGTTCCACCGTCTCGGCATCGCGCTCGACGGCACGTCCTATCGCACCGGTGCGCACCTGGTGATGGGCTGCAAGGCCTGGCACTTGGCAAGCCCGGAACCCAATCTCTACAAATGGCGCTTGAGCGCCATCCTCGACACGATCGCGGAAAATTTGCCGATTATCTGCTGTTTCGGCGAAATCGATTGTAGGCTCGACGAAGGCATTCTGACCTATTATCAGCGCACCGGTGGCGACCTCGAGCAGCTCGTTGAGGACGAGACCGCCCGCTACGTCGATTACATCGCGGTCGCGGCCACGCCGCGGCGGCTCAGACCCATAGTGGTCGGTGTACCCGCGCCTCACCTCGATGCGCTGGCACCGGAGCATCCCGATGCGAGCCCCGAGGACAAATCGCTGCTCATCGACATCGTGAAGCTGTTCAACATGTCGCTGCGACGCGCCGCGGGCGAGCGCGGGTTCCGCATGATCGACGTGTTCGCCGTCTCGGCGGGAGCGGACGGAAAGGCAACCGGCGTTCAGCACGTCGATCCCTACCACCTCAAGCCGGAGGCGCTCGACCTCGCCCTCGGTCATCAAATCACAGAGAGCTGAAGCGACCTCCATCTGCGGTAGGAGAGCCCCATGCAAGAGGTTCTGCACAACCCGCTCGAGCTTCCCGAGGATCTTCCGGTACCGGTCGACGACGGCGCCGCCCGCCACCTCACGGGTTTGGCGTTACCCGACGTAACTCTTGCCGCGACCGACGGCTCGCAGGTCAACCTGGCGCGGCTCTCCGGCCGGACGGTCGTTTACATTTATCCGCGCACCGGACGGCCCGGCCACGCCACGCCGACGGGATGGAATGCGATCCCGGGTGCGCGCGGCTGTACGCCCCAGAGCTGCTCCTTCCGCGACCATTTCGACGAACTCAAGTCGCTCGGGGTGCGCCAGGTCCACGGACTTTCCACCCAGGACAGCGAGTATCAGCGCGAGGCGGTGGAGCGGCTGCATCTGCCGTTTGCGATTCTTTCCGACGCCGGCTTCGCGCTGCAGCACGCGTTGCGGCTGCCGACGTTCGAGGTCGACGGAATGGTCCTGCTCAAGCGCATGGCGCTCGTCATCGACGGCGTTAGGATCGCCAAGGTGTTCTATCCGGTGTTCCCACCCGACCGCAGCGCTGCCGAAGTCGTCGCTTGGCTTCGCACGAATGACAAACAATAAGATATCGTATTATTTGTCGACAAAACCGCGCACAGCCGCAAATACGGCGCGGAACATTTCGGCCGTGAGCCGACCGGTGTTCGTGTTCTGGCGCGAGCAGTGGTAGCTGTCGAAGATCGTCAGCTTCGCGATCTGGTGCACCTTTCCATGCCCGAACGGCGCCGCCGCCGGGCGCTCGCCAAGGGTGACGAGTATGCTGTCGTGGGCGATGCGGCCGAGCGCGACGAGGGCGGCAAGCTTCGGCATGTCCGCAAGATCCCGCTTGAGGAACAGGCGGCAGTTCGCGATTTCCGCCGGCGTCGGCTTGTTTTCCGGCGGCACGCAACGCACCGCATTGACGATCCGGCAGTCGATCAGCTCGAGCCCGTCGTCGGGCCGCGCCTCATAGCTCCCGCGCGCGAAGCCGTACTCCGCGAGCGTTTTGTAAAGAAGGCCGCCGGCAAAGTCGCCGGTGAACGGCCGGCCGGTGCGGTTTGCGCCGCGCAGCCCGGGCGCAAGGCCGATGATCGCGAGGCGCGCCTCGCGCGGGCCGAACGGCGGCACCGGTGCGTTGAACCATTCGGGCTGGCGCGCGCGCCAATGCTCGCGAAAGGCGACGAGCCGCGGACAACGTGGGCAGTTGCGCCCGGGCCGAGCGGGCGCCATTGAGCCTTCTCAGTCTTCGTCGAACTCGTCGTCGTCCGCCTCGGCGCCGGCCCCCGCGCGTTGCGGCGCCGGAGCGCGCTGCAGGAATTGCGGCGTGTGGCGCGGCTCGCGCTCGCGTGCCGCCCGCTCCGCCGGGTCACGGCCGATTTTCGGCTGCAGCTCGACGATGTCGGTGAAAATATCGGCCTCGCGCCGCAGCTCGTCGGCCACCATGGGTGGCTGCGTGCTCACGGTCGAGACCACTGTCACGCGCACGCCGCGCCGCTTCATCGCCTTGACCAGCGAGCTGAAGTCGCCGTCGCCGGAGAACAGGACCATGTGATCGATGTGCTGTGCGATCTCCATGGCGTCGACCGCAAGCTCGATATCCATGTTGCCTTTGACTTTGCGCCGGCCGGTCTGGTCGATGAACTCCTTGGTCGCTTTGGTAACGACCGTGTAGCCGTTGTAATCGAGCCAGTCGATCAGCGGCCGGATCGAGGAGTATTCCTGATCCTCGATGACGGCGGTGTAGTAGAAGGCGCGGAGCAGATAACCGCGCGACTGGAACTCGCGCAGCAGGCGTTTGTAGTCGATGTCGAAGCCGAGGGTCTTGGCGGTGGCGTAGAGGTTTGCGCCGTCGATGAACAGCGCAGACTTTTCCTGCGGAGGGGACATGCTTGTCTCTCGTAAATAAAACCAAAATTTATCCACGGCGGGCGGGCGCACGAGGCGCCCGAACCAAAACCGCGGGGCGTCTACGGAAACGCTCCTCGGCGTCGCCAACGCGAAGCGCGAGAGAGCAAGGCGGTCGCGACCGGATCACCCCGGCCGGACTGGCTCGAAGGTTTGCGTAACAGAGCTATGACAAACCGCCAAGATAAATTTCGCGGGTTATTCGCTTGACCTTGCGGCACCCTCTGAAAGCGAACAGCGGAATCGAAGGACGGTCGCAACTCTATGATTCTAGGGCTACTTTGAATGTTCGCAATCGGACTCACCGCAATTGTGGTGCGAACCAGATGGCTCTTGCGCTTTTTGGCCGGTGCGGCTACCAACCGGCAAAACCCCTTTCCGCTCAATGAGGAGTGACGAGGCATGGCCCGTGTCACCGTGGAAGATTGTATCGATAAAGTTGAGAACCGCTTCGATCTCGTTCTACTCGCGAGTCACCGCGCGCGCATGATTTCCTCCGGCGCGCCCATCACCGTCGACCGCGACAACGACAAGAATCCGGTCGTTGCCCTTAGGGAAATTGCCGATGAGACGGTCTCTCCCGGCGACCTCAAGGAAGAGCTCGTCCATTCGCTGCAGAAATACGTCGAAGTCGACGAACCGGAGTCCGAGGTCGTGCCGCTGATCGGCGCCTCCGGCGAGGGCGTGGACGCTGACGATACGGAAGTCCTGCTCGACCGTATGACCGAACAGGAACTGCTCAAGGGCCTCGAAGGTCTCACGCCGCCGGAGGAGCAGCCCGAGCCGATCGAGCCTGACGACGACCTCTGAACTGTTCGCTTCGCCTAACATCAACGGCCCGGACTCCGTCCGGGCCGTTCGTCTTTCGGCAACGCTGCGGCTAAGTGCTTGCCGCCGTGGCGGATCGCCATGATATCCTGCGTACTGCCGTCCGGGCACATCGCTCGGGCGCCGGGTCCGCATCATGGCAATGACCAATCTGCCGCGGATGCAAAATCAACCGCGCCGGCGCGCGGGGGCGGAAGAACGCGCCCAAAACGCGCCCGCGGTTGCGACCCAAGTACCTGAAAACAAGGGAAAATCTGCAAAACCGCGGATCATGCGCCAGTATGACCTGGTAGAACGGGTCCGGCGCTATAATCCCAATACCAACGAGGCGTTGCTCGACCGCGCCTACGTCTACGCCATGAAGGCGCACGGCAGCCAGACGCGCGCCTCGGGCGATCCTTATTTCTCCCACCCGCTCGAAGTCGCGGCGATCCTCACCGACCTCAAGCTCGACGACGCCACCATCGCGGCCGCGCTGCTGCACGACACCATCGAGGATACCCCGACCACGCGGGCCGAGATCGATCAGCTGTTCGGGCGGGACATCGGCGCTTTGGTCGAGGGGCTCACCAAGCTCAAGAAGCTCGACCTGGTGACGCGCGAAGCAAAGCAAGCCGAGAACCTGCGCAAACTGCTGCTCGCGATCGCCGTCGACGTACGCGTGCTGCTGGTCAAGCTCGCCGACCGCTTGCACAACATGCGCACCCTCAACCACGTGCCGCCGGAGACGCGCCGCCGCATCGCCGAGGAAACGCTCGACATCTACGCCCCGCTCGCCGGCCGCATGGGCATGCATGAGTTGCGCGAGGAGCTCGAGGATCTGTCGTTCCGGGAGCTAAACCCCGAGGCCTATCGTGTCGTCAGCCAGCGCCTCGTTTCCCTTGCCGACCGCAACCGCGACCTGATCTCGGAAATCGAGCAGCAGCTCGCGCGCAAGCTCGCCGACCGCGGCGTCGCCGCGACGGTGAGCGGGCGCGAGAAGCGCCTCTATTCCATCTGGCGCAAAATGGAACGCAAGTCGGTTGGCTTCGAGCAGCTCTCCGACATTTTCGGGTTCCGCATCATCGTCGAACGGCTTGAGGACTGTTATCAGGCGCTCGGCGCGGTCCATACCACGTGGCCGGTGGTGCCCGGGCGCTTCAAGGACTACGTCTCCACGCCCAAGCAAAACGACTACCGCTCGATCCACACCACCGTGATCGGCCCCGGCAACCAGCGGGTCGAGCTGCAGATCCGTACCCGGGAAATGCACGAGATCGCGGAATACGGGATCGCGGCGCACGCGCTCTATAAAGATGGGACCGGGTCGCCTACCGAAATGCTCTCGCGCGAATCCAGCGCCTATGCGTGGCTGCGGCGCACCGTCGAGCTGCTGGCGGAGGGCTCGAACCCGGAGGAATTCCTCGAGCATACGAAGCTCGAGTTGTTCCACGATCAGGTTTTCTGTTTCAGCCCAAAGGGCAAGCTGATCGCGCTGCCGCGCAAGGCGACGCCGATCGACTTTGCCTACGCGGTGCATACCGACGTGGGCAACACCGCGATCGGCTGTAAGATCAACGGGCAGATCGCGCCGCTCGCCTCGGAATTGTCGAACGGCGACGAGGTGGAAATTCTTACCTCGAAGGCGCAGACGGCGCCGCCCGCCGCGTGGGAATCGATCGTGGTCACCGGCAAGGCGCGCGCCGCCATTCGCCGGGCCACGCGCGCCGCCGTGCGCCAGCAGTATGCCGGGCTCGGGCGGCGCATTGTTGAGCGGCTGTTTGCGCGCGCCAAGAAGGAATACGCCGACGAAAGACTCCAGGGCGCGCTGCCGCGCCTCGCCCGCGCCTCGGTCGAGGACGTCATGGCCGCGGTCGGCCGCGGCGAGATGAAAGCCTCCGACGTCGCCCGCGCCGTCTACCCCGATTACAAGGAGGAACGCTTGGCCGCAGTTACGCCGCCCAAGACAGAGAGTGGGTGGTTCGGCCTCAAGATGGCGCGTTCGTTGAAATTCAAGGTGCCGGAGAGCAAGCAGGATCCGGGGGTAGGGCCGGCCATCCCGATCCGCGGCATCAACAGCGATCTGCCGGTTCGCTTCGCGCCGGACGGCGGCGCCGTGCCCGGCGACCGCATCGTCGGCATCCTCACGCCGGGCGAAGGCATCACGATCTACCCGATCCAGTCGCCGGCGCTCAAAGAGTTCGAAGAATCGCCCGAGCGCTGGCTCGACGTGCGCTGGGACATGGAGGGAAGAAGTCACCAGCGGTTCCCGGCGCGCATCGCGCTGCAATCGGTCAACGAACCCGGCACGCTGGCGCAAATCTCTCAGGTGATCGCCGAGCATGACGGCAACATCGACAACATCCGCATGGAGCGCCGCTCGCCCGACTTCACCGAAATGGTAATCGATCTCGAGGTCTACGACCTTAAGCACCTCACCGCGATCATTGCGCAGTTGCGCGCCAAGGAAGTTGTCGCCAGTGCCGAGCGCGTCATCCAGGAATCAGTGACCAGCAACCAGTGACCAGATGGCGATGCTGTTCCCACTGATGCCCGATTGCGGGCTTCTGATACTGATCATTGATGACTGATCACTGATGACTGAAATTCAGCATATCCGGCTCGGGGTCAACGTCGACCACGTGGCAACGTTGCGCAACGCGCGGGGTGGCGTTCATCCCGACCCGGTCAGGGCCGCGCATGTGGCGATTGCCGCGGGCGCGGACGGCATCACCGCGCATTTGCGCGAAGACCGGCGTCACATCCGCGACGACGACATGGCGCGCCTCAAGGCGGAAATTTCCAAGCCGCTAAATTTCGAAATGGCAGCGACGCCCGAGATGCTGGAGATCGCGCTCAAGACCGCGCCGCAGGCCGCCTGCCTCGTGCCGGAACGGCGCGAGGAACGCACTACCGAGGGCGGCCTCGACGCGGCCGGACAGCACAATTCACTCAAACCGGTCGTCGAGGAACTGCGTCAGGCCGGCGTGCGCGTGTCGCTCTTCATCGCGGCCGACCCGCGCCAGATCGATGCCGCTGCGTCGCTCGGCTCGCCGGTGATCGAAATTCACACCGGCGCCTGGTGCGATGCGGTGGCGGCCGGAGAACTTGCGGCCGCCGAGGAAGAATGGCAGCGAATCGTCCGCGGGGCCGCCCTCGGCCGGCGGTTCGGGTTGGAGGTGCACGCCGGCCACGGGCTCACTTACGCGACCGCCGAACAGATCGCCCAGCTCGGCGAGGTCGTCGAACTCAACATCGGCCATTTCCTCATCGGCGCAGCGGTCGAGGTCGGCCTCACGCAGGCGATCGTCGCGATGCGCTCGGCCATGGACCGCGGACGCGCCCGGGCGACACGATGATTCTCGGCATCGGCACCGATCTCGTCGACGTCGAGCGGATCGAGAAGGTGATCGAACGCCACGGCGAGCGGTTTATCGCGCGCATTTTCACCCCGGCGGAGCGCGCGCGCGCCGAGCGGCGGACCAATCCGGCCGCGACCTACGCCAAGCGCTTCGCCGCCAAAGAAGCCTGCGCCAAGGCGCTGGGCACTGGCCTGCGCAACGGGGTGTTCTGGCGCGACATAGGCGTCGTCAACCTGCCGTCGGGCCGGCCGACGCTCAAGCTCTCGGGCGGTGCGCTCGCCCGGCTCAAAGCCATCACGCCAGAGGGTTTTGAGGCCCGCATCGACCTGACCATCACGGACGAAGGACCCATGGCCGAGGCCTTCGTGGTGATATCGGCGGAGCGGCTCGCGTGACGAACAGCGCCTTCGTTGCGCTCATCCGGGTGAGCGGCTACAAGGTCCGCGAACGGGTTCGTGGTAACGACCCAGGGCATTGAATTTCCTAGGAATCGTTCCGATTCGGCGAAGGTTCGTCGCAAGGCGGCGCGGCCCGCACCGGCAAGCAGGTAATCATGGCGATGGAGCAGCAGAAGCGGCCGATCAGCGTCACGAGCGAGCGGCCGCGACAGGAAAGCGGGTTTGGCGAACTCTGGCGGGTTCTGGTCCAGGCTGCGGTGATCGCGCTCGTCATCCGCACTTTCCTGTTCCAGCCGTTCAACATTCCGTCCGGCTCCATGAAGGCTACACTGCTGGTCGGCGACTACCTGTTCGTTTCGAAATACAGTTACGGCTTCACCCATTATTCCTTGCCGTTCTCGCCGCCGGTGTTCTCCGGCCGCATCCTCGGCTCGCCGCCGCTGCGCGGCGATGTCGTGGTGTTCCGCCTGCCGCGCGACGATTCCACCGATTACATCAAACGAGTCATCGGGCTGCCCGGCGACCGCATCCAGATGATCCACGGCGTGCTCAACATCAACGGCGAGCCGATCAAGCGCGAACGGATCGACGACTTCGTCGAGAGCACCGAGGGCGGCGCCGCTGCGCCGGTGCGGCGCTGGCGCGAGACGCTTCCGAACGGGGTAAGTTACACCACGCTCGATCTCTACGATGAGGGCTTCTGGGACAACACCGGCGTCTACGTGGTGCCGCCCGGCGATTATTTCATGATGGGCGACAACCGCGACAATTCGCAGGACAGCCGCACGTCCCAGGTCGGCTTCGTGCCGTTCGAAAACATCGTCGGGCGCGCCGAGATTATCTTCTTCTCGGTCCACGAGGGCGAGCGCGGCTGGGCGTTCTGGCGCTGGCCGTGGTCGGTCCGCTGGGACCGGCTGTTAACGATCGTGCGATGAGCGTCGGATCGCCGGAACCCAAGCCCGCCAAACGAAAGCGCCGCGCCCCGCGTTTGGAGGACGCCCCCGCTCGCCGCCGCGCGCCGGCGCGCAAGCGCAAACGGGCCGATGCGGCATGCGACGAAATCGCCGAACTCGAGGATCGCATCGGCTACCGCTTCACCGCGCACGCGTGGCTCGACCGAGCGCTCACGCACAGTTCGGCGCTCACCGGCGGCCGTGACCGCGGCGGCAGTTATCAGCGGCTCGAGTTCCTCGGCGATCACGTGCTCGGCCTCGTGATTTCCGACATGCTGTTCCGCGCGTTTCCGGCGGCGACCGAAGGCGAGTTGTCGCGGCGCCTCGCGGCATTGGTGCGCAAGGAGACCTGCGCCGACGTTGCCCGCGTCATCGACCTCGGCCCGGTCATGCGGCTCGGCAATTCTGAGATTCAGGCGGGCGGTCATCGCCGCTCGGCGATCCTTGCCGATGTTTGCGAGGCGTTGATCGGCGCCGTGTTCATCGACGGCGGTTATCCACCCGCGGCCGCGCTGATCGAGCGCTTCTGGCAGGAGCGCATGCTCAAGCCGCCGCGCCCGCTGCGCGACCCGAAAACGCTGCTGCAAGAGTGGGCGCAGGCGCGCGGCATGCCGGCGCCCTCCTATCGCGAAATCGAACGTTCCGGCCCCGATCACAGCCCGGAGTTCCGCGTGGCGGTCGAATTATTCGAGCGCACGCCGGCGGAAGGGATAGGCCGTTCGAAACGCGCCGCCGAGCAGGCGGCGGCCGCCGCCATGCTGGCGCGCGAGGGCGTGTCGGCGGACGCCGCCGATGGCTGAAACGGCCGCGGCGACGGATGAAACGCGCTGCGGCTTCATCGCGCTGATCGGCGCGCCCAACGCCGGCAAGTCGACGCTCATCAACGCGCTGGTTGGGACCAAGGTCTCGATCGTCAGCCATAAGGTTCAAACTACGCGGGCGCTGGTGCGCGGCATTGCCATCGAGGGCCGTTCGCAACTCGTGTTCATCGATACGCCTGGCATTTTCGCTCCCCGCCGCCGGCTCGACCGCGCCATGGTGACGACCGCCTGGGCGAGCGCGCACGATGCGGATTTGATCGGCGTTCTCATCGATGCCCGCCGCGGCCTTGACGACGAGGTTTCCGGTTTGCTCGACCGTATTGGCGACGTGCAGCACGGGCGGTTTCTCATCCTCAACAAGATCGATCTGGTCGAAAAACCGACGTTGCTTGCGCTCACCCAAACGGCCAACCGGCGCGCCGCGTTCGAAACCACTTTCATGATTTCGGCGTTGCACAGCGATGGCGTCGAGGACATGCGGCGCTGGCTCGCCGCGCGCGTGGCGCCGGGGCCGTGGCATTATCCTGAGGATCAGGTGTCCGACGCGCCGCTGCGCCAGCTCGCCGCCGAGATCACGCGCGAAAAGCTTTATCTGCGCCTGCACCAGGAGCTGCCCTACCATTCGACCGTTGAAACGGTGGATTGGAAAGAGCTCAAGGACGGCTCGGTGCGGATCGAGCAAACGATCTACGTGGAGCGGGAAAGCCAGCGCAAGATCGCGCTCGGCAAAGGCGGCCAGACCATCAAGACGATCGGCAGCGACGCGCGCCGCGACATCGCCGCCGCGGTGGAGGCCAAGGTCCACCTGGTGCTGTTCGTCAAGGTGCGCGAGAACTGGGGCGACGATCCGGAGCGCTATCGCGAGATCGGGCTCGAATTTCCCAACGATTGACGTGCCGGATTGCGGTCATCATGTTCCTGCGTTGAGCGAGTCTCGCAAGCAAACGAAACGCTGATCCGACATGGAGTGGACCGACGAAGGCATCGTGCTGGGCTCGCGCCGTCACGGCGAGGCGAACGCCATCCTTGAAGTGATGACGCAGGCCCATGGTCGCCATCTCGGTCTCGTGCGGGGAGGGGCGGGGACGCGCATGCGCCCGGTCCTGCAGCCCGGCAACGCGGTGCGGGCCACGTGGCGGGCACGCCTCGACGAGCACTTGGGCCACTTCGCGATCGAAGGATTGCGCCTGCGCACGGCGGAGTTGCTCACGGCGGCCCACGCGCTGTATGGCGTCACGCATCTGGCGGCGCTGTGCCGCCTGTTGCCCGAGCGCGATGCGCACCCGCTCGTCCATGGCGATCTCATCGCCGCGCTCGATTGCATGGACGATCCTATTGCGATTGCCGTGGCGGTCGCGCGGTTCGAACTCATGCTGCTCGCCGAACTCGGGTTCGGACTCGATCTTTCCTGCTGCGCCGCGACCGGAGCGGCGGACGATCTTGGGTATGTCTCGCCCAAGTCGGGCCGAGCGGTGTCGCGGGAGGCGGGAAAGCCGTGGCACGACCGGCTGCTGCCGCTCCCCGCCTTCCTGCTCGATGATGCGCCGGCGCTGCCCTCGTCCGGCGAGCTTGCCGAGGGCTTTGCCGTCACCGGTTTTTTCCTTGGCCGCTACGTGTTCGAGCCGCGCGGGCAGCACGCGCCCGAAGCGCGCGATCGCTTCATTGCCGCGGTGCGGGCACCGGCCCATACGGCTGATTAACGCGGCTAACCGTCCCTTGTTCGCGGCTGAGGGCCGCAGTACCGATCCGCCATGGGCAAACAACTGATTCCCCCCGACGAGCACGGCGACGTGCAGGAGATCGCGCTGCGCGAGGCGCTCGAGGAGCGCTACCTCGCCTACGCGCTTTCGACCATCATGCATCGCGCGCTTCCCGATGCGCGCGACGGGCTCAAGCCCGTGCACCGGCGCATCCTCTACGGCATGCGGCTGTTGCGTCTCGACCCGGGCGCGACGTTCAAGAAATCCGCGAAAATCGTCGGCGACGTGATGGGCAATTTCCATCCGCACGGCGACCAGGCGATCTACGACGCGCTCGTGCGTTTGGCGCAGGACTTCAACTCGCGCTACCCGCTCATCGACGGCCAGGGCAACTTCGGCAACATCGACGGCGATAACCCTGCGGCCTACCGCTACACCGAGGCGCGGCTCACCGAGGTCGCGCGCCTCATCCTCGACGGCATCGAGGAAGACGCGGTCGATTTCCGCGCCAACTACGACGGCCAATCGCAGGAACCGGCGGTCCTGCCCGGCGCCTTTCCCAATCTGCTCGCCAACGGCGCACAGGGGATCGCCGTGGGCATGGCGACTGCGATTCCGCCGCACAACGCCGCCGAACTCTGCGACGCCGCGCTCCACCTGATCGAGCATCCGAAGGCGCGCAGCCGGAACCTGCTCAAATTCGTACCCGGTCCCGATTTCCCCACCGGCGGCGTGGTCGTCGACAGTCCGGAGGCGATCGCGGAGGCCTACGCCACCGGGCACGGCTCCTTCCGCGTGCGCGCGCGCTGGCACAAGGAAGAGACCGGCCGCGGCACATACGTCATCGTCGTCACCGAAATTCCCTGGCTGGTACAGAAGTCGCGGCTGATGGAGCGGCTGGGCGAACTGCTCAACGAGAAGAAACTCCCGCTGGTCGCCGACGCGCACGATGAGTCGGCCGAGGACGTGCGCCTCGTCATCGAGCCGCGCTCGCGTACGGTCGATCCGGCGCTGCTGATGGAGTCTTTGTTCAAGCTCACCGAGCTGGAAAGCCGCATCCCGCTCAACATGAACGTGCTGGTCAAGGGCCGCATCCCCAAGGTCGTGGGCCTCGCCGAGGCGCTCACCGAATGGCTCGATCACCGGCGCGAGGTATTGGTGCGCCGCTCGCGCCACCGCCTGCAGCAAATCGAGCATCGGCTCGAGGTGCTCGGCGGTTATCTGGTCGCCTATCTCAACCTCGACAAGGTCATCAAAATCATCCGCAGCGAGGACGAGCCCAAGCCAGTGCTGATGAAGACCTTCAAGCTCACCGACGTGCAGGCCGACGCCATCCTCAACATGCGGCTGCGCAACCTGCGGCGCCTGGAGGAAATGGAAATCCGTCAGGAGGACAAGAATCTGCGCGGGGAGAAGAAGTCGCTCGAAGCCCTGCTGCGCTCGGAAGACCAACAGTGGAAGACCGTGGCCGAGCAGATCAAAGAGGTGCGCACGAAGTTCGGGCCGAAGACGCCGCTCGGCAAGCGGCGCACCGCGTTCGCGCAAGCCCCCGAGCACGATGAGGCGGCGATCGAAGCCGCGATGGTCGAGCGCGAGCCGGTCACGGTCGTGATCTCCGACAAAGGCTGGATCCGCGCGCTCAAAGGGCACGTGAGCGATCTGTCGGCGATCGCCTTCAAGGCGGACGACCGTCTCAAGCTTTCGTTCTTCGCCGAGACCACGTCGAAACTGCTGGTGTTCGCCACCAACGGCCGCTTTTACACGATCGAGGCCTCGAAGCTGCCGGGCGGGCGAGGGCACGGCGAGCCGGTGCGGCTGTTCATCGACCTCGAACAGGAGGCCGACCTGATCGCGGTGTTCCCGTTCCGCGGCGGACGCAAGTTCCTGGTGGCGAGCGCCACCGGCCGCGGCTTCGTGGTGGGCGAGGACGAATGTCTCGCCAACACCCGCAAGGGCAAGCAGGTGCTCAATGTCACGCTGCCTGACGAGGCACGCGCGGTCGCGCCGGTCGAGGGCGAGTTGGCCGCGAGCGTGGGCGAGAACCGCAAGATGGTGATCTTCCGCCTCGATCAGGTGCCCGAGATGGGGCGCGGGCGTGGCGTGCGCCTGCAACGCTATAAGGACGGCGGCCTTTCCGACGTGAAGACCTTCAAGGCCGATGACGGCCTGATCTGGATCGACCCGGCCGGTCGCGTGTTCACGGTGGCGATGCGGGAGCTCGCTGACTGGCGCGGCAACCGTGCCGATGCCGGGCGCCTGGCGCCGAAGGGCTTCCCCAAGATCAACAAGTTCGGCCGGCTGGCGGAAAACGGGAAGAACGGCGAGGGCAAATAGGCCAGGGCGGCCGTCGCCCTAAGCCTCCCTATTGCCGTATTTTGCAATTGCAAATTATTCTCAAGTAGCTATCCTCTAAGGAACCGTTGCTCGAAGGTTGCGGATGAACGACGCCGCCGCTCGCCGCCAACTCGCGACCGAACG
>Ga0306920_100003635_pt1 | contig 19618 bp, 19 predicted proteins | sample flu12Cox44000170_FD_204666 | JGI IMG/M metagenome (GOLD analysis project Ga0306920, IMG submission 204666) | Lab enrichment of tropical soil microbial communities from Luquillo Experimental Forest, Puerto Rico - flux4day.12C.oxic.44.000.170 (v2)... | ecosystem: Environmental > Terrestrial >... | reverse complement strand
CGGTGACATCCAAGCCGCCGAAGTAGTGGAACTTAATGCCGGCACTCTCGGCAAACTGGCGAACAGCAGAGGCCCGCAGCTATTCGACACCAGCCTATTGCAGCGCGAAGACTTCTCCCACCTGGATATTCGCCGCACAGCCACCTCCTTGATTTGTGTGCCGCTTGTACAGGACGAGGTTCTAATCGGCGCCCTCGAAGTTGTCGCGTACGAGCGGACCTTGGGGGAGCCGGCGTTACTTCCGTTGAACTCGATCGCTGAGCTTGCTTCTCCCGCAATGGCTAACGCACTAGCTTATGAAAAAGAGCGCAACGCAAGCCTCGAATCCATCAGCCGCGTCACCCAGATGTACGACTTGGAAAAGGTCTTCAACTCGACACTTGAGTTAGATGGCCTGCTCCAGATGATCGCCAAGAAATTCGCGGAGGTCATGAGCGTTCAGGCGATCAATCTGTGGATGGTCAGCGGTGATGGGGTGGAATTGATCAGCCAGGCGGGTGTTGATCGGACTGCGGGCATCGGAACTGAGCAGCTGCCCGGAGCAGGTATTGCCGGAGATATTTCCGACAGTGGCCAGACTTTGCTGATCGACAATGCCAACGATGAGCGCCTGCAGAAACGGAATGCGGGTTTCGAGGAAAGCGGCGTCTTCTCGCTCGTAGCTGCACCTTTGATGGAAGCAGAAAACCTGGTAGGAGTGGTCGAGGCAGTTAACCGGCTTGATGGTTTTCCGTTTGATGATGACGATCTCTTTCTTCTCCTCAACATATGCGAGACCGCCAGTAATGCCTTGCACAACGCCGAGCTGCTGAAAGCCGAGCGCAAAGTCGAGGTTCTTGAGGCGCTGGTTAAGGTCAGCAGTGAAATCGCGTCCACCCTCGACCTCGACCGCGTCCTGCAAGCGATTGTCAACGAACCCGGCAGGGTGATCCACTACGACCGTGCGGCGATCGCACTCGAAAATCGTGGGAAGCTGCAAATCAGAGCAGTGACCGCGATGGCCACCATCAACCCCAAGGACCCGGAAATCATACGCCTGCAGGACCTTCTTGAATGGGCATCACTTTCCAGCAGTCCAATACTGGTCACCCAGCATGATGACAAGATTGATGCCGGCCGGGAAGAAACGCGCGCGAAGTTTCGTACTTACTTCAACCAAACCGGCATGCGCGGATTTCATTACGTTCCGCTCACGGACGATGACGGGCGAATTGGCGCGCTCGCGTTTGAAAGTAGTGATCCAGATTTCCTTACTGTCGCCCACTTGGAGATGATCAAGGTTCTTGCTGGGCAGGCCACGGTGGCTCTCCGCAACGCATCCCTCTATCGCGAGGTTCCGTTCATCGACTTCATCGAGCCGATCATGGCTCGCAAGCGCAAGTTCCTCGCGCTCGAGAAGCGGCGCAGACTGCTGATCATTGCTGCGACCGCGTTTGTCTTCATTTTTCTCGCCGGATTTCCGTTGCAACTACGCGTTGACGGTTCAGCCATCGTAGCGCCCATCCACAGCGCACGTGTACAACCCGAAGTGGCCGGCCTTGTCCAGAAGGTCTTCGTGCGCGAGGGCGATACCGTGCACCAGGGCTCGGAAATTGCCGCAATCGACGATCGCGAAGCCCGTATAGTTCTGGCATCGGCTGAGGCCAAGTACGGCGCCGCCGTCTCGGCGATGAATCGCGCGCTCTCCGCAAATGATGGCACCGAGGCCGGTATCCAGCGGGTCGAATCGGATTATTGGAAAACCGAGGTCGAGCGCGCTCGCGAGCGTCTTGAGAAGACAGCCTTGCGCTCGCCTATCGATGGTCGTGTCGCCACGCCGCACATCGAAGATTTTGCAGGACGCAATCTGAATCCGGGAGATACGTTCGCAGAAGTGGTTGATACCTCTCACGCCAGTGTAGACGTCGCGATCGACGAGGTCGACCTGGCTCGTGTTACGCCCGGGCAGAAAGCGGCCATCAAGCTCGAAGGTCTGCCCAACCGGACATTCCGCGCCCCCGTGACTCTCGTGAGTCCCAAAGCCGAGTTGGTCGGCTCGGAACGTTTCTTCTTCGCACGCGTTCTGGTCGCCAACCAGGATGGCCTGATTCGTCCGGGAATGCAGGGACGTGGCAAGGTATCAACAGGATGGGCACCGGCCGGATGGGTAATCTTCAGACGGCCGGCCGTCTGGATCTGGTCGAAATTGTGGTCGTGGTTCGGTTGGTAAAAAGCACAAGGAAAAGTATGAAGGAATACATCGCAGCGTTTCTGGCACTGGCGTCTATCTTCGCCATCACCGCGTGTAATGAATCGAAAGAACCCTCCGTCGTTGCAGCCGCACCGGCACTCGAGCGCCCAACTGCCGCTCCCGGTTTTGAAAAGCGCGACGAGATTCTTGCTTCTGGTCCGATCGTCGTAGAAAACCAGGTCGAGGTTGCAGCCCTCAGAGAGGGGGTGATCGCGACTGTTCTGGTGGAACCCGGCACAACGGTTCGCAAAGGACAGCTTCTCGCTAAACTGGACGACCGCCAGATCTCAGCCGATGCCGATGCTGCGGCCGCAAAGGTCAGGGCACTGGAAGCCAACCTGGAGAACTGGCGTGCCGAGACCAAGGTATTGATGGCCGACCGCACCCGCGCCGAGAAACTCTACGACGCTCAGGTGATTTCAAAAGAGGAACTCGAGCACACCGTCTACAAAGAAGTTGCTGACGAGTATGAGATCAAGCGCGAGTCCGAGAGCCTGAACAATGCGAAGAGCACACTCACATCGCTGGAGCTTGAAAAGGAGAAGACCAGCATAGTTGCGCCCTTCGACGGAACTGTGGCTCGGCGCTACGTGCGTGTCGGACAGAAAGTAGCTGTCGGCGACCGCCTCTTCTGGGTAACGTCTCTAGGTCCGCTGCAGGTGAGATTCACCGTTCCCGAACGTCTTTTTGGAAAGATTCATCAAGGCGAGCTGCTGGCGGTCAGCACGGCCGACGTACCCAGCGACGCCAAGTATGCTGCCAAAATAGTTCAAATCAGTCCGGTCGTTGATCCCTCCAGTGGCACCCTGGAGATCCTTGCTCTGATCACAGACCCTGATACAGCGCTGCGTCCCGGAATGCTCGTCAATATAAGCCTAAATCAGCAATGAACATACTTGAGGCTCTCGACGCTGCCCTTCCGGAAATTCCGGAGAAAAGTGTCCGCCAAAGCTATCCCAGACTGCATCCGAGCGTTATTCATAAAGAGCACATCGAACAGGGCATTCCGACCGTGCTGGCAAAGATGCCCGGCGGTGACAGCTATCTCCGCCTGACGCCGGAGCAGTGGGCGTTGCTCGAACTCTTCAACGGCGAGCGCTCCTACGCAGACCTTTCCGAGCTCATCCGAGAAATGTCCGGGGTACCCTTCACAGAAGATGATGTGAAGGAGTTCGCTGCATTTCTGAGGGACCAAACTGACCTGCTGTACCGCACGCCACTGGAGAAGAACATTACTCTCAAGCAGAAGCTCGGCGCTGATCGCCAGCGGCACAAGCGCAGGCGCTTTGCGTTCTCCGATATCAGCAATATCACCCTGCATCGGTGGCCTAATGCTGACAACTATCTGACCAGGCTCCAGCCGTACCTAAAATTCATCTACACGCCCTGGTTCACCACTCTTACGATTCTGTGCTTCATCGCGATGGTCGGCATGTGGATCGGGAAGTTCGACGAAATCTGGAACGACAGCTTCCGCTTCTACAACTTCAGGGAGAAGACAGTTCGGGACCTCATCGAATTCTGGTTCCTTTTTGGAGCCATGGCATTCTTCCACGAAACGGCCCATGGCATGACGTGCAAACACTTCGGCGGCGCCGTCGAGAAGATGGAATTCATCCTGATGTACTTCGCTCCCACGTTTATCTGCGACGTCACGCAGATCTGGATTCTCGGTGAGCGCAGAGCCCGGTTGTGGACGGTCCTTGCGGGAATATGGGTTGACCTTATTCTTTGTTTCTTCGCCACCCTCATCTGGTGGACGACCGCTCCCGGCATGTGGACCCACGACTTCGCCTACAAAGTCATCATGGTGACCGGCGTCGGCGTCACGCTGGCAAACCTAAATCCCCTTATAAAACTTGACGGCTACTACATGTTCTCCGAGATCATCGGAGAAGCCGACCTGAAGGAGCGCTCCACCCTCTACGTATCCGGATGGGTGAAGCGGCACATCTTTGGTTTGCCAGTGGAGATCGAATATGTGCCTCGGCGGCGCAGGTTGTTCTACATCATCTATTCGGCGCTGTCGGGTGTATACAGCTACGGACTGATCGCAGTTGTCGTTCTGTTCCTCTATAACGTCCTGCGCTCCTATAGCCCTGAGTATGCCTGGATACCCGGCTTGTTGATCGGGCTAGCCTTCTTCCGCTCGCGTATACGGAGGTTTATCCGATTCATGAAAGACGTCTACCTGGACAAGAAAGACCGTGTGAGAGCGTGGTTCACGCGCGCGCGTGCCGTAGCTTGCTCTTGTGTTGCAATGGTCGTGCTGTTCGCGCCGGTGTGGCCGGACTTTGTGAACGGCCAATTTGTTCTCGAGCCTGCGCGGCGAGCGGTGATACGCGCCGAGGTGCCTGGGACAGTCGAGCAGGTTCTAGTGGCTGAAAACCAGTCGGTCAGTGCGGGAACGTCGCTCATGCGACTACGCAACCTTCAGATTGAGTCAGAAGCTGCGCGCACGTATGCCAGACTGCGGGAGGCATCTGCACGCGCGGTGCGGGCGGAATTACGCTACTCGGATTTCGGCAGAGCTGAACGGGAGAGGGTGGAGCAGGCAGAACACAATCGTATCCTTCAAACCGAACTGGAACATCTGCAAATTACCAGCCCGATTGCCGGTGTTGTGGTCACGCCGAAGCTGCAGAACCTAGTTGGCACCTATCTTCAACCGGGGACTCAGGTTGCGGAAGTTGCCGACATGCGGACGATGAGGGCGAGGATTTACATCCCGGAGTATGGTGTTCGTGATGTGGGTGTCGGTACACCAGTTCGGCTGCAGATGCCCGGCCATCTCTTTCCGATTTCGACTAATTTGGACTCGATAGCACCTCTATCCTCTGACATTGACCCGGCTTTTGCGGAAAAAGAGCAACTCAGTGGAATTGTGCCACCCCCCTATTACATTGGATTTGTGACATTGAATAGCAACGGGACTCTCTGGGAAGGAACATCAGGGAACGCCAAGCTATTTGTTCGTCGGTGCAGCCTGGCAGCATTCGTCGGACGATTCGGGCGCGACCTGTTCGAACGAAGGTTCTGGTGACATTAATTTAGCAACGCAATCGAAAGGGCCTACACGAGGCAGGTCCTTTCGATTTTGGCCTCCGAAAAGGAGTGCCTATGCCCGTACGCACGTCGTTACGGCCGTGTGTACTGCCGGCGCTATGGCGGGCGCCACTGCCGGACGGATGGACGGGCTTTTCTTCGCGACGATCGCTTTCGTGGCGGCCGACTTCTTGGTCAAGAGCGACTTCTTCTGAATGGACATTCCTGATCTCCTCTTCGGTGTTGGCGCCGTGGGATTTGTCTCAGCGCTTGCGCTAATGCATAGTGCAAGGATCGTGCCAAAGTCGCAGCAACCACAGCTATTCGATCCAGCCTTGTTTTTTCAGAAACTTACAGAGAATCAGACCTAGCAGGTCCTGTTACTCCAGAACTACGGGTAGTGAGGGACATTAAGAATTCATCCTTTAAAGATGAAAAACTCATACTCCCAAGTGTGCGGCTTGAATTCTTGACTCCTTCGCGACCTGATACTTGCGGCAAAGATATTGCATCTTTTGTTTGTCGATGTTCAGCAGTTGGGCCGCTTTTACTTTGTTACCCCCGCTCCGCCTGAGGGCCGCTTCCAGATAAGCGACTTCGATCCTCGCGATCTCGTCGTCGAAATCCACCCCCTGCTCGGGTATCAGAAGCGAGTCCTTCGAGGTCGCACTCTCGTACAGCATCCGTTGCGGCAGGTGCTCCATGCCAATTGTAACTCCATCAACCATGACGAGCAGCCTTTGGATCAGGTTCTGGAGTTCGCGGACGTTTCCCGGCCACGGGTCTTCTTCGAGAAGCCGCATCACCTCGGGATCGACGTGTTTCAACGCAACCCCGTGCTCGGCGCAATAAATCCGCAAGAAATGATCAACCAGCAGTGGGATGTCCGCCTTGCGTTCCCGCAAGGGCGGCAACGAGATCGGCACCACGTTGATGCGGTAGTAAAGGTCCTCGCGAAATTTGCCGCTGCGCACCATACCTTCCAAGTCTTCGTTGGTGGCGGTTATCAACCGAAAGTCGATTTTCTTAGTCGCGTTGCCGCCGATTCGCGTTACTGCCCGGTGTTCCAGAACCCGCAAGAATTTGGACTGCAGCGACAAGCCCAGCGTGGCAATCTCGTCGAGGAACAATGTGCCGCCGTGCGCCAATTCGATATGTCCGGCTCGCGCCTCTCTCGCGTCGGTGAACGCGCCCTTTTCGTGCCCGAATAGTTCGCTCTCGATCAAGTGCTCGGGCAGTGCTGCGCAGTTGATGCTGATGAAGGGCTTGTCGGCACGAGCGCCAAGGGTAACAATCGCACGCGCCACCAGTTCCTTGCCGGTCCCGCTCTCACCTCTGATCATGACCGTTGTGTTCCGATCGGCGACACGTTGAATGGTTTGGTACACCAGGCGCATGGGTTCGCTCGCGCCGATGAGTTCCGCCAACGATTGCTGCTTGGTCTTGGCGTTCAATCGTTCGCGGTACTCGAGTTCGGCCGCCCGTTTCTCTAGCGCGCGGCCCAGGACGATGCGCACTTCCTGGAAGTCAATAGGAGCTACGAAGTATTCGTCGACGGTTGCGTCCACCGCAGTGAAGCGCAAGTTCTTCCGTCGGGAACGCGTAAGCGCAAATAGCAGGGAATCAGGCATCAGCGAACGAAGTTCGCTCAATACTGACAGGCCTTCGTCCGGGCCTTCGCCTATGATGTCGATGTCAAGAAGCACTGCCTCGGAGGACTTTTTTTCGATGCAATTTATGAGGTCCTCCCATCGCGAAACCACGTGCAGATCGTAGTCGGACAGGTACGCCTCGGCTTCAGGACGGACCGATTGGTCAGTGGTAAGAATGACGAAGGTCGCTGGAGCAGGAGAATGCTCGCTGTTGGCGCTTGGCATACGTGCTTGTCGCGGGGTTGAAGAGATTATGCCATTAATTTTTCAACCTGACGAGATAAAAATCTCATTTGTGATAAAAATCTCATTCGTAAACCATGGCACCTTTGTGGATTAACTAGGTAGGAATAAGCTGGACTTGCAAATGTGGGAGCGTTCTCGTATTCGTAGCTTAGTCACTCTGGGCTGCGGTGACATTCGCAGAAGTAGGAGGATGAGTGGACATCAGCGTTCGAAAAAGGTCACAAGTTCAATTGATCCAGTTACGGGGTCAGCTGCGTCTGGGTGCGCCGGTCGATGAGCTGAAGCGCACCATAGATGAAGCGCTAGCCGAGGGCAACACAAGGCTTGCTGTGAACCTTTCCGAAGTACCGATGATCGACTCGAGTGGCATAGGTGTGCTGGTTCGATCCTTGACTTCCACCAAGCAACGCGGTGGCAGCCTCAAGCTCGTCAATCCCTCCGGATTCGCGGTGAAAACGCTGAAGCTTGTCGGTGTGCTTAACTTATTTGAGATTTTCGAGACGGATGATCAGGCGGTGGAATCGTTTCGCTGAGGATCCGGCCTGTTATCCAGATTCAACAGAGAGATACGCGTCAATGTCACTTGAGGACGGAGCTGTTTGCAGGGCGAATCTGCGCGGCTGCTCGATATCGAGGTGCGGGTTGTCACCAGTGTTGCCTGCGTCCGAATTTCTGGATGATCTGCAACTGTCCGGTGCTAGCCAATGACGAGTTAAGAGGCATATTCAACCTGGGTCTAGGGAAAGTGGCGGGGTCCAGGAGCCGGTTGAAGGTGGGGTAGCCGTGGTGCCCAGCGATCTATTCAAAAAGCGGCTCAAGCCCGTTTCGACACACCACACCGAGGCGTCACGCTATATAGTGAGCGCCCTGGTGCGCGGTCTGGCGGACTGAGTGCGCTTAAAGTATTGTTGCCCGCGCATTTCGTAGGAGAAGCAACAGTTGTACGGGCGGGAGGTTACACGAAAGCTGCGGCAATCATTGCCAATAGCCTGCCGACCAACAAAAAAACTCAATCGGACCTGGGTGAGCTGTTAGCTACGGGATATCTCGAGAATCAGACGGAAGCGGGAAGGACGGAAAACCGGATAGGGTGTGCTGATCAGATGCCGCTTACGAGCGCGCGTAACCAATAACGTCTACTCAGGACTGTATCACAGTGCGCCGATCTATATTCAAGGCGCACTAGCTTTTATTCCGGAGTTACTTTCCGAAATCGTGGAAATCAAAGCCTTGCGGCTGCCCATCTTCGTCGTGCGTTACCACTAGGTCGGCGAAGAGTTGCGTCTCCGGCGTGCCAGCGATGGTAGTGCCGAGCTGCTTGCGCTCCGCCTTACGTTGAAGTTTCTCCGCCCGCTTCTCCTGGCGTGAGCGTTCTTTCTGACGCTTAGCAAATGTCGTGCGAGAGCTTGCTGCCACACTCATTAGATTGCGTTCAGGGCCGAAAGATTCAGGTATGTGGGTTGAATCCAAAAGGAACGCGATCATGGGGAATCGGAGTGACTAAGCGTTTACGCGTCTCGCTACAGTTGGTTGTTACCAGCGCGGTTCGCGGGGTTGACGTGCCGGCCCCGCGATCGCCATCGCGCCCACGTCCGCCTCTGCCGCCGAAGCCCTGTTCACTTTTTCCTGGCCGAGGAGACTTGGGCTTCGCTTCGCTAACGATTAAAAGTTCGACCTCCCAGTTCAGTGCTCTGTCCCGCTGGAGCTACAAGCGACTGTGCCTGATTACATGGTGCAGTTCGTCACCATCCTGCAACGAGGTCAACCAGCGTTTAGCATGTTCGATGATCTTCCACGAAAATATCATAGGGCGTTACCGCTGCTGGAGTACCACAGCGCAGATACGCTGCGGGCGGCCTTCGAGCAGAAGGTGATCAACCCAGCGTTGGAGAAGGCGGCTGGAGGTGCGGCTTCAGACAGCAGTGGCCCCCCGTCAGACGGTCGGCGGATGATTAAATCAGCTTCTATACCTGTGTTGAACAGATCGGCATGCATCTAGCTCAGACCCCTATGAGAAAATCGAACTGTTCTGTAAACCGACCGGCCGATTTAGCGGTCGTAAAAACTCACGAATCATCCAGGATCCCGGGTGGCGACTGCCTTTTGCCATGCGTCAGCAAGCAGGCGGTCCTGTCGCGAGTGTGAACATCATTCATCGGTCATGTCCAGAGTCAGCCTGTCGCCACCGCATATGAAGGTTTTCATCTTGCAGCTCCTAAAGCCACAGCTTGCCCTCGACGACATCGCCGGCCCGCACGCCTGCTTTGTCCATCGGTCCGCCTGGCGTTACGCCAGCGACTTTCATCGATGGCCAGGAAGGTGTCCAGCCTGTGCTCGCCGGCCCGTATGCTTCCTGCCCCGCCTTGAACAGCAATGTGAGCGCAAACACGATTGCTGCCACGTACACCCACCACGAAGTGCGCCATCTCGATACGTGCGACTCTCAGTCAACATAGCTTCGTTGAGACCAATCCTGGGCACTCGCCTGATGCCAGCGGTTACTATTGCCGAAGCCGAATTGGCCTGCGCTTTTTCACAGAGGAGGTTAAGTCATGACTCTAGCGGCGAAAGCTGTTTTGAAAATCTTGTGCGGGATCGTTTTGGCGGCCCCGGCGACTGGCCTTTATCTGCACGGGCAAACGGCACGAGGCCCGGTGGACCCTGGACCCCGCGGCGGTGCGGAGGGCGCCGGCCCTGCGTTGCGTGGCCTCACCGCAGATGAACTCGCGTTTTTCAAGGATGGCCAAAGCAGGTTCATGAACATCGAAACGGTGACAGGAGCCAGTAACACTGGTCTTGGCCCCCGCTTCAATTCAAACCAATGCTTTTCTTGCCACTCTCAGCCCGATGCCGGCGGTTCGAGCCCAGCACATAACCCCTTGATTGCGTTAGCTACCCTCAATGGAGCAACCAACAAAGTGCCATGGTTCATCGCGGCGAATGGCCCCATACGTGAAGCACGCTTTCAGCGGAATCCGGACGGAACGAACGACGGCGAGGTCCACGCCTTTTTCGTCATTACCGGACGCAGTGATGCTGCAGGCTGCAACATCGCCCAACCCGACTTTCTGCCCGCAGGGAACCCAGTCACCGGGCGCGGCGGGAATCGGAACATAATCTTTCGCATCCCTACGCCCACCTTTGGCGCAGGGCTCATCGAGGCGATTCCCGACGCAGCGATTCTCGCCAACATGCACGAGAACGCCTCAACGAAGAATAAGTTGGGCATCTCCGGCCACGCGAATGCCCATCTTAGCGGCAATGCGAATCGTAGCGCCAATGACGGAACCATCACCCGCTTCGGGTGGAAGGCCCAAAACAAATCACTCTTGATGTTCGCGGGCGAAGCCTACAACGTCGAGATGGGGATCGCCAACCAACTCTTCCCCCAGGAGCGCGACGAGACTCCGGGCTGCGTGATAACCGCCACGCCCAACGATACTGTCAACTTTACAACCACTCCTACACCCTCTGCCGCTTCCAATACAGCCGTTCTCTCTGACATCGAGGCCTTTGCGAACTTCATGAGGATGTTGGCTCCGCCCACACCAGCTCCGGCGACACCATCCACCGAAAAGGGCCGGAGAGTGTTCGAGAACGTCGGCTGTGCGCATTGTCATACCCCTTCGTTTACTACAGGCAAAATGATTGCCAGCGGCTCGTCGACCGTTCCGAGTGCGGCGCTTTCTAACCAGCCGGTGAATCTCTTCTCCGACCTCCTAGTCCACCACATGGGCAAAGATCTCGCTGACGGCATCACGCAAGGTGGCGCAGGCCCTGATGAGTTCCGAACCGCACCGCTTTGGGGCGTAGGGCAACGTATCTTCTTCCTTCATGATGGAAGGACTAACAACTTGGTGGATGCTATCTCGGCCCACAAGAGCCCCGGAAGCGAGGCTAATAAGGTTGTTGAGCGTTTCAGTAGCCTGAGTACTCCGGAGAAACAAGACCTCATCAATTTCTTGCGGTCACTTTAACGGGTTAGGCAACGAGCACTCGACATATCGGAGGGTATTCCGGTTACGTACGATTGATCGGCAAGTCACAAGCGAGCCCTATGCCGTAGATTCATGTTGTCAGGAGGGGCTATCTATGACCCGAGGTCGGACAACGGCGGATCGGCTGATTGTGCAGGTCGAGCAATCGGCTGCATCCTTGAACCGTTAGAGGATGGCCGCATGCGCTACCGGCTGGCGTCGGGAGCGGAAGCCCCGGCCACAAACCTGCAGCAGCAGAAGGAACAGGTCCGATACATTCTGCGTGAAGGGCAAAACACGGCCCGACTCAGAAAGGCACCATCGCAGGCGCCGGTTGCGGAAACCCCCGGCCGAGCCTACTTCATCACACCGGCATGCCGGTTCACCTCCACGCCCCCATTCCACAGTTCACACCGCGGCGCATGGATGGCGATAAGCTGTTCGCGGGTTGAGGCAGAGGGCGGTCGCCAATCAGAAGGCAGTCATTTGATGGCGAACGCGAATTAAGGCGGAGAAGGGATGCCTGGCAGAGACTGTTCCCTTACTAGACTGCCTGGTTGTTCACAGCCGACCGAGAAATGCGGCTGCTCGGATGATGAGTAAACGACCTCCAGCTTGCGCAACTCCCCTCCACGGCGGCTGAAGGATGTCCTACCTCAGCTAAACCTGGAAGAGTTCGATTCCGTGCTCTTTTCCCAGATTGCGCGAGTACTTCTTATCCGCCGCATTGTTCCAATGCTCATGTACACCAAGGCTGCGGCATCGGACGCCGTCGCGCTCGGGATCATAGTGCGTCTTCGAGGGTGGGTCGTTAGCCAAGGCAGATTCGCGCAAGTAGTTATCGGCATTCGCGATATCCGGAAGATCGGGCCATTCTGAAGTGAGAAAATCGAAGCCGACAGAATCGATCGCTACTCCATCAAACGACATAAAAACGCTATTCGGCCAGGCATCGTTGAAGGGCGCCATCTTCCACTTACGATGAGGCGGACCATCCACGTTATCGTTTCCGTAGAGCGCATCGATAACAAAAAGCATGGTTTTCTCGCCGAGATCCTTATGCCCTAAGAAGTCTGTAAATGCGGAGTAACTTGCTGAACCGTCCCTGTTGTGTTGGAAGCCGTCGTGCGCATTCTTGTGCCAGTCGGGATTGATACTCGTGGCACCGAACAGGTTCTTGGCACAAAGTGTTACTCCTGAACTCACGTGCGCTCTCAACACCGCAGCATTGATGAGGTACGCGGCCTCAACCACAGTCGTGTCGAGTCCCGTAGCGTTGCGGCTTGCAACCGAAAAAGGGATCGCGTTGGGTTTGAACTCGGCTTTTAGTCGTCCATCGCCTCCGATATGGTCCACCAAAACGACACCCGGAAATTCATGGTGAATCTTGTCGTAGAGATTGCTTGGGATGAACCGACTGGAATCGAAAACCGTGATCGCCGTTTGTGGCGCTCGTCCAGGACCGGTCAACTGTCTTACGAGCGAAACGATCAAATGGGGCGACGAGTTCAGGCGCTCGATCGTGCCATGATCCGTTGTGTTGTTCAGGTTTGCCTTGATTGCGATCTTCTCGCCCGCCTTGTATCCGGCGTTGCCGCGATTATGAGTGCGATTGAAGTATTGAAAAATACACTTCCATGCCTGGGCGTCGCTTTTTTGATTGGTAAGACCGCAAATGGACCGGGAAACCATCCGGTCGATTACAGCTTGGTTGTTGTTGCCGTCGGTCCACCAGTACCCTGTGCCATCCCAGGTCACAGCCGCCGGATCGTGCGCCCAAGTGACTCGGCCAGGAACGACGCCCCGTGGGACTCCCAATGGACTAAGGGGTTCGAACAAGGGAGGCCGCACCAGGCTGGCAGCTGCAAGCGAGAGGGCGAACTGTCGGCGTGTCATTTCCATTGTGATTTGCTCCTCAGCACGAGACTTACGTTACGGATTACCTGTTTTCTTCATAACCTGCCATTCTAGTGGCGCGCCCACAATGACGAGGCGCTTTGGGCCCGCCAAAGGAAATCATGAGACAGGGGTGAAGCTGTAGAAGCGCAAAAACTCGTTTTGGAATTTCCCCTTCGGATCGTATTTCCGGCTCAATTCCACAAATGCGGGCAAATTGCTGTAACGGGAGTGCAGTTGCTGTGGCGGCAACGTAAACAGCTTTCCCCAATGTGGACGAGGATGAAACGGTGCCAGTTCCTTCTCGATTACTGGTAATAGTTTGCTGACGTTAGGCCAATCTTGCTTCCAAGTGAAATGGATGGCGACGCTGGGTTGCTGACAACACGGACTCATCCATAGCTCGTCGGCGGCAATTGTTCTGATCTCAGATATGAGCAAGTACGGACTAAGCTGATCATGCAAGCGTTGTATCGCGAGAATTGCCTCGATTGCGTGCTGACGGGGAACGAAGTATTCCGATTGCAGCTCTTTGCCAGCGCTCGGGGTAAAGCCCATCCGAAAGTGGGGCAGCCGCTCGTACCAGGGGCCCAGAACTCCCATCTGTTCCGTGCAGTTCTCCGCGGAAAGCGAGATGATAGGGTGAAGATTTTTGGTCGCCCTCTTCGCTCCGTAGAATTCTGGGGGACGTCGAACACGCGTCCGCTCTCCATTCGGATCTTCGGCCAAACCTGGTTGATCGTTTCGTTTCGCCAATCGGTGAATAGGCTCACGCTGTAAGCGGCAGATTCCAAAGCGTCGAAGTGACTCGTAAGTGCTTTAAGGGGAAGGTTCTGGTACACGTATTGCTGCATCGTGAAACGGGGCTGAATATCGAGCGTAATTTTTGTGACCACTCCAAGCCCTCCCAAACCCACCACCGCGCCGCGGAATCGATCGCCATCTTGCTGACGTGAGAGCTGCACGACGTTACCATTCGCATCGACGAATTCGAGTGTCGAGACAGCAGTTGCCAGGTTGCCGTTCTTCTCTCCGGAGCCATGGGTCGCCGTCATGCAAGCACCGACGATCGAGATGTGGGGCAAGGACGCAAGGTTGGGCAGAGCCCATCCCTTGCTGTCAAGATACGGGCACAATTGTCCGTAGCTCATGCCGGCTTCTACGGTGACTGTGCGGGCGTCGGGATCCAGGGCGACGACCTCGTTCATCGCCTTCAACGACAGAAACTGATCACTGCTGTCGGCAATGCCATTGAAGCAGTGGCGGGTGCCGAGCACCTTAAACTTGTTGTGCTCCCTGACAAAATCTTGCACACTTTTCAACGAGGTTGCCGTCGTCAGTCGCTCGGTGCCGTACGTTACATTGCCTGCCCAATTCTTTAGCGCCTCCCCCTGCGCCCACGCAAGTAATGGCGACAGCACCGGCGTGCTGACGGCGGAGCAAAGTTTCAGGAAGGTTCTCTTATCCATATGTGATAGGAGCAAGTCGCCAGTGCGAGTATAGTGTGAGGCTCAACCGGTGATGGGTTTAATTCGTTTCTCGCAGGATTCAGTAGCGACTCGAGACGCCGAGGCGCACGTTCAGCGAACCAGCGAAAACATGGTACTTCACTGCGCAAAAATCTGAGAGTTGACTGACATTGAGCGGGCACTCTCAATCATTCGATCATCGGCAACGCACTGACCGAGAGACCGATCATTCTTCAGAAGTCGGCTTCGGTTCGCTCTTGACGTCTTATCAATAGCTAAGACAGCAGATGTTCTCCCCGAAGCCCGTTTGATCAACCATGCGAGAGCTAAGCGAAGCATTTGTCCTGAGATTGCCTCGACAAGTTTGACCGCAAGGGATCAGCTCCGGATTTCGGCCATCCGGAAGCCAGGAGCGGGAAGTCCGCTTCGCGTCACTCAGCTTCCGAGTAGCCCCTGATACTTCCCAAAATAGGGCTGGTCAGTGCCATTCTTCTGTTGGCCTATTGCCCACAATCGAGAATGAGGCCGTCGTGTGCGATTTCGCACCCGTGTTGTTTAGCGAAGGCGGCCAATTCAGGATGCGACCTTTTGCGCCACCGTGGACCCAGGGCGGCGCACGCCAATGGGCAATGTCTTGTCTACGCCTCAAGATCGCCCATAGTCTCGGCGTGTCTTCCAAGCAATTTCAGCATATTCTCCAGTGAGAGGCGCCGGTTCTCGCTGAGCGGCTCAAAGATATGTTCAAGAAGAACGGCATGACGGTCGTACACAGGGGAGATCACCTTCTCTCCCTCTTTCGTCAGGGCAACGACCCGCACCCGTCTATCTCGCTTGCCTTCTGCTCGCGCTACAAGCCCACGAACCTCCAGCCTGTCGATAGCGACGCTAATGGCGCCGGGTGTTAGATTCACCTTCGGCCCGATGACATTTACCGGCAGAGCACCTTTGTGGAGCAACGCTTCCATCACCCGAAAATCGGTAGTGCTGACCCCGGACCGCTGCAGATCGACGTCAAGCTGACGGGCTATCGCGCTGAGCGCCTTCCACATGATGAGCCAGACATGAGGAGCGGATGTTTTGCCCTTCAGACGTTGCTTCACATTTTTTGCATCCATCACGACACTTAGTTTATCAATGTATCGACATCAATATAATATCAAGGTTGTTTGGGGCAATCGAAATGGCAACGAGACAGAAAAAGGGAAAGTTGATCGCGCTCTGGGTACTCAGAATTGTTGTGGCCTTAGCTTTTCTTGCTGCCGGCGGCTCGAAGCTGGCTGGGGCTCCTGCAATGGTGGCGATGTTCGGAAAGATAGGGTTCGGGCAATGGTTCCGTATCCTAACCGGCTTGCTGGAGGTGGCAGGGGCCATTGGCCTATTTGTGCCTCGCTTCGCCGTCTATGCGGCGTCGATGTTGGCTGTTGTGATGGTGGGCGCTATTGGATTCCACCTCACAAGACTGGGTGGAAACCCTTTCCCGCCTCTTGTTCTGCTGCTTCTTGCAATCTTGATCGTCTGGTTGAGCAAGGGGACTTCACGGTCGGAAGTACAGTCCATCTGAATCCGACATTCGCCTCGTGAGGCCAAAACCCAAATCAGCTATCGAGCAGACGTGAAGGAATAATGAAGACGAAAATATATCTGGCGACCGCGCACGGTTTGACTGTAATCGAGGGCTCGAATGGGACATGGCGGGGTGAAGTTTGGCTACAAGGCCAGCAGGTGCGTTGCGTTGTCGTGGATTCAAGCTTAAAAGAGCGGGTATACTGCGGGACTCTTGGAAATGGAGTATATCGGAGCGATAATGCCGGCGCTAGCTGGCGTCCGTGCAAGGGCCTCCCGCACCAGAAGGTCATGGCGCTCGCAACAGCCGATAGCGGGGATGCAGGCCATCCGGCGCTGCTGTATGCGGGAACCGAACCGAGCGCCATCTATCAGTCAAGCGATGGCGGGGACACTTGGCACCCTTTGCCTGGCTTGCTGAGCTTGACTTCGGCCGGGGAGTGGAGTTTCCCGCCTCGCCCGGAAACCCATCACGTGCGACAGATACTCTCGGATCCTTGCTTTCCCCGGCGACTGCACGTGGCCATCGAAGCCGGAGCCCTGCTTCGCGGCGAAGACGGCGGAGAGACCTGGCGTGACCGCGTCCCAGGAGGCCCCAGGGACACGCATACGCTTGGGGCACACCGGAGCGCGCCGGGCCGCCTCTACTCGGCGGCAGGCGACGGCTATTTTGAGAGCCTCGATGATGGCGACACCTGGCGCCGCGTAATGGAAGGCCTGGAGCACGGTTATTGCTGGAGCGTTGCGGTCAGTCGTAGCGACCCGGACACGGTGCTTTTGAGCGCTTCAAAAAGCCCGCGTGCGGCGCACTCGAAGGAATTTGCGAATTCCGCTGTCTATAGACGCAGCGCTCATGAGCCATGGCGCAAGGCTCTGGACGGTCTCCCTGATCCGGAGGGCCGCAGGGTGCCCGTCCTCGGACGAAGTGATATCGAGCCAGGTGTGTTTTACCTGCCTTCGGAAGGCGAGCTTTATCGGTCGGCAAATAGCGGCGCTGAGTGGCAGAAACTCACGGTGGATTGGGCAGAGCGCTGTTCCCCAGAACACGCCAGCGACATCGCGGTTGTCGAATCATAACGAACTTGCTCTGTGCGCGTGCCAAGACCGCGCGAAGAGAACGGGCTTGTCTATACCGGGCATGAGCCACTGCCACAACGACGGGAATCATCGGGTTTGTAAGAGGTTTGGCCAATGATGATACAAACGACGGCGTTACCGCGAACTCTATGCTGCCCGGTCTGACGAATACGTTGGCAACCGCGCCCCAATCTGAAGAGCAAAAACGTGGCACCTGGGAACAGCAGGCGATCAAGCCGGCTGGGAGGACCGGGATGTCACAGGTGCAGTACTTTTTTAACAAGCGATTATGCGGCATTTATCACTGGAGGCAATTGTGGTTGACGGTGGCCAATATCGCATCGGCTGAGGAAAGAAGGAGTAATGCGGTCAAATGATGATCAAGAGAAGATAGAGATCGCTCGCGAATATTTCATGAGAGCTGACCAAGGGCGTCCAGACACCCTTGAACTCTTCCACGAAGATGCCGAAGTCTATTTCCCCAAATTCGGATTTGGATTTGGACGGGACTCGTTTCTTGAAATGGTCAAAGGCTTCGAAGGAGCCTTGGAATACATTCACCACGATTACGACCGTTTGACTTTCATTCCTTCTGCCGACTATCTCGTCGTTGAAGGCACTTCACAGGGCAGAATGTCTGGCAAGTCCTGGGCAGGCGGCAAAACTCCTGGAGGGCGTTTCTGCAACGTCTTCAAGTTTCGAGATGGCCGAATATCGAGCCTGCACATCTATCTCGATCCCGACTATACCGGAGAGGATGAGGCGCGGTTTCGATGGGGTAAGAACCGTCAGTGGTGAGAGTGATGACCATCCGCTAGACTGTTATTCATGGTCCTGTAGAGAATTGAGCTTTGGGCCGAAGATCGCCGCCCTCTATTTCTTTTTCGACAAGCTACCCTGAGCTGGATTTCCGAAGTTCTGAAGTTCTTGTAGCTTGCATCCGCCCCATCACAGTCCTGGAGAGGTTTGGTTTGGTCACCCCTTCCGCCGTGCTTGAAACTAAACGCTGAAGAGGCTCTCCAGCCTTGACTTGTTCTCAGCCATCAGTGTTATGAAGGCGTCCTTTAATAAGCTTCTGCGCTAGTAAAGGATATGGCATTATGTCTTAATAAGCGACGGAAGCCGCACGCGGTGATCTCGGAGATGCCCAGGCTCCGGAAGAAGGCACCAGGTGAACTCGCGATCGCCGGAGAGGAGTTTTGCGCGCAGCTTCACGTACCAGTCCTCGGCGATTTCCTTGGCTTTCGAGAAGCTTTCTTCTTTCGTGCTGATGCGCCGGTTCTTGCCTGCGAGATAGGTTGAGCACTGCCACAGGCTGCTATTGGGACGCTTGTAGAGGTAGACTTTGCGCCGAGGAGGGTGTGCTGATCGGGCATCGGCATCTTCTACATGTGCAAAACGTGGAAATTGTGGAGTGGCAGACTGTGTAAGCCGGAACGGCTTCGGGCCGAGGACGTCGGAGATCTTCACCACTTCTCCATCCAGAGCACGTCTCAGCGTCGTCTCCACTCCGCTTGTGCCCAGACGTGGGAAGATTTCTATTGCAACCTTGCCCAGCACCTCCTCGGCGCGCTTGCCCGTCAGGCGCTCCATGAAGGGGTTCAACACTTTGTAGCGAAGTTCGCGGTCGTAAACAATGATGCCCTCACCAGCGTCCTCGATGATCGTACGGTCGAACTGCGTGGCATCGCGCAGCGCGTCTTCGCTGATTTTCTGCGTAGTGACGTCGCGGGGAGACGCCAGAATGCGTTCCGGGTTCCCTGCTGCGTTGCGAATCGGGCTGACGACACCATCCCACCAGCGCGGCTGCGGATTGATTCGCCTTTCGAAATAGCGGTAAACCAGCCAATCTCGCCACGCCTCGCGGCAGCCTGGGCAACACAGGAAGCTTGCCCCAGTAGCTACCCTTCGCAGACGTGCGTCGTCTGACACGAGTGATGATCTCGAGACTGTCAACACCGCTGCTGCTCGCAGCAACTGTGCTGTGGCTAGGTGCCTCCGCTCAGGACAGCTCGCCACCTTCCGCCGAGGCGCGCTATCGCCCCATCATTCAGCAGATCGAGCAGTGGCTACCCACCCTGGTTGACCGCGGCGCGGGATTGTTTGCTCTGGCTAGGTTATACGCCCAAGTCGGAGACACGTCGAAGGCTCTCGCTCTGCTGAAGGAGAGTCTGGCCACCGGCGAAGGTTTTGACCCGAGCGGCTCGGAGATGCTCGCGCCGCTGCGATCCAGCCCAGAGTTTGCGGATCTGGTACAACAGGCGCAGAAGCGATATCCCGCAGTGCACCAAGCGAAGGTGGCCTTTACAGTTCCCGAGAGGGACCTCTTCCCCGAAGGGCTGGCATACGATCCGGCAAAACGTGTCTTCTATATGGGCAGCATGCATCGCCGGAAAATCCTAAGGATCACAGAAAAGGGCAGGGTCTCCGATTTCGTGAAGCCTGACCGTTATCATCTCCAGC
>Ga0306920_100003634_pt1 | contig 19619 bp, 17 predicted proteins | sample flu12Cox44000170_FD_204666 | JGI IMG/M metagenome (GOLD analysis project Ga0306920, IMG submission 204666) | Lab enrichment of tropical soil microbial communities from Luquillo Experimental Forest, Puerto Rico - flux4day.12C.oxic.44.000.170 (v2)... | ecosystem: Environmental > Terrestrial >... | reverse complement strand
CGTCTCCACGACCAACATTCCAATCTGGCCCCCACGAATCGTGGAAGCCAATGTGGACCCTTCTTGGGGGTCCCGATTGGATGCCGATCACCCCCAATAGGGGGTCCTTTTTGCATGCCGATTCACAGTATTAGGCGATTGTCGGCCAGGGGCACCACGCCGAAAACATAAATAATAACAATAACTTAAGCCACTGGTTCGATTCCGGATTTACCGGAAAAATTTTCGCTGCACATTGAAAATGCACGCAAAAGTTCGCGGCAGCCGTCCGTTTTGTTGGTATTTTTGTTGGTATCGGAAGAACAAGAGCTCACGGCGAATTCCGCTATTCCGAACGAGGGAATTGAGCGGGTGGCCCGCAAGAACGATGGCGCGAGCGCCTGCCGAACACGTCGACCGCCAGAGTTGGCTCGCCGCCTGACGACCGCTGCAAAGCGGATCGCACTCAGGTGCGGGTGAATCGAAGCCGGGCTGCCACGTAATGAGTAACCGTGGGCTCGGCTCTTGCACCGAACTCACGAATGCAATCCTGAACGATCCTATCCGCATTCGTTACACGCTGATGCTGTCGGAGGTGTTCAAGCCACGACGACACCATGAATGTTTCGAGGAAGCGCCCGCTCTCAGCAGCATCCTCGAAGACGTCCCAGGAATATGCGCCGTCGCGCTGCCGTTGCTGACTCAAATGCTGGACGGCAGCAAGGAAGTCATCACGCTTTTCAGGTGCGATACGATACTCGATTGTGACCAACACCGGGCCTCCATCTGTATCTGCATCGATTGCCAGGATCGGCGCGGGCCAATACATCGACGGCGCAAGATCATTACCCCGGATTGAAGCTTCCAGCGCCAAGTTAGCGCGATACCAATGAGGGCGCCGCCGGCAGCGATGAAGTGCGCCGTCGATAAGCCGAGGCCTGACGCAGCTTGTCCCCAAAGTACACTGCCTACCGTCATTGCAAAAAAGAAAACGGTGACAAATATTGCCAATCCGCGGCCGCGCACCCAATCCGGCAACGAAATTTGAACCGAGACATTCAGGGTCGCCAGGACAGCGATCCACGAGATGCCTGCGACAACGCAAGCCACGAGGCCAACCGCGGGATGAGTTGCGATGCCCAGCAGGAATAGGCTGAGTGCCGTACCGATCGTGCCGATCGAGACAAGTCTATCCGGCCCGAGCGCTTTCCTGAGCGAGGGTAATGTGAACGCACCCACGACGGCGCCTACCCCGATTGCACCAAGCATTATTCCGTAAAGAGTCGGGCCGCCTGTGATTTGATTGCGCGCGACGAGCGGAAGCAGCGCCCAATACGCGCTGGCAAAAAGGAAGAACGCTGTCGCCCTAACAAGGGTTGCGCGCAGGCTTGTGTTATATCGCGCGTGTCTGATGCCCACCACAATTGCACCAATCAGACGTTCCGGAGGAAGCCGCATTCCCTCGCGATCGCACCAAGTTGCTTAGCCTCGCCCTCGCGCTGTGGGTTGGTGCTTTTCTTTACTGCTGCTGAAAGGCAGTTTGGGTCCCCGGCGCGTATCTCCGCCTTTGTCCCTCGCCGGGCTTCCCCGCGGCCGGTCCTTTCCCCTCCCGAGGACCGGCCGCCCCTTTCATAACCTGATGTCGGGACGATTGATTGCGATCGGCCTTCCTGTACTAAACCTGGAAATTGTTGCGCATGTCCGTTGCGGGCCACGATAGAAGCTCATCCGGTGCCGGGCGCGTTTCGCCCTGGAGGATGGCTGATGACGAGTCTTGATGCCGATCCGCTTACTGTGTCTCTGGTGCAGGTCGCGAGCAGCCTTCCAATGTATACAGCTTCCCATTCTTCAGATCGAGCTTGAGCTGCTTGGGCGTGAAGGTTACGCCTCTAGGCACGATGATCGTGTTGTGAGCTGCAACGGAATCAGCAAGGCCCTCGCTCTGCTACGTGTTCCTCGCAGCCGGTTCTGTAGCTGGTGCGGCCTGCTTGGCATGCATACCTCGCAGACTCATGAGCCCCACGATTACTTGGTTTTCGTACTGCGCGATTTGATCAACCGAGCGCCCGGCTGCCTCGCGCGTCACGCACCTTCGAAATGTTGATTGTCGCGCTCGCGCCGACCTTCGTGTTGTTCGGTTGGCTCACGGTGCGGCCCGCGACCGCGCTCATCGGCTCCAACCTTGCCGTCTTAACGTCCGTGCAATTGGCGCTGACATCGTCCTATTCGGCCGACTTCATCTCCTTTGCCAATTCGAGCGTTGCGCTGATGCTGGGCGTTGGGCTCACAGGCGTGATCTGCGGCATCGTTCGTCTGTTCGGCGCCGGTTGGATTGTAGACCGGGTCCTACGCAGCAATTGGCAGACCCTGGCTGCCGTCGCGAAGGCCAGGTCGGAACAGGGTCGCGTGGCGGTCGCCAGTCTCATGCAGCATCGGCTCTCCCTTCTTGCCGCGCGTATCGCCGCGGTTCCTGCCGAAGCAAAGAGCCATGCAGCTAATCTCCGCCTGCTTCGCGCTGCCCTGAGCATCATCGATGTCAGGCATGCGAGCCTTGGCTTGTCGCATCCCGCGATGGCTGCGATCGATGATCTGCTCACTCGTCTTGCTTCGGCCGCCACGACCTACGGAGGGCGCGGACTTCCAGAGGACCTGATTAGACGGATCGACGCCACGATCGCGTCGACCTTGCACGATCCGGCGGGCGAACACCGCAATGAGGCCCTTATCGGGCTCGCCGGGATTCGCGTAGGGCTTTTCCCGCAAGCCACGCCATGCGATCCGCACCAGCACGAACAGAGACGAATGGCCGCATGAGGTACGATCTTGATCTGTCGACAGAGCCGTTGGCGAGCTACGCAAGGGCTTGCGCTCGTTTCCACATTCTAACCATTGGGGGACGTCGGCTCGCACGCTTGTCCAACGGAAGCCTCTCATTTCGAAAGTCGCGGACGCATCAGCCGGATGCTCTCTATCGTCGCATTAGCTAATGCTGTGTTGGTTTGGCGCGGGCTGGTCACTCCATCTATCCTGTTGTTGTTCACGTTTTTGCTCGGTGCAGGGGCCGGCGCGACACGGTCGAAGGCCGTCTAACGCATGTTGGGAACATTGATCGGCGCCACGGGGAGCATTCTGTTGATCCCGAACCTTGTGAATGCGCCTGAGCTGCGAAATACCGGGAGAGGTTCATCGAAGCCGGCAAGGAAGCTGCCGATGACGGCTGCGAATCCCCGTTGAAAGATCAAGCATTTTCCAACCTCCTAAACGAAAACCCACCGTTCAAGCTACGGCCGGAAATGAGCCGCTGCAGACAGGTCCGTGTCGCTGTTTCGCAGGATATCGTAGCGCGGAGCAAGTAGGCTTGCCCTCGTCAATGAAATCATCGAGGCATTCGGGTAGCAACGTCCACTGACCCCGATCGATCCGCCTCTTCAACGAAGCGCTTCATCAATTCCCCCGCAGAATCACGAGAGAATCATAAACAGCCGAGCGGCGTTTTCATACAGCCAGGCTCAGAGGCGGACGTCGCGCAGCAATCAACCTCGCTATAACAAGTAGCGGATCGACACAAAGACCAGGCCGGCGATCCAGACGGTCTCGGCGACAATCAGGAATGCCGGCCGCCACCCGGCCACGAACACCTTCTGGAACGATGTCTTCATTCCGAGCGCCGCAATCGCTGCGACGAGGCACCAGCGCGATACATCATTTGCGAGCGCGACGACTGCGTCGGGTACCACGTTCAGGCTGCGAAGACAGACAAGCGATGCGAATCCGAGCAGAAAAAGCGGTAGCGGCACGTTGGCTTTGCCAGGCGTTGGGGACTTGCTGGGAAAGAGCAACGGAATTGCAAACACGACCGGCAGCAGCATCGCGACGCGCAACAGCTTGACATAGGTTGCCACATCGCCAGCCTCCGGCGATATGGCGTAACCCGCGCCGACCACCTGCGCGACATCGTGGATGGTGCCGCCGAGGAAGATTCCGGCACGCCCGTCATCAAGGCCGACCATCTTTGCGAGAACCGGATAGACGATCATCGCCGCCGTCGACAGTGCTGTCACAACAACCACGGTAAGGATGGTGTCGCGCTCGTTCTCCTCGTGCCTGGGAATGCTCGATCCGATGGCAAGCGCGGCGGACGCGCCGCAGATCGCCACGGCACCGCCGCTGAGGAGGCCGAACATCGGTCGCAAGCCGAGCAGCCGTGCGATCGCCATGCCGATGGCGATGGTGGAGATCACTCCGAGCGCAACCGTCAGCACCGGACTAATGCCGAGATTCGCGATTTCCGCGACCGTAATGCGGACGCCGAGCAACCCGACACCAAGCCGCAATATCGACTTCGAGCTGAATTCGATTCCTTCAACGCACCGACCTTCCTCGTGGAGGAAGTGGAAGGCCATACCGAGCAGCAACGCAAACAGCATCACGGGCGTGTTGTAGTGCTGCCCGAGCCAGGTGGCAGCGAGTGCAATCGTCCCGCTGGCCAGTACACCCGGAAAGATTACGGAACCTCTCTGGTGAAGGGCGTCGCGAAAGCCAAAGAGGGTAGCCTGCATGTCCTTCATGCTCCTTTACGGGATATGGGCGCCTGCAAATTCAGCATCACAACGCCATCGATGATGCAGACCGAATATCTTCTTATCGGCAAGGTCGGGGGGCCTTGGTCGCCACCAAGGAGATCAAATCCGAGGCCGTGTGCACGGCAGAAGACCTTCCTTCCTTGCAGGCGTCCTGAGCACAGCGATGCCCCGGCGTGTGGGCAGCTATCGTCAACGGCGCAAACGGAATCGCCAATTCTGAAGACCGCGAGATCGTATCCCGCGGCCTGAACCCGGCGGCCTGCGCCATCGGACAAGGCGCTCAGTTCGATCAGGGGAGCTAGCATGCTTATTCGGCGGCGAGCCCGGCATTCGCCGGCTTCCCCGCAACGCCGAACGGCTTGTCGCCGCAGATGGTCACGCGATGACCGTAGCGCCTGTGCGGCCAGTAGTCGAAAATCGCCTGATGCTGGGCACAGCGGTTGTCCCAGAACGCGATCGAGTTCTTCTCCCACTTGAAGCGGCAGGATAGCTTCGGCGTTTCGATGTGCTGGAACAGGAAGGCGAGCAGTGCGTCACTCTCGGCCTGGCTCAGCTGGGCGATACGGGTCGTGAAGCCGCGATCGACGAACAAGAGCTTTCGGCCGGTCTCGGGATGGACCCGGACCACGGGATGCTCGAAGCGCGGAAACTGCATGTCGCTGCCTTCGCCGGGCTTGCGCCCCGAATGTGCCTTCCGGGAATCGTGGATCGCCGTCAGGGAGTCGAGCATCTTGCGGAGTGGCTCCGAGAGGGTGTCGTAAGCCAGGTACATATTGGCGAACATGGTGTCGCCGCCGCCGTCAGGCGGAATCTCGTTGATGTAGAGGATCGACCCCATTGGCGGCTCCTCGTCGCAGGAGACGTCGGAGTGCCAAGCTTCGCCGGCGACGCGCTTGCTGTTCTCGTCGGCCTTGATGACCAGGATTTCCGGATGATCCGGCAAGCCTTTTGGCGCATTGGGATGAACGTGTAATTTGCCGAAGCGTGCCCCAAAGGACTTGTGCTGTTCCACGGAAAGCTTCTGATCCCGGAAGAAGATAACGAGGTTTTCCAGCAGCGCCCGGTGAATCTCGTCGAACTGCCGGTTGGTCAACTGCCGGGAGAGGTCGACACCGAAAATCTCGGCGCCGATCGTGGGAGTGAGCTTGCGCACCTCGATGGTCTCGAAAGTCATGTTCGCTTCCTTCCCTGTTGCACCTTGGATTCGAGAGAACCTTCGCCGGTCTTGCCGGCGAAGGCTGATTGCTTGCCGGCGGCTCAGGCGGCGATCGCCCGCACCGGGACGCCACGCTGGCCGGGCTCGCGGTTCGGCACCATGCCGAGCCTGGCGAGCGTTTCCTCGGTCGAGTTGTATTGCACGCCGATCTGGTAGATGTCGCGCGCCTCCGGTCCGGTCGCGACATCGCGGCCGATCTCGCGGGAGATGCGCACCATCTGCTCGATCTGCTGTACCGAGGTCATCCGTTCGCCCTTCCGTCGCCAGATGTTGTCCTCGATGCCCACGCGCACATGCAGGCCGAGCGCAATCGCGACCGTATTCAGCGGGATCACCGAGCGCATGATCGACTCGATGGTCAGCACTGCGCCATCGGGCGTCCTGCGGGCGAATTCCAAAAGGTCCGCCGGATGGGTGCCTGAGGCGCCGCCGCCAATGGCGACGTAATTCAGGTTCAGCGGCCCCTTGTAGAAGCCGCGGCGGATCAGCCGTTCAACGGTTTCGAGCTGTGCAATGTGCCCGAGCATGAATTGCGGCTGGATACCCGCAGCAGCAAGACGCTTGAGGTGCTCGAAATAGAATTTTGGCCCCGCTTCGAGTAACATCTCGCGATAGGCCATGTAGAGCGCGGGGTTCGTCAGGGACGTGCCATCGACGTCGCCGTCCATCATCAGCTCGACGACATTCATCGACGATGAACCGATCGCGATCGTCACCTGGTCGGGTTTGGGCTGCAATTCCGCCAGCATGTGCCGAGTGTCGTCACTCAGCCATTTCGCTTCCGCGCCTTCACCTTCCGGCGCGAACGAAATCGACCCGCCGACCTGCAGCACCATCTTCGGCACGGCCGTGCGCAGGCGGTCAAGCATCTCGTTGAACACGCTCAGGCGTTTCGAGCCCTTGCCGTCCGGCTCGCGACAATGCACATGCAACAGCGTTGCGCCGGCGTTGTAGCAGTCGACCGCCTTTTGAACTTGCTCAGCGAAGGAGACAGGAATGTCCTCGGGAAAATCGCCCGGCAGCCATTGCGGCCCGTAGGGCGCGACCTGGATCACGAGCTTTTGCTGGTTCTCCGGCAGCAGGGAATCGTCAAGAAAGTGCATGTTAGTTCTCCGTCTGGTTGGATTTCAGGATTTGCTTTCCGGGGTTTTTCCCGTTTGGGCCTTTTGTGCGGCAAGTTCCTCGACGAGAATCGGCGCGCCGAGACTCATGGAATGGATGCCGAGGGCACTCACCGCCTGAAGGACGGCGAGAATTTCTTCCTTGCTGACGCCGAGTTCCAGCGCCGCGCGGATGTGGCGGCGGACGCCGGGCGCATACATGTGCGTGCAGGATGCGTCGACCGCGATCGCAATCAGCTCCCACGTCTTCTGGTCGAGCACGCCGCTCGCAAACGGCGTTACACCCGCCGCCATGAATTTCTCGGTCCAGAGCGGATCGAGCTCGGCGAAGGAATCCCAGGCCGTATTCCAGCCGCCGGTCGCGCGCAGATAATCGATGACCGGGGTCTGCGGCTTTGCAATGGGTTTGTGCATGTCTGTTCTCCAATCGCGATCAAGCGGTTGCGGGTACAGCGTCGGCGATTTCGGCGCTGATTTTGATATCGGCAAGTGCGGCGCGGTCGGCCGCGTAGAAGCGTGAGCCGATCACGAGCACGATTGCAGCGAGGCCGCAGGACACCGGCACGATTGCCATCGCGGTCTGAAGCCCGAATGCATCCGATAGCGCGCCCGTGATCAGGGGACCGACGCCGAGGCCGAACAGGTTCTGGACGATGGCAACCATGGAGCCGGCGGTTGCGCGCAGGGCAGGATGCACGACATCGATCGCGACTGCGGGAATGGGCCCGGTGGTCCCGGTCATCATGAAGGCGCCCAGAACGATCATCCCGATCTGCAGTGCACCAGAATTGAGTGCGCCGAAGCCGACCGCAAAAATCCCGAGCGTGGCCAGGCAGCATGCGGCTGGCGCAAGCATCCGCAGGCGAATGTTACGCAGAGCGACCCGATCGGCCACGAACGCCCAGAACACCACGCCTAGCGTGCCGCAGACGATGACGCCGGCTGCCCAAACGCCGCTGCGATCGGCAGGGACGCCATAGACGCGGTTGAAGAAACTCGGCAGCCAGGCGAGGATTGTCGAGGTCGTGATGAGCTGCAGGGCGCCGGCAAAATAGGCGGCGATGCCGGAGCGCGCGCGGAACAACTCCTTTGCGATCTCACGTACGTTGTGAAGGCCAGGCCGCGAATCCGCAGCCAGTTCAGGCGCCTGATAATCGCGGACGAACAGATAGAGGCCGGCGAGCACGAGGCCGGGCACCCCGACAACGCCAAAGGCGGCTTGCCAGCCCCATCGCGCGGCGATCACGCCTCCGAGCACGACACCGAGCACGGAGCCGAACGACGCGGCCGCCAGGAATCCGCCGATGATCGTGGCGCGCATGCGCGTCGGAAACACGCTGGACAGAATTGCACCGGCCGCAGGACCGTAGCCGGCTTCGCCCAGGCCGATGAAAGCGCGCGCGGCGAGCAGGCGCGGATAGGATCCGGCAAAGGCGCATGCGATGGTCGCAAGGCTCCAGACGGTTGCCATCACGACCACGCCCTTGACCCGGCTCCAGCGGTCGACGAGCAGCGATAGCGGTAGCGTGCCGATGGCGATCGTGACCGACACGACCGAGATCAGCGCCCCGAGTTCGCGATCGCTCAGCGACCACTCGCCCTTGAGATAGGGGAACATCGAGACCACGACCTGGCGGTCGATGAAATCGAACGTCATCAGCAGGAACGAAAGGACGAAGGCGAACCAGGCCTGCGGCTTTGACACCAGATAGCCGTGCTCGCCTTGGGCTGTGCTCAAATGCATGGTCGCGCTCCTCCTTAAGGTGTTCTCGTTCAAGCCGCGATCGCGTGATCGATCGCGCCGCAGTGGCTGATATCGTCGAGCATGCTCTTGATGGTGCGGGTGCAGCGGCCGCATTTTGCGGTGCAGCCGAGCGACGCGTAGACGCTGCTCATGCGCGGGCGGGACGCGCCGCCTGCAATGGCGGATTTTATCTGGGTGTCGCTAAGGACGTTGCAGCTACAGACGATCATCATGCGCCCCCTAGCCGAACGACCGGATGGCGATCATGGCCAGCAACAGGCTGGTCACGGCACCGCTCCAGGCCGCGGCGACGCCGAGAGAAGCCTCCGCGGACATGTTCACGAACTCCGCTTGTCTCCGTTTCGACATTCGTTACCTCCGCTGCCGGTCACCGATCGGCGATCTCTTGTTGTGGTCTCTACGTACAGCGGGCCCGGAGATGGCGTTTGACGATTCACGACATGGATTTTACAATTCGCGACAATGGGGATTTTTGTGATGGCCGACCTGATCCGCGCCGCCTGCCTGACGCACTATGCCGACGTCGCGCGGAGCGTCCGAGTTGATCCGGCTCGTATGCTCAGGAACGTCGGCCTCCCGGCGCGGGCGCTGACCGACCCCGATATCAAGATTCCAAGCGGAGCCGTGCGCCGCCTGCTGGAAGCATCAGCCGCCGCGGCAGGAATTGACGATTTCGGCCTGCGGCTTGCGGAGCGGGGTGGGCTGTCAAATCTCGGGCCCGTGGCGCTGGTCGCGCGCGAGCAACCGACCGTCGGCGCCGCGATGGAAGCGATCGGACGCTACATTCACATTCACAACGAATCGCTACGCCAGAGGATCGAACGGCACGGAGACATCGTGATGATCGCCACCACGCTCTTGCTGGGTCGCCCGGTGCCGGCGCGGCAGTCGGTGGAGCTGGCAATCGGCGTAGGCTACCGCATTCTCAGCGCATTCCTCGGGTCAGGGTGGCGACCGCTCGACGTTCACTTCACCCATCCGGCGCCGCGTAATCGCGAGACCTATCGCCGCTTCTTCAACTGCAATGTCGCATTCGGGGCGGAGTTCGATGCTATCATTTGTCCCGCTATCGATATGGATCGCGCGATGACGGCAGCGGACGCCGCGATGGCGCGCTACGCAAGGAGCTATGTCGAGACCATCGCAGCCCGCTCGACGACGATCGAAGGCAAGGTCCGCGAATTGATCGCAGTCCTGCTGCCGACCGGCCGCTGCTCGCTGGAGCGTGTCGCCCAGCACCTCGGCCATGACAGCCGCACGCTCCAGCGCCGGCTCGCCGAGGAGGCCAAGAGCTTTTCCGATATCCTCGACGCCGAACGTTCCGAAATGGTCATTCGCTTGATCGAGGATCGAAATCGTTCGCTGCCTGCGGTCTCAGAGCTTCTCGGATTTTCCGCGCAAAGCGCGCTGGCGCGCTGGTTCAAGGAGCGTTTTGGCTGCAGCATTACGCAGTGGCGGGCCAGCCCTCGGCACCGAATAGCTGAAGATCAGTTCAACCGAACGAGCTAACGTCGGCTGATCGCTCCATTGCAAGAAGCCCGCTAGCTTCTTTGGTATACTACCATCGGGACGATCGGCTTAGCCGTCGGGCGCGCCTTTCCGCCGCCTACCACAACACTCGCCGCGTCTTGCCAAATTGCGGGCTTTACCTTTGCGTCGAAATCGTAAGAGCGAGACTGGCCGCGCTCGCCGAGAGATGCAGGACACGACACATGGGCGTTATAGCGCAACAACTCTATTTTGTTCTTGTCTAACAAATGCACGTCGGTGGCCACGTTCAAGCGTGAAAAGCGCGCACCGTTGCTGACCTTGATTCGAATATGGATCGTGCCGCCGCCCTTTGACGATGCCCACGCCTCGATAGTCTGATGTTTGTCGATATTGAACGAGCCGCTGCCATGTAGTTGCCCATCGGTCTCGAAAGCCCAGGTCTTTTCAATCGACCCCAAGCACAACAATATTGGTATCAAACTGAAAAGTCTGGAACACATACCTTCCTCCTGACGGAGCGAGAAATCCAAGTATGTCGCTGGGATATGGCGGATTGATAACAAACGGCATTCAGCGTTTTCCATAACCGATGGCCCGGAAATGCGACTGCCCGCCTAACCAAGGCGACATCGACTGGCAGGCACCGCGCTCCAAGCGTCAATGCGGGTTGCCCAACGGTCCGGCGTTTCGTGCTATTCTGGTCGACACGAGTTGGAAATTCGGCCGAGGACGAAATGGCGCAGAGCGGCAGGAGCCGGTTCTCGTTGACCTCGCCCTTCAGGGCGGCGGGTCCCATGGGGCTTTCACCTGGGGCGTGCTTGACCGCCTGCTGGAGGAGAGCTGGCTGCGCATTTCCGGGATTTCCGGCACCTCGGCGGGCGCCATGAATGCCGCTCTGTTGGCGGACGGCTGGACTGCGGGAGGAAGCGAAGGCGCGCGCGGGGCCCTCGAAAGGTTCTGGCAGCGCGTGTCGCAGGCCGCCGCGATGAGCCCCCTGCAACGCTCTCCCCTCGACCGGCTCATGGGGCGCTGGACGCTTGATACCTCGCCGGCTTATCTGGCCATGGATCTGATGAGCCGGGTTTTCTCGCCCTACGATCTCAATCTCATAGGTTTCAATCCGTTGCGCGACATTCTGGCCGAAGTCGTCGATTTCGAGCGCTTAGCTCGTTCGCCGATCAAGTTGTTCGTGACGGCCACGAGCGTGCGAACAGGCCGCGGGCGAATCTTCCGCAACAGAGAGATTACCGCAGACGTGCTTCTGGCCTCGGCCTGTCTTCCCACAATGTACCAAGCCGGCGCACACGTTCTCGCTCGCCGACGCATGGCGCGAGCGCGACAAGGCCAAAGACCTGCTCAAGGAAGGCAAAGACCGAGCACCGAGAAGCAGCTCGACAAGCACAGGCAAGCGGCCGCCGGGCCTTTCGACAAGACAATTGCTTACATCGTGCGGACAAACGGATTAGTTTGAGTGACCGAGCTAGGAGGTCTGTTTTCAACCTTCCTAATCCGCCGGGAGCGCGTAGCGGTCGATGACAATCTCATCGGATTGAGCCGTCTCCAGGGTCAGTTCTAGAACCACGTTAACGAGGTCGCTGTCTCTGTCGAGTTCATCGAGTGCTGCTTCAAACAGATCGCGCTGCATATCGAGATCCATTCCCTCTGGGCCGTTGAGGCAAATAAGGCCTGCATGTATTTCAGCCCGCTGATACTGGCCGCGCGTTCCCGGTGCGGCCTCTGGCCCGCGAAAGTCGTAGGCGTTGCGGGTTACAAGGGTCCAATCGCCTTCAAGGACGATTTTTAGCAAGTCCCAATCCTTGATACCCTGGCGACCGATCCAGACGACATGGGAGCTTTCGCCATGGCCGCGCTCGCGCGCCATGCGCACTAACTCAGGACTCAGACATTCATCAATGAGAAGCTTCATGTCGTCGCCGCCGAAGAACCTTCCGCGACGGCGGCATTGGCGCTGCGCGCCGCGCTTGCCGTGGACGGCCCCGGGGCGGCGTCGCCTTGGCATAGAGAATTGCCAATTCGACAAGCTCTCGCGTCAGACTGGGATAGGCCTCCTGAAGCTGGCGCATGGGAACGCCTGCGGCAGCAGATGCCGCAACATCATAGACAGGCACGCGCGTTCCCTTAATCACGGGTGTACCGCCCAGGATTTCCGAATCTTCCGTCACGGCGGCGCGAGCACGCGTCAGCTTGTCGTGCTCGGCCAACGTGTCCGCAATGAAGCGATCGAAGTTCAGCGTCAGGAAGCGATGTTCGACCTTCCAACGAGGAGGCTTGGTTCGCCAGGTCACGATGAGCCGCACGGTGGCCTTTGCGTTCGCCTCGCGACAGAGCGTATCGATCGCATATTTGCGCTCTTGCGCCGTGAGCGACGGCGCAGCGTCATAATAGAAACGAATAAGCGCACAGGTACCGGGCCAAACCCGCCGGCTGTCCTCGTTTGTGTACAGCCCCTCGGGCAGGATGTGTTCGTCGATCAATCGGTTGACGTCGCGCACGTCGACGCCCGCCACAACGGCAGCTTCGGGGGTCGTGAGCAGTTCAGGTTCGGTGGACATCGCGGCACCAATAATTCTTCCGGCTGATCGGAAGATATAACTTCGAGCCCCGAAAAACAAGGTTCTCAAGTAAGCCAGGCCGTGGTGGTTCATGGATTTCGTTTTTGCCGTCGTTCCGGTGCGAAGAGCTTGACAGAATGTTCTCTTTTTGTTCTAATGAGCCAATCTTTAATATGTGGCCTGCGGCTTGGATGCATTTTGAGACAGTGAAGGTCATGGGCAAGTTTCCCGCGTCCGTTCTGGCGACCGTGAACGCGCCATACAGCAAGAAGCTGGACGCGCCGACGCCAAGAACCAGTAGCCACGATTGCGCTGGCCAAATGCCACTGCCGGTGCGGCTTAAATGACTTTGGGAAATCGGCGCAAACAACCATGGGTAGCCGTCGCCTACGGAACGCTTTCCACCGATATCGGGCAAACGTTCGGCCGCCTGTGTTTAGCCGTCGTCTACGGCTGATTTGCTTTGACGGACGCCGCTCACCGGGCCACCATTGCGAGGTATTTCAAGTGGTTTGGGGCATGCATGAGCGGTCAATTCGAGATCGCCACGCATCAGGACCTTTTCCGTCACGTCACCGCGGATAATGCGGCGCTGTACCGGTGCGTCCTGGATGTGTGCGCGGCAGCCGAGCGTCAACTTCTGCTTTACGTCCGGCCTTCCGAAATTCTCGCGCAAGCAAAGTGGCCGGGCGAGCCGCCGACCGCCTCCGAACTGGACGCCATCCTCGACAAGCTGGCGGAATGGGGCAATCTCGACTGCCAGGCCGACAACTCGCGCGTGACCTCGTTGAGCGGGTTCTATCGCCGCCGTATGCTCTACCGGCTTTCGAAGGGCGGTGTCTCCGTCGAGATGGCGCTCAGTACCTTCGCCAAGGAGATGCAGCGCCGCGGCGAACTGCAGACGGTTGCGCTTGAAGACATCGGCAAGAGCCTTCTCACGCTGATCCACCTCGGCCGAAACAACGATCCCGACGTCGCCAAGATCTACGAGACTCTCAACGGTCTGATGACCGTGTTCAACAACATGGCCGAGACCGCGCGAGCCTTCATGGCTGGCGTCCTCCGCGGTGTCGATTTGCAGGACGGCGACGTGGACGCCGTGCTGAACTACAAGCAGCGTCTCATCGAGTACATCCGCCAATTCGTTGGCGACCTGGTCAGCCGAAGCGGTGCGATTTCGGAAGATATCAATGCCCTTCAATTGCGTATCGACGCGATGCTCCAGTCCGTGTCCCGCCGTCAGGCACGCAACGCCCCTCCGGGCGAAGAGCAGGCGGCCTACGAAGCCGAACTGAAGATGTGGTACGAGCGGTGGCAGGGCCTGCGCATGTGGTTCGTCGGGGGGTCGAACGGCGAGCGGTCCCAGAGCGAACAGCTCAGAAGTCGGGCCCGGGCCGCGATTCCGCAACTGCTCGCAGCGATCATCGCGATCAACGAACGCCGAAGTGGCCGCAGCGACCGTTCGGCCGACTTCAAAAGCCTTGCTCACTGGTTCCTCGACTGCGACGGCGACGAAGACGCCCACCGACTTGCACGAGCCGCGTTTGCGCTCAACCCGGCGCGTCACTACGCCGAAAATACCGCAGCTGCTGACGTTACCGGTGTCATTCCGTGGCATAGAGCGCCGTCCATCGTCGTTCCTCTCCGGCTCCGCGAGACTGGCTACAGCATGCCCCGTGGACGGCTCCCGCACGTCCATGATCGAAGCGCCGGACGCAAGAAGCTCGAAGCGCAGGTCGGTGAAGAGCATGCGCAGATCGAGGCAGCCAGACAAAAATTTGCAACCGGGTGTCCCCTGCTCCTCTCGGAGCTCTGGCGTCTAAATTCGCAGGAGTTCCGATTTTTCCTCGATCTCTTAGGCGAAGCCATCGCGACGAGGGCCGCCGGCGACGATGGCGTCACCGAGATCCAGTCCAACGACGGCCTCTATCTCATCCGACTTGAACCGCTCGACGCGGACACGGAAGCAGAAATCGTCACCGAAGACGGCGTGTTTTGCGGCCGGGACCACCGCATCACCATCACCCCGACGGATGCCGCGTGAGCACCGCCTCGTCCACGCGGAATGAAGCACCCGTGCAGAGCGGCCGCCCGGGCGGACGCGAGATACTGCGCCAGCAGGAGACTCAGGAACACGCCGAGCGCAGGGAGGCCATTCGCGCGCTCCTGATGCGCCCGTTGCTAACGCCCACATCCGCCGAAGCAAGAGAGGCTCTCCGTCTGGTGCGACGTCATTCCGCGTACCTCAGGGAGTGGTTCGCACGCGAGGCCGGATGGCCGCTGCGCGTAGAGCGTGACTACGCCAGGCTGTGGAAACGCCCGAGCGACACAAGCGATGCGACGCGAGGGTGGGAAAGTTTCAACCGCAGGCGCTACGCGATCTTCTGTCTGGTGTGCGCGGTGCTCGCGCGGAGCGACCCGCAGATCACCCTTTCCGCCCTGGGTGACCAAATCCTGTCCCTTGCAAAGGATACCGATCTCCTCAGCCGCGCTTTCATTCTCGACATGGCGGACATTCACGACCGACGCAACCTTGCATCGGCCTGCGTCGCGCTCGGCGAGCTCGGCGTACTCAATGCCATCGATGGAGACGCCGAGTCGTTCGTCAAGTCCGGGCAGTCGGAAGATCGGTCCCGCGACGTCCTCTACGATGTCAATCGCGGGCCGCTCGCGAGCATTCTTGCATGCGTGCGTGGGCCATCCACGTGGCCCGAGAACGATGCACCGAAGATAACCATCGATCGGATCTCGGCCATCACGGCAGAAATTCAACCAGAGACCGACGAGGGCCGCCGCGATGTCAGCCGACACCGCATCTCAAGGCGTCTTCTCGACGATCCCGTTGTGTACGACAGCACAGTCGACGAGGCCGACATGCAGTACTTCATCAATCAGCGCGGCGCGATGGCGAACCGCCTAGCGCTTGGCACCGGCCTTGTCGTCGAACTCCGTTCCGAGGGCCTTGCACTTTGCGATCCGGATGGCAATTGCAGCGACGTCGCGATGCCGGCGGACGGCACCGATGCTCACGTCACGCTCCTTGTGGCCGACCACTTGGCACATGCCGGCAGCGGCATTCCCGATCGCCTGCGAATCGAAAGGTTCGTGGCTGAGTCGGCCGAGCGGTACGGCAGATATTGGCGGCGCAGCGCCCAGGGCGAAGCCGGCGCACGGGAGCTGACGGCGATTGCCATCCACCGCCTCAGGCAACTCAAGCTCATCACCATCGAACACGACAGCATCGCGGTTCTGCCGGCGCTTTCTCGCTACAAACTGGGCGAACCGGACATCAAGCATCGCGATGACAACGATCGGCTGCCCGACGTTTCCGAGGAGGCCGACGAATGAACTCCGTTCTTCCTTTCAACCCACAAAGCACCGGCCCCGTCCTGCCGCTTCCCGGCAAAAAGCGCTGGCAGCCCTTGCGGACCGGCGTCGTGGAGATATTCTTCTACGACGTGGAGGAATTCTGGTTCATCGACGGACACATCGTGTATCGGGGCAACAATGGCGCCGGCAAGTCCAAGCTCTTGGCACTCACGCTACCATTCCTCTTTGACGCCAATCTGAGCCCGTTCCGCGTCGAGCCGGATGGCGATCGAACCAAGAAGATGGCGTGGAATCTCCTCATGGGGAGGCACAAGCGCCGGGTCGGATATGTCTGGGTCGAGTTCGGGCGCGTCGACGAGGAAGGCAACGACCAGTTCGTTACCCTCGCGTGCGGACTGGAAGCGGTCGAAGACCGCGCGAACGTGGAAAGCTGGTTCTTCATCGTCGATGGAAGCCGTGTCGGTCGGGATTGCTCGTTCATCACGCCCGAACGAGCCGTGCTTCGCCGAACGCAGCTGAAGGATGAGCTCGCCGACAAAGGCGGACACTTCTTCGACCGTGTCGACGACTACCGCCGTGCCGTGGATCAAAGACTTTTCCAACTCGGAGAGGAACGTTACCGCATCCTGGTCGACACCCTCATTCAGCTTCGCCATCCGCAGCTTACAAAGACCCCCGACGAGACGCGTCTTTCCAACGCTCTGACTGCCGCGCTACCTCCGGTCGCGGCCGAAATGATCGACACCATCGCGGAAGCCATGAGCCGCCTTGAAGAGGATCGCAGCCAGCTCAAATCTTATGAATTGGCACACGCCGCCATCGGAAAATTCGAACGAACCTATCGCCGCTACGCAGGCGCGCGGATTCGCACGTTTGCGCGCGAGGTCCGTGCCGCAAGAACCAAGTTCGAAGAAGCAAGCGCGGAGGTAAACAAAGCCGCCGCGCAATTGGCCTCCGCCCTTCATGAATCGACAGCGGCTGAAACCGCCAACATCACTGCGAAACGCGAGGCCGAAGCGGCGGACGCGGCATACAAGGGCATCCTTCAGCATCCCGACGGCCTGAAGGCGGCAGATCTTGCGACCAAACGGCACCTGGCGGAAGAGGCTGAGGAGCGGCTGACTGCATCCGAGAAACGCTCCACAACGGCGGCTGCAGATCTGAAGACAGAGTCCGAACGCCAGCAAACGGCAGGGGCCGACCTTGACCGTGCGATGGAGACCCTTGCCGTCAATCGACGTAAGGCGCTCGATCTCGCTAGATCCGTCGGCATGGTCGCGCAGTTTGAGCATGCGAAGTCCTACTCCGCTTCGCCGAACGAACTTGTGCGCGATGGGCAAACCTCTCTCCAATCCGAGCGTGGCAATCTGCTGACCGCGATCAGGGGTCGCAGAAGCAGCATCGATGCGGTTGTCGAGCTGCTCCGCGACGTCGACAACAAGATTTCAGCGCTGGCGAACGCGGAGCGCGACGAGAATGCGGCCCGTGGCCTCCTTGACGAAGCCGGCAAGACACTCGCTGCCGCCGAGAATGCGCTGAACGATGAGATCGACGCTCTCGGCGCGGCGTGGCGCCGCCATCTCGGGGGCTGTGGACATCTCATGGCAATAGCGACCGAGGAGGTCGTGGATGCTCTCGTCGAATGGGCTCACTCGCTCGAAGGCGAAAACCCGGCCGCGCGCGAGCTCATCGCCAAGTGCCGACTTGCATACAAACGGCTGACCGAGGCGCTGGCCGAGCTGAAACATCAGGAGGCTGCGGTACGCGCCGAACTGGAATCCGTGGCAAAGGAGATCGCAGATCTGCAGACCGGCTCGTTCGAGCGTCCTCCCATCCCGCACACACGCAAGGCTGATCGCGACAGCCGCCCGGGCCAAGCCTTGTGGCAGGCCGTTGACTTTGTATCGGAGGCCGACGACGGCGTTCGGGCCGGCCTCGAAGCCGCACTTGAGGCATCCGGACTCCTCGACGCGTGGATCCTTCCCGACGGCAGGATGTTCATCGGCGAGACCGAGCACGACGTTTCGCTCGTCTCCAGGCCCCTGGTCAGCGGCAGGACCCTCGCCGACTGGCTTGTTCACTGCGGCGAACCGTCGGTCCAGGATGCCGTCGAGACTTTTCTGTGCGCAGTCTCCTGCACCGACACCGACGACGGTGCCGAGATGTGGGTATCGCCGGCCGGCCGCTTCCGCCTCGGCGCACTCTCGGGCACATGGGAGAAATCCCGCGCCACGTACATTGGTCATTCCGCTCGGGAGAGAGCCAGACTGAAAAGGATCCAAGAGCTCGAAGCCATCGCGGCCGGCCTCGGCGAGCAACTTGCCGGTCTCGAAACCGCGATTACGAGCAATGCCGCCACGACCGAGGCCATCGAACAGGTCGAGAGGACCTGCCCGCCGGACACCAATCTCCGCAAGTCGCACGACAACGTGCGCTCGGCAACCAACGATCTGCACCGGGCAACTGAAAACGTCAGAACAAGGGCAAACGATACCGCGGTCGCACGACAGGCTCTAAGCGCGTGCCGGAAGTCCGCCGAGCAGGCGGCGCTCGACACCGATCTTCCGTGCGACAAGCGAGCTCTCGAACAGGCCCGCATCACTTGCGATACCCTCAGCGACGCCCATCTCGTCGTCGTCGAACATTGCTCGAATTCCATCCGCGCCGCGCAAAGCCTTCAAGACACCAACGAGCGTGTGGAAACCGCCCGCAGCCGCCATCACGCCGCAGCAGAAGACGTCAAGGCCGCGGCGATATCTGCGACATCCGCGCGCGCCGTATACGACGCTCTCAAGGAAAGTGTGGGAGCGTCTTCCGAACAGTGGGAACGCCGCCTCATTGGTGCGCAAAAGCGGCTCGACGACGCCAAGGCCGACGTGGAGAGTACGGACGATCGCCGGCTCTCGGCGGTGGCCATCCATACCCAGGCTGTCGGTGCACACGAAACTGCGACCCGAGCATTGGCGACGCGTGTAGAGGAACGGCAGCGAGCGGCACGCAATCTGCAAACGCTCGCAGCAACAGGCCTGATGGCCGCCGGCGCCCCCAACGTACCGTTCCCCGACACTGGCCGGACATGGACGGTCGACGAGACGCGGGGGCTTGCCGCAGATCTGAATCAGGCGCTCAGCGACATCCGCGACAACGAGTGGGACGGCCTGCAGTCCAAGATCTACGGCGAATTCGTCGATCTCCAGAATGCACTCGCTCAACTAGGATACGTTCCCTACAGTAACAATGTCGACGGATTCGGTCTGGTGGTCACCATCGCAGTCCAGAACAAGACCGGACTGTCTCCTGCCGAGGTCCTCGCTCAGGTCGACACCGAGATCACGCAGCGCCGGACCCTTCTCACCGAAAGCGAGACGAAGATTCTGGAGGACCACCTCCAGTCGGAGATGTCCGTCCAAATCCGCAATCTCATTCAGGACGCCGAACAGTACGTCGAAAGGGTCAACGCAGAAATCGAGAAACGTCCGACCTCGACGGGCACTTATTTCCGCCTCCGGTGGATCCCGCTAACTGAAGCGCAAGGTGCTCCTGCCGATCTGGAGGACGCCC
>Ga0306920_100003633_pt1 | contig 19621 bp, 16 predicted proteins | sample flu12Cox44000170_FD_204666 | JGI IMG/M metagenome (GOLD analysis project Ga0306920, IMG submission 204666) | Lab enrichment of tropical soil microbial communities from Luquillo Experimental Forest, Puerto Rico - flux4day.12C.oxic.44.000.170 (v2)... | ecosystem: Environmental > Terrestrial >... | reverse complement strand
GACCTCACGCACGCGGTCCCGCCCGGGCATCTCGCGCACGCGGCGTTCGTGATCGAGGCCGCGGCGCCGGACTTTCCCGCCGGCACCGTGCATCTCGTGGTCGTGGATCCGGGGGTCGGCACCTCGCGGCGCGCGCTCGCCGCGAATGCGCATGGGTTCTGGTTCGTCGCGCCCGACAACGGCGTCCTGGAATGGGCGCTCGCCGATCCGGCCGCCGAGGTGCGGGTGCTCGAGAACGAGAAATACTTCCGCCCGCCGGTGAGCCGCACGTTCCACGGCCGCGACGTGTTCGCGCCGGTCGCCGCCGCGCTGGCCCGCGGCGAGCCGGCGGAAGAGCTCGGCCCGCGCGTCCGTGATCCGGTGCGGCTCGCGCGCCCGGTCCACGACCCGCGCGGCGGCGGCGGAGGGCGGAGCGGCGACCTCGCGGGGCTCGTCATGTACATCGACCGCTTCGGCAACGTGCTCACGAATCTCGACAGCGGCTCGATCGAGCGTGCGTTTCCGGGCGTTCCGGAGGGCGACCTCGAAGTGCTGGCGGGCGGGCGCCGCATCAGCGGGCTCGCGCGCTCCTATGGCGACGCGCGGGTCGGAACGGTGGTCGCGATCATCGGATCGAGCGGCCGGCTCGAGATCGCGCAGGTGGGCGGGGCGGCGGATTCCCGGCTCGGACTCGGCGTCGGCGACACCGTAAGGATGAGGCGGCGCGGCGCTGCTTGAGCGCCGGCCGCCTCGAGAGAGTCCTACTTCCGGGCTACCGCTGTCCGGACTTCTTGGTCGTGGCCGGCTCGTCGGGCAGGCCCGAGAGCAGCTTGCTCGCGCGCGGGAACAGATCGAGCGCGGTCTGGAGCTGCGTGTCGTCCTCGACCAGAATGCGGTAGCGATCGAGCGAGCCCAGCGTCGCGCTGGCGAGCTCGGCACGGCACTGGCGCAGCATGAACGTGTGCTCCGCCGTCCACACCGAGTCCGTGACCGGGACCTTTTCCTTCTCCATGGTCTTGCGCAACTCGGACCACTCGGCGTCGCTGAGTGCGAACGAGCGCTCGAGCGACTGCGGCGTCCACTTCTTGTCCGGATGCTGCGCGACATAGTGCGTCGCCCAGGTGAAGAACACCCGGTTGTTGATCATGCTGATCTCGGGACGCGTGAGATTCGACGGATCCTTGATCAGCACGTCGGGATAGATGCCGCCGCCGCCATACACCTGGCGCCCGGCGCTGGTCTTGAACTTGGGACGCGTCGCGAGCACGGAGTCGCTCGGCACGTCGTCCTTGAACGCGTCCTCGACGTAATCGCGCTGGTCGGCGAACTTGGAATAGTCGCGCTGGATCAGCCGCCCGCTCGGCGTGTAGTAGTGCGCGATCGTGAGCAGCAGCTTGGATCCGTCGTTCAGGCGGAACTGGTTCTGGACCAGGCCCTTGCCGAACGAGTTCGTGCCGACGACCAGGCCGCGATCCAGGTCCTGGATCGCGCCCGAGACGATCTCGGCCGCCGACGCGCTGCCATGATCGATCAGCACGACGACCGGCACGCTCGTGTCGAGGCGCGGCCGCTCGTCGCTGCGGTAGTCCGCGTTCGCGCTCGGGATGCGCCCGCGCGTGTAGACCAGCAGCTTGCCGGGCGGCACGAGCTGATCGAGCACGTCGACCGCCTCGGCCAGGAGGCCGCCGCCGTTCGAGCGCAGGTCGATCAGCAGCTCCTTCATGCCCTGATCGTGGAGCTTGCCGAGCGCGGTCTCTAGCTCCTGACCGGTGGTCTGGGCGAAGCGCACCACGCGCACGTAGCCGACGCCGGGGCGGATCATGAACGCGTACGGAATGCTTTCGATCGGGATCTTCGCGCGCTCGATGTTGAACACCATCGGGTCGTTCTGCCCTTCGCGCTCGATCGTGATCTGCACCATGCTGCCGTTCGGCCCGCGCAGCAGCTTGAAGACCGCGTCGTTGTCGAGCGGCTTCGGCAGCGGCTTGCCATCGACCGACGTGATGCGGTCGCCGGCGCGAACGCCGAGGCGGAACGCGGGCGTCCCTTCGAGCGGCGCGATCACGACGATCTTGTTGTCACGCAGCTCGAAGCTGATCCCGATTCCGGAGTACTCGCCGTGGAACTCCTCGTCCATGCGCTCGGCGCGCTGCGGCGGCAGGTACACGGTGTGCGGGTCGAGCGATTTCAGCATGCCGTCGATCGCGCCCTTGATGAGCTTCTGGTTGTCCGGCGGCTCGACGTAGTTGTTCTGGACCAGGTAGAGGATCTGGGAGAACAGATCGAGCTGGCTGCGCAGGTCATCGGTCGCGTGCAGACCGCGCGCGAGGCCGAAGCCGAGCAGAAGCGAGAGCGCCATTCCCGCGAGCAGCGGCCCGAACGAGCCGGAGCGGCGGGGCGACGCGGGATCTTGCGGACCGGGAGGGTTGCGACGAAGGAACGCCATGCGGATCTCCGGAGAAGCGTGAAAGGTCAAACGGCCGGCGCGCGGCTCCCCAATCGACCGAGCCGCTGCACGGCCGATTCAAGAGTCTCACGCCGCCGGGCAAAGTGGAAGCGCAGTCGCTGCCGCCCGGTGGCAGGGTCGGAATAAAAGCTCGAGCCCGGAACCGCGGCGACGCCGATCTCCGCGACCAGGTGGCGCGCGAAGCTCACGTCGTCGTCGAATCCGAAGGCCGAGATGTCGGTCATCACGTAATACGCTCCGCGCGGCGAAAACGCCCGAAATCCGGCGGCTTCGAGCGCCGGCACCAGAAAGTCGCGCCGCTCGCGGTAGCGCACGGCGAGGTCCCGGTAGTAGGACTCCGGCAGCTCGAGCGCGGCGGCGACCGCCTCCTGGAGCGGCGCGGGAGCGCCGACCGTCAGGAAGTCGTGAACCTTTCGTATCGCATTCGTCAGCGCCGGCGGCGCGAGGCACCAGCCCACCCGCCATCCAGTGACGCTGTAGGTCTTGGACGCCCCGCTGATCGTCACAGTGCGTTCGCGCATTCCATCGAGCGAGGCGAGCGGCACGTGGCGCTCGCCGTCGTAGAGAATGTGCTCGTAGATCTCGTCCGTCACCGCGACCACGTTCCACTTCCGGCACAGCGCGGCGATGTGCTCGAGCTCGGCGCGCCTGAACACCTTGCCGGTCGGATTGTTCGGGGTGTTGAGCACGATCGCGCGCGTGCGGTTCGTGAACGCGGCCTCGAGCTCGGCCGGATCGTAGCTCCAGTCCGGCTCGCGCAGCCGCACGAAGCGCGGCCGCGCGTCGCACAGGATCGCGTCCGGTCCGTAGTTCTCGTAGTACGGCTCGAACACGATCACCTCGTCGCCCGGATCCACGATCGCGAGCAGCGTCGCGGCCATGCACTCGGTCGAGCCGCAGCACACCGTGACCTCGGTTTCGGGATCGAACTCGAGCGCGGTGAAGCGGCGCGTCTTCGCGACCAGCGCATCGCGCAGCCGCTTCGCACCCCACGTGATTGCGTACTGGTTGACGTCGGCGCGCAGCGCGGAGGCCGCGGCCTGCTTCAGCTCCTCGGGCGCCGCGAAGTCCGGGAATCCCTGCGCGAGATTCACGCCGTCGTGGCGCTGACAGAGCCGGGTCATCTCGCGAATCACCGATTCGGTGAATCGCAGACTGCGTTGTGAGACCGGTGCGCGCATGTGTGTCGAGTTTAACCCGCGGGCGCCCCGGTCCCTACGGGCGATTTGCACGAGTGCGGCGTGGAGCGGGCCAAACGCATTGACAGCCGCCCGGCCCTCCCGCACCTTCGCGCCGTGGACGCCCAACGCGGGATCGCGCGCCGCATGGTGATCGGACTGCCGCCGGGCGGCCTCACGCCGGCCTGGGAGCGCGATTTCTCCGCCTATCCCGCGGCCGGCGTCATCGTGTTCCGGCGCGACTTCGACTCGCTCGAATCGCTGCGGCGCCTGACCGCGCGACTGCGCGAGCTCGCGCGTCCGCGGCGGCTGTTCATCGCGATCGACGAGGAGGGCGGCTTCGTCTCGCAGCTCGGCGGGCTCTTCACGGTGCCGCCGAACGCCGCGCTGCTCGCGCGCGGCGCCGCGCCGGGCGACATCGAGTGGACGAGCCGCGTGACCGGCGAGCGGCTGCGCGCGCTCGGCGTGGATTGGGTGTTCGCGCCGGTCGCCGACGTCCACTCCGAGCCCGCGAACCCCGTGATCGGCCCGCGCGCGTACGGCACGACCGCGGACGCGGTGAGCCGCGCGCTCGATGAGGCGCTGCGCGGGTTCGAAGCGTCCGGAATCGCGACCTGCCTCAAGCACTTTCCCGGGCACGGGGACACCGAGGTGGACTCGCACCTCGCGCTCCCTGCCTGCCGTGCGGACGCGGCGACGCTCGAGCGCCGCGAGATCGCGCCGTTCCGCGCGCATCTTTCCGCCGGCGCGGTGATGAGCGCGCACGTCGTCTATCCCGCGCTCGATCCTGCGGGCCCCGCGACGTTCTCGCGCGCGATCGTGCACGATCTGCTGCGCGGGAGGCTTGGATTCGAGGGCGTGTGCATCACCGACGCGCTCGAGATGAAGGGCGCGTCCGGCGCGGGCGGTTTCACGGAGGCGGCGCGCCGCGCGCTCGAGGCGGGCTGCGATCTCCTGCTGTTCGCGTTCCACGACGAGGCGGTGCGGCGCGCCCGGCTCGCGCTCGCGAAGGCGCTCGTGGACGGCGCGATCGACCGCGCGAACTTCGACGCCGCGCGCCCGCGGCTCGAGGCGCTCGATCGCCGGCATCCCGAGCCGCGCGCGGACGAGCTCGGGCGCTCGATCGCATCGCTGACGCCGCCGGCCTGGGAGGAGCGCCTCGCCGCGATCATCGGGCGCGGCATCGAGTCGCGCGAGAGCGCGGGCGGGCTGCCGGCCGGGCCGATCGAGGTGATCGAGTCGGCGTGGCCGTACGGCCGCCGCATCGCGGCGGAGCTGGAAGCGCTCGGCGTCACGGTGCGCACCGGCGCGCCGGCCGCGCTCGAGGCGATCGCGAGCCGCGTGCCGCTCACGGACGCGCGCCTCGAGGAGCTGCGGCGCGCGTGCCGCGCGCGCCCGACCGCGATCGCCGCGCTCGCGGCCGACGCGTTCCTCGATCACCTTCCCGACGCGGCGCTGCGCATCTCCGCGCTCGATGCGACCCCGCTCACGCGCCGCGAGGTGGCGAGAACGCTCGCGGCGAAGCTCGCGGGATCGAAAGCGCAACCGACGTAGGCGCCGTCAGAACGCGAGGTGCAGCTGCAGAAAGCTCTGCGTCTCGTCCGGGTATCCGAACGCGGTCTCGTCCTTGTGGTCGATGCGGCGCAGCGCGAAACGCAGTTCCGTGAACGGGACCGGCACCCATTCCGCCTCGAGCGAATAGCGGTCGTGCGTGGCGGCGTCCTTCACCGCCTGGTCCGAGCTGCGGTTCGTGTCGAGATGGTCGTAGCGCACCCGGATGTTCCAGGCCCGGCGCGGCGTGTAATTGGCCTCGATGTAGCCGGCGATCAGATTCGTCCGCGCGCCGCTCGCCATCCCAGGCTGCGTCGGCTCGGCCTCGTCGGTCCCCGCCGCGATCTCGCCGATCGCCGCGAGAGGTCCCCAGTGCGCCAGGCCGTAGTAGCCCCAGCGCGTCGCGCGCTGGACGCCGGTGAAGTTCTCCTTCTGATAGTTGTCGTAGAACGAGATCGCGTCCTGGGTCCACGAGGAGTTGTAGCCGATCTTCACCGTGGTCGCGCCCGCGAACTGGCCCTGCAGCGGATCGGCGCCGCCGTCCGTGAACGACGCGCGCCCGAAGATCGCGCCGTTGTCCATGCCGTACTCGACGCCCATGTCCGGATAGCGCGGGTCGTACGGCAGGAAGCCCTGGGCGGTCGAGAAGTCGAGGAACCCCTGGCGCGTCGCGACGGTGTGATCGTCCTGGCGCAGCCCGAACGGAACGCGGAACCGGCCGGCCATGAGATACCCGTTCACCGGGAAGCCCGAGATCATCGCGAACGCTTCCTTGTTGCGCACCGCGTTGCTCGGCCCCTCGCTGAACGCGTCGAGCGTATAGACCAGCACGAGCCGCTGGTGCGGCTGGAACGCGAAGTGGAGCGCGTTCTCCATGTTGAAGAAGCCGAGGCGGTCGAGCGAGTCGCTCTTCACCGAGCGGTCGGCGATCAGCATGAAGCGCTGGTTCACGCCGATGTAGAGCGGCATGCGATCGCCGACCTTGTTCGTAATGTCGAGATCGTGCCACGGGCTCAGCGTGTCGGGATCGGCTTCGAGCGAGTGCCGGTTGCGCTCGAACGAGAATCCGTACGCGTTGCGCGGTCCGCCGCCGTTCGGATCGAAGTGGCAGGTGCCGCACATCAGACCCGTGCGCGCGGCGTGCAGCGGGACCGTGCCGGCCGGGCGGCCGAGGAGAAGCGCGAGCGGGACCGAGAACAGGACGAAGACCGCGGCACGCCGAATCCAGCGCATGCTACCTCCTCTTCGAGCGAACGCTGCGTTTCGCACGCCCGTATCCACCGCCTCCAGGGCTGGCGACGGTTAGCATCGTCCCCGCATCGAGGTCAACGTTGAACTTCCCAGGCATGCGTCTTTCGCGACGTGCGCCGCGAATCGTGTTCACTCCTGTCGAACCCGGCGCGCCCCCCGCAAGTCCATACGGTGCGCGCACGCGGCGATCGCTCATCACGGTGACGCTGGAACGCTCGAGCAGCTCGATTTCGCGCACGATGCCGTCGCCGCCGCGCCAGCGCCCGCGCCCGCCGCTGCCGCGCCGGATGCGCATGGAGCGGACGCGCAGCGGATAGGCGTGCTCGAGCGACTCCACCGGCGTGTTGCGCGTGTTCGTCATGTGCGCCTGCATTGCCGAGGCGCCGTCCCAGCCCGGCCCCGCGCCGTGTCCGCCGCCCAGCGTCTCGTAATACGCGAACGGCGCGTCGCGCCGCACATCCCACCCGCCGATCAGCAGATTGCTCATCGTCCCGTAGCTCGCGGCCGGCATGCGGTCCGGCAGCGCGCGCGCGAACGCGCCCATCACCGTGTCCACGATGCGCTGCGACGTCTCGACGTTCCCGGCCGCGACCGCGGCGGGCGGCCGCGCGTTCACGACGCTGCCGCGGGGCGCGATCACGCGCACCGCGCGGAACGCGCCGTCGTTCATCGGCAGCGCGCGGCCGAGCGCGAGGCGCACGACGTACGACACGGCGGCGTGCGTGACCGGCAGCACGGCGTTGATCGGGGCCGCGACCTGCGCACGCGTGCCCGCGAAGTCCACGGTGAGCGCGCCGCGCGCGATCGTGAGCCGCGCGGCGATCCGCACCGGTCCGCCGCCGAGCCCGTCGTCGTCCAGCGCATCCTCGAAGCGCCAGCTCCCGTGCGGCAGGCGCGCGAGCGCGGCGCGCATCGTGCGCGCGCCGTGCCGGATCAGCGCCGCGGCCGACTCGCGCAGCGCCGCAGCGGAGCGGCGGCGCGCGAGATCCGCGAGCCGGCGCGCGCCCGTGGTCTGGGCGCCGAGCTGCGCGGCGAGATCGGCGCGCCGCTCGTCCGGCGTGCGTACGTTCGCGAGCACGAGGTTCAGCACGTCGGGCTCGATCCGCCCGCCGCGCGCGAGCCGCACCGGCGGGATGCGCAGCCCCTCCCCGTACACCTCGCGCACGAGCGGCATCGATCCGGCGGCGGCGCCGCCGACATCGGCATGGTGCGCACGGCTCGCGACGAAGAAGTCGGGCTGCCGGGTTCCCTCCAGGAACACCGGCGTGACGAGCGTGATGTCGGGAAGATGCGTGCCGCCCGCGAACGGGTCGTTCAGGATCACCGTGTCGCCGGGCGCGAATGGCGCGAGCGCGAGCGCGGCCTCCGCCGCGGCCGGCATGCTGCCGAGATGCACCGGGATGTGCGCGGCCTGTGCGACGAGGCGTGCGCGGCGGTCGAAGATCGCGCACGAGAAGTCGAGGCGCTCGGTGATGTTCGGCGAATGCGCCGTCGCCATGAGCGTCGTGCCCATTTCCTCGGCGCACGCGGCGAACAGCCCCTGATCGAGCGCGAGCGTCACGGGATCGGTGCGGGTCCCGCTCCGCCCGCGCGCCCGGCGCGCCCGCGCCGTCATCGCCCGCTCCGCGTCACGATCAGCGCGCCGCTCGAATGAGCGTGTGCACTCCAGCCGCGCGGCACCCAGAGCGTTGCGCCCTGGTCCGCGACGACCGCGGGGCCGGCGACGCGCGCCCCGCTCGCAACCGCCTCGCGCTCGATCACGCGCGCGCGCCGCCACGCGCCGCCCTCCCGCACGCGCGCGATCCGGGCGCGCGATCCCGCCGCCGCGCCACGCGGCGCGGGCGGCAGCAGGGCTGCGGGCCGCGCGCCGCGCACCTCGATCGTCACCACCTCGACCGGCGTGCCGCGGGTCTCGAATCCGAAGCGGCGCTCATGCGCGGCATGGAAGCGCACCGTGAAGTCTCCCGCAGCCGGCAGCTCGATCTCGTGCGACTGGCCGCGATAGCGCGCGAGCATCCAGCGCTCGATCCGCACGCCGCGCCGCTCGGCAGGATCGAACTCGGTGCGAACCTCGCGTTCCAGCGCCCGGTACGCGCGCTCGATCCGCGCGTGCTCGCGCGCATCGCAGACCAGCGACCGGCTGCGCTCGCGCCGCGCGCCACCTGACAGCGCGCCGAGCGCGGACAGCACGCCCGCGTGGCGCGGGAAAATCACCGCCGCGCACTCGAGCGCGCCGGCGAGCGTGCAGGCGTGAAGTCCGCCCGCGCCGCCGAACGCGACCAGCGCGGCGCCGCGCGGGTCGTGCCCGCGCTCGACCGAGACCAGGCGCAACGCGGCCTCCATGTGCGCTTCGGCCACCGCGACCACGCCCTCGGCGGCGCGCGTTGGGTCGCGCCCCGGCAGCCGGCGCGCGACCTGATCGAGCGCGCGCGCCGCCGCCGCGCGATCCAGCGCGAGCGCACCGCCCGCGAGCGCGTCGAACGGCAGGCGCCCGAGCACGACCAGCGCGTCGGTGAGCGTCGCCGGGCCGCCGCGGCCGTAGCACGCCGGACCGGGGTCCGCGCCGGCGCTCCGCGGCCCCACCGCGAGCAGCCCGCCCGTATCCACGCTCGCGATCGAGCCGCCCCCGGCGCCGATCGTGTGCACGTCGAGAATCGGCAGCAGCACCGGGAAGCCCGCGACCTCGCGCCCGCGCCGCCGCGGCAGATCGCCCTCGACGTACGCGCAATCCGTCGACGTGCCGCCGACGTCGATCGTGAGCGCGCGCTCGAAGCCGCACGCGCGCGCCGCGTCACGCGCGGCGCGCAGGCCGCCGGCCGGCCCCGAGAGCAGCTGGCGCACCGGCTCGCGCGCCGCGCGGCGCGCCGGCGCGGTGCCGCCGTGCGAGAGCACGATCTCGACGCGCGCCGCGGTGCCACGCGCGAGCGCCTCGAGGTAGCGCGCGACGCGCGGCTCGAGATACGCGTTCGTGATCGTGGTCGCGAAGCGCTCGAACTCGCGCAGCTCCGGACACAGCTCGGACGAGCAAGTGATCGGCACGCCGAGCGCGGCGAGCCGCGCGCGCAGCGCCGCCTCGGCGCGCCCGCCGGCGTACGAATGGAGCAAGCCGATCGCGATCGCCTCGGGCGTGAGCCGCTGCACGCGGCGCGCGAGCCCGCGCGCGGACGCCCCGCCCCGCGCGTCCCAGCGCTCGCCGCGCGGGCCCGCGCGCTGCGCGACGCCGATGCGCCGCTCGCGCGGCACGAGCGGCGCGACGCGCCGCGGCGCGAGCGCGTAGAGATCCGGCCGGTCCTGCCGGCCGATCTCGATCACGTCCTCGAAGCCAGCCGAGGTCACGAGCACGACGCGCGCCCCCTTGCGCTCGAGCAGCGTGTTCGTCGCGACCGTGGAGCCGTGCGAGACGCGCGTGCCGCGAGCGGCCCGCGCGCGCTCCAGACCGGCCAGCACCGCGAGCTCCGGCGCGCCCGGCGTCGAGGGCAGCTTGAACGCGATCAGCTCCCGCCCGCGCTGCACCACGAAGTCCGTGAACGTGCCGCCCGTGTCCACGCCCACCGCGTCGGCGCGCGGCGCTCCCCCGCGTTTCACGGCCCACTCCGCCGGCGCAGGCGGTCGATCAGCAGCGCGAGCAGCACCACGCCCGCGCCCGCCGCGAGCAGCCAGAGCGGGAAGCGGAACACGTGCCCGATCAGCGCGAGCGCGAAGTAATACGGCAGCGAGCCGATCAGGATCGCGATCAGGTAGAGCGGGATCGGATAGCGCGTCGCGGCCGCGACGAGCTTGAGCGGCGCGTCCGGAAGCGGCGTGGCGCGCGCCACCGCGAGCGCGAGGAACGAGGCCGAGGGGTGGTCACGCAGCGCGTCCTCGACGCGCGAGCGCGCCGGCGCGAGCCGCCCCATCCACGGCCGCCGCGCCGCGAGGATCCAGCGCAGCATCATCAGCTGCAGCGCGCTCCCGAGCGCGCTCGCGACCCCGCCGAACAGCGCGACCCGCCACGGGGACTCGAGGTGCCCGTAATGCAGCAGCAGCGGCGTGCTGAACACCGAGATCGTGGCGCCATCCAGGAACAGCCACAGGCACAACCAGGCGAGCGACGCATCGAACACGCGGCGGCTCCAGGTGAACGAGGAACGCGGCGTCCGGCTCGCGCTCGCGCGCCGGGCGCCGCATCTCTATCACAGATGCCGCGGGTGGGCGATCAGAGCGCCGGCGTGGGCGGTGTGCCTGGATCGGGCGGCGCAGGCGGCGCGTACGAGGAGGGCGGATTCTCCGCGGGGGGCGGCGCGTACGAAATGCTCGTGCTCGGCGCGACCGGCGGCGCGGCGGTCGCGATCGGCCCAGCCGCGGGCGGCGTGCCGGCGGCGCCGGGGACCGGCCCGGCGGCGGGCGCCGGAGTTCCGCCGCGCCAGTTGCGCCACCAGCGGCGGATCTCACCCGAGGTGTACTCGGAGCGCAGCACCGCGCCGGCTCCGAGCGTGCTCGCAGTGCCGCTCAGGATCCAGCTCATCACGACCAGGAAGCCGCCGAGGAATCCGAACAGCGGAATGATCGCGATCAGATGGCCGACCGTCCGCATGCCGATGATCAGCACGGTGCCGATCAGCGCGTGCTTGAGCAGGCTCTCGCCGGGGTGTCCGCCGCGCAGCTGGCCGCCGAGCCACGCCGCGCCCACCACGAATCCCCAGATCGCGAGCACGAGCAGCAACAGGAAGTAGCCGAGCAGCGCCGCGACCGCGACCGGAATGCCGATGATCGTGACGCACAGGATCGCGGCCACGAGCGCGAGCGCGATCAGCGAGGGAACGAACAGCACGATGCTCATCATGCCGATGCCGAGCGACGCGGCGGTTTCGCGGCGCACCACGTCCACCGCGGATCCGGTGCGGCGTGGGGCGATGCGCAGGATCAGCCACACGAGCCCGAGCATGATCAGCAGCCACGCCAGCGTGCGGCCGAACTTCCACAGCTCGCGCACCGAGCGGTTGCCGGCGAGATCGACGGCCTCCATCACGTGGCGGCGCGCCGAGCCGGAGACGTGTCCACTCAAGGCCGTGACGCGCTGGCCCCCGACGTACGCGCCCGGCTCCTCGTGCAGCTCGCCCTTGACCGCCGCAACGTCGCCGTCCACGCGCGCCGTCGAGCTCAGATAAACGTCACCGCCCAGTGACTGGACGCTGCCCTTCACGTGCCCGTCCACGTGCACGTCGCCGCTGATCGCGACGACGTCGCCGTCCACGGTCTGGTCGCGGTCCACGTGGATGTCGGAACCGATGCGCATCATCTCGCCGGCGTGGCGCGAGGGCGGCAGCGGCGTCGTGGGTGTCGTCGCCTCCTCCGGCGGAATCGGCTTCAGCGTGTCGGGCGGCGCCGGCGCAGCGGGCCGCGCCGGGTGCGCGTGCCGGTTGCGCGCTTCGATCCGCGCCGCGCTCTCCGCGCTCAGCGGCTTGAATTGGAGCAGGTCGTCGGCGCGCGCGGGCAGCGCGGCCGCGAGGCAGAGCGCGAGGGTGCCGAGATTCCAGACCATCCAGCGGCGCATGATCACTGTCCCCCGCTCATGAGGTGGATGTCACCGGAGCTGCTGCGCACCACGAACGGCGTCTCCCCGTTTCCAACCGATGCCATCAGGGCATGCCGGCTGGCGTGCTTCACGCGCAGCGGCAGGTCGGCCTCGATCGAGCCGCTGCCGGTTCCGATGTCGAGCGCCAGCCCGGCATCGCCCGTCACCCGGGCGCCGACTTCGCCGCTCTCGGTCCTGAGCTCGACGCGCGACAAGGGGGCCCGGAGTCCAACCCTGAGGTCGCCGCTCGAAGTCTCGAGCGCGACGCGGCCCGAGGCGGTGTCCACGTGCACGTCACCGCTGCCGGTCTCGACGCGCAGTCCGCGCGGGGCGCGCTCCACGACCACGTCCCCGCTGCTCGCGCCGATGACGAGCGAATCCGCCGCGCCGCGCACCGTGATGTCGCCGCTGCTCGCGTGCAGGCTGAGCGGCCCGCGCGCATCGTCGATGCGCAGATCGCCACTCGTGCTGTGGATCGAGGCGGCGAGCACGTGGCGCAACGTGACGTTGCCGCTCGAGGTCTCGGCCTTGATCGCCCCCGAGGCGTCCGTCACCTCGATGTCGCCGCTCGAGGATTCGAAGTCCTGCGTCCCCTCGAGCCCGTCGGTATTGAGATCGCCGCTCGAGGAGCGCAGCGCGACGGCCAGGGACGGCGGGACTTCGATGGTCAGGCGCACGTCGCTGCGCGGCATCTCGTAATGGAACAGATCGAAGAAATTCAGCCGCACCGAAACCGAGGACGGGTAGGTCACGCGCACGACCATCGTGCCGTTCTCGATCCCCGCGCTCACCCGCGTTTCGTCGTCGATCTTCTGCCGTTCGCTCGCGGAGGAGCCCCGGATTTCCTTGACGGCCGTGACGCGAATCTGGCCCTCGTCGCCGGCGTGGATCGTGACCGTGCCGCGGCGGTTCTCGACCAGCAGGGCCTTCGCCCCGTCGATCGGGTAGACCTTCTCGCTCACCTGGTGCGTCGCCTCGGCCATCGCCTGGCCCGCCGCCATCATGGCCAGACCGACCAGTGCCGCCATCCAGGTTCCTCGCATGGCCTGAAGCCTCCTCCCCCCGGTCGCTCGAATCGTCCGAGAGGCACTACGCGCCGGAGGGCCGCGGGGTTGCGGCTCCGGGGCCACTTCCTGACCCGCTCCGGACATACCGCAGCGCGGGGCAAAACGCAGGGAGGGGAGATTCCGAGATCGGATCTCCCCTCACGCGTGGGACACACTGACGTGCCGGATTACTTCTTCTTGGTGGTGTCGGGCGACGTCATCGTGCTTTCGGACGACATGTTGCCCATGCTGTCCGACATGGCTCCGGTCCCCGTCGACGACGTGGACGACTCCTCAGCCTTCTTGCCGCAGCTGACGACGGCGAGAGCAACGGTCGATGCGAGCACCACGACCATCGCGAGCGCAAAAAGCTTACGCATATTGATCACTTTCACCTCCTCCCGTTCCCGCCGAGTGCCGGCTAGCTTCCGGCCGCGGCATTTCGTTTTGCGAAGTCATCACGATCGGATTTCGGAGTGTCGGATCAGGAATGACACTCGTTGCTGGCGCCGGCCTGGAACCGCCCCGCTGTGGCCCGATGCATTGAACGGGGTGCGCGAGTTGCCGGTGCGGGTACGGACGAGCCCAATAAGCGGGGACAAGCTAGGGGCGGCCCCCCGGAATGTCAACCCGATTCTTCCCCTGGCCGGGCGGCAGGCGCCTGCCCAATCTCAAGTGGCTAAAGGCCTTGTAACGCCCATGTCAGGTCGGTCTGCAGATCGGCGAGGTCCTCGATGCCGACCGAGAGCCGGATCAGGCCGTCCGCGAACCCGATCGCGAGTCGCGCCTCGCGGGGCACGGACGCGTGGGTCATCGAGGCCGGGTGGCACACCAGGCTCTCGACCCCGCCCAGGCTCTCGGCGCGGGTGAACACCTTGAAGCGGTCGAACACGCGTCGGCCCGCCTCGAGCGACCCGTCCCCGGGAACGAACGAGATCATGCCACCGAAACCCGAGGCCTGGCGGCGGGCCAGCTCGTGCTGGGGATGGGTCTTGAGTCCGGGATAAAAGACCTTTTCCGGTCCCACCTGCTCTGCCAGACCTGCGGCGAGCGCGCGCGCATTCTCGTCGTGGCGCTGCATCCGGACCGCGAGCGTCTTCGTGCCGCGCAGCGCGAGCCAGCAGTCCATCGGGCCCGGCACCCCGCCCATCGCGTTCTGGAGGAAGCGCAGCTCCTCGGCGAGCTTCGGGTCGGAGGTGACGAGCGCCCCGCCGAGCATGTCGCTGTGCCCGTTCAGGTACTTCGTCACCGAGTGCATGACCACGTCCGCCCCGAGCGCGAGCGGGCGCTGGAAGTACGGGGTCATGAACGTGTTGTCCACCACGACCTTGATCCCGCGCGCATGCGCGCGCTGGCTCACCGCCGCGATGTCGGTGAGCTGCATCATCGGGTTCGTCGGGGTCTCGACGAACAGCATCCGGGTATTCGGCTTGAACGCGGCCTCGACCGCGGCCGGATCCTGCGTGGAGATGAACGTGAACTCGAGGCCGTGGCGGCTCAGCACGCGCGCGAACAGGCGGTACGTGCCGCCGTAGAGATTGTCACCCGCCACGACGTGGTCGCCGGCGGACAGCGTGTGGATCAGCGTGGTCGTCGCGGCGAGCCCCGACGCGAAGCACAGGCCGTGCGCGCCGCCCTCGAGCGCCGCGAGATTGCGCTCGAGCGAGGCGCGGGTGAGGTTGTGCGTGCGCGCGTACTCGTAGCCCTTGTTCTTCCCGAGCGCCTCCTGCGCGTAGGTCGAGGTCTGATAGACCGGGACCACGACCGCACCCGTCGTCGGGTCCGGGACCTGGCCGGCGTGGATCGCGCGCGTGCTGACGCCGGAGTTCGGGGTGAGCGCGCTGTCGCCGCCCATCACTCGCCGCCCGCGATGAACTGCAGCATGTCGTAGCGCGTCAGGATCCCGGTCAGCGCGCCATGGTCGCGCACCAGCACCGCCGAGTTCCGCGCCGCCATGAGGCGCGTGACGCTGTCCACCGGATCGTCGCCCTCGACGACCGGCAGCGCTTCGGACATGAAGCTCTCGACCGGCTTCTCGAGCACCGACGAGTCCGCGAGCACGCGCTTCAGGATCTCGCTGTCATAGAGCGTCCCCGCCACCTCGCGACCGCGGAACACCGGAACCTGCGTGATGTCGTGCTGCTCGACGAGGCTCAGCGCCTTGCGCAGCGGATCTTCGGTCTGCACCGAGAGCAGACCGCGCACCGCGCTGCTCTTTCCGGTCAGGATGTCGCTCACGCGCGTGACCGCGGGGTCGAACAAATGGTTGTCGCGCATCCAGGCGTCACTGTGCACCTTCGTGAGATAGCGCTCGCCGGTGTCCGGGAGCAGGACCACGACGAGGTGCTGGGGCGTGAGCTTCCTCGCCACCTCGAGCGCGACCCACATCGCCATGCCGGATGAGCCGCCGACGAAGATCGCTTCCTCGCGCGCCAGGCGCCGCGTCATGTTGAGCCCGTTCCGGTCGTTGCAGGAGATCACCTCGTCCACCATCGAGAAGTCCGTGGCGCCCGGGATGAAGTCCTCGCCGACGCCCTCGATCTTGTACGTGTGCGCCTCGGTGACCTTGCCGGTGTCCTTGTACGCCTTGAGGATCGAGCCCACCGGATCGGCGCCGACCACGCGCACCTTCGGATTCTTCTCCTTCAGGTACTTGGACGTCCCCGAGATGGTCCCGCCGGTCCCCATCCCGGCGACGAAGTGCGTGATCTTCCCGGCGGTCTGCTCCCACAGCTCCGGGCCGGTCGTGAGGTAATGGGCCTCCGGGTTCGCGAGGTTGTAGTACTGGTTCGTGAGGTAGGCGCCCGGCCGCTCGGTCGCGATTCGTTTCGCCACCGAGTAGTAGGACTCGGGTGAATCCGGCGCCACCGCGGTCGGCGAGAGCAGCACCTCGGCGCCGAACGCCTTGAGCAGGCTCACCTTCTCGCCCGAGACCTTGTCCGGCATGCAGAACACCGCGCGATAGCCCTTGACCGCCGCGACCATCGCGAGGCCGAGCCCGGTGTTCCCGGACGTGCACTCGACGATCGTGCCGCCGGGCCGGAGCTGGCCGCTCTTCTCCGCGGCCTCGACCATCGCGAGCCCGATCCGGTCCTTGACGCTCCCGCCCGGGTTGAAGAACTCGAGCTTCGCGAGCACGGGCGCCGGACAGTCGCGCGCGAGCTTGCGCACGCGCACGAGCGGCGTGCGTCCGATCGTGGAAAGGATGGTCTCGTGGTACTGGACGCCCTCGAGCACGGAACCCACGGACAGAACGCTCCTCGTCATCCGGGAAGGATCGTCGAAGTGGACTTGGCCGGCGCGCCTTCGTCTGCCGCGTTTCGCGGTGGAAGGCCGCGTGCTCTGGGCCGGTGGGCGAGACTAGGGGGCTGCCTCGCGGCGGTCAAGCCGGGCGGCAATGAAAACGGGGCTCCATTCGGAGCCCCGCTCGATTCGGTCGGCCCGGCCTGACCTATTGGCCGCCGCCCATGCCCGCACTCGCAGGCTTCGGCGGCAACGGCGGCATCTTGCCGGTGAAGTGATGCAGGATGTGCGGCTCGTAGGTCTCGAAATTGAACGTCGGGCTGTTGCTCGACGTGTGGCAGGTCACGCAGGTGGACTCGGCCACCTTCATGGGCTTCATCGCGAACGCCTCGTGGCTCGTGCCCATGCCGTGGCAGGCCTCGCACTGCACGTTCACCATCTTCGGCGTCGAGATCGCGTTCACGAACCCGCCGGCCTTGTTGTAGCCCACGACGTGGCACGGCACGCAGTCCGGCATCGCGTCCTTCTTCTTGTCCACGAGCGTCTGCCAGGCCTTCGCGTGCGCCGTGGTCTGCCACTGCGCGAGCTCGGCGGAGTGGCAGCGCCCGCACACTTCGCTGCCCACGTAGTGATCGGGCGCGTCCTGCGTCGCCGTGGCCTGCTGCTTCGCCGCCTGCTCCTTCTCGGCGACGCGCAGCTTCTCGTTGAACTTGTCCTCGAACGCCTGGACGAGCGCGGCGACTTCCTTCTTCTCGCCCACCTCGGGGCCGAGGATGAACATCTCGTTGTCCGACGACTTCGCGTGGCGCGTCTCGTCGAGCGTCACCATGGTGCGGCCCATGTACTGGCCCTGCTCGCCGCCGTACACCACGGTCGTGTTCTTGATCTGGCGCCCCTTCTGGACCAGCGGCACGTTGCGGCCGGCGATCGCGACGTCCACGCCGTCCACGGTCGAGATCAGGTCCTCGGTCTCCACCTTGCCGAGCTGGGAGAGCAGGACGATCACGGTCGCGCCCTTCTTCTTCAGGTCCTCGACCGTTCGCTTCGCGGTCACGGTCGGATCCTGCGCCTCGAGGCTGTCGTGGGCGGGGCCGAGGTCCCCCTTGTCGCTGATCAGGCCGAAGAAGCCGACCTTCACGGTGCCGAAGGTCTTGACCAGCGAGGGATCGAACGCGGGCTGATGCGTCTTCTTCAGCATCAGGTTCGCACACACCATCGGGAGCTGGTCCTTCGCGGCGCGCTCGTGGACGCGCTGGTAGCCGAAGCGCAGCTCGCGCTCACCGACCCCGACCGCGTCGGTGCCGATCATCTTCATCGCGTCCATCAGGAACCAGGCAGCGTCCTCGTGCAGGTCGTCCTCGGGGAAGAATCCGCCGTTGTCGACCAGGACCACCTGGCTGAAGCTCGCCCTCAAGCTGTCGACGAAACTGGCCCGCCGGGCCAGGCCCCCTTTGGGCGTGTGTCAGCCGCAGGGGCTCGTCTTGCCTTTGACGTCCGTCGTCGAGCAGACGATCAGCTTGTCGGACTGGAGGACCGTCGTCTTTGGCGCGGACGCTCCAGCGAGGAGCATCCAGGCGATCAGCGTCGCGGTCGTAGCGAGGAGAATGCGTGACGCCATGAGCTTCATGAAGGCGGAGTCTCCGGAGTTCTCGATGGTCGGCGGGACGGGCCGCGGCGAGCCCTGTGAGCGGTGGAAAGTCTAGGCAGCGAGGCGAGATGCGTCAAGTCCCACTAATCAGGCTCGCGGCGGTATTTCACCAACAGATCGCGCGCCGGGACTCTGCGTCCCGAGCCCTCGTGCACGACCCGGACCTCGAACCCGTAGCGCCCGAGCCCGAAGTGGTTTTCGATCTGGCGCACGAGCCCTTCCACCGTCGCGTCGGCCCGGATCGTGCGGCCCCGCCTGCCCGCCCCGTGGGCGCGGGCGAGGCCGGCCTCATAGCCCTCTTCGTAGGCGCGTCTCCAGGCGCGATCGAGCATCCGGCGATGCGCGAGCGCCAGACGGCGGACCACCTGCTTTCGAGTCATGGAGCGTTCCTCCAAGGGAGTGAGACTCCCGCATCCATGCTACCACCCGCGCCCGTGCGCGTGCGCAGCCTTGCGCGGGCTCCCGAAGGTGGCGCGGTGCCCTCCGTGGCGCTACGCTCGCCGCGCGATCGCGCGAGGAGGACCCGGTTGCACTACGAGACGCTGAACGAGACGGAATGGGAGGCGGTCGGAGAAGTCTGGGACCTGCTCGAGGAGGGCAAACCGGATCAAGCGCGCCGCTCGCTCGGCGCGCTGCTCGCCGCGCGGCCGGGACATCCGGACCTGCGCATCGTGGACGCGGCGGTCGCGCTCGAGGAGGGCAACCCGCGCGGCGCGCTCGAGAGCCTGAAGGGCGCGGAGCGCTCGGCGGATCCTGCGCTGTTCTTCCATCTGCGCGCGCTCGCACAGTACGAGCTCGGGCGGTTCGAGTCCGCGCGCACCGATGCCGAGCGATCGCTCGCGATTCACGGCGAGCTCGCCGAGGCGCATGACCTGCTCGCGCGCATCGCGGAACACCTCGGCGATCCTGACGTCGCGCGCGAGCACGCCGATGCCGCGCGCGAGATCGATCCCGAAGGCTTCGGCGACCCGCTCGAGATCAGCGACGAGGACTTCGACCTCGTCGTCGAGCAGACGCTCCAGGCGATGCCCGAGAAGATCCGGCGCGAGATCGAGGAGCTGCCGGTTCTCGTCCAGCCGCTGCCGTCGCGCGACATGCTGACGTCCGAGGACGGCACGGTTTCGCCCGACATCCTCGGACTCTTCGTCGGGCGCCCGCGCACCGAGCGCAGCGTGGCGGATCTCCCCGGCGCGCCCGGCGCGATCTACATCTTCCGCCGCAATCTGCTTCGGAGCTGCGCCGACCTCGAGGAGCTGAAGCGCGAAGTGCGCATCACGGTGCAGCACGAGGTCGGGCACCTGCTCGGGCTGGACGAGGACGAGCTCGAGGAGTGGGGGCTCGGGTAGGCGGCAGCGCCCTCCAGCTGGTAGGGGCGGCGCGAGAGTGACGCTGCAGCTGAGTGCTTTCCTCACTTCGGGCACGCGCAATTCGCATTCTTGTCTTGACAGCGTTGATGGTGCCCCGCGCGTCGGGTGCGCGCGGCTTGCGTGGGAGCGCGCCATCGCGCGCATGGCGCGCATGCGCGGCGTTTGATCGGGCGCGACGACACAGATTCCGCGCGATCCCGCGTGGTGCGACGTACCGGGCTCCACGAGCGATTGAAACGGGCGTGATAGAAAGTAGAAGCCCTCGCGACCCGCCCCCGCGGAGTCACGTCCGTGAAGTCCTACTGTCTGTCGCACCTGTCCGATCCGGCCCTGGTCC
>Ga0306920_100003631_pt1 | contig 19628 bp, 26 predicted proteins | sample flu12Cox44000170_FD_204666 | JGI IMG/M metagenome (GOLD analysis project Ga0306920, IMG submission 204666) | Lab enrichment of tropical soil microbial communities from Luquillo Experimental Forest, Puerto Rico - flux4day.12C.oxic.44.000.170 (v2)... | ecosystem: Environmental > Terrestrial >... | reverse complement strand
GGACGATTGCGTGATGCTCATCAAACCGTTAGTTCCTTTCCCCGCGCCCACGGCAACGTTCGGAGGGCAAGCATTCGCTGCGGGTAGGGGAATGGCTGTCGAGGTTCCCACGTACATCTGGTAAGCCACGCCAGCCGGACAGGCCATGGGGAGCTGAGCTATCAGCGTCGGCGAGGCGTAGTCGAACATCTTGTAACTGGGATAGCCGCTTTGGTGAATGTCGTTAGTGATTTGGTCCATGAACTCTCGCGATTCCTGAACCAGGTCCATCTTGTTGGTCTCGACGGACTTCCTCTGCACCATCTCCACCATCGCCTGCATGGCGATCGCGAAAACGATCACGACGATGACGAGAGAAATCATCAGCTCGATCAGCGAAAAACCGTCCGCGGCGCTAGCATGCCTGCGCGCTCGATTTCGTTTCATCTTTACTCCCTTTCCTGGTTCGAGGTCACGGCGTTCCGCCAATGCTGCGCAGGTTCACGGGAATTGCGAATAATTGGCCGCCCAGTAGGCTTGCGGTCGACGCCGCGGGTCGCGCCGAGGCAGTAATCAGTCGAGTGCTGCCCGCGCGAAGTGTCATGATGTTCCAGCGAACGTCATAGGTCGTCTGAGTTCCGCCGGCATTCGAACAATCGACGTACCGCATGGCATATCCCGCCCCAATCGCGCTGAACTTCTGCGTCTGATCAATAGCCCCATAATTGACGCTGCCCGCGTTCGTGACCAAGTCCGCCCCGGCGCCGCTCGGTGCGGCGCCCTCGGTTGTGCTGATGTTCCAGGCATTTCCTGCGCAGTCCGTGATACTCACCGTATTCGGAGTTGCGGGATTGATCGCGGCGATTTGCTCGATCACTTTCTGAGCGAGAAGGGTGGCGGTTGTATCCTTCGCGTTGCGGTTGTTCATGTTGAGGGCCAAAACCAGCAGCTGCGTGATCGCAGTCAACCCGATCGCCATGATCAACATGGCGATCATGACCTCGATCAAGCTCAAGCCTCGCTCGCCGCCCTTCGCTCTCTGATTTCGTCGACTGGATTTGATCATCGCTAGATTCCTCACATCTGGTTGAGGACCCAACCACCCTCGTAATACCAGGTCTGAATTCGCCCCGCCGGCGTGATGGTCACGGCGGCCCATTTTCCCGTTATCGAGTCTTGAAAAAAAATCCAGTAGGCCTGCGTGCCGCCCGCGCTATCGCATACGTTCGCGGTGCCCGCCCCGGCATACGTTGTCGTGGGAACACACGGCAATCCTCTGGGCCCAAAGGTAATAGGTTTCGTTGTTACGCTCCCATCATTGAGCGTGGCAGTTGAGCCCGTGGGCAGCATCTGGCTCTTCAGACTCGCGGTACCCGGCGCACTCGCCGCCGGCTTCACAGCGACTTCCGAGTCGATTACCGTCAGTGGGTCCCCGGCAGCAAGAGAGCCAGTTTTCGCGATGTCCACGTACGCTTCCTGCGTGCCGCTCGTAGTCAAGCGCGCGGAATAAAACTGATCGGCCTGCACGGCTCTCCACCGCACCGTTTGTGCAAGGGAAGACATGTTGCTGGCGGAGCCCCGCAGCCGATAGGCATGCATGGTCGAGATCAGCTGAGGGACTCCAAAGCCGAGCAGGATCAGTGCAATGGTGACTACGACCATCAATTCCAACAGGCTGAAGCCGAGCTGTTTCGACTTCGCTAGAGCTTGCATTCTCCAAGACGCGGATTCCATGCCCTTCACAATGCATTCCAGTGTCCACCGGGAACCCACATCTAGGTCGTTGGATCCGGGAAGTTTAGGGCTAGGGGCCACTCTGCAGCCCAGGCGACTAACTTTGGGTGGTTACGTTTCGTTACCGTACCGGCAACCAAGTGCCCAGTCCGTTGCCGCACCGGAGGGGCGAAACAGCACAACCAATCTGGGTCGCTCGATGGAGGGCTAAATCGCTAGTTAGCTAGCTGACACCGACAATTGACTCTTCCGCTCGGCGGCGCACAGACGAGCAGCCGTTTCATTGGTTGAATCCAATTCAAGTGAGATGGGGCGTCCTTTTGAAATGATTCGTGCGGAATAACACACCACTTGATCGCTTATGACTATCGTCATCGTGGTTCTGCTCGTAGGAGGAAATTAGAACCGCTACAACCCTCGCATCCGCCGTGCTTCACAGCCCTCGTCAAAACGACTTGGGCGTCAAGCAAAGCTCGCAAATAAATTGGTATCAAACGCCATACACAGCTTGGCTGTAGTTCAGATGGGTAGCAGTTTCCTAAAGACCCGCCACACGGTACACGGCGGTTTCTCCGCGTGAATTTCCCTTGCAGAACGAGTGATTGGACGGAAGGTCGATCGTCTACCCTGCTCTCTTGGTCGCTTAATTATAGTAAAACGTAGTAGCCTTCTGTCGTGGGCCTGTAGCTCAGAGGGGCTAGAGCAAAGGTTTCCTAAATGGGCATTTCGAGCCTAAGTGGTTGCGTTCCCTTCTCTGCCCTTCCCTACAATTCGGCCTATTCCGGGCCTGTTCTGGTCACAGTTTGCAACGCAGTCTGCAACGCGTGCGGTTTGGCCGCCCCATCGGAAATAGTGATATATGGGTGTAGCATGAATCGCCAATACCCAACCCGAGAAGCCGCCAAAAAACTAGGGCGTACGCTCATCACCTTGCAGCGATACATCGCAGCAGGAACTACCGATCCGCCTCCGGTAGTGGTAGTCGGAGGGCCGTCGATGAGACTTTGGTCTGAACGAGATATCGAAAAGGCCAGAAGGGTTCTATCGGGGATCAAACCAGGCAGAAAGAAAAAGAAGTAAGTTGGCGGCGAGGGAATTCGAGAAATGCCGGAGACAAATGATCAGGTCGTGCAGCAAGCTCGCGAGGCCATGCGAGAGCAAATCCTTCGATGTTCTCAGAAGGCGGCAGAGAAGATTGCGGCAAGACTGAAGTTCGGCAAGAAGCCCTCCGTGACGGTACTGGTCGAGCTGATCGCCAAGGAATTCGAGCAACTCAATCCGTAGGGGGGCTCGGGAAGGCCTTCAGTCACGGTCGGTGCATGAAGGCCGCCCCGAGGGTTGGCAGGGTTTGTAGCCTGCTGAGTTTCATGTCCGATCTGGTTTCCTGCAAGCTGCCAAAACTACCAGCTTCAGAACTACCAATGCTCTTAGGCGGTCCGTGGAACCGCGGATGCCATGGTAGACTCTTGCCGTTCCCTGCTGGAAGGATGCTCGGGTTGAACAGGTTCGGAAGGAGAAGGCCCGCCAAAGAAGTTCCGCTTAGGAGGCATCCAATGCCACTAGACTTTAAAACTTTGAGATTCGTCGCCAAGCCTCTGACATTAGAAGAGGGTGTTCGAGTTTTGGAGCGGGATCAGTACCGTTGCCACTACTGCGGGCTGGACGGCACGGCCAGCTTCGAGAACGCTCTGATGATGTCGGTTGATTTCATAGTTCCTCGGGCTCGCAAGGGCAAAAAGGACCCAAGCAACTTGGTGGCCTGCTGTCGTCCATGCAACTTATTCAAGGGCCGTCGCACCTTCGGCAGTTTGGAGGAAGCCAAGACCTACGTGCTGGCCCGCCGCGAGGAACTTCGCAAAACATGGGAAGCAAATGGACATCACCTACCGGTCGTACCGGGGCGACCCCTTAGCAAGTCAGCGAAGGCGTAAGAGATCGCTTGAACGGGAAAACAAGGTTCCTCTGCTACCCTCATCGAAAAGGAATTTGCGGAGTTGAACTACTAGCCGCGCTAAAGAAAAAAAGGGGCGCGCTGATCACGTGAACATCCGAATGGGTCGGGGTGGAGACCCGGATATTCGCCAGCGCGTCCCCGTACGTGGCGCGCACAGTAACCCGTGAAGCGGCCGGTGTCAAGCGCCGCCTCTAGGTATGCCTGACGTAACTCTCACAACACGTTGCCCCGTACCTGATTGTTCTGAGCATGGCAAGCCCCACTCACAACTCGTCAGTCGCGCCACGCTCTACCAAATGTTCGATCCAGACGGCACCGACATGATGTTTTCTGGCAGGCGTGTGGGAATGTGTTCGCGCCGACTCCAGCAGAGAAAGAGAAAATCCAACGAGGCCTAGCCTCCGGCACGATCTAATAATTCTGTGGTAGGAAGCACCTCCCTTTTTCAACTACCCAGCCCGGGACGTTGAGGAGGGAGGTGCTGGGTGGTGTCCAGTCACTGCTTAAACGCCCCGATGGTCGCGTCGCACCTGTCAGTTTGTTCGGGCCGACTTATCGGGGGCGCATCCGTTGCCGTCGATCGTTGTTGCAGTTGGGCCAAAACCGCTTGTGGAATCAAGTATTCGGCAAATCCGCACTGCAAACAGAGTGACGCATTCCCGGACGTGTAAATCTGCGTGGCTTTGTCGCGTCCAACCGCGAGTTTCACTTCAATTGCTTTGAGGTCGGCTGATCCGCATTGATGACATTTCTTGGTCATGGTTACCCCTCCTTGCTGGCCAGGCGCACCTTCTAGCTTGAGGGTGAATCGGAGGCTAAGTCGTTGCCCCAGCGCAAATATTTGCCCCGTACCTGATTGCTCAGAGCGGCGCGTCGCGCGAGCGATTCGTTTCCTTGGTTCTCCGTCAAACCTCTCAAGATCAAATGCGAGCCCGCAGTCTCAAACAGTCCACGGATGGATCATGCGTTTCCGCATGAGCAGCAAGGCTCGGAGTCCAAGCGGGACGAGAACCAAAGAGCTAGGCTCAACGGCCGTGACGGGCCCGGGGGTACCGTATGCCGTCATGTGTGAAATCTATGCCAACGATTGTCGCCCTTCCATAAATGAAGCCGGTGCCGGAAATGGAAAAGACATTGTCGGGGGCGCCTACTTCGGCCGGGGCAAAGAAGAAACCCGTCAGCTCCGCAGGCAATGCAGGCAACCTGGCGTTATCAACGCCGTGGTCGACAAGGCCTGTCGAGCTAAGCGTTTGTCCCGCCCAGGCTGGGTCGGTGAATGTGAACGATAGCGCCCACACCGCAAACACACCGTAGCGGCTTGCCATAATCGCCGCGGAAATCGAGCCGTCAATCCGTCTGGAACTGTGAACGAACCCAAGACGAAACGCAGCAAAGCCCCGGTGCCGGTCGTAAGTCAACTCGCCGACAAGCTGGAGGCACATCGGGGGCGCATGGGCAAATTCGCAGAATAGTAAGAAGCGAAATGGTTCCGAACCTTGCCCACTGCGTGAGCTGCAAGAAGTGCCAGGATGAACACAACCCGAGGCATCTATTCGAGCGCGACAAGTCGATTCTCTTCTGGCACGGCTGGCACGCCTTCCGCCGCGGCCTGGCGACAACCCTCCACCTGCTAGGTGTTCAGGAGAAGGACATTAAGGCAATCTTGCGACATATCAACGTGGGGTTGACGATGAATATTTACGTGAGGAGCGTTGAAACGTCGCAAGTCGCTGCGATGGATTCGCCCAGCAAGAAATTCGTAATTTGCAACGAACTTGCAACGAGCGCAAACGCGCGGCCAAACTGATGTGCGTAAAGCCGCGTGCTAGAATGTCTTACACGAGTGGGCCTGTAGCTCAGATGGATAGGGCAACGGTTTCCTAATTGGACATTTTGAGTCTAAGTGGTTGTTTCCTCATACGGCCCCTTCCACCCAATTCGGCCTGATTCGGGCTAGGTTTGAACGTATTGTGCAACACAATATGCAACGAGTTCCTTGGTCGGTTTCACCACGTCGGTGGTTTGTGAATTTGCCCCTTTGAGTCACTCATAACGGTTGGAAACTGACATGCCGCAACATCTGATTGCCTTATGCGCTTCATAAATGTCGCCTGGGCTTTGAGATCGGTACTGTGATGTTGGTGAGGATTTAGAATCCCGACCGGCAGGTGGAGCTCTTGCCGAACGATTCGAACGGGCTCCAGCAAATCGGAATCATTCGTCACAATAACTGCTACCTCGAACCTCCTGCCGAAAGCGTCTCGCAAGAGGTGAGCCGCGATGTTCACGTCGGAGCCCTTTTCCTCGGTTTTATCGACCCATACTTTTTTGACCGGGTTAGTGCCAGTTAGAACCATTCGGCAAGAATGCGTTAGGAAGTGTCCGTAAATAATGCTCAGGTTAGGAATGGTGCGCAGTGCCCTTAGATAAACTTGCTGGCGGACCGGTAGATCGGGACCGCTCGGGCGAGCGCTAACAATTGCTGTAAAATATTCGATAGATTGGATCGAATCATTAGGGAGCATCCGTTTACACAATGCACTGAGATCCAACCACTTGTATGGGGAGCTCCTGACCGCTCCGTAGTACAAGTTGAATCCATGTAGACGTTGACCCTAGCCATCTAATTCCAAAGGAGCTTACCGACTAGCAATTTTAGCCTTGATTTTCTGGCATCCCGCACATTATAAGGAGTAGTCTAAATATACGGTATTATCCCCCCAATTCCTTCGGGAGTTGGGTGCGAGGCCAACCTTTAACCGGGTTGGCCTCAGTGCTTTTGTGAGCCCTTCCTGCGGCACTCCATTGGCTTTCCGTTTGACCATGCAGCCGAAATCGTGATACATGGTATATCGTGAAGCCGAAATACTCAACTCGCCAAGCGGCGAAGAAGCTCAGCCGCACACTTATCACCTTGCAGCGACATATTGCCGCCGGAACGATTGACGCGCCTGCCCTGAAAACAGTGGGCACCGTCAAGGTCAGGCTGTGGTCTGACCGTGACATCGAAAAGGCTCGAAAGGTTTTGGCAGGACTCAAACCGGGCAGAAAACCGAGTGGCAAGCGCTAAGGATCACAATGGCTCCCTCCAAACAACGCACGCCACCACCACCAGCAACGCACGATCCGACACTTTGCCACTACTGCCACAAGAACAAACTTGACTCGAAGAACCGATATTTCCTGCCGAACGGAATCCAGGTCTGCAAAGAATGCTCTGCCGCTCATAGCAGACGCAAAGTCTAGACCGAAAGGAGCAACCCCATGTCCAAACTAGCCGGGATCATATTTGTCATTTTGTTGGCGGCCGGCTGCGCGCCGCGGCTGCGAGCCGACACGATCAGCCTATTCAACATCTCAGGTACTGGATTTCGTATCGGTTGCGAACCCGAGCCGTTTGGCTGTACCCCCATTCCGATTCCCGAAGGGTTTGCGGGCAGCCTCGTGGTAGACACGACCACAGGCACCCCGATCGCTATGAACGTACTGGGCTTCCAAAACATATTTCCAGGTATCGATTTCAATTTTAGGCCTGGCTTCGTCATTGTGGGTCCCGGCGAAAACTGCCTCGTCCAAGGAAGTCCGTTTCAACAAGTGCTTTTCCTGTGTATCACTGCGCCCACCTTGGTCGGTTTTGACGGCAGCACGATCATCGGTTGGCCCAATGCTCTCAGTGGGGTGTTCGAGACCAATGGGCAACAGGACCTTTACGTTCTCGGCGGCCGCATCACGCCGTCGCCCGAGCCGGGTTCGTTCGCCCTGATCGCCATTGGGTTTGGCGCCCTGCTGCTCATGCGGCAACGCATGATCCGTCGATTGGCTGTTTGAAACCGACTGTTCAGTTTGCAGCGCGGGAATTACGCTGACAGTTCGTCGAACTCAGCCGCGATCATTGAACCAAGTCTTCGAAGCTCTCAGCGATTAGGTCTGCTAAATCCTTCGTCATCCCTTTCATCGGCAATTTCGAACCTCGGGAAATGATCGCCATGATTCTGTGAGCCGCTTTTTCCGAGCATTTTCGGATTTGTTTTCGTCGTGCTTCCCTGGCGTGCTGAATTACTTGATCGCTGGATTCGGGCATCGGAGTTTCCTCCGGGGGAAGGATTAGCGGATCTTAGAAATCCAAATCATCCTTCTTGGCCTTGATTTTGGCTATGGCTTCGGCCCTGGCCTTGCGAATTGCTTTGGAAGAGGGCGAAGCGCTGCGAGGCGTCGTGTCCGTGCCAACTGGAGCGGGAGGAGTAGCCTTGATGGCAAAACTTTGGGGCTCGCCGAAGAATGCACTTTGAGAACCACTCGAGACAGGAGGCGCAAAGGGGTTGGTGTAAACGTTGCCTTGGAGGAAATTGAGTTCCATCAGTCTCTTGCGGCGAGCGTGGGCCGTCTCAGTGCTGATTTCTTGGATTTGGGGGACAATCGTGCGGAGAAGCTCGAGGCTTTCGGCGGCGATTTCGTCGGACGAGCGTCTGGCAGGAGCCGCACTCAAAGGAGCTTCTGGAATCGCCGCAAGTTTCTCCTCGAGGTCCGGCCAGAGTTTGTCAAAGAGACATCGGAATCGCCAGTGTCGAGGACCAAAGTTTTTGATTCCGGTTGATTCTACGGGCCGTCCGGCGCTGCGTTTAGGGCTGGAAGGGCATGTTTGGCGACAATGCTATCGTAAGCGGTTGCTCGCTCGGTCAATGCCTCGTTGGACCGGGACGCTAGTCGCGGATCGCGGGTTTGGGCGTGAACGAGGCCGCCTGAAATGCTGCTTCAGAAGGCCGCGAATAGTGCTGCCAACGTCGATACCTTCAACAGCCGCATTTATCGTGTCGCGGTGTACACCTTTCAACACGATTTTGACAGGGTCTTTCTTGCGGCCAGCTCCCGGACGTTTACCGCCACGCTGCTTTTTGGGCTTTGATTCAGTTTGGGGCGCGTTTCCAGCGTCCGCCGGTGTCGCGTTTTCCAGCTCATTCTGCTTGTCTATATGCAACGTCAATGCAATGCCTCCCATAAGTTACTGAGAATAAGGACCTAAATCCTGAACAACAGTTACCGAATCCGCTAATCAGCTCTGATAGCGGCCTATAAATCCGCAACGCGGCAAGTCGCCTACGGCCAGCTCGCGACGATGGCCCCTTGATTCTCACGGGCAAAAGCATGGTCGTTCTGCGCACCCATTGCAGAGGGTGCCTCCATCACCGCCACCACCCGAATATGTTAATTACTATCCCGGACAGGATGCCCTGAGATGGATGGCTTAGTGTTGACTCGGTTGGCCTATTATGCTATACCCTATAGCATAAAGGAGAGCATATGAGAGAGCGGAAGGGCTACGTCTTCCGCAGGGGAACATCGTGGTTTGTCCGCTATTACGATGATGTTCTGGGCGAGGGCGGCACGCCACGGCGCACACAAATCTGCCAAAAGCTGCCTGTCGAGTATGGGGGCGACTACCGGACGCAAAAGAGCGTGCGACCTTTTGTCGCTGAGATCCTCGCGCCTCTCAATGCCGGACTCCTCAATCCGCAAAGCACGATGCTTATTTCGGAATTCGTAGAACGCGTCTATCTCCCGAACTACGCCGAGAAGGAATTGCGCGCTTCGACACGAAAGGGCTATCAGGTCCTGTGGGCCGACTATTTGAGAAATCGAATGGGTAAAATGACGCTGCGGGATTTTCGTACGGTGCACGGTGAGCAATTGCTTGCTGAAATCGCACGACAGAGAAAACTCAGCCGTCACACTCTAAAGCACATCAAGTCGTTTCTCTCGGGCGTTTTCAAACAGGCGAAGCGCCTCGGCATCCTCGACGGCATCAATCCGATTCAGGATGTTTCCATCCCGCGCGTAGCTGAGTTCGAGGAAGATACACACGCGTACAGTCTGGATGAAATAAAGGCGATGCTTGCCCCGCTCGATGAGCCTGCTCGGACTGTCGTACTTACCGCAGCGCTTACCGGACTCAGAAAGAGCGAAATCCTCGGCCTGCGCTGGCAGGACTATGATGGCGAACAGCTAAGTATTAACCGCTCGGTCTGGCGCGGAATTGAGGATGAACCCAAAACGCGACGCAGCAAAGCGCCAATTCCCGTTGTACAGCAACTCGCTGAGGCACTAGAGGCGCACAGGCTGCGAGCTGGAATCATGGCTCAGCCTTCCCTGCCGATCTTTCAAGCTGGAAATGGAAGCCCGCTGAACCTCGACAACCTAGCGCGACGGGTCATTATCCCTGCAATTGAGAAGTGCACTCAGTGCCGTAAAGCCCGCAGCCGATCACAAGCCCGAGGGCCACATGTTCGAACTCGACAAGGCGCTCGCGTGGCACGGCTGGCACGCCTTCCGCCGCGGACTGGCGACGAACCTGCACTCGCTCGGCGTTGACGCCAAGACCATACAAGCGATCCTGAGACACTCAAACGTCGGCCTGACAATGAACATCTATGTGAAGGCCGTAAGCAAGTCGCAGGTCAGTGCCATGGCTACGCTCAGTGAAAAACTTGGAATATGCAACGATTATGCAACGCCGGAAGACGGACCGGTGAACTGAGACGACTCAAGTCACCATGCTAGAATGGCTTACAAACCGTGGGCCTGTAGCTCAGATGGATAGAGCAACGGTTTCCTAAACCGTGTGTCGGGAGTTCGACTCTCCCCAGGCCCACCACTGCTTCAGGCAACGCGCGCAGCTTTTTCTTGTAAATGTGGAACCGGCGTGAGCAGAGCGCGGAGATCAGCAAAGCTGCTTTGGAGTTCCTGAAAGCCTGCGATGATACCTTTAGTAGTCCTAGCGACCGCATCAGTATGTTCGGTGGACCGCCCGACTTGGTACTCCTCAGCAGGCAGGCTCTGTACCACGATTGGCAACATAGCTCGGAGGACCCTCACCCACGCATCGACGGCTTGTTTGCCGCCCCCGCTAATACTTTCTGGTTTTTCGCGTGTTGTCTCGACGGTGTACGTATTCAACGCCCTTAATCTCAAATTCCTGCTTGATCCTAATTTGGATCGGGTCATTACTGCGCCGATCCCACGCAATCCTGAAGGTTCGCGCTAAACAAGGCATTCTTATGCGTATCGTACAACTGATACAGTGTGTCGCCATTTGGTGGCAAAACGAATGCCCGCCAACCTGTTCTTTCCTCAGATATGATTTGCTTTCCGGAAAGGGTGATCTCGTCGGTTACCTGAATAGATCCAATAGAGGTTAGATAGAGGGCCTCTATTCGTCGAAGGCCGAGCTCCACAACCTGCACCTCAGTTCCTTTAACAAGCGTGCTGGGTGAGCTAGGATAGGATTTGAGATCCAACTTTGCGGTAATCACCCCATTCGGGACCTAGACGGAAGTTCTCTGTTCAGTTTTGACGCTCTGACTCGGTGGGCATGGCCGCATTTGTTCCCGCTACATCACTTTCGATATGGCTTGCGTTTTGAGGTGAATGGTCAATTCTCGCGTGGCTTGCAAGCTTCTTTTGAGCACGACGCTCGGCCTTTGCGCGCTGTTTTTCCAGCCTCTTCATTTCCTTCTGACGTTTCAAGAACGTAGTGGACATCGACTCTCCTTGGATTTCAAATAGCCTCCGACAAGCCGCAACTCGCTCGCGGGGCGTTACCACCGGGGCTCACGCGGTTGGCGCGGGGCTTCGCGATAGTCTTCGTTTGAGAATCCGGCCCGTCCTCGACCGCCACCGCTACGCGGCGCGCCCCGCTCGGTCTTGGGGCGTGCTTCGTTAACCTTGAGATTACGGCCGCCGACCTCCTTTCCATCGAGCCCGCGATCGCTCGCGCCGCCTCCTCATCGTTCGGCATTTCCACAAAAGCGAAACCGCGAGAGCGGCCCGTCTCACGATCGATCGCCACGTGAATGCGGGCAACTTGCCCAAACGGTTTGAACAGCTCGTTCAAATCGCTTTCGGTGGTTTTAAAGCTCATATTACCAACAAAGAGGTTCTTCATTTTATCCTCTAGCGACTATATCCACGCCAAGGCCTTACTCAGGCTCTGCAATTAGATACTTCTCAGAAAGAACCCTCGAGAAACACTCGGAACTGTTCCGAACGTGCTGGATGACGCAGCTTCCGCAACACTTTGGCTTCAATCTGACGAATACGCTCCCGGGTAACGGAGAAGGCCCGGCCAACCTCCTCGAGCGTGTGCTCCGTGCCGTCGTCGAGGCCAAATCGCATCTTGATGATGGTCTCTTCGCGAGGGGTGAGCGTCTTCAACATAGATGCCATTTTTTCCTTCAGATTGCGGCTGATTACCGCATCCGATGGAGAAACAACACCCTTGTCCTCGATGAAGTCGCCGAGGTGCGATTCTTCCTCTTCGCCAATTGGGGTTTCAAAAGATATAGGTTGTTGTGCGATCTTCTTGTTCGCCCGAACCTTTTCGACAGTTAATTCCATGCGCCGGGCAATCTCTTCGTGGGTAGGCTCGCGACCCAGTTCCTGCACGAGTTGCCGGCTAGTGCGAGTCTGCTTGTTGATTGCCTCGAACATGTGTACCGGCACTCGAATCGTACGCGCCTTGTCGGCGATGGCACGTGACACTGCTTGGCGAATCCACCAAGTTGCGTACGTAGAGAACTTGTATCCACGGCGCCATTCGAACTTGTCGGCTCCTATCATTAGGCCGATATTTCCCTCTTGGATTAAATCCAGAAATTCCAGGCCTCTGTTCGTGTATTTCTTGGCGATGGACACAACAAGGCGAAGGTTGGCCTCGGTGAGTTCCTTCTTTGCTCGTTCAGCTTCCGCTTCGCCACGAACCACTCGGGCGAGCGAGCGCTTCAGGGCCACGAGCCCTACAACGCTCGATTGCTCGATTTCTTTCAGCTGCGCACGGCGAACTCGCAGCTCGCAGCGTGCCTCGCCAGCCTTGTTTCGGCGAGCACTACCGGCCTTACGCTCCAGCCGACTGCATTCGCGTTCAAGCGAATAAACCCGCTCGACGGTACGCCGCAGATTGGCGATCAGGCGTTTCTCTTCTTTGGAATGAAAATTGATGAGGCGCATCAAGCGCGACGCCTCAATCCGTGTCTGCAACAACTGACGCTTGGCTCGCAAATATGTTCTTTCATTGGACAGCGTCATCTTCTCCAGTCGAGTTGCTTGCTTAAGCCCTGCATTGTAGAGCTTCTCGATCCGATCGATGATCCGCACCGTCTGGCGGCTCTTGTCTTGAATTTGTTCTGCTGTTAACTCTTCCTCGTCGAACTCAATGATCTCTTTGATCGAACGCACACCCGCGCGCAGCTCTTGGCCAACTGCGATGAGATCCTTAAGCACAAGCGGAGAGCGGGAAATTGTCTTGAGTACCAGCTCGTGGGCTCGCTCCATGCGTTTGGCAAGGGCCACTTCGCCTTCGCGCTTTAACAGCGGCACACCCCCAATCTCGCGCAGATATAGCCGGACTGGATCATTTGTTTTGTCCCGCAGGTAGGCTACCTCATCAAGCTCAACCTCTCGACGGTCGCCCTCTTCAAAATGAGCGTGCTGCGCTCCTACTTCGAATTCGGGCTGGGGCCGATCGCGAACCCTGCGCGCAATAGTCGCCACGGAAGCGTCTTCGGCAATGTGGACGCAATTAGGTTCAAACGTCGAAAACATGCGGATGATCTCGTCCGTCGCGTGCTCCTCGGATGTCAAGGTGTCGCTCGCCTTCTCATCAAGCTGGTAACTGCTTTCCTCGCGCATATCGGTGCCGCTTGGAACTCCGTCGTTCTTTTGGCGAATTACGAGAGCAGAGCATTTTCCTTCCCCGGCTAACGGTCAGAATCCGCTGTCGTCCCTTCAAAACCATACCACCAGTAGCGGAAACCCTGGACCAAATCCCCTCGGCTAAGCTTCCAGCTGCACTTGCAAGAATTCACCCGGAAGCTGAACCAGGCGACTTTTGAAAGCCGGTGGCACGTGATTCATGTATCCTTGACCCTTGTTCTTGTTCTTTCCGAGAGAACTCATATCCACTGTCGCCCTTTCAATTCGGACACCGAGGGCGCGCTCCAACTGAACGAACTCCGTTCGCTGCTCCCTCGAAAAGAGAGTAGAGGCAACTCCGCGCTCACCTGCTCTGCCCGTGCGTCCCACGCGATGGATAAAGTTCTCCGCAATTTCAGGCAAGTCGTAATTGATGACGTGAGCGACCTTATGGACGTGAATTCCCCGCGAAGCTACGTCCGTTGCCACTAGCACACGGTAGCGCCCCTGCTGAAATCCAGCGAGAGCGGCCGTCCGCTGAGACTGTGAACGGTCGCCATGAATCATGGCTGCATTGATGCCCAGCCGAGTCAGGGCCTTGGTAATTCGTTCCGTGCCGCGCTTGGTGCGTGAGAATACCAGACACTGACCCCTCTCTTGAGCGAGCAGGTGATAAAGCATTTCCTGCTTCACATCTGCGGAGATCTCGAACGCCTGCAGGCGTACATTCTCGGAAGGCTTGAGCGTGGACCCGAATGCGAGGCGTACCGGACTTCTCATGTAGTCCTTCATGAGATGTGCCACGGATCCTTCGAGCGTCGCCGAGAAGAACATCGTCTGCCGGTCCTTCGGCAGAATCGCGACAATTCTGCGAATCGCGGGAAGAAATCCCATGTCTAACATGCGGTCTGCCTCATCCAACACGAGCGTTTGTACTGCTCCCAATTGGACGAGTCGCCGGTCGAGAAAATCCTCCAATCGGCCCGGCGTAGCGATGACAATGCGAGCTCCTTTGCGGATTGCCGCCAGTTGTGGCTCTTCGGATAGACCACCCACTACCAGCGCTGCTGGCGCAAGCTGCCTTCCTCGCAGGACGTTGTATTGCTCGACGACTTGCATTGCTAACTCGCGCGTCGGAACGAGCACAAGAGCTGCGATTCCGGCTGCGTCTCTGGTTGTGAGTTTCTCAATTATTGGGATGAGAAACGCAAGGGTCTTACCAGTTCCTGTTTGCGCGGTCGCAAGCACGTCTTTACCTTCCATCGCTCGCGGGATCACTGCGGCCTGCACGGGTGTCGGCACTATGAAGTGCGCCGCTGCCAGTCTCTCCTTCATGGAGGAAGAGATGGGTAATTCTGAGAAATCTTGCATTTTGCTTTCTTGCTGACGAAAGAGATCGGGCGCGCCAGCACACAATGCCTACGCCCACGACCGAGTCAGTCTTGTCTTAAATTACGCTGAAAACCTAGGGAGGAAACTGAGGGCGGGTATTCTCAGATCAGGTCGTCAATCAGAGGGACCGCACAACACAACCGAAGCATCGAGCGCAAATGCATTGTAACACATCTCCGAGCGGATTGCGTAACGGAACTCCCAGGTGGTCAGAGGGCTTTACCCGGAAGCACCTATCCGGCATCTTCCCTCCTAGGAAACGCTGGGAATGTTAGTATGAACTATGAGCTTAGCCTATCGAATTGTTTTCGAATGCCCCAACGGTCACAACATCAACCTACAGAGGAAATGCGGTAACGTGTCGCTTTCGGAAGGCGAGGCGATGAAATTATTTGGAGACGAGGAGCTGTCCTGCTCGAATGCCAACTGCCGTTGGCACGGGAAAGCGTCCAACACGAGACTCGTTCGAATCCTACCCTTCAATTGGATACTTTCTCCTTCCACTTGAAGAACGCGAAGCCGAGAACCATCCATCTGAGAAAACCCGCAAAAAACGGAGGGTTCGGCGCAACCGGAAAAGAACCCCGAGGGCGTCGGGCTGTCACAAGAACTGAATACATGGCATCTTGAGGATGCAAAACTACAATGCGACTTGAAAAGCCGAAGAAATCATCGGGACGCCCAGACTTTGTGTCTGGGCGAATAGCGGAGCTTGAGCGAAGGTTGTTGATCGAAACGAATGAGGCTCGCAAAAGCGAGCTGCAGGCGGAACTTAATGAGTGGCGGCACAGCTCGTCGCAAGGAAGGAGAAAGGACGATCGCGCCAGACGAGGCTAAATGAGCGAAGCCGTTTTCATGGAATACATGGGTTTCAAGTCCACAACACAGGGACGTGAGTATGCGTTCCATGTGCGGTTTTCTTCGCAAGACTCTCGCGACTACACCGTCACCATTGCCCGCGAAGCCTTCACCACTCGCCGTGTGAGTTACCAGGATGGCCCCAACGTTTGTTCTTCAAGACTGAAGCGGGAGCTTACTGCGAATCCCGGCGTTCCTACCGGAACCTCTTTCCTGATCGATCAGGAGGAACTCGACGATCACAAGCTAAGACAGACAACAGAAGCTCCCAAACGCACATACAGACCAAGGCTGTGGAATGGCTAACTGACAGAATGGATAAGCGGCAAAGACCTGTAGCATATTGCGCCAGCTGCGGAAAGCGCTCGTTCGACATCCAGTTGAGCAACAAACGGTGCGTTCAGCGGATTAACGATGAACGGTGCTTCGGAACCACGATAAGTGCCCTTGGCGTTGATGATTGGGCGGAGTGTAGGGGCTGCTCGGGATCGGGATGGATCAACGGAAAGCGATGCCAGCAATGCGCTAATTCTGGTTGGCTGTTCGTTCGCAACAGGCCCTAGTAGGATGCTTCATGGATTCAGTTTTTGGCAACGGACGAGTCTAACTCCACCCAGTTGCTTTCTACAAACGCCCGCTCCCGATCCAACAACCGCGTGGCTGGCCCAACTTTGAGGTGGTGTCCCCATATACCCCGGTGCGTCTCTGACTCCACTTCAGCGAGTCATTAGACTTCCCACTTCTCCCGTACCGGCCACCCAGGAGTCTGTTTATGTAGGATTCGTTAACCCGGACTGGATCTAAGTCACTGTAGTAAATTTGTAGTAGTTCCATGCTCAAATCCATTCAAAACGAATACAAACGGATCAACTCGTCCGGCTTGTAAGTGGTTGAGGAATATACTAAAGTCCACAATTTTCAAAACCCGTCAAAACAGCCAATCGTATTCCTAAACCGTGTGTCGGGAGTTCGACTCTCCCCAGGCCCACCATATTCCTTACTTGTGCGCTGCTCTACTATGCGGGTACAGAGCTAGTCGTGATCGGAATTTGGCACGACGCCACTATGCGCATTTCGTCAATCAGAGCGTGCGCCTGATCGACACGGTCCCTTGTTTCAGTCGTGGCTAGTGCTCGGATGAGCCACCAATGTTTTTTTGAATGCGATCAAGACGTCCGCTTTCGATTTGCCCGCCCTGAACAATTGCTCGATGGTGTTTAGGTTGTTGCACAACGATTTCCAATACTCTATGTGCTTCTCAATGATGGGCCTGCGGAACTCGGGCTTCTTAGCAAATTCGATGGTGGTAACCATCATTGCCAAGGAGGCATGGGCGCTGCTATTGAGCGTGTCGAACACCGTGAATTGTTCCCCGCTCAATCCCGACTGTGGCCGATCCATCATACGTTTGCGATCAAATACGGCAGCATTTACCGCCGATTGCATATTCTTAAAGCTGTTGGGCAACTCACCTGATGCGACGGGGGAACTGAGTCAGACTTTTCACCGACTTAACGAGGCCATGGCTCGTTCATTCCTTTACCTTACTCCGCGGAGTTAACCAAAAAATAAAGTCGATTGGCGCCGTCTGTGGAGCGCAAGTCTTGGTGGCATACCGGCAACCGTCCAAAGACTGTACTCCGGGACAATTTTCATTTCTTGAAAATAGGCGCATTTATGGTGGCATGTGTGATTATGACAGTTTTGAGTCGAAAGCCACATGAGGTCGAAGTGAACTGCGAGGCGGGGAAGAAAAGCCATGCACAATTTGACTCTGAGGCGTACCGAGCTCGCTTTGGGCCTATTTCTTGGCATCATACTGGTGACGACCCTTCCCACGAGAGCTTGCGGTCATTAACCGGCAGATATTCGAGCACCTGGTTCCGAATCGAAGGGCCGTGCTATCGGACGGGGTCAATTTCAGCGTCCACATTAGCGACACGACGACCGTACTCGACGTAACGCGCTTCGACGGTCTAGCGGAATTGGGAACCGAGCTTCTGACGGTTTCCAGTTTGCGTACGGCTTACGAGGAGATCGAGTTATTTGAAAGTATGGCGGAGTCTTGCCCAGCAAACCCTTCTGCACCTTCTCCACCGACCAATTTAGCTGCAGCCGTCCAGTAGCATGATCACGAACTGCCAACTCTCAAGTTTCCGACCGTCCTCCACGTCCTCTATTGCTTTACACGATCTCTTTCACGATGCCCTTCCAACCTTTCCCATGCGTAACGCGCTCGAACTCTCGTCCGTATCGTTACAAGAACCGGCGGCGTCATTGCCTCGGCGCTCTATGTCTCTCAACCATATGCGACCCACATTCGGCAAGGACGATACACTCCACACACCCACGGCATTGGCTGACTCTCGCAGAGCTTGTAGGGGTTTCCTGGAGGACATCTGGATAAGCCGAGTGCTAACTTTCACGGTACCTGTTGCCTGAATTTTTCCTCAGTCTGGCAAATTGTGTTCCAGATCACCTTTATAGCAGAACTTTTATCACCTGACCGGCCACTGCCGGGGGCTCTTGCTCATACGACAGGATCCGGCTTACCGGCTGACCTGGACGCTTGTTCCTCCGGCGCCAGGGCCGCTAATGCGGGCGCCTTCACCGTTGGAGACAACCTTGACCCAGAGCGAGTCCTTGCCTTTGTAGTACGAGGTGACGCTAGCCTTGCGCAGCGCATCCAGGCTGCCCTGCGGCGTACCCGAGGCTGCAGTGGCGAATCCCGGCAGCTCGAAGATCACCCACGAGCCGCTATCCAGTTCGCTGAGGCTCAGTGCCACGGACGGCCTTGCGGTGGTCACCTTGATCTCGGTGCCGGCGCGTATGTTGGTTGCACCGGTTAAAGTGACCTCCTTGCCATTGCGGCTGAGAATGACTGGCGGCTGAGGAGGTCCCCCGGGACCGCCACGACCTTCCGCTAGGCCAGGAACGGCGCCTGGGCCAGGACCGGTGGCTGCGCCGGGACCGGCGGGTCCGCCTCTGGCAGGACCTGCGCCAGGGGCGCCGCCGAAACCGGCGAAACCGCTGAAACCGCCGCCGCCGTCGGGGCCGCCAACAGCCAAGCGTCCGACATCGCCCTTGCACACGGCGGCATTCCAGGTCGGCTTGATCTCACAGGCGTCGTCGATGGCGATTCCGTCATTTTCGTCATTGATGAGAATGTAGGAGTCCGGGACACCGCTGACCGAGCCGTCCACGTCGTGGAACACTGCGGTCTTGTAGCTCCCATTGCCGTAATCATCGTTGCTCCACTTATGCTCCATCGGTGGGAAATACACCGGCTTGGCGTTGATGAATTTGGCGCGCTGTACGGTGTTGTTGGAGCTCATTCCGAAGCTGGTATACAGCAGGTAAGAGATCGCTCCCGTCTTGCGGGTGGCGTTGTCCTGGAAATTCACGAAGGTGTCATTGTCCAGTTCATGACGGTAATCGTAGAACTCGTAGCCGCGGATCGGGAAGCCCGCGAGTTCGGGCTCCGGCAAGCTGCGGCCGTAAGCCATTTCCGCCGGCGTCCTAGGGTTGCCGATGTTCTCGGTTTCGCCCACGAACAGCGAGTCGACCAACCGTGACGTAAAGGCGGAACGACCGAAGTTGCCGGACGCATGCGTGTAGCCGATGGCGTTGTCGGCGAACTTCAAGTTCTTGTATAGGTCCATCTCACCGCGGGTCCACATTCCGCTATTCCGATTCTTGTAGGCGGTGAAATCCTCGATGACCGTCTCCACGATGGGGCTGTTCGCGTCAGCCGGATTGGCAAGGGCGATATGGCCGCCGGTCCTGAAATGGCCATCGGGCTGAGGGCCGCGGTCGAACATGAAACCGTCAAAGTTCGAATGGGCGGTGTTGCCCTTGAACTCCCGCACCCGCATTCGACGTGGCCAGGTTGCCTTGCTGACATCCGTACCTTCGAACGCGCCCGTCGGATGCTGCGGCAAGGCGAACCAGAAACCCGTCGCCTCGGACCCCGCAGCCACGTTGTCCCGGTAGATATTGTCCGGATTGGTGATCCAGAAAGTCGACG
>Ga0306920_100003630_pt1 | contig 19635 bp, 15 predicted proteins | sample flu12Cox44000170_FD_204666 | JGI IMG/M metagenome (GOLD analysis project Ga0306920, IMG submission 204666) | Lab enrichment of tropical soil microbial communities from Luquillo Experimental Forest, Puerto Rico - flux4day.12C.oxic.44.000.170 (v2)... | ecosystem: Environmental > Terrestrial >... | reverse complement strand
CCACCTGCACGAACATAGGCAGCACCGATTCGTTCGGGACGTTATATTGCGGTGGGACTGTAGCTGCCGAGACCTTGTAATACGACGGCTTGTTGACGAGCTGATCGACCAAGTCGCGACCGTACTCTGCCATCCGATTAAGCAGCGATTTCGGCAGAAAGCACGGCGTCTCTGCGACGCGAAAGCCAATTTGGGTACCGCAGGCGCGGTCGAGCGAGTCGAGAAAGTTTCGGTACCTGGCAGGTGTGTACTTGCGGTTGAACTCCTCGCGCAGCGCGGGAATCATCCTTATGCCTCGATCAGGAACTGACCCTTCTGCATGATCTGCTGCCCGTCAACCCAGATATCAAAATGCGTTCCAACCACATCAATGTGGGTGCTGGAATACCATTGCGCGCCGGTATGAAATCCGTAGGGATTGCCGAACGCGATGTGAAGCCCCGGGAACTTCTCATCCTGAAGGATCTGTCCGATGATGTGTTTGACCCCGAGATTCGTCCCGATGGCGAACTCGCCTACAAGGTCGCTGTTCTCGTCAGTGTGGGTGTAGGCCCAGAACTCCTGCTCCAGTTCCTTGTTCTCGCTGAAGACCTCCGTGATCCGGTTCTTCTTCATCTGAATGGTGAGCGGCTGATTGGCGAGGTCCTGATACTTCTCGCAGAGATAGTCGCCCACAACGCCATCGACCACATAGGCCCCGTTCACCTCGCCAGGGGTAGTAAAGACCTCGCCGCCCGGAAGGTTGCACCACTTATCCGGACTAACAATGCCGCTGGTCTTGATCCACTTGTACTCGTGGTTCATCTCGGCGACCAAATCGGTTCCGGCAGGGTTCTTCGCGGTGATTCTATCCGCCGTACTGACAATGTCGACGACCTTGCGGCTGAGTGCGTCCACCTGGTTGAAGTCGGCGCGCATGCCTTCGAGCATGATCTGCCGGTTGATGTTGACCATGTGCGCGTGACGCATGCGGCGGCGGTTGACGATATCGGTCATCTCCATGCGCGACTTCAGCTCATTGCGCTGCACGCGGACGGCGTAGATGCTGACCTGGCTCGTCTCCATGTCTTCGGCGATCTCGGCCGGCAAATGCACGAGCGGCCTCGGCGTGAGATCTTCCAGTAGAAACGCCTTGAAGGGCGAGCCCACACGGATCAACTCGCCAGCGATACTGGCAGCGATCTCGCGCGTATCGTTGTCGGTAATTAAGGTGACTTTTTCCGAAGGCTGAACGCGAAGGCAGGTGTTGACCGCATTGAAGGCGCCTAGAGAGAGTTCGGGATCGAAGGTTGTATTTGTCAGATCGGTGAGAACGGGTTGGATCAAATTGGTACCTTTCTAGCCAGCGTGGGGAATCAGCCCCCAGATTTCAAAAGTCTTGCGCACAACCCTGTGTGTCATCCTGAGCGGAGGTTCGCTTCGTTTGCGAATCCGGAGTCGAACAGTCCGTACTGCATTAAAAATCTACGCCGTCCCGAGGGACGCAAGACAATTGAGGGCCATCGCAGCAGGACTACAGTCGTGCCCTGCACACAAGTCTCTCCGAATCATACTCTTCAGAAGCCGGTGCAGTCCTTTCAAAACATCCACGATCTTTCTAGCCGCTATACGCTCACCTGAAGACCAGCCCTGCCGAAAACCCGGCTCTACTTTATCGCGGCAGCCGTCTCGAAGACTCCTACGCGAGTCTCCGCCACAATGTAATCCACTACCTTCTTCAGGTCCCCGGTCTCTCTGTAGACCTTAAGCTGGCGGTCGGCGCCGGTTCCCATTTCCAGCATCCTGTGAATGTAATTGATTTCTTCGCGCGAACCCAGCTCATCTACCACATCGCTGATCAGGTCAAGGTACTCCAGCATCAGATCGCGAAGGGGAACCTCTTCTTCTTTTCCGAAGTCGATCAGCTTGCCCTCAATCCCGTACCGCGACGCCCGGAATTTGTTTTCCATAATCAGCGCGCGGCCGTAGATTCGATAGCTCTTGTTTGCCGCATGCAGCTTGTACAGCATCGCTATGGTTGCCTGGATGAGAGCCGCAATGGCGATGGTTTCATCGAGCCGCATGGGAATGTCGCAAACCCGCACTTCGAGGGTGTTGAAGAATGGATGTGGACGAATGTCCCACCAGATTTTTTTTCCATTATCGATGCAGTGCGTCTTGATCAGGAGGTTGACGAAGGTCTCGTAATCGGCCCAGTTAGCAAACACATCCGGTATGGCTGTCCGCGGAAAACGTTCGAACACCTTCACGCGGTACGATTTGAACCCGGTCTGCATGCCCATCCAGAACGGCGAATTCGTGGACAGCGCCAGGATGTGCGGTAGAAAGTACCGCATCGAATTCATGATGTGGATCGCGGTATTACGGTCCTCAATGCCAATGTGGACGTGCAGACCGAAGACTAGATTGGCGCGGGCGACGAGCTGCATATCCTCCACCACCTGCCGGTAACGCTCGTCAGGATAGATCTCCTGTGCTTTCCAGTCGGAAAAAGGATGCGTGCTGGCCGCCGCCAGCAACATGCCGTTGTCGCCGGCGAGTGTAATCATCTCGCGGCGTAAGGCAAGGATATTTTCACGGGCTTCCTGGATGTCCTTGCAGACGCGGGTGCCGACCTCTATCACCGACTGGTGCATCTCGGCTTTGACTGCCTCGCTCAGGGCCAGCTTGGCCTTGGGCAGGATCTCGGAGGCGATGTGGGAACGCAGGTCGCGCGTCTGCGGGTCGATCGTCTGATATTCCTCTTCGATTCCTATACTCAGGCTTGGCCGAGTCATGGCTTTCAGCCCCTTCCCGCTTTAGCCAGCTCTCTTGGTGACTTCTCGCGCGATGGCGCCTCGCCGGCGAGGAACCGGCTCCAGCGATACTCGCGCACTTCGCCAAGATGCTCCTTGGCCCTACGGATGGCGAGCGCTGCCACCGTGTTCACGATCCAATCGAAGTTGGCCTGCCCGACCGAATTAACATCTGCGTCCGGCGCAGGATTCATGAAATCAATCGCGTACGGAATGCCGTCCTCACACGCAAACTCCACGGTGTTCAGATCGTAGCCCAGGGCTCGGCACAAGCTCAGGCAATCGCGCTCCACACGCTGCAGTAGCTTTGGGTCGGTGGGCGGCGGATTTCTCACGTAACGCTCATGGAACGGCGCGGAGGGATCGTAATGCATAATGTGCACCTTTTCCTGCCCGACCACATAACACCGGAAGTATTCCTTGAACTTCACGCCGCGCTGCAAGGTCATGCAGAGATCACGCGTCTGATCGTAGGCGCGGAAGAACTCTTCCGGCGAGTTCACCTTGTAAACATCACGCCAGCCGCCACCGTCGAACGGCTTCAGAAAGGCTGGAAATCCCACGTAACTGAAGATGCTGTCCCACGGCATCGGGAACTGCAGGTTCCGCATAGAGCGATCGGTAGTGCCCGGTGGATGCTCCTTGTGCGGCAGCAGCACGGTCTGAGGAATTGCCACGCCAAGTTTGTGTCCCAGGGCAAAGTTGAAAAACTTGTCGTCGGCGCTCCACCAGAACGGATTGTTGATGACGATGGCGCCGCTTAGCACCGCATTCTTCAAGTAGCCGCGATAAAACGGAATGTCATGTGAGATGCGGTCAACGATCACGTCGTAAGGAGAAGGCTCGGCCATGCGGACTTCGCCCACCTGCGCGAGTTCGGCGTGAATACCCGGCTCGCCCATGGAGTTGATCTTCTCCACTAGGGCAGGTGGGAACGTAGTCTCCATCCCAAAGATAATTCCGATCTTCTTCACGGCAGCTCCTGGAACTCGGGAACGATTTCTTCGGGGCCTCGGACTCCATTTCTTTCGTTGATGCTCAAACTTAGGGGAAAAGTCCGTCTCCGAAACAGCCATGGAAGGCTGGATATTCGATTTTAAAGAAAAATGGCAGATTCGGGAACACGGGCGGTCTCAGTCCGGTACGACGAAGTGTCGCAAGGTGCCCCACCCATTCATGCCCCTGGGCGAGTTGGAGTGTACGACTACAGTGATTGCAAGAACGTCAGCAACGCCTTCTTATCCGCGGGTTTCAGGTTCAGGAATCGCTCCCTCACACGTCGCGATTCGGCTGTATGCCGCCGGATAGCCTTGTCAACGTTGATGGAGTCGCCATCGTGCATCAGACGCGAGCGCAGCCGCAACCCCCACAGTGGAGCGGTCCTGATTTTATTGCGAGCGCATTGGGTATCGCGCAGCAGCTTTGGGTTTTTCTCTCCTTCAGCAACCGCATTCTGATAGCTTTCAGTGCACTCATCCTAGGCATTCGGGACATGTCCTTCGATTGCGGTACTTGTCTGCCCTCCTCGCGCAGGCGCTTCTCTACGCGCTCGCGGCTGAAGTGTTCCACGACTGCAATGGCGATCCCATCTCCAGTGCCCACGTTATGCAGGAGGAAGTCGCTGTAAGGATGAATTGTCCGGTTCTCCACCGCGTCAGGATGCAAGCCCGGACCTCCCGGAGAGGCGGGGCTCTTCCCCGTGACAATGGTTTCGACGTGGCAGCTTGCGCAGCCGACCTTCCGGAATACCTCTGCTCCTCGTTTCGCTTCAGGAGTTGCGGCCAGCGTTTCATCCCGCGCCGGCGCCTTCAGCGAACGCATGAAGCTGGCAAAGTGATCGATGTCCTCCAGGTTGTTGTCGCCAGGATCGGGCAGGCTGTTCGGCTCGGTGATCTTCGTCGGATCCTTGTTCGGAATTGCCGTCGTTACCGGAGGATTGCAGATCGTGGTCACCTCATCTTTCTGCAACCGGTTCGTAATCCCCATTTCGTTCAGATAGGCGTCAGCCGCAAAGCCGAGCAGGCTCGCGTGTTGATCCTTCCACCCGAAGCGGCCGATGCGATCAGATCCCTCGCTTTCCGGTACCGGCACCTTGACAGCTTGGCCGCAGATCGTGCCGTGCGATTCTTTACATTGCTGCCTGCGGATGTTCAGCAGCGTTTGGTCGGAGATCGCTTCCACATATCCATCACCGAGAACGTTGGTGGCAATCCGGAAGGTCCGCACGTTCTCGGTTGCCGGAGCGTGCTCTTGGACATCAGGGCAGATTGCACGGTCGTCGACCAGCGTTCTGCCCGTGATTATCTCGGAACCGTGGTTGATTGGAATCTGCGGGTTCTGAAACAGCCCGTGCGCGTCGAGATGCCCCACGCGCAGCTCGTTCACCTGGCTGGCCGCGCCGCTGACCGGCGTCTGGTGACATTCGCGGCACGATTGCGCGTTGTAGATCGGACCTAACCCGTCCGGAGCGATGTCCTCCACTTCCTCGAAGAAGCGCTGGTCGTCCTGGCGCCGGTCGGCGTCGGAAAATCCGTTGCTCTGGTTGTCATATCCGGTGAGAGCTTCGGGCGAGACCGCAGCCGACGATGGCGCCTGAGTCGGTGCTGTCTGGCTCGCCGCCGGTGCCTGGTTGGGTGTTTTCGCCGCCAGGGCCAGCAGTGCCACAGACGCGACGACGAGTAGCAGGATCGGCAATTTCATTGGAGGCTCACTCTCACAGGAAAGAAGTTGCCGAACAAAATATCGGTATTGTGCGCGAGCGTCAACTTGCGTCTGAGGGAAATAAATCTGGGATGTGCAGCCGTCTGCCCAAATCAGAAGTAAGGTTAGGAGGGACGCCCCGGGAGTGTGTCGCTCGATCCGTGTGATTTCCCGCCCGCTTGGCAACAGACCAGAACGAACCTCGCCACTTCGGCGCGCGACCCTTGAGAACCAACCCTTCCGAGAGGATGACAGTTCTACCAAGTGACAGGCGTCGTAGAATTAGCCGTTAACCACACTTGAGCCGTTCAAGCGCTTCGGCGGAGGAATTCAGCTCCAGCCGATTTGCGGAGGCTGATATGCGTAAAGCGTGTGTCGTTCTTATGCTCCTCGTTTTCGCCGCGCAGTGTTTCCCACAGCAGACTGGACATGAAACTGTGACGATTTCAGGCTGCCTGATGAACACGAATGGCCGATTCAAGCTGATCACTCACGGCCAGACCTACGTGTTAAAAGGTCACCAGAACGAGCTGTTCAGCTATAACGGTATGCTCGTCGAGGCGACTGGAACAGTCGAGGCAGCGAAATCTCATTCACCAGGGATGCCAATGATTCTCCATCTTACGAGCGTAAAGAAACTGGCAGACACCTGTACCTAGCGGGACGCCGCCTTCGCTCAGCGCGGCTCGCCGGATACCCCCGGTGCCCGCTCATTCCTGCGTTGGATGGATGCTGCGAGAGAGACCTGTACTACATTTCACACCCCGGGAAAGTGCATTGCTTTACGCAGTGCACACCGCGACCCTCTGAACCCCTCTCCGTCTCGTCCGGATAAAGAGGTTACTGAGAACAGTTAGCGCTGACCATTTTCACGTCGCCCACTCGAACATCGACGTACGAACTGCCACTGGCTTCGACCTTCTCGCTCGGCTCAAGCTTCTCTTCTTGTGCTTGCGAGAGCTTGACCTGTTGGCCAGTTACTGACACGGTGTGGTTTACATGTTTTGCGAGCTCACCCGTTTTGCCCATCAGTTCATACATCTTGCCATCCTGGGACATAACGTAGTATCCGCCCTTCTCGCCACCTTGCTTCAAGCAGCCCGTGACATTGACCTGCCCCCCCGTATCCTGCGCGCACAGCTGTAGTGAGAACAGAACCAGAAGCGCCAGAGGAACCAGCTGTAAGGTGATTCTGAAAAAGCGTGACATTGGATGCTTACCCCCTTTCATGCTCAATGACCTTGGCCGGAATCGATGCAGCTTACCCGCGCTGGGCTGAAAGCCACGATTTGCGTTTGCTAACTGTTCGGCTCAACACCGACCCGATAAGTGATGCTTCGCCACACCACGCAGTTAGCTACTACAAGCTCTTTAGTTTAGAAGGCTCTGAACACGCTGTCTACTATTACTTCCGTAGTTACTGCACTTACGCGGGTGGCAGCGAACCGAAAGCATTTGTTAGTCACGCTCCCAAATACTACCAATGGTAGTAATTCATTCTGCGCGTTAGGTTTATGGCACTTCCAGAGAGCCTGGCGCTGTCCAGGTTCAACACACGAAGCGAGGCGACATGGCTGCTTCAGAGTTCCGTCAGGGGCTACGCACGCTCCTCAAGCTAAGCCCGTTTGTCCCGTTGTTAGTGGTGGCCGCCCTGGCCCAGAATCCGCGTGGCTCCTTGCAGGGTGAGGTGCAGGACAGCAGCGGGGCGCGCATCGGCGCGGCGCTGGTACAAATCACCGACGCGCAGATTTCCGTCCAACGCCGCGCCAGTACGAATAGCCGTGGTGAGTTCCGCATTGACGACCTGCCTCCAGGGAATTACCACATTGTGGTACAAGCTCCCGGATTCGCTGAAGCCAGCGCCGATACCAAGGTCGTCGTCAGTTCTGTACGAGATGTAGCGGTCACCTTGCGGCCCGGCGCGGCACCACAGACTATTCAGGTCCATGGCCAAGGCACGTCGATTACCACCCAGCCCTTCGACACGACGCGCACGGTGCAGCAGGGCATCGTCACCTCGCAGGACCTGCGTGACATCCCCCTGGCGGCCCGCAGCTTTGCCAATATTGCCTACATGGCGCCTGGAACCGAGCCGGTCGAGCCCTCCGACCCGACGAAAGCGCGTATCACGGCGGTGTCATTCGGCGGAAGCTCCGGCCTGAACGTGCAGTTGTCGGTCGATGGCGGCGACAATACCGACGACTACATTGGCGGGTTCCTCCAAAATTTCTCGCCCGATTCCATCCAGGAGTTCGCCGTGCAGACCTCGCAAGAGTATGCCGATACCGGTCGCACTGTGGGCGGCGCCGTGGTCATCAGCACCAAGCGCGGCACCGATCAGTGGCATGGTGAAGGCGCGTTTTACGAGCGCGCCGCAGGACTGAACGCGCGCAACGTGCTCGACAATCCTGAGCCGCAGCCCAAGCAACCGTTTTCGCGCCAGAACTACGTGGGGCAACTCGGCGGTCCGCTGAAGAAAGGCAAGGTCTGGCTCTTCTCGTCGTTCGAATACGTGCACGAAAACGCCAGCATCAATTACAGCCCCGACAGCCTCACGCAGTTCAACGCACTGGCCTCCCTGGCGGCGCAGGGGCTGATTCCCGGCGTCGATTTCATTCCGGTGCCGCAATTCGTCCGTGTGCCGTTCAACGATTACCTGGGAACGATTCGTTTTGACTGGGCGCAGTCACAACGTTCGCAGTGGTTCGTGCGCGCAGCGTTGGACAGCTATCTCACCAACAACAGCCTGATACAGCAGGCGACCCTGCCCTCCACCGGCGCTACCAACCACGCCAACTATTTCAATGTGGTGTTGAACAACACGTTTGCCTTTACGCCGTCGTGGCTGGGCTCGTTCACCTTCACGGCGTCGACCCTGCACAACACTCAGATTCGCAATTCCGACCTGGGTTTCGCACTGGCGTTTCCCTTCAGCGCGACGTCGTCGACGATCTCGGGGTTCGAGACTTTCGGCGATCAGCAGTTCATGACGCCCATTACCGCCTTTCCCGTGCTGCGGAAGCAGGACAAGTACCAGTTCCGCTACGACGTGAGCCATTCCACGGGGCGGCACAATCCGCGCTTCGGAATCGATTTCATTCACGAGCCGGTGCTCAGCGGCGCGCTCTCCGGAACCGCTGAGAACCTCACGATTTTTCCGCTCGATCCGACCGATTACCTGGCGAATACGGAGCAGTTCTCCATCGACCTGGTTTGCGGTGAGGGAGCTACGGACGGCACGAGCTGCAACAACGTTCCTGCGAGCAATGGCAGCTTCTCGCAGAACGTCCAGCGCCTGGGGCTCTACGCGCACGATTCGTGGCGCGTGACGCCGAACCTTACCATCAACTACGGGCTGCGCTGGGACACGACGTACGGACTCTTCCAGGCATCGGGGCGGAATCAATTCGCCAATCCGGCGTATTCCACGCTCAAGGCGCTACAAGTTCCGCTGGTGAATGGAATTCCCAGCGACTACCGCAAAGCATTCGCACCGCGACTGGGAATCGCGTGGTCGCCCGGTGCGAAGCAGGACCTGGTAGTCCGCGCGGGGGTGGGAATGTATTGGAACGACCTCGCCCAGAACGGATGGGTGGCTGCGTTCCAGGCGGTCAACATGCCGCCTGTGCCCTGTGTTCAGCCGGGAGATCCGGGCTGTCTGCCGGGAGCGGCTGATGGCGGAGCCGGCGCGCTGATCGCGCCGAACTATCACACGCCTTATGCGCTGCATACCAGCGCCGGAGTGCAGAAGGCGTTCGGCCCGAACTGGACGCTGAGCGCCGACTACATCCGCGAGACGGGCATGCATGCCTATCGTGCCTACAACTACGTTCCGGGATTTAGTTTGTTTTCCCCGCTCTATCCTTCGGATGTTGAAAGCCAGCAGGCGAACGTTCCGAACATTCAGCTTTATAAGACCGACAACCGTTCCAGCTACAATGCGCTCGCGATTCACCTGCAAGGGAACCTGTCTCATTGGTTCAACCTGACGGCGAACTACACGCTGGCCAGCGCGCGAACCTGGGGCTGCACGGTTGGAGAGCTGTTTGATTACGTCAACGGAGTGTGCAACGCACTGAATCCTTTCGGACCGGGAGACTATGGGCCGTCGGGTGAAGATGTGCGCAACCGCTTCGTGCTGGTGGGAGTTTTCTACCTTCCCGGCAAGTTCCAGCTATCAACACTGATGCAATTTGAGAGCGCACGGCCCTTCACAATCGCCACCCCGGTGGACGTGAACGGGACAGGAGATAACTCGGAGAACCGGGCCGTCATCAATGGCGTCCAGACGACCATGGACCAGTTCCGCGGCACTCCTTATGCGCAAGTTGACTTGAAGGTGGCGCGGCCGTTCAAGATCAACGAACGGTGGAGCATTTTGCCGTTTGTGGAGTTCTTCAATCTGTTCAACCGCAGCAACCCGGGAAATAACTACGTTGCCGATATCTCAGCCCTGCCGAATCCGGTAAACGATATCTCGAATGCAACTCAGATTTGCTATCCGACAGGGTGCTTGCCCATCACCAACCTGAAGCAGGTGAAGTATCCGGCGGGGGAACTGGGCGACTTCTTCGGACCGGGCACGACGGTGGGAATTCCGTTCGCCGCACAAATTGGTGTAAGGGTGAACTTCTAGAGCCACATGCGGGACGAAATGCGTGTCTATGCTGAGAGGACAGGGACTCAATACGAATCATTCCGGACAAACAGAGTGTCCAATATGCGGCTTCCGTTTCTCGAACGGCGGCTTCCCGAGGCACCTTCGTCGTCACGTGAAGATTGACAGAAAAACAGAGAATTCTCCTGGGTGGTGGCGGGGATGGGTGCAAGGCTACATGGCCGGTGTGCGTGATGGACGTGAGCAGCCTCGAAATAAGGAGCAGCGCCGAAGCCCTACCAGCCGGGAGCCCTGAAGCCGCCGGAACATCACCTCAACGCCACCGGTCACAGACCAATTTCATTCTTCGCGAAGGGCAACCAGCGGATCGACGCGTGCTGCGCGACGGGCAGGAACATAGCATGCCAGAACAGCGGCCATCGCCAGAATAAGCGATACACCGCCAAAGATGAATGGGTCGTGAGCACTGACCCCAAGAAGCAGGCTGGATAGGACATGCATGGCTGCCAAGGCCACCAGCAAGCCCAATGTAAGACCGACAACGGCGAGCCGCATTCCCTGTTTCACCACGAGGCTTAACACGCGCCCGGCCTGCGCACCCATGGCCATGCGGATGCCAATCTCGCGTGTCTGCTGGCTTACTGAATAGGAGAGCACGCCATAGACGCCCACGATGGCGAGGACCAGCGCGAGTCCGCCAAAGATCGTCAACAGTCCAGCGCCCATGCGTGGGGCCCACAGCCCCTGATCGAGTACTTCTCCGACGGTATTGAAGTTCGTGAGTGCCAAGTTTGAATCAAGCGCTTGAACATTGCGCCGCACGGTGGCGACGACTGCTTCCGGTCGGCCCGTAGTCCGTACCTGCATGGTGACTGCGGGGGCGAAGTCCTGGGTTAGTGGTAAGTAGGCCAATGGCTGGGGTTCTTCGCCAATTGTGTTCACCACCGTGTTGCGAACCAGCCCAACCACTTCGCGCAGAGTGTTCTCTCCGAAGAAGTGGAAGCGTTTTCCTATAGGGTTCTGGCCCGGCCAGAATTGTTTGGCCATCGCCTCGTTAACGATCGCGACCTGGTTCGTGTCCTTGCGGTCACCGTCGGTAAACTCTCGACCGCTCAGCAGAGGGATGCGAAGGGTCTTGAAGAAGTTAGGCGTGATGTCATTGAGCTGGGTCAAAGTACCGCGATATCCAGAAGCTTCATCCTGTCCCTCTGGAAACACCGTGCGCGCCAGTCCTCCTCCGAGCGGGAGGTTGGAAGCGACGGTCGCCGATGCAACTCCGGGAGAGGCTTCCGCTCGTTCGATGGCGGCGCGAAAGAACTGTTGAGCACGGCCTTCGTCATAATGCAGCGCTCCGAGGTCAAAGGCGAACACGAAGAGATTTCTGGACTCGAAGCCAGGATCAACCTGTTCCGCGTTTTGCATGCTGCGAATGAACAGTCCCGCACCAACCAGCGCAACAAGGGCCAGCGCAATCTCTGTGATGACCAGTAAGCTGCGGAACCGGTTGCGCGTCCAGCTCACGCTGCCGCCGCGCCCGCCGACCTTCAACACCTCGATCAGGTTTGGTCGGGCCACCTTGATCGCCGGAGCGAGTCCGATCAATACTGCTGTCAGGAGTGACACGCCCAGCGTGAAAGCGAGCACGCGGAAATCAAAACCAATGTCCAGATCGCCCTCCAGAATGAATGGTGGGCGGAACGACCACAAGGTCGCGCGGCCAGCATAGGCGATGGCAGAGCTCACAATGCCAGCCAGCAGTGCCAGTACCAGACTCTCCGTAAGCAACTGTCGAGTCACTCGGCGGCGGCTGGCGCCGAGAGCGGCTCGCAAACTGATTTCCTTCTCGCGGCGAGCAGCTTGGGCAAGCAGCAGATTTGCCACGTTCACACAGGCAATCATGAGGACCAGGCCCACGATCGCCATCATCAACCCGCTGGCAAGCACGATTTGGTTCCTGTTATTCACCCCCACAACCGCCTCAACAAGTGGTGTCAGCGCCACACTGCGGCTGGCATTGTCTTTCGGGAAGGCGCTCTCCAGGCGTGATGCAATGGTCTTCAGCGAAGCTTCGGCCGCGGGTACAGTTACGCCATCTTTTAGGCGGCCAAACATCGTGGTGGTCAGAAACCTGCGGTCGTTGAAGTTGTCTTTAAGGAATCCTGCGAGTACCTGCGGGTACATGCTTACCGGAATCCAAATCTCCTCCGCGCCGCCAAACGTGAATATGCCCTTGAACCCGCGAGGAGCCACACCGATTACGGTGTAAGGGGTAGCATTGAGCGTTAGAACCTTCCCAACGATGTTGGGATCTGAGCCAAACTTGTTTATCCACAGAGCGTGGCTGAGTACCGCGATATTATTGCCGCCTCGCTGGATATCTTCGTCCCGCAGGAAGAAACGTCCTGTAGCCGGGCGTAGTCCGAGGATTTCAAAGTAGTTTGCGCTGACCAATTGTCCGAGAATTTGTTTCGGCTCTGTACCACCGCTCCACGTTAGCGGGCCCGGACCGACAAAGCACCCAACCTCGGAAAAAACCTGGTTGTCCCGTGCATAGTCCTGGAAATTAGGGTATGACATGCCGAGCTTGGTGGTATTAGCTGTGGTCACCAAGGTCTTGCTGTCAACGGTATCGACTTGGACGAGACGGGAAATGTCCTTTACAGGCAGGGGATGGAGAAGAATCGCATTCACCACCGTAAAGATGGTGGTATTTGCGCCAATTCCCAAGGCAAGTGACAGGATCGCGATTGCACTGAAGCCCCTGTTCTTGAGGAGCATCCGTATCGCGTAGCGTATGTCCTGTGACAGTGTCTGCATCTTTACCACCCAGTTCACCAGCACGGCGAATTTATCAGGACCGACGCGGCAGACAGCAAATCAGCAAAAGTTTTCACTTATCAGCGCGTCTTCCAACCCCAGCACCCTGACTTGAGGACACTGCGAAGCGGATAGCCGGACAGAAATCCGATAAATAACTGCACATTTATAACCGAAACCGCTCTGTGCAACTGATTGCAAAGCTTAGTCGAGCGTTTCGGTCCTGACGTGCGTGTGTCCGATCAATATCCAAATCGTCCAGAACCGAACACCAGCCCCAAGGAGTTCTTAGTCCGCGCGCAGAGGCGGCGGACCTTTCTGACGACTGCCTTCATCCGTCCAGCTTCTTGGTCAGCAGTTCATTCACTAAGGCGGGATTGGCTTGGCCCTTCGAGGCGCGCATCACCAGGCCCACGAAGAAGCCGGCCACAGTCTTTTTGCCACCACGATACTGTGCCAACTGCTTGGGGTTGGCGGCAATGACCTCATCGATGATCTTCTCGATGGCTGCCGTATCGGTGATCTGCTGCGGCTTCTCGCGCTCATAGATGGCGGGAAAGTCTTCGCCGCGCTCGAAGGCAAGGTCGTAGAGGTCCTTGAGGATCTTGCCGCTGATAGCACCGCTCTCCACGAGATCGGCCGACATGGCGACACCTTTCATCGAAATGGGCGACTGCTCCAGATCGAGACCTTTTGCCTTCAGCCTGCCAAGCAGCTCGCTATTGACGAGATTAGCCACGCGTTTGGGGTTCTTCGCCGCGCTGGCGGCTTCCTCGAACTGATCGGCACGCGACCGCGACACTGTCAGCGTATAGGCGTCTCCCTTGCTCAACCCGTACTGCTCGATAAAACGGGCGCGCCGTGCCTCGGGCAGCTCGGGCAACGAAGCGGCAATATGCTCACGCCACTTCACGTCCACCAACAGCGGCAGCAGGTCAGGCTCAGGGAAGTAGCGGTAGTCATGCGCCTGCTCCTTGGAGCGCATGCCGTAGGTCTTGCCGTCAGCGGGACTGTACAGGCGCGTCTCCTGCGCGATGCGGCCGCCGGACTCCAGCACCTGCTCCTGGCGCTCGATCTCGTGCTCCAGCGCATCGCGGATGAAGCGGAACGAGTTAACGTTCTTGATCTCGGTCTTGGTTCCGAACTGCTTTTGGCCAAGCGGGCGAATGCTGACGTTGGCATCGCAGCGCAGCGAGCCTTCCTCCATGTTGCAGTCGCTCACGCCGGTGTAGAGGATGATCTCCTTAAGCTTGGTGAGATATTCGTAGGCTTCCTCGGGCGAGGCGATGTCGGGCTCGCTGACGATCTCAATCAGCGGCGTGCCCGAGCGATTCAGGTCGATTGAGGTCCACACGCCGGAATCGGGCAAGCCGTCATGCAGACTCTTGCCTGCGTCCTCTTCCAGATGTAGCCGGGTGATGCCGATGCGCTTGGACCCGCTCACGCCATCAATCTCGATGTAGCCGTGCTCGGCGAGTGGCTTGTCGTACTGCGAAATCTGATACCCCTTGGGAAGGTCAGGATAGAAGTAGTTCTTGCGTGCGAAGACGGAGGTTGCGTTGATGCGGCAGTTCAGCGCCATTGCCGCGAGCACTGCGAACTCCACTGCGCGCTGGTTCAACACCGGCAGCGCGCCCGGCAGGCCGAGACACACCGGGCAGACATTCGTGTTAGGTGGATCGCCAAAGCGGTTCGAGCAGCTGCAGAAGATCTTGGTCTTCGTCAGGAGCTGAACGTGGACCTCGAGTCCGATGACCGGCTCGTACTTGGAGCGGGTTGCGATCGGCGCTTCCGGCGTGGCGGCCATGAGGCGATTATAGCGAGAAGGCTCATGCCTCCACGCCTCTCCCATACAATCGTGGTCGTAGGGCTGGCCGGAACGAAAGATGAGTGTAAACACCCCAAGTTTGCAGGGCTATGTCATCGCGATGCTGCTGCACGACGTGTGTGAAGAGATTCGTCTCGAGGAGCTGCGGACCATGTTGGGAGCGCGTCGCGCCGAACCAAGCTTCAAGCATGCTACCCCGGAATACGTCCGCTTCGAGAAGCCGCCGGTCATCGAGACGATCGCGCCTGCCGTCCTCAGCTCGGGCGAAGAGCTGAGGACACAGATCAAGTACTACGACTACGGCGTGGTCAGCGTGGTATTTGAGCTGCCGTTCAATGGTGATTGGGAATCGCTAGTGGCGACCGCGGCCCGCTTCGTGCCCAGCTCGGAGCTGGAGCGCAAAGCGCAGCAGATTGTGCGCGAGCGCCTGCAACGAATCGGCGCGGCGATTATTCGTCCGTACCCTGACTGGATCGCGGAAGACTACTACGTCTTCGAGATCTGCGACATTCCGGGAAAGCCGACCGGCGCCGAGCTGCTGTCGCAAGATGGGGACGCCATCGCCCGCATTCTGCGCGGCGAGAACACAGAGCTTGCGGTCACAGAACGCGCCGACGCCCTGCAGGCGAGCCTCTCCTACTATCCCAACGATCTTGTAGTAGTGGGATGGAATGCCGCACTTATCTATGACACCCATGCGGGCGCGGAGACCTCTATTCAGATCCTCGAATACGCCAATTCGCAGCTGCTCGAGTTCCGTCACTACGACGAATTGCTGACGCACGAGCTGGCGAGTGTATATGCGTCACTGAAGCGTGGCGGGGGATGGCTGGCGCGCTGGCGCATGCGCGGCGAGGCCTCACGCCTGAACAGCGTGACCGTGGAAGTGACGGAACTGGTAGAGCGGGCTGATACGGCGATCAAGTTCGTCAGCGACATGTTCGCGGCGCGCCTGTACCGGCTGGCTGCCACCAAGGTCGGCGTGCCCGAATACAAGAACCTGGTCAACGAGAAGCTCAAGACCGCCGAGAATCTCTACCGCTTCATGGTTGACGAGTTCCACCAGAGCCGCGGATTCTTGCTGGAGCTGATGGTCGTGATCATCCTCGTGATCGAACTGGTGTACCTGTTTCGCGGGAAGGGCTGAATCACCTCTGTGTATCACTCCCCACCAGGTAAACCGTCAGCGTTCCCCAGAACAGCTTCGCCCTCATCTGCACGGGCAGGTGCTGCGCATCGTCGCTGTACCAGATCCAGATACGGCCACGGTTCCTCAGCGGCCCGTAGTCACCCTCTGGGCCAATGCGAATCGTCTGAAAAGTTCCGGCAGGCGTCTTAACTTGCTCCCTGGCTTCCACGTGCGCTTGCACGTTCACTGTCTTGCCGCCATCGTTCAGCGGGAAGGAGTAGGTCGCGCCCTGCTGTAGCGGCAAGCTCGATACATACAGAATCCCCGACACTACATCGGTGACGCACGCAGGAATGTCGTGCTCCTCGTGCTTCTTCTGATTGAGCTTGAGGTTGGTCTCGTCAAGCACCGCCTTCCCGCGCTTGTAATCAAAAACAATCTGCGTATCGCGCCGATGCGCGCCTTCCTCGGTGTGCTTGGTCAGCTTTTGCGAGCATAGACTCGTGCCCTCAAAGTACGACTCAAAGCGGTCTTGCACTTTGAACAGCAGCGCGACGACCCCGGTGGAGTCGGCAGTCCCAAGCACATGCTCCTGGCTACCGCTGCGTTCGACTTTGAGGGTGGCGACACCTGCGGTCCAGAAGCGATACTCGGCCTCATAGCGCAGGGTCTGCCGGGGAAAATTGAATCCCGCACGCAGCGGCTGAATATGCGCAGCTTCGCCGATGGTTGCTGTCTGGGCCGTGGCCTGCTGCTGGCCTGCATGGGGATCTGCTGGAGGGTGATTGCCGCCACGAGTGCTTGACGCGAATGTAAGCCATAGCAGAAGGGCAGATATGGAGTAGCGAGTGAGGGTCAGTGTCATCCAGGGAACCAGAGCATCTTCACCACCAGGGCCACCAGCATTGCGGCGGCGCCGAATAGGGCATTGTACTCGCGATGCCTTAAATAGAGTTCGCGCGAGAAACCTTCCGTCATGTTGGAAAACGAAATGGAGCGCGGTACCAGCCGCGGCACTTCGCGTGCGTACTGCTCGAACGCGGGAAAGCGCGCACGCAAAAATGCTTCCTCGGAGCGAATGACCGGAACGTAGATGAACACGAAGAGGGCTGCGATGATGATGGCGACCCAGAGATCACGTGCGGCGATGGCGAATCCTAGGGCAACGATGATCGATCCGAGGTACAGCGGATTTCGCACCCAGGCATAGGGCCCGGTAGTCGTCAGCTCCCGGTTCTTCTTTACATGGCCGGAGGCAAGAGCGCGTAAGGCGAGCCCGAGTGCGGCCACGATTGCTCCGGCGACGATCGATGTCCAGCTCGGCTGTGCCCGCCAGAGATAAAAGATGGCGAAGAGGAATCCCAGCGGCACGCGTATGCGGCGGGCTATGCGGCCCCACGACAGTTGCATCAGCCCGGATTCGGTGCGCTCAGGCAAGCGTTCCTCCCAGCAACTCCAGAGCTGCCGCGATGACGGTCTGCGGGCTGATGCTGGCGAGACCTTCGTCAACTGTGGAAGTGTGCGAAGCGTTGTCAACGCTGCTGGGACTGCGCAGGACAACGCTCCGAGTGCCGTAAGGACCGTTGCGCTCCGGCCGGGTTGGCCCGAGGAGCGCCACTACCGGCACTCCGAGCGCGGCAGCCAAATGTAAGGGGCCCGTGTCTCCACCAATGAATAGACATGCGCGGCGAATAATCGCAATCAACTCGGCCACGGAGCACTTCAGGAGATGCGCGGCATCGCCGCTTGCCGCGAGGACCGCAGCGGCCAATGCCTCTTCACCTGGACCATGATTGATCAGGAGGGTCATCCCGTGATCGTGCAACGCCCGTGCCACCACTCCAAACGATTCTGGGGGCCACCGCTTCGCTCCCCAGCCTGCGCCAGGATTAACAACGGCAATCGGACCTCCCCCTGCCGCCTCGATGAAGTGCTCGGCCCACGCCTCGCGCACTGGATCAATCGGGAACGAAGGCACGGTGTAGTGCAACTGCTGTCCCGCGGCACTTGAGACCAACGACAGCGCATGCTCGACGACATGCTCTCCTTGCACATCGAGCGCCCGAGTGTAAAAGAGGCTTGCAAGGCCTTCGCGCGGCCGTGAAGAACCAACGCGAGCGCTCGCGCCCGTCCGTTGCGCACACACCGCAGAGCGAATCGTGCCCTGTAGATCGATCACTGTATCGTAACGTCTGCTCCGTACATCGTGCAGGCACTTTCTCGCTTCGCGCCAGGTTTCGTCCGACAGCAATGCACGCCGCCACGCGGCGAAGTTGATAGTGTGCACGAAGTCAACGATGGGCTTAACCGGCGAAAGCGACGCCTCGCGCGCCGATTTCATCCCGCACAACAACTCACTCCAACGCTCCTCGATGAGCCATCCGATCCGCATCTCGGGACGCGCCTGGCGAAGTGCGGCCACTGCCGGCATGCCATGAATCACGTCGCCCATCGCGCTCAGGCGCACGATGAGCACGCTTTCAGGAAGGGTTGCGATGGCGGATCGAGAGTGCTTAGTATGCTGCGGTATGTCGGAGGGAGTCACTCGCCTTTTCGGCCTCCGCTCTCATCCCGCATTTGAGCAATGAACTCCGTGGTTGAATGGTCCTTGGGATCGCCGACGATCTCGACGCGTCCGCCGTATGCCAGTACTTCGTCCCGTTCGGGCACGTTTTCGCGCGTGTAGTCGGTGCCCTTGGCCTGCACGTCAGGATGAAGTTCGCGGATCAACGCACGGACGTCCGGTTCATCGAAGATCACGACCGCATTGACGCCTTCGATGGCAGCCAGAATTTCGGCGCGTTCGTCCGCACGCATCAGGGGCCTGCCGGCGCCTTTCAGATCACGAACACCCTGGTCGGAGTTGATGGCGACGACCAGCTTTCCACCGAGCGCCTTGGCACCTTGCAGATAGCGGATATGCCCCACATGCAGCAGGTCGAAGCAGCCATTGGCGAGCACGATCTGCTCGCCCTGAGCGCGCCACTGCTTCACATGCTCGCGGAGTGAACTGCGCGAGAGCGTCTTCTTATTGCGCTCTCCGCTCACGCGTGCGCCGCCGCGTATTGATCGATCGCGTCCAGGAGTTCTTTTGCCGAGACGGTCGCGGTGCCGCGCTTCATCACCACCAGTCCACCAGCGAGATTTGCCAGCCGGGCAGCAGTCTTGGCATCGGCGCCGGCGGCCAGCGCAGCAGTAAAGGTAGCGATAACCGTATCGCCTGCGCCGGTTACATCGACCACCTGGTCGGAGCCGAAGATTGGAATCACGGCCGGTTCGCTGTCGCGCTCGAAGGCGACCATGCCATCGCGGCCGCGCGTAATTACCAGCGACTCAAGCTTCATGCTGTTCATCAACTGCTCTCCGGCGGACATGAGCTTCTGGTCGTCGTTGCCGATGCACACCCGCAGCGCCTCTTCCACCTCCGGCTCGTTCGGCGTAGCCGCGGTAACGCCGGTGAACTCGAGCATCCTGTAGCGTGAGTCGAGCGTGATCGCTTTGTTTGCCAGGCAGCCGTTGGACCGGATGAATGTCAGCATGCGCGGCGTTGCCACGCCGTATCCGTAATCCGAGATCAGCAGCGCATCGGATGCTTCGGCATACTCGCGAGCGGCGTTCACCAGGTTCAGCAGTGCCGCATGAGTGTCGCTCAATGGCTCGGGTTCGCGATCGACGCGCACCACCTGCTGGCGGCTGTTATGCGACATTCCGGCCAGGATGCGGGTCTTCGTCGTGGTCGTGTAGTCCT
>Ga0306920_100003629_pt1 | contig 19637 bp, 18 predicted proteins | sample flu12Cox44000170_FD_204666 | JGI IMG/M metagenome (GOLD analysis project Ga0306920, IMG submission 204666) | Lab enrichment of tropical soil microbial communities from Luquillo Experimental Forest, Puerto Rico - flux4day.12C.oxic.44.000.170 (v2)... | ecosystem: Environmental > Terrestrial >... | reverse complement strand
TACGCTCTCCCAACCGCTTGCAGAACACCTTTGCTCACGAATGCTTCCTGGATGAGTTGGCGGCGCACACCAAGGCCGATCCAGTCGAGTACCGGCTGCGTCACCTGAGGGATCCCCGGCTGATCGCGGTCGTCAAGCAAGTCGCAAAAGCGGCTAACTGGGAAGTGCGTCCGTCACCGAAACCAGCCGCCCGGAAAACCGGTGTCGTGACAGGCCGTGGCATGGCCAGCGTGTTGTACGAAGGCGACAACGGCTACTCCGCCCTGGTCGCCGAAGTTGAAGTCAATCAGGATACTGGAAGCGTGGTGGTGAAGCGCTTTGTGGTTTGTAACGACGTCGGCCCGGTCTCGAATCCCGACGGGCTGCGCAACCAGATCGAAGGCGGCGCGCTCCAGGGCTTGAGCCGCGCCTTGATGGAAGAGGTGACGTGGGACGACCAAAAAGTCACTTCCTTCGACTGGCGAACCTACCACACTCTGCCACTCGGCTTCGACGTTCCGAAAGTGGAGGCCGTACTGCTGAATCGTCCCGACCAAGAAGCGACGGGTGCGGGTGAGACTTCGATTACGGTGGTTGCTGCGGCGCTGGGCAATGCGATTTTTGACGCCACCGGCGCGCGCATCCGCCAGATTCCGTTCACGCCCGAGCGCGTGAAGGCCGCACTGGCGGCGCGGGGCTGAGGGGCACTAACGAAACGCTAATTTCGCCTTTCGTTCCTCCTCGGCTTTGATACCGGGGCCGAACAGTTGCTCGAAGAAGCCCTCCTTGACCAGGCGGTCGACAACGCTGTTGTCAATTACCTTGTGGAAGTCGAAGGACTTCATTTGCGCTTCCACGCGCTGGTCTGCCGGGTGCTCGAGGACGTATCTGACCGCCGCGGCCGGAATGTACGGCACACGCTCATAGGCGTTGACCTTCGCGTAGTGGTCGTAGACGCGTTCCTGGTCGGCCGGGTCTTGCTTGTCCCACTTCAAGTAGGCGCTGGTGGCGAATGCCTTGTCGTCGTAGAAGCGTTTGATGGCTTCCGCGTGCACCTTGATCATCGCCTCTACAAGCTTAGGGTTCGCTGTGACCGCGCTCTTCTTGAACAGGTACACCGAAGGCGCGTAGATGTCGTCGTAGTCGCTGATGTTCCCCAGATTCTTGAAGCCCTCAGTTTCGAGCTTGAAATAGACTGGCGCTGTAAGCATGACCGCGTCGACCCGGTCACCGACCAGCGCTGCCGCCCGCGCGCTGACGTCTCCGCCGATGGGGACCCACTGCACGTCCCGTACTCCCAGCCCGGTTTTGGCGATCAGCCCGTTGGTGTAATTGTAAGGGGCGTCGCCGATCTGGCTCACGCCGATTCGCTTGCCCTTGAGCGCGCGGACGCTCGTGATGTTCTTCTGCGCCATCAGAGCGAACAGGCTCTTGTTGAACGGGCTGCCGACTGCCATGAGAGATCCATCGCGGGAGGCCGCGATCATGGTTTGTTCCAGCGTATACGTGGTCATTACGGCCTCTCCACTGACCACCATCGCGATGCCGGCCGGATGGACGCCAAACACCAGGTTCACCTCAAAGCCGTACTTCTGGTAATAGCCTCCCTCTTTGGCAAGGTACAGCGGCCAAACCTGGCCGGTTCGTGTCGGATAGTTGATGTTGACTTTCTGTACGAGGGACTGCGCCCATGAGCCGGGCACGCTCAGAAGGAACAGTAAAAAAAGGGTCCGACGCATGTCCTTGTCTCCTCCCCTGCGGTCTAAGCCTCCGGCTTGTGCGCCCGAAACGCGCTCAACTCCACTTGGCAAAGCCCATCGCGCTGCCGGTGCCGGCTTCAGAGCGATAGCACGGCACATAATCCACCAGCTCCATGGCTAGACCGGCTTCCGCCATCATGCCCGCCACCGTGATCCAATTCTTGAGTTCCGAGGTCCCCGATTGAAACATCTGCTCGTCGAGACTCGAGAGCTGGGCGACGTCGCCCTGCTCCAAGGCTTTGAGCACGCAGGCATCAAAGGACTCGTCCACCACGAAGTGGCTCAGGCCGCCGGAAGCGATGACCGCGACGTTCCAGTCCTGCGGCCACGACGCGACTGCCCGACCCAGTGAGCGGCCGAACTGGAAACAACGTCCCGCCGGCGGCTGGTTGGGCGGATAGAATGTGTTGACCAACACCGGGACGTGGGGCACCACATCGTCCCGCATCACGCGCCGGTAGACGAACCCAAAGGCGTGTGGGGCCGAGTTTACACCGATCTCGCCGGCAGTGAGGCGCTTGAGCTGTGCCACGTCGAAGCCATCGGCAGTCACACGCTGGATCAAATGCCGGCCGAGATCGGGCAAGCACGGGTACTGCGTGTAGACCGGCGGGGTGCGGTCTGCCTCGGCGCGCGCCACGCCGCGATTGAGCTTGGCCAGAAACTCCGGAGTGCGCGGATGACCTTCCACGTATTCGCCCCAGAACAACGCCAGGGCCGGGACGTGGTCGCGGGTGAACACCTCCATCTGGTCGTTGCCGATCACCACGGCCACGTCGGGCCGGTGCGCCTGGAAAATGTCGCCCAGCTCCCGAATGGCTTTCTGGCAGCGCTCATGGCGTTGCTGGCAAACCTCCGGCTTGATCTGCTCGGCGAGCCGCTCCCGCCGTTGCAACTCGACCAGTTCGTCGAACGTGTAGGTCTTACCCCTAAAGAAATGCCGCGGATTCTCGCGGTCTGCCAAAACGCGGTCGGCCCAGTACTCCGGCGGGATGGAGAGCATGGGGCCGTGCGAGGTGCCCAGTCCAAAGGTGATCCGAGCCACGCCGCTACCTCCCGCTGCTTGAGGCGGTTTGGTGGGCAACGGGGATGTTCGCCCGCGAAAACAGGCGCCGCGCGTTGTGTTCGAATATATTCCGCCGGTCTAGATCCGAAAGAAAATCGATCGAGTCTATTAGCGGCTTTATATCGTCGTAACTTCGGCCGGTCGCCGGATTGGTCGCTGATCCCGACCCCGGGTTCTCGGTCCCGAAAAGAACATTGCTGCTGCCCACCAGGCTGATCAGCATTTCCAGTGATTTCGTCGCGTGCAGACAGGTGTCGTAATAGAGCAAGCGCAGCCGCCGGTTGAACTCCTCCACCGTGCCGCCCTGTTTCATGACGTAATCCGCTTGCCAGCGTCCGATCTGGTAAGGCACGGAGCCGCCGCCATGGGCCACGATGATCTTTACTTTCGGAAAGTCGTCCAATACGCGTGAATTGATCAGCGAGAGGACCGCGAGGCTTTCCTCCGAAATGAAATGCTGGCTGTAGCTCTCGCGCCCGTGCTTGCAGCCGCTCGAGTGAATGAGGCCGGGGATATCCAATTCCACCATCTTCTCCCAGAGCGGATACCAGTATTCGTCGGCAAGCGTGGGTGTGAGGCTGTCACCTTCACCCGGATCGGTATCGATCAGCAGGCCGATGAATCCGAGTTCCTTTACGCAACGTTCCAACTCAGCAAACCCGAAGCTCACCGGCTCGCCTGAGGCCTGCGGCGGAGCGCAGACCCCGCGAAACCGGTTCGGGAAAGCCTTCACTTGCTGGGCGATGTAATCGTGATTGGCCACCGCCCACGACTCCATGATCTTGAGCGGCTTCTCTGCGTGCATGAGTTGAAACGGCCGTGGCGACAGCAACTGCATATCGGTGCCCACCGAATCCATGATCCGCAGGTTCCGCTTCGTATCGGGATGGTCACGAACGTATTCGTCACTGAATCGCTTCGGGGCGTAGCCATGCGCGCCGCGGGCGGAAAGCTGGACGGATTTCCACTGGTACAACTCCGGTGCGGCCCAAACGTGGGCGTGAACATCGATCACCATCAGGTTCTCCAACTCCGGATTGAGGGTTTTGTCGAACCTAATATAATAGCGGAAGCCTTTCCAGCGTAATGCCAGGCAACGCATGAAAGCCATCTACATTGAACAAACCGGCGGGCCCGAGGTGCTGCGCTTCGGCGAGGTTCCCACCCCAGAGCCCGCCAAGGGTGAAGTGCTGGTGAAACTTGAAGCGTCCGGCGTCAATTTTACCGATCTAAACGCGCGCAGCGGCCTCAACCAGATTCCTCTTCCAGCGGTGCTCGGCTCGGAAGGAGCGGGCACGGTGGAGCGCTTGGGTGATGGGGTCATGACGTGCAAGCCCGGTGACCGGGTCGCCTACTGCATGGCGCGCGGTTCCTACGCCGAATATGCAGCGGTCCCGGCCAAAATGCTGGTGCGCATTCCCGGAGCCATCGACTCGCGGACGGCGGCGGCGGCCATGCTTCAGGGAATGACCGCGCACTACCTCACACACTCCACCTTTCCTCTCAAGCCAGGGCAGACCGCGTTGGTCCACGCCGCCGCGGGCGGCACAGGCCGTCTGGTGGTCCAGATGGCCGCGATGCTGGGGGCCCGCGTGATCGCCACCGTCGGGACCGAGGCCAAGGCAGAACTGGCGCGCCAGGCCGGCGCCAGCGACGCGATCCTCTATGACCAGCAGGACTGGGTGGCGGAAGTCAAGCGGCTTACTGGTGGATCCGGCGTCGACGTGGTATACGATTCCGTCGGCAAAGCTACCTTCCTCAAAGGATTCGACTGTCTTCGATCGCGTGGCATGATGGTCCATTTCGGGGTGGCCAGCGGCCCGGTCGATCTGTTCGACACCCGGACACTGACTGGGAAAGGTTCGGTTTTCCTCGCGCGTCCCACGCTTGCCAGTCATATAGCCTATCCCGCGGAACTGGCCTGGCGTTCCGGCGACCTGTTCCGCTGGATCAAAGATGGAAAACTGGAGTTGCGAATCGATCGGGACTACCCGCTAGCCGAAGGAGCGCAAGCCCACCGCGACATGGAAGCTCGCAAAACCACCGGCAAGCTGCTTTTGCGAACGTGAGAGCGCAGTGGTTCGGCGGCCGGCTCACCGCTGATTCGCGCCTGGCGTTAGAGTCGAATTTGATGAGCCAAGCGATCGAATTGGGTCGACGGCACCTGCGGCGCGTCTGCGATTCCACGAGTCTCGGTTTCAAGGCCGCAGCCGACCTGCCGGTATTGAGCGAGGTGCTCGGCCAGCCGCGCGCGGTCGCAGCGCTGGCTTTTGGCGCCAGCATCGCCAGCCAGGGCTTCAACCTGTTGCCCTAGGCCAGCCGGTCGGGAAAGACGCTCGTTCGCGAGTATCTCGAGCAGCGCGCGGAGACCGAGTCCGTGCCTCCCGACCTCTGCTACGTCTATAACTTTGGCCACGCTCGCCGCTCGTTGCCGCTGCCACTGCTGACAGGCCGCGGCCTTCAATTGAAGCAGAACTTCGATGCTTTTATCGTGAACGCAAGACGGCGATCCCCAAGGCTTTTTGAGTCCGAAGAGGACACCAAGCACCGCGACAAGGTCATGCAGGAGTTAGAAATGGGCGACCGCTCGCCCAAGGCCTGCGCTACTCAGCGCGAGGTGCCCAGGGCGATCGACTTGGGCACCCATGCGGGCGTCCCCTCTTCCCATTTATCCTCCGTGATAGGCCGTTGGTTCGAACCGTCTGCCTTCATCACGAACAGTTCCGCGTACGGCTGAGGAGCGCCGTCGTAAAGCGGGGCTTCATCCCGGAAACCCAGTCGCGAACTGCTAAAGAGAATATTCTGACCGTCGGGCGACCAGGCGCAATGAGCGTCGTTGCCGGGCGCATCGGTCAGTTGCTTGAGATCGGTGCCGTCCGGCCGGACGGTGAAAATATCGAATGCGTTCTGGCTCGTGCGTGTGAATCCGATTCTATCCCCGCGGGGGGACCACATCGGGAAATTGTCGTAGTCCGATGTCAGCTTGGCGATCGAGCCGTCCTCCAGGTTGAGGATGCGCAGACCGTGCTCCTGCGCCGACCAAATACGGTACACAATGCGCTTGCCATCCGGCGACCAGCTTGGAAAACCGCTATTCGCCGGACCGCTGGTGAGTTCGCGCCTCCCCGATCCGTCGGGGTGAATCATCATCAATCGCGCCGGCTTACTATCGCGGTCCAGAAAGAAGGCGCCCATTCCGAACGCGATCCATTTCCCATCCGGTGACCACGACGGCGAGAAAGCGGCTCCCGATTTGTCCGAGAAGAGTCGCGTCGTGTTACGACCGTCTAGGTCTGTGACTGATAAGGCCACCTCAGAAAGTCGCGGGCCGGCGACGATCTCTCCAAATGGGGTCATTGCCACCCTACCGCTGGGGGAAACCGCGGGGAACTCACCGGAATGCCGTATGTCGAATTCAGGGTCCTTGGCGAAAATGGGTTGGCTCTGCCGCGATGCGTAAATGAATTTCTCATAAATAATCCGTTTGCCGTCGGCCGACCAGGAAGGGTTGCGGATTCCCGAGTCCGGTCCGCGCTCACCGGTGGTGAACGCCAGCCCACCGTGCGAGCCCGGCGCTTTTGCAACATAACCGATTCGATCGGCGGAGAGGAACTGCGGCGATACCTTCATGCCAGGACCCGAAGTATAATCTCTTCGATCACCAGTAGCCACGTCGACGGACACAATCTGCGACGCGGGCGCGCCGAATCCGCGCGCCGCAAACGTGTCCTCTACCGGCAGTTCGTAAAACACGATCCGCTTGCCATCCGGGGACCATTTCGGCGAGCCCGCGAATTTGCCCGCCGGCGTGAGCCTTCGCAGGCCCGTGCCATCGATCTTGATTACGTAGAGGCTTGCGGCCAGAAGGTGCTCCCATCGCCCCTTCGCGTGATCGATTTTGACGTGGCGGTCAGCTTCCGTATTCCGATCGGAGGAAAATGCTATCCATTTTCCGTCCGGCGACCACGAGGGCCGGAAGTTGGCGTTGGGCCCGGTCGTGTTGGTGAGTTGCAGGGCATTGCGGGTCTTCAGGTCGAGAATCCAGATGTTGGCGGATCCTGAATTGCGGGTCGAGATGAATACGAGTTCCGTGCCGTCGGGCGAGAAGGCCGCCGCGTCATTGAAACCCGCATTACTGGTGAGCCGTTCGAGCCCGGTTCCGTCGGGTCGCACACGATAAATATCCGCCGCGCCTTTGCGTTCGGACGTGAAGACGATCCATTTCCCGTCCGTCGAAAATGAGGCATCATAGTCAAATCCGGTTTCGGCGAACAACTTTCTCTCGCCGCTTCCATCTCCATTCGCCACGAACAACTCCGAGGCAGACGGCCCGATACGGTTCACCAGAAGCGTGTCCTTGGCCAAGGCCGGCTGAACCGCAAATAACGCCACCATCAAGATTGTCAGAACCAGAGAGGTCATTTTCACTCACCACCTCCTACTGCAGGATAGCTGCGCGTTTCCCATATTACCGGAGGGATCGCTATCGAGCAGCAGCGAGAGCCTGTCAAACATAATCCGCCTTGCCCATTTCGAGCGTATTTCCGCGGGCAGCTTCGCCATCACGTTTCCTACACGCAACCGGCATGAGCGTTCGAGCCTCTCCTCCGGCACCACATCAACCCGCTCGGCCGTCGCCTGCTTCGCTACTTCCCATCTCGGCGCGGAATCTTCCAGAGAAAGAACTTGTGGCTAAGAGAACCGATTTCATCGTCGTCCGCTCCCGGCAGCGACTGTTCCTTCTCTGGTCTCCAGGTCCCCATGTCGAAGGTGTTCGAGACCACCCGCGTGCCAGGCTTCAGGTTCTGGAGCAGCTTCGGGCGAAGTTTCAAGTTAATGCTCGGTAACAGAAACAGGGTCACGACCGTGGCCTCGCGAAAATTAGCCTGGAATAGGTCGTTCTCTTCAAATCGCACCAGATTTTCCACGCCTGCCTTCTTAGCGTTTTCCCTCGCCTCCTGGATGCGGTCCGGATCGATGTCGATTCCGACGCCACGCGCGCCGTAAGTCTTCGCCGCGGCGATCACGATGCGCCCGTCGCCACATCCAAGATCGTAAACGATGTCGGCCTTTTTCACGTCGGCAAGCTTCAACATCGCCCGCACCGCTTCCTCCGTGGTGGGAACGTAAGGAACGTCCGGCTGCCGCTTCCGCTCACCGCGTTGGGCCGCGGCCTGCGAAACGCCAAGAATCAACATCGCAAATCCGACGCACGCGGTCGACTTTCGGTAGCGCATGGCTCACCTCCAGTGGATCAGAGTAACGCAAACACCGCTTCTAATCTACATCACCGTTCGTGCGTCGGCGGCTTGTCGCAGTCAGGCCTCTTCACAAAATGCATCCGCACCGGGCACCAGTCGAGATACTCCACCGTGAACGATTCAAGCGGCCCCGGGATGCCTCTATCGGGCTCACCATGACACAAGTTTGAGACAGGAACAAGAGCGGATTTCGACAGCGTTGCCTGCGGCGGCTGCGGAAATCTCAAACATCTCAGTTGCGGCAACTACCGCGCGGCGTCTATCGAATTTCACCAGGAGGTGGTGAGGCCTGTCGAACTCTGTCGACCTTCCTGACGACTGGGAAGCTTCTCGACCCCGTCAAGCGAATCAAAGCAGGGAACTGAATGCCTCTCGGGACGAAGCCCAATCGAGACCAGGGGCTCATAATACGAAGTGGAATGGCAGGGGCGCAGCGAGTCGAGCAGTTTCGAGCATCAGCAGCGTTGGCGAGCTACCTTCCTGCTCGTCGCTCCTCGACGGTGGATCCAACAGAGGTATTGGGGGCCGAATAAGTCACGAAGGCTGTCCGGATAAGCACGAAGACCCCGAAGGAGAGGATTGGCCTTTCCGTATTTCCCGTCTTCCCGCGCCTAGAGATTCAGCCGAGAGCCGGCTTGCTGGAAGGTAAAAAAGAGCGTGGCGTAATTCGACGCTTCACTTCGGCAATTCCCGCCCAGTGATTGCTTCCAGGCGTTTCTGGAGCATCTCCCGGAGTTCGGTGATATTCCGGTATTGGGGCACGCTGTGAACCGATAGGTCAAAGTGAACAGGAGTTCCGGTCTTACGGAACAGAATCGGCCGCTTCCCAATGGCATAGGCATAACCGATCTCGTAGTAAACGTTTGGCCTTTCGCTGGTAAGATCAGCAATGAGAAATTCCGAAGAGCGAATGCGATCTAGGATCACGTGTGTGATGACATCCTGAGGTTCAATACGGTCGGTTGTATCGGCGTGGATTCCAAACTGTCCAAATACCTCCTTGAAAATATTCGCCACATCATCCAGTTCAGGGTGGTTCTCATCCAACCACATCAGAATAAAAGCGGTATTCGGGTGAACTGTGAGGGTTATGTGACGTAAAGTATCATCTACTATGAGAATGCGATCCGATGGAAGGCCGTTTAGAAGTTGAACTGCAGAGTCAACGGTACCTTTGACTGAGTTGGTGAGACTATCCTTAAGCTGTGGTTTCCCGTTCAGTGCCCCAGCCAACTCCGTCAAATAAAAAGAGAGTGTCTCCTGAAGGCGGTCATAGTTGAGCACACCTTGAGTCAAGTGATGAGCTGCACTGAACCAGCCATATAGATCAGTTATTAGTTCCCTCCGTGTGCTGTTTGTTGCTTCCGGGAATCTAACCACTCCTTGCTCATCTACTGGACATGACTCGACGAAAGCAATGATTCTTTTTCGCAAGTGTTCACCGGAAGAAACGTGTCTGTCAACTTCTTCGCCGAATCTGGGCATATCGTTCTTCAGCTTCAGTGGCCCTCAAATCCCTCAGCAATCACGGGACAGGTTCCAGGTAGCTGTCGTAGTCGTTCCAGTTGGAGACATCCCCAATATCTCTGGTACGGCGCCTCTCTGCTGCCGATACCTTTGCCGAATCCGGCGAGGTCCTCATCAAAGTCAGGTCGGCTAAAGTCTGCGTCGGCTAAGTTCACGGACCGCATATCCGAAGTGTGCAGGTCCGATGTCAACTCAGGAAACTCCTGCCGCCAGAGACTCCAGACATCCATTCCCGGCTTCAGAATCGCGAGATGTTTAGAATCGGCCATGGGTACATCTAGGAAATATTAAGACAATGTTGCTAATGCGCCAATGCACTCATCGTCCTGCTGAGCAGTTCTGCAAACTGCTTCCAAGTTTTCCTCGCGGCATTCACTCGATTTCCACTAGGCCACCACTGCACGCTGCCACGACCCATGATCAGAGTGCCTAGCAGAGCCTCACCGCTGCGGATTTCAATGGTCATGGAATTTTCACTTTTGAGCTTCGTCAATTCGACGGTGTTGGGGAGATGGGCAACGACTTTGGTAAACACGACAGCCGCGCTCCTCCGTTTCATAGGTGTTGCCATATCTCAATCGTACCCCCCAACATCATTGGCGGGAAGCCGATGCCCCTCACCCTCAAGAATATCAATGCGAGGCTTTGGCCGCAGTTGACAAGGGATTCCAAGGAGTGTCGCCCAAAGCCGGATCAATCGTCACCCGCTTGATCCTCTGGAAGAACGATCCTGGCTTGTAGCTCACTTGATCCGGGTGATAAAGCATCCGGGCCGTCAAGTGATTCCCCAGATTTGGCGCTACCAAGTCTCAGCGTCAGGTCCGTAGCTAGTTGTCACCACATCGCCTTGATTGTGTCTTCATTCAATTCAACAGGTGCCGCAAAGATCTCGCACCGCGGTGACGCCACCGTGACGATTGGTTCGAGTCGGCATGGTCTCAGGTCCCATCCTGATAAACACATCTTGGTGATAGATCACCTAGGAGGGTCCTCGAATTCAGCCGCTGGAAATCCACTTGGTTGGGACGAGAGTCCGACTGAGATGATACATCCTTCTTCCCCGTTATTGGGGTGGCCACTGTGACAAACTCGATGGTCGGCTTTACAGCCACCAGTTCAGCTGGCCGGGAGAGACCTGTGCGCCTAAGGCCTGCGGACACACCTTGGTATCGACGCGATCCAAATTGGGTTTACTGTGACAGTCCATCGCACGCGGACTGAGAGAAGAGATACGGCTTACCTTGACGGCGTACAACTTTGAAGCGGACCCAAAGACCCACAGACCGATCGGGCGGTTGATACGAGCTCTAAAAGGAAAGAACGAGAAGCTTTACGAGCTTTCCGAGGATCTGGTCGAAGGTTCCCAACGCTTCGGCCAGCCAGGTGACTTTTGAGAAGAATCTCGCGCTCAAGGACCTGGCGCCGGGACCGTACACCCATCCGTTCGAAAGTACTCGGACCGAACCGTAATCAGGTTCTGACAACCTCGGCCAAACTTACTGTAAATTAATGTTCAGCAGTACGGGCTAGGTACTAGGGCCGAGGGACAGGGTGACACCTCAAACTGATCCAATGGATACGAAGGCCCTTGTCCCGGCGCTTCCCCAACCTCCTTTGTGGTCCAGCAATTGACGAAGGCTTTTTATGGACCTCAACAGCCCCGCAGGCGTGAACGATAGAAAGGCGCCAATTCCGAAGGGAATCGGTCTAATCCAGGGGCACGCGCGTTTTCGTTGGTGAACATCCACAAAAGAAGTGCTCTATACTCAAGTGGAGGAGATGGTGCCCACCTCGGCTCCTAAAAGGGGACGTTCAAGGGTCTACGTCAACGCTATAGCGATGACCTACTATGGATCCCAGGTCGTTTCGCAGCGGCAAGAGTTGGTTCTTCGGGTGGGATTGGGGGAGTGAGTGTCAAAATTCGATAGAGTTGGTTGGAGTCGATGGGTGACTGTGGTCTTCATTTTGCTGGTGCTGATCTTTGTGCCGGCCGCACAGGCGGGCCCTTCGCCTAGTACGCAGGCTCAAAAGAGGATGGTTCAGGCCGTGGACAAAACCTTGCGAGAAGGCCTGCATGCGAAGCTACCGCCTCATCTTTCCACTCTGCTGGGCATATCCGAGGAAAAAGAGTGTCTCGTCATGCAAGGACTGGTGCGGACCGAGAAGGTCGTGCAGGGGTTTGATGTCTCGATGGCGAATGCAAATGACATTGTTCTTTTCGTCGTGGACGAGACTACAAACGACCAGATCCTCTATTTAACTTCGAGGGAAGGCGCGCTCCGAAAAGTGGTTTCGGTCAAGCGGGGCATCGGCGGGGTTCTCCGGATTAGCGCCGATGATAGGAGAGCGTTCGAGAAAGAAAAACAGTTTTGGTTGGATCGCCTGGCCCCGGTCGGTCGCTCGAAGTGAGGACCGGTCACGGGTTCGTCCCTAAAGATTCTCCCTATGCGCCGTCCGCTCCCAATCAGTTGAAATTCGCACCACGCCGAGACTTTTTGGAACAGCTCGTCTGAAGAGGGAGACCTTGCGGCGCTACGCCCGCAAAAAGCCCTCTGGCACCAACCGACCCGGCGCCCTGAAGTGTCCGAGGAACGGATAGTCTCTGTTCCGGCGCCAGTCAGGTGGCCGAGGTGCTACGTGCGCCACTTTCTGACGCAGCTCTCTAACTCTGAGAAGTTTTCGGGAAAAATAACCTGGTTTCTGCGCCTGCATTGCTTCCGTTGTCTCGACCGGCATGAATTCAACGGCGAATTTGCCGTCCGAGTCGAGATGGAGGTCGAGCTGTTGTAGGCCGGCACCAAAGTCTTCAGCGACGGGCGCCCGCCCAGGCCCGTCTATCGGACCCCGCCTAAGCCGGCCGATGCGCCTTGAGGAAGGAATGAATTTGGCGCACCGCCAGGGGAATTCGCTCCTTGGGTTCTTTCCAGGGGAACATGCTTACTTCGGCCTTTGGCGCAAGCATCGCGCACTCCATGGCGACGGCATATGGGTGCGCGGGGACGTCGTCCGGCAGGACCAGAATCGGGTTTTGGCAACCACGCACGAAATCGCGTGTCACGGTGAAGACGAAGTCGGGGTTGGTTTCGAACATCTTGGTCACAAATTGGTCGGCCGTCTGGATCGTGATCTCGGGCCGTTTCGCGGTCAGTGCCGCACCCCAGCTCTTCCAGAATGTGCCAGGGTACTTAGGGTCGCGCATCTCCGGGCGCCAGCCTACGGGCTGCGCCAGCACAGCTGCGGAAATGCGACTGGGTGCGCGCTTCAAAAGACTCCAGATGAAAGGGCCGCCAATGCAGAAACCCATCACCATGAACTTGTCGATCCCCAGATGATCCATCAGGCCGAGCTGGTCGTCGGCATAGGATTCCCACGGCCGGTCGACCTCGACAGGGCCGGTGGACTGGCCGCTGGGGGCGTTGCGCAGGTCCGCCGTGATGCAGCGATATTCTCCCTTGAACTCCTCGATCGCATTAAACGGCGAGTTGCCGGTGAAGAAGGAAATGGTTGAGTTCAACCCTCCGCCCGGAAGCAGGAAGAGCGGCAAGCCGGACCCGGCCTCCTCATAGTAGATGCGAACAGGGCCTTTTTCATGGAACTTGCCAGTTCCTTTTTCGCCTGACGGCTGAGCAAAGACGCGTGGCACGGCGGCCGTGGCCGCCGCCGCAGCTCCCGCTACCAGTACGGTGCGTCTGGTGGAACCCATAATCGGCGTCCTCCTATCGATCGTAATCGCCGGTGCAGCGGCTCTAAGCCCCAGCGTGCCACTCGGATGACGGTCATCCGTTAGCGCGAGAGCATCATAGCACAGATACTTTTGTCGCTGAAGAGTCGGATACCCGCTTCGCGCGCTTGCGGTCCATCGGAGAAATTCCTGACCGCGTCAAATGCGCCGCTACCGGCGTTGCATGCTCGACTTGCGGCGATTCTCGCGGTGACCACGTTCGAGACCCGCTTCCCCGGCTCCCCTTTAATCCCTTAAGGGCCTAGTTCTCGTCATGGTGGCTGTCGAGCAGGGGCCAAACCTCCTTGCAACCCGTTGGGCGACTCTACGGTTTAAAGCGACAAATCAGCCAAGTGAGATAGGAGCACGCGGACACGTCATCCAACGACTCCCAACAACCCTCGCGTGCCGATAGCCCGCCGCGTCTTGCCGAAAATCTATTCTCAAAAAAGCGTTTTCCACGCTTCAAGACACCGGCCAGGAGGTTGACATCCGCGAATACTTTTCCGTGAATGCAGTACCGCAGTGAATGGTGCTGGTGGAAGCGCGCTCTGTCGCATCGTTGGCACCGGTGTCTTTCGAATGCTCCTGTGATTGACCCGGGCGATAAAAGGCCTTTCAGCAGGTTTGAGTGTGGCAGCCCGTGAGGGAGCGAAGACTTGATCTTCATAGTCGGGATATAAAGCGTTCAAGCATCCGGCGTCGTTCATCTTGCGCAACCGCGCGATAGATGGCTTCGCCCAGAATTGGAAACCGCTTTACCTTCCCCGGGTTCAGTCCGGCTGGAGGCGGGGCAGCCAACTGGCCGGTATCAAGCATGCCACGAAGCGCGCGGGAGCGCCAAAGGAGGAGCACACGGTCGACCGTGGGGAAGCTTCGATCCTGTTTGGATGGTGGAGAAAAGAGCGGGGGTAAGAGAGTTCTGCGGAATCGGTTGAAACAGGCGCGGGAGAGTGAGGTCGCGTCGCGCGGCTAGGGAGCGGGATATCATCCTGCTCGCGATAGGGCTATGATATGACAAGTGAAAGGTGCGTTTTATGATGCGCTTCGTAGCTGTCGGGTTCCTGGCGGCAGTGGTTTGCCTGGCCGCCGACGTCTCCTCCTCCGCTCCGACATCCATCACATTCAATAAGGATGTGGTGCCGATCTTGCAGAACAACTGCCAGGTCTGTCATCGCCCCGGACAAATCGCGCCGATGTCGTTCCTCAGTTATGAGAGCGTACGTCCGTGGGCGAAGGCGATCAAAGCCGCAGTGATCACCCGTAAGATGCCGCCTTGGTTTGCCGATCCGAGATACGGCCACTTCTCCAACGACCGCGCGCTCAAGCCGAGCGACATCGACACTATCGCGGCCTGGGTTGATGGCGGGGCGAAAGAAGGCGATCCGAAGGATGCGCCGCCCCCGGTCGCATGGCCAAAGGATGGCTGGGAGATCCAGCCCGATTACATCGTGAAGGGACCGGAGTATAAGGTGCCCGCGAAAGGCATCATGGAGTGGACCAACGTCGTGGTTCCCAGCGGACTTACCAAGGACACATGGATCACGTCGCTCGAGATCAAGCCGAGCGCCCTTCCGGTGACGCACCATATCTGCGTCAGCTTCATCGCGCACTCGCCGGAGGTGAAGTACGGCGTCCCGGTGTGGGTGGATAAACAGCGCGACGAGAGCGGCAGCGCGTTGCCCAGAGCCGAGGGCGTCAAGAACGAGCTGCCGGGAGTGCCGGGCGTGGCAAAAACCGAGCGGGAGCTCATCGCTGCCCGACTCAACCCCGGTGGGGTCGAGGGCTGCTACGTGCCCGGTCTCCAGGTGACCGATTATCGCGTCTTCAAGGCGGCCAAGCTGGTTCCCGCCAATACCGACATCGTGTTTCAATTGCACTACACCACCATCGGCACGGAGGTGACGGACAGGCCGGAAGTGGGCTTCACCATCGCCAAGGAGCCACCCCAGCGCCGCTACATCTCCTACAACACGCAGCCGTCGGTGGGTACTGACAGCACGGTGTTTCGCATCCCGGCTAACGACGGGAACTGGGCAAGCCCTCCGGCCGAGATTTTCTTCAACGCGGACGTGCAACTGGTTTGGATGATGCCGCACATGCACCTGCGCGGAAAGGACATGACCTACAACCTCGAATACCCAACCGGCGAGAAGCAGATCGTTCTGAGCGTGCCTCACTACGACTTCAACTGGCAACTCGGGTATTACACCGATATCAAGGTGCCGAAGGGCAGCAAGATGATGGTCGACGCTCACTTCGACAACTCGCTGAACAACAAGTTCAACCCCGACGCCAACCGCCCCGTGTATTACGGGGATCAGACCTGGGAAGAGATGATGGCGCCTTTCTTCGGCATCGTCGTGGATATCAAGCAAGACCCGGAGAAGGTGGTTACGGTGAAGGGTGGCCGGGGTAGAGGCGCGTAACGGGTCATACGGCCTAGAACCCGAAGGGCATCGGAGGCAAAGCAGAAGCTTCACGGAGGACATGCGGAGCAGCCAGAAGGTCGAGGGACTGATCATCCGCAATCCGTTCCTGTAGGCGGCCTGCGCATGACTAAACTGCGCGGAATACAGTTCTCGGAGGAACCGAACCAGCACGCCTCAGCTGGTAGGCCCGAACCGCATCAGCGGTGATGTCGCAGAGCCTCTGATCTCCAAAAAAGCCAGGATCGCCCGCTGGCGAACCTTCCGTGCCTTCTGGTAGTTGTCAGTGCGGGCGGAGTACTCCTTCCACTTACCGGCGATCTTCAATTTGTAATGCCAGACGCCTCTGCGTCGGAGGCCATCGCTATCCTTGCGCTGGCCTTGTTGCTTTTTGCTGCGTCTGAGTTTCAGTCTCGTTGACGCGGCTTTGGCTTCACTCGTTACACTACCGGTCTTCGCTGCCCGACAAGCTGGGCACACAAGCCGGACCCCGCGGGTCTTGCATCTTGGAATGGTCACGGGTCAGGGGGCATAAATCTATCGCGATAGGTTTTTCAAGCCCCGCCTTTCGCAGATGATAAAATACTGTATGCCCTCCATCAGTCTGAACCTGACGGTCGACCAGATCAAAGCTTTGCTCCAGATCAGCCAAAATCAGATTTTTCGGCTGAAGTATCTCGACCCCAAAATGCCCGGCTACAAAGCCCGCCCTGGTGAGTTGGAGGCAGCTGAATCGGCCGTTCAAGCTCTTATGGCTGCTCTCAAAGAAGGCAGGTTGGGACCGCAAGAGACTCCGCCAATGCCGCGAGGGAAGTAATTCTCCGGTCCGCTGCTCGGCAACGACCTTGTGCAATGAGCAAACTGCTATAGAACCGGAATGCGTTCTAGATGGCCATAGGCGTCACATAATAAAAGGCTTACAAGTGCAACCCGTCTACTTTCTCTAGGCTTGGAGTTGCACATTCCCTTCGTCGCTGTTGTGCAACAATATTCCCATCTCTATAGGCGTTGCACATTGCTTCAACAAACTCGATCACCTTGGCTGCAACCAATCCTGAGCAAAATCGACATGGAGCGCTGTGTTGGTACTGACTACCACACGGTCACGGTGAGCGGTATGGCACGGGCATCGCCCTCCAGCTCGGCCATCGGAGTTCTGAGGATTTCGATTTCTTCTCTTCCTCAAATTTCGATCCGAACCGTCTCCGCTCGCGCTTGCCATTCCTCCGGAATTTGGACCCGACCGATTCAGACACTTGGGTGCAGCGCAAGCCTGATAACCTGGAGGCGTTCGTGAACCGCGGCGGATTGGTGAAGCTAGCGTTTTTCGGAGGACTCGATACTCTGCAGAGAATCGAAGATCCGCGCCGAGCGATTGGGTCGCGTGTCCAAGTCGCGTCGCTCGCGGACCTGGCCGGGATGAAGAGGGGGTGATTCAGGTCCGGGGCCAACTGGAAGGACTATGGACATTCACGCCCTCGTGTCTTGTGGAATCGAGATGCTACAGGCTTGGTGGCCACGAAAGCGATTGATCGGAGCTTCGATGTCGCCATCAGCATCCGGGCCTTACAATTTTGATCGTCAGAAGAAATCGTGGGTGCATTCCGGCTCAGGCAGCTTGCCAAGCGAGTGATATAGGGAGAGTTCGAGCACCCGGTAGGTACGAAAGCCATAGGATTTTCTCAGGGTGACTTTGGCCTTGTTGTTCAAGCCCTCCACGACCCCGCTGGAAATCATTTTTTGCGCCCGGAAGTAATTGAGAATCAGTTCCCGGTGCTGGCGAACAGATCGAGCGATCTTCTTCATGGGCTCGATGCGGGAACGCATGTGTTTGACGGCACCACTCGTCGAGAAACTTCCCGGCCCAGGAGGACGAGCGGTAATCCCAAAATTGCTGGAATGCTTCCTTGAGAAGGTAGGCCCGGACGGTCTTCAAGTTATAGCGGAGGAGATCGCGCAGTCGGAAGCGCTGCTCCGCCGTCAGATTCTCTTCCCGCTTGAGCAGGAGCCGGAGCGACTTTTCAGGAGCGGTGTCTGGCCTTCGCTCGCCATGCGGCGCGATTCTCCGGCGCGGACTTCGTCAAGAGCCTTGTCCATTTTTGCGACGATATGGAACCGGTCGAGAATATGCATCGCCTCGGAACATTTTTCACGGATGACCTTCAAGTACGGCTCCCACATGTCTGAGCAGATGAAGACGATCTTTGATGTGATTTCCTCGCCCATCGTGGTGAAGAATCCCTGAAAGGATTCGATCGTTCTTTCTTTGCCGATCCAAAGCAAACGGGTCACGCCGAGGTCGATCTGATAAACCAGTGTCAGATACTTGTGCCCTTTGGAGTACCGGATTTCATCGACGCCGATTGCGTCGATCTGGCCGAGCGTCCGATGTTCCAGGCCCCAGGTGGCGACATGTTCGACCGTGTCGAAAACCTTGTCCCAGGATGTGCGAAAGGCCTCGGCCGTCTCTTTCCATGACAGCCGCCGCGCCCAACCGGCTAGGAAGAGCATGTGGGCTTTGGTTAGGGTGCGTTTGCCGTTGCCCAAGGGAACTTCTTCGACAGTGACAACGCCGCAGCGGCGACAGTCGACCCGACCCATGGTGTACAGGAGGAAGACGAGAAACCACCATACGGGAATGAACTCAAAGCGCCGTTCGCCGAGTTGATCGTAACCGGGCGCCGGCAAATGGCAGCGCGAGCAGATTGCGACGGAACCCTTGCGCGGTCGTAGGGCCACCTCGATGCACTTCTTGTCGGCACTGAAGTGGGCCTGCTGGTAGACAAAACCCCGGGAACGATGGCAGCGGTTTAAGATCGTGATCAGTTCCATGGCACGGACGGGAGCGGTAGGCGAAACCTCCACCATAAACCCGTCACGGACGCGGTTCGACTCTCAGTCTCAACAAGCTGTGGCCTATTTGGGGAGATCACATAGGATGATGAACGAGATCCCTACTAAGACCCGGACCGGCGAACGCACTGAACCTTTTCTGATGGTTGGTCAGGAGAAATCGAGGCTGGATTTCCGGTTCGGGCAACTTGCCAAGTTTGAGGCGGCCAGAGAGGACGAATCAGCCACCCGAGCTGGTAAGGCGCGTTGGAAAGTCTTTGGGCCCTTCAAGATGCGGGCCATGCATAATTCCGTGGCTCGACCTCGTATATAGTGTATGGTTTCCGTGGTGACGGCCTTTTCGCGTGTGGCGGAACCCGAGTCTCAGTGCATCGCGCGTGCACTGCGGCAAAGAGACTCGGAATTCATTGGCCGAATGGTGTCGCAGTACCACTATCGGCTCCTCCGATATCTGGTCTACTGGACATCCAGACGTGAACAGGCCGAGGACCTCGTTCAGGAAACCTGGTTGCGTGTACTGGAACGCGCGGGGCAATATAACGGCCGCCTCCGTTTCGAGCCATGGTTGTTCTCCATCGCACGAAACCTGGCGATCGATCACCTGCGAAAGCAACAAACGGCGACGGCAAGGCATCGGATGTGCCGAGAGGACGAAGCGGGCCTGAACCTTCCGGCGCCGGATTTCGAATCGCCGTTCCTCGCGGCCGCACGAAGCGAAGATGCCAAACGAATCGCGGCCGCTTTGGGTGCGCTAGAGCCAATCTACAGGGAAGCGCTTCTCCTGCGTTTCCAGGAAGAACTGTCGCTCGCGGAAATTGCCCAAGTCGCAGGCGCTCCCATCTCGACCGTTTCGTCGAGGATTCATCGCGGCCTGTCGATGCTGCAAGCCTCTCTCGGAGGAGGCGCCGATGCCGCTTGAGAACCATGAAAAAGCCCGCTTTCTGCTTCATCGGTCCCTCGTTGAAGGAATTTCGCTGGAGGACCGGCACTGGCTCGATGCTCACGTCGGACAATGCGCCGAATGTGGCCGGTATGCCGATC
>Ga0306920_100003628_pt1 | contig 19639 bp, 21 predicted proteins | sample flu12Cox44000170_FD_204666 | JGI IMG/M metagenome (GOLD analysis project Ga0306920, IMG submission 204666) | Lab enrichment of tropical soil microbial communities from Luquillo Experimental Forest, Puerto Rico - flux4day.12C.oxic.44.000.170 (v2)... | ecosystem: Environmental > Terrestrial >... | reverse complement strand
CCGAGATCAAAGAGGTCGACGTCACCTTCGACCACGGGTTCGACTGGACCCCCGACATGATGAGCGAAGACGTCCGCCACGCCCGCGCCGCACGATTCACCCCCCAAGGCTGATGCGGACCAACCACGACCGACCCCGGTGGTCAAGGACACCGGGGTCGGCGACCTCGCTTTGCCAGCTTGCAGAGCGAAGACAAGAGGGGCGCGCTAGCGCCTGCGCGCGACGGACACGTTCTGATGCTCAGGCGGGCCAGCGCGCTCGGTAATCTAGCGCCGGCGACGGCATCAGGCGGCGCGGGGAACGCTGTCGATCGTGGCGAGGCGCGATTCGCGCGAGATCGTGGCGACCGCGGCGTCTCGTAACGCGCACCCGATCGCATGTTGGTCCCAGGGGACGAATTCCGGACGCCTGTGGGTGCCGCAAACGACACACACGGCGCTGGTGGAATTTCCAGGTCGTGAGGTCCGAGCGAGTACCGCTTCTCGATTCACGGCATCGACTCCGTCGGTAGTTTGTCGTCGACCATCTCCGCCGCGAGGGCGACGGCGTCGCCGAGCTCTTCCATCACGCCAAGGACATCGTCAACCGCCATGTAGTGGCGGGCCCAGACGAGGTGGCGCTTAATGGCGGCGAAGAGATCGGCGGAGTGACGCTCAGTCATCACGGCTGAAAGCTATCAACCAATCGTTTGGTTGTCAAGGTCGGCGAGTAGGGACGCGAGGGGGAGGGTCTTGCGCGCGCAAGGGCGGGGGGTGGTCGGCACGGCGCGCTCGGGTTCGCAAGTTCACGCTTTCGTCAGTTGAACGAGGAGCCCCAATCGCGTGTCATAAGGCAACGATCTTTCAGCCGAGGGCGAGCGAGGAGCAACCGATGAGAGCAGCGATCTTTCGCGGAGTCGAGGATGTTTCGGTCGGTGATGTCGATGAACCGGTGATCAGCCGGGACGGGATCATCATCGACGTGCATGCCTGCGGGATATGCGGAACCGACGTCCACGGGTTTGCGTCCGGTTTGCTTTTGGAGCCGGGCCAAGTGATGGGCCACGAATTCGCTGGCGAGGTGACCGCGGTCGGCGAGGATGTCGCTGACATCGCGGTAGGGGAGCGGGTTGCGGCGATGCCGCTGGTGCCGTGCTGGAGCTGCCCCGAGTGCGTAGCAGGGCGTGTCGAGCTGTGCGCGCAGGCTTTCAATCCGGGCATCGGTTTCGGCCTTCCCGGCGCACTCGCCGAGCGCGTCCACGTCCCTACCGCGAAAGTCGGAAGGACCGTGTTCCGGCTCCCCGCCGACGTCGGTTACGAAGAGGGCGCGCTCCTCGAGCCACTCGCGGTCGCTGTCCACGCAGCGGAGCGGGCGCCAAGATCCGCATCCGACGTGGTGGTCATACTCGGCCTCGGACCGATCGGTCAGCTGATCGGACGCGTTCTGCTCGGCACTGGCGCGAGCCGCGTCGTCGGCGTCGAACGCTCGCCGACCCGCCGGGCGTGCGCCGAGCGCGCCGGGATCGAGACGGTCGACGGCACCCCCGGGATTGCCGAGTCGGTAGCTTCTGTCTTGGGGGACACCCCGGTCGACATCGCGTTCGAAGCCGCCGGTCCGCCATCGTTCCCAAATGAAGCTGTGGGACTGGTGCGGAAGGGCGGCACGGTCGTGATCGTCTCGACGTACGAGGCGCCGGCGCTCGTCGACGTGGCGTCCTTCGCGGTCACCCAGAAGACGGTGACCAGCACCTCGGCGTATCGCTCGGAGGATTACACCCGCGCGATCGCGCTTGTCCGCGACGGCCTCGTCGTGCCCGGCGAGATCGTGACAGGACGGGAGAGCATCGGCGACATCGCCTCGGTGCTCTCGAACCTGGTTCGACCAGGAGAGGACATCAAGATCCTGATCAACCTTTGAGACAGGCGGTCAGTCGCGCTCGAAAAGCATCGCGATGCCCTGGCCGCCGCCGATGCATAAGCTGACCAGCCCAAGCTTGTTGCCCGCCGCCTCCATCTCATGCATGAGCTTGGCGACGAGGATGGCACCCGACGCAGCGATCGGATGGCCGAGCGCGATGGCGCCGCCGTTCGGGTTGACGCGACTGTCTCCGTCCAGGCCAAGCTCCTGCATGACCGCCAGTGACTGCGCCGCGAATGCCTCGTTGAGCTCTATGACCTCGACGTCGTCGAGCTTCTTACCCGCGCGTTCCAGCGCCTTCGTGATCGCGGAGACCGGACCGATGCCCATCGTGCTTGGCTCGACTCCGGTCACGGCGTAGGACAGGATTCGCGCTTGCACTGGAGCGTCGAGCTCCTTCGCCCGGTCAGCCGACATCACGACGACCGCGGCACCGCCGTCATTAATGCCCGAGGCGTTCCCGGCCGTGACGGTTCCGTCCGGGTTGAACGCCGGACGCAGTTGCGCGAGTCCGTCGAGCGTCACGTCGCTCCGCGGGTGCTCGTCGACCGTGAACTCGCGCGTCTCGTGCCGAGAGGTGATCTCCACGGGCACCACCTCGTCCGCGAACAGGCCGCTCCCGATCGCTTCGAGCGCGCGTTGGTGGGAGGTGAGCGCAAACTCGTCCTGTTGTTCGCGGGAGATCCCGTGCGACTCGGCAAGGTTCTCCGCAGTGACACCCATATGAACGTGTCCGAACGGATCGGTGAGGCATCCCACGACCGCGTCGACCATCGTTGCTTCGCCCATCCGCGCGCCCCAGCGGGCGTTCTCGACCCAATACGCGCCACGGCTCATCGACTCCGCGCCGCCTGCCAGAACCACCTCGGCATCGCCGCTCTGGATCACTTGGGCGGCCGACACCACGGCCTGGAGGCCGCTCCCGCAGAGGCGGTTCAGTGTCATCGCGGGCGATTCCTTGGGGACACCGGCCTTCATCCCAACCACCCGCGCCAGGTACATGTCCTCCGGATCGGTGTGGATTACATTGCCGAAAACGATCTGCTCGACCTGCTGGGGCTCCACGCCCGCCCGATCGACTGCAGCTCGGGCAGCGGCAGCCCCCAACTCGGTCGGAGGCACGTCCTTGAGGCTGCGCCCGAACGAACCGATGGCTGTCCGGGCGGAGGAACTAATAACCACGTTCGTCACGAGGCTCCTCTCACTACTTCATCTGGCCGGGTCCCGATCCGGGGATTGGCGGCGCGGACGTGCCTGTGAATAAGCGTCACTCATCATTGCATCCGTCGTCGTCATGGACCACTGGCGGAATCGTCAGCAGAGCTTGCGCAATCATGGTCGGCGATCGAGGATACTCGTCGGCACGACTGATTCTCGTCGGCACAACCAGACCCTGGGAGCTTCGATGGCACACCGAGTGACGTTTGGCTTGATCTATGACTTTCGCAATCCAGTGCCATGGCAGCAGCCTTGGGCGGAGCGATACCAGCGCGTTCTCGAGCAGATCGAGTGGATCGATCGTGAGCTCTTGATCGACGGGGTGTACGTGACCGAGCACCACTTCTACGAGGACGGGTATCTGCCGTCGCCGATGATGATGTCCGCTGCGATCGCTTCGCGCACCAAACGTGTGTCGGTCGGAACCAATCTGCTCCAGCTTCCACTCCATCATCCGGTTCGAGTTGCCGAGGATGCGTTGCTCGGCGACGTACTGTCCGGAGGGCGATTCAGGCTCGGTGTCGGCGCCGGCTACTACTGGCAGGAGTTCGAGGGGGTCGGGTCGGTGCTCAAGCAACGGCCCAGCCGCATGCAGGAGGGGTTCGAGATCCTCCGCTTGGCGTTCGCCGGCAAGCCGTTCTCGTACTCGGGAAAGCGCTTTCAGCTTCCCGAGGTGATGGTCACGCCGCCGCCGATCCGAGGCGGCGGTCCTGAAATCTGGATGGGCGCATTCGTTCCCGCCGCCGTAGATCGAGTGGCGCAACACGCGGATGGGGTCCTCGCGTTCGGGCACGCCGGGATCGAGGAGTACTTCGAAGCCTGTGAACGCCACGGGCGTCCTTCGGAGGAGCGACAGCTGAACCGCACCTACTGGGCGATCATCGACGAGGACCCGGAGCGGGCCTACGCCGCCGCCGGAGCGCATTTCATGCACATGTTCAACGACTACATCGTCCGCGAGGGCTACCCCGGCTTGGTGCCGTTCGACGATCCCGAACCAGCTCGGAAGATGGGCCTCGAGGGCGGCTATTTGATAGTCGACGACGCCGCTGGCGCGATCAAGACATTCAACCGCGATATCGCGGCAGGAGCTCGGGACATCAATCTGCTCGTCTTCCAGCCCGGCGAAGGCATCGACGAGGTTTCGAGCCGACTGCAGTATCTGTCCGATCACGTCGTTCCGAACGTCGACGAGATCGAGCAGCCCGGTCGTAGACTGTCGCCTTAGCCCACGTCTGCGGCCGTATCGCCGTCGATCGCTCGCCTTCGCCGTGTGAGGTGCCGTCCGGCGGCCGTACGCACCTTCACGGCCGAGTCTCGGAAGGTCGGACGACTCCGCCGGCCGGCGGGCTCCGCCGGGGTCCCGAGGAACGAATCGATCACCCCGATGATCTCCTCGGGCTGGTCGAGCGGGAACAGGTGCCCGGCACCGCGGAGCACGTAACGGCGGCAGTCGGGGATCAATCGCGTAAACAGGCGCGAGTTGATCATCGGCACGATCGGATCCTCGTCCCCAACGAGCACTAAGGTTGGGGCGGTGATCGTATGAAGCCAGCGGATGCTCGACCAACCGAGCAACGTCTGGAATTGTGAACGGTAACCGCTCGGGGCGGTGGGCATCAGCATTCGGTTGCGCTCGAAGACCGCGAGCGTGTCGGGATCCGCACCCGAGCGCCCGCCGACCAGCCGCGCTACCTGCTGCTGCCGCCGATTGGCGCCAATGGCCGATCGCAAGCGTGGGTCGAGGAGGTTGATGACCACCGAGGGACGCTGTACCGCCCCAAGGCCGGGAATGGTTGCGGCCAGGATCAGTCGCCTAACCCGCTGCGGGTTCTGATGGGCCAACTGCTGGGCGACAGCGCCTCCAAACGAGTAGCCGAGTAAGTCGGCTGAGTCGACGCCGAGCCGATCGAGGAGGCCACCGACGATGTCAGCGAGCTGGGGCATGCGCAGGCGGCGCGGTGCAGGAGCGGAGCCACCGATCCCCGGCGCATCGAATGAGATCAACCGACGACCTCTGAGCAGCCTTGCCAGCGGATCCCAGACCTCGAGATTCGCTCCAAACCCATTGATGAGAAGCAGCGGAGGCCCGCACCCCTCGTTGCGCGTTCTCAACCTGATCCCATCCACGGTGACGAAGCGGATCTCCGGCTCGGGCTCGGAATATCGGATTCTCATGTCGACAACCGTACCAACCAAGTGATTGGTAGACTTCTTCGTCAAGCGCCGGTGCTCGGTGGCAGGTCATCGAAGCCGGCGAGTGCCTTGACCCGCAAGGCAAGAGGGAGACACTCAAAGTGATCCGGGCCGCGCCCGCCAGCCGAATTCTCAGAACCGAGCCGCCGGACGTGCGTCGCGCACAGCCGCAGCGCCGGCAGCCGGTCCCCGTGGCGACGCTAGATGGAGCGGGCGGGGCGTCTCGTCGGCACGTCGTCCACGGGCGCTCGCTGCTCTTGGAGCAGCGGCGGACGCGCGCGCTCGTGGACGAAGCGGTCGACGCCCTCAAACGCGGTCAGATGGTGATCGTGGTCGGCGATCGCCATTCGGGGTTCGTTGGCGCACTCGTTACGCCCGCGGACGTGATCACGCCGGAGGCGGTCAACTTCTTGGTGAGGCACGCACGAGGACCCCTGTACGCGAACGTCGACGCTGAGTTGCTAGACGCGCTCGGCCTCGAGATGATCAGAGAGCGAACGGCGACGCTCGAACGGGCCGCGGTGCACGTGCCGGTCGACTACCGTCACGGAACAACCACCGGGCTATCCGCCGGCGACCGCGCCGCGACGATCCGCGCCCTCGCCGACCCGTCCAGCACAGCCGCTGACTTTCGCGTCCCCGGCCACGTACCACCGATCGGCGCGCGGGCCGGCGGGGTGCTTCGGCGTCCTGGCCACACTGAGGCATCCGTCGATCTGATCCGGCTAGCAGGTCGCGTGCCCGCCTCGGCAACGTGCTCGATCCTCAGTGAAAACGGCTCGATGGCGACGGTGGCGGAGATCGCTCAGTTCGCTGACCGGCATGGTCTGACTGTGCTCAGGATTGCTGATGTCGTGGCGTATCGTCGAGAACGGGAAGACGTGATCACACGGGTTGGCGAAACGATGTTGCCGCTACCCGAGGGTCGTTTCGTCGCGGTTGGATACGCTGACCGATTCGAGGACGGCGAGCACATGGCGCTGGTTGCCGGCGACCTCGGTGACCCAGGGCCGATCATGATTCGCGTTCATACCGAGTGCCTGGCTGGCGATGCCTTCCGGTCGAGTGCCTGCAGCTGTCAAGACTCGCTAAGCGACTCGATCACGGCCATCAGCCAATATGGGCGGGGTGTCCTGCTGTACGTCCGCCCTCCGGGCGGGGGACGGGCTCGGATCCGCCACATCGAGCCTCCGATCGCGCCCGACCTCGGGGAACACGACGAAAAGGCCGCCGAGACGGCTGTCAACGGCGTCGCGCTGTCGATGCTGCGAGACCTGGGCGTAAGCAGCGAGCGGCTGCTCGCGGAGCCGTGCCCGGATTCTGGTCGGGAACCGGCTCGACCCTCCTGATGCCAGCGCGGGTTTCGACATCTGCGAGGGCGTGGCGCAGCTTGGGACGTCGCGCCGGCTCAAACTAGTCGCTACGAAAGGAACACCGACATGATCAAGTTCTTCGGGCTAATCCCGCGGCGTCCAGACATCTCATCCCAGGAATTCCACGACCATTACCGGCATCCCCACGGAACGCTGGGACGCATGATCCCTACATTCCGGGCGTACATTCAGAGCCACCAGATCGAGTCCGGGCTGCTGGGTCCGGATCAGCGTCGCTTCGAAGCCGTTGCCGAGGTCTGGTTCGATACCCCCGCTGACGCGCTCGGCCTAGCCGACGATCCGCATTATCTCAAGTACGTTCAGCCGGACGAGCCGAACTTCGTCGACATGGATAACCTCAAGTGGCTCTACGTCACCGAGGACGTGCTCGTCTCCGGGCCCGATTCGGCGAGCGAACCTGCGGAGCTCGGCCTCCAGGGATTCCATCTCGAGCGCGCCACAACCGTGAAGCTGATGCAGTTCATCGACGATGATCCGGCGTTCGCTCGCACACCTGACGAAGACCGTGCGCTAAGCCGAAGTCTCGGTGCCGTGCGGCATGTTCGCTCCCTCCCTCACTCTGAGATCCACGCCGATCAGTCCCCCGCCTATTCCGCGGTGCAGGAACTGTGGTGGCCGACTATTTCCGCATTCGAGGAGAGCGCCTCCTCCGAGACTCTCGCCGAGTTTCTGTCTGTTCCGGGAGCGATCACGCTGCTCGCGCAAGCCGAGCGTTTCACCTGATTCGCTCCCGCCGCTCACCGATCGGAGGAATCATCGTTATCGAACTGACCCTCGCTCCAGAACCGGACCTCCCACGCCTCGTGGATCCCGACGACTTCCTCGGCTTCAAGGTCGTCGTGCGTGGACCCCGGGACGTCCCGCTGGCTGTCGACCAGCTTGAGTCGTGCGGACGACTCGATCCGAGCGGCAGCCATGCGTGGATACGAATCGACGATCTACTGCGATTGGCGGGCCACCGCGCCGAGCTTCAGACCTGGCGAGACCAGCTCGACGCGATGGTCGCGTACGCGACGGGCAAGGGTTGGGTCTCGGCGAGCGGCAGCGAGCTGCGCGCCCACGTCGATTGGATCTAGTCGGGCCGCTCGCTGCAGGGGATTCATCGTCCGCTGGAGGCGCCCGCTTTGATCCGCTTGGCCTCCTGTTCGGCCTCGTGATCCGCCATCGCCTTCTTCACACTCTCCATCTGTGCCGCACCGAGCTCGTCGCGGCGCGCGGCCGCCCAACGCTCGCTGGCCCGGAGCGATTCGAGCGAACCTTGATAGCGAGGCATCACGTACTGCGCGAAGAGCTCATAGCTCTTGAGGGTGTTCTCCCAGTTCGCCCACTCGTGGGTCATGAACAGGTAGGACCCAAACCCGCCGTTCGATTGCCGGACGAGATGGTCGAGCTGAGCAGCCGCGTCATCGGGCGTCCCTATCACACCAAGTCCGGACTCGACTACCCAGGCGATTCGCTCATCGGTGCTCTTGCCGACGACTGAGAAGTGAGTGGCCGCTTGCACATCTTGGAAGTAGTCAAACCAGGCGTCGATCCCGAAGCGGGCCTGCTCCTGCGCCTCCTCGCGCGTCTCCGCAATGTGCATCGGACCAACCAGGCGCCATCCGCCCCTATTTGCGGTGTGACCGAACTCACGACAGCGCTCTTCGTACACGTTCCACATCAACGCGAGGAGATCGACCGCGTCCGGTGCGTGTGCGGCCATTGTCGCGCCGATCGACAGCAACGACGCGCCGTGCTTGCCGGCGATTCGTGGCCCCGTCGGGGAGGCGGTCGCGGCGATTGCGACCTCGATGTCCGAGTACGGACGCATTTGAATGCGCGCGTCTTGCAGCTTGTACCGCTCGGTCTCGATCGTCACGGGCTCATCGGACCGCAGGAGCCGCATGAGTACGTCGACGTCCTCTTCCAACGCGGTGCGTTGCGTCCGTGGATCCAGGCCGATCATGTGAGCGTCCGTCGTTAGTGCGCCTGGGCCAAGGCCGAATATGACACGGCCACGGGTCAGGTTGTCAACCAGGCTGATGCGATCGGCCACCCAGAGTGGGTTGTGATATGGGAGCGATATGACCCCCGTGCACAACGCGATGTTCTGCGTTTGAGGTGCCATGTACGCGCAGAAGATCAACGGTTCGCCGATCAGCTCGCTACCACAGGAATGATGTTCGCCTATCCAGGCTTCATCGAAACCGAGCGCGTCAAGGTGCTGGATCAGCTGAACATCTCGACGCAAAGCGAGATTTGGATTCTGGCCAGTAGGCAGATGATATGGGGCGTGAAACACCCCAAACTTGAGGCGGTCAGACACGGAATAATCCTCGCTTAGTCGCTGTGCAACATTTTGGGTGCCGGTCCCAGCACGCAGTCCTGCAACGAACCGAGCGCAGCCGAAGGTCAACGCTAGTTGGCCAAGTCTATTGGCGGCGGGCGCCCTCGCACACTAGTGGTTGCGACAGTCGATGGGACGTGCGCTTCGCTTTGTTGCGGTACCATTGGAGGTAATCGGCGAGGCGGTTGCTTCGAATACTCGACTCGGTCTCTTTGGCTGGGGCGAGGAGAATGCATGACGACAATGAGTGGAAAGCCGATCATGAGCCCGGTTGACGAGCGGGTCTTCAGGGAGGTGATTGGGCGATTCGCGAGCGGGGTGACTGTCGTAACGACGCGTGCCGACGATCAGGACTTCGGCACTACCGCCAGCGCCGTGTCGTCCTTGTCTTTGGAGCCGCCGATGATGCTCGTCTGTCTCAACAGGACGAGTGAGACGAGGCGTGCGATCCTGGAGACGGGCTGGTTTGCCGTCAACGTTCTGAGTGAGACGCAAGCACGGCTAGCAGACCGATTCGCACGGAAAGCGCCGGATAAGTTTCGCGACGTCGACGTGGTAAGAGTTCAGAGCGGAGCGCCGCTCATCGCGAACGCTCTCGCGCGGATCGAGTGCAGGGTCGCCGACACGGCCACCGGCGGGACACACACTATTTTCCTGGGAGACGTCTACCACGCCGCTGGCGAGGAGGGCGCACCTCTCACCTACTATCGCGGTCGATTCGGGCGCTTCCACGATATGCGCCAAGACGAGGCGTACCGCCGGATCCGGGGCCTGCTGGTGGCGCGGGAGTGGCCGCGTGGAGAGCCGCTTGATGTCGAACGCCTGGCGCTAGATCAACAGCTGAGTCGGGCGGACGTCTTCTACGCGCTTACGAAGCTCATGACCGATGGGCTTGTCCAGCGAGAGGCGGGTGGACGGCTATTCGTCAAGCCGCTCGACGTCAAGACGGCGCACGAGGCGATCGACGCGCGCCGAGCGATTGAGACGGCCGTAGTTGACGCGGTCGCCGGCGCGATGTCAGACGATGACATCAAGGCACTGCGATCATACGCCGAGGCCGCGCATGCCGCCGCCGCATCGCGGCCCGTCGACATGGCCGCGCTGGGAAGGGCCGGGCATCACTTTCATCTGCATTTCGTGGGACTGCTGCGGAACGAGGCGCTCACCGGCTTTGTTCGCAGGCTCGAGTTCCACGCAATCTGGGCTACGGTGGCTCCCGACCTCGAGCGTCTGGGCAAGGTCAGCGCGTTGTATCTGCCGGATCTGGTCGAGGCGTGCGCGGCGGGGGACCGCGACGAGGCCAAGCGGCTCCTCAATGACCACGCGGACACGATCAAGGAGTACGCGCGCTACGCGATCGAGCGCGCTGGGGGCTCGACCTAGCGGGAGCGCAACCTTCCCTTGCCTACGAACGCTGGAAGTTCAGCGAGCGGTCGTCCGTCGCATCGAGCGCGAGAAGTCTGTCGAGGGAGAGATCGGTCGTCGGTTGGATCACCTCGACCATGATGCCGTCGGGGTCGCGGACATAGACCATCTTGGTCCCGGCGCCGACTTCTGCCGGGCGAGCGTGCAGCGACACGCCTCCCTGGCGCATTGTCGCGTAGGTCGCGTCGAGATCGTCCACCACCATGCAGACGTGCGCCGAACCGGGATCACATTGGCGAATCAACTGTGCCCGGCCCAGAGGCGTGCGGTAGCAGAGGAGCTCGAGGAGCATGTTCGCGCCCGCCAGCATTGCGACATCGATGACCACCCCGTCGAGATCGGTCTGCGCAGAGATCATCCTGCCCCGCAGTTCGTTGCGAGCGATGTCGCGAAGCCCGAAGTACGTGGTATAGAACTGGACAGAGCGATCCAGCTCGCCGACAGTAAGGCCAATGTGGTGGATCTGACGCGGCACGGGCAGGTTTCCACACGCGCCCTTTCCGGCGATGTCGTCAGTCATCGAATGCGATACCGCTGTCGTCTCGCAGCTCACAGCGGTGAGTCGAGAACTCACCGCTGAAATATGGCTTGAGTGCTGACATCGCCTCTCTCAACATTCCGTTCTCGTACTCGTGCATTTCCTGCAAGCTGTCCCAGAAGCTGATGCTGTAACCCGTATCCCCACGATCGACGTCGCGAGCAACGATCCGGCCTCTGAGCCCTTTCACCGAGCCCACCGGTGGCACTACACGCCGATGTGTGGATTCGTACTCGCTCCAAGTCCCGGGTTTTAGGGCGCCCCACGAGATCCGTAAGTACATCGGATATCCTCCTGAGTTCGTTCATTCACGGCCCTGACCCACGGGCCTGTCTCGAGACGGACGCGGGCACAAGGCTCAAACAGCGTACGGTCCGCTATGTCCCAATTCGACCATGCGATTGGTGGATTGTCAAGTGCCCCAGAAGATCAATCGATCTTGGAGCGTACGCCACGTCCGCTCTCCGTCCGCTGTCGCGTCGACCCGAGCCGCGAGGTCGACGGTGAGTCAGAAGCCCATCGCACGATGCAACCATCCGGGCCGCAGTCGGGCAGCGGTTCGCCGGCCGGTCTGACTCTGCGGGTCACGGCCACCGCGTCTTTGGCGGGCGCCCAACTCCCGATCCACATTGACCATCCCGCACCCTCGTTGCCGCCGGTGATCAGCAACACATCCTCAGGCGATGCCAACGACGGAAGCTTCCCGTCCTCGTCGGGCCGGCCCTCGTTGGCCGAGCCCTTCTCGATTTGGACGCCATTGGCGAGCAACTCGTCGGGAGTGATCCGGCTCTCCCGGTAAAGGAACTCGCGCACGGCAAACTGGGTCCACCCCTGATCGATACAGAACCCCGCGTGCTCGGGCCCAAGGATCATCATTCCCTGGCCGCGCTTTCCGGTGCAGAATGTCGCCGGATTTCGGATCCCACTCGCAAATGCTCGAAGGATCTCTTCCGCGGACCGCGTCAGCTGTTGTGCAAGTTGCCGCGGGCCGTCGGCCGGAAACACAGTGACCGTCGTCTCTCCGAGGTCGTAGCCAAGCTGGGCATGTAGCGGCACCCACGGATTTGGTGGTGGGTCCTCGGCGAAGCAGAGCGTGAACTTGCCCGGCTGCCCGAACGATGAGGCGTCGGCCGATCCCGGGTGGGCTCCGAGCACGTTCATGGCCACGAGCCGCAACGCGCGGCCGATCGTGGCGTTGGCTCGATTACCCGGCCCCAGCAGGTTGCCGCGCGCATTCATCCCGATCTCAGCGGCAATCGAACCGCTGACGACCGTGCACAGCGCCGCGCCACCCGTGCTCGTCAGCGCGGCGTGGAGATTGAACGACGTGTCGAACATCGCCTCAAGCGCTGCAACCACCACTGGGAAATAATCCGCGCGACATCCGGCCATAACCGCGTTGATCGCCGCGTGCGCGAGTGACACCCCACGTCTGCGCGCTGGTAGGTAGCCGATCAACAGCTCAGGATCATCGGCTCCAATGACCTCAAGCATCGCTTCGACCCGCTCGACCGTCGGTGGGACGATCGGCAGTCCATCGGTCCAACCGCGTCTGAAGAACTCCTCCTGGACGTCATGCTCGTCGAAGACGAGCCGTTCGCTCACTGCCATCGGCACACCGCCTTCATCCGCTCCTCACGGTCTCTGAGAGTCGATGGCGAGCTGGGCGAGTGCCTGATCAACCAGCGGCGCAGCGACCCCCCGCAGCTCCTGGATCGTCTTTCCGTAGATCGGATGCGGTACGACGAGACTGTGGTACCCAGGGGCTCCGAGCTTCAGGGCGTGCGAAGCGACGATCGCCTGAAAGGGCTCGGTGATAACCACCGTCGCCGGCACGCCACGCCTCTCGATCATTATTGCGTCATGCAAACTGCATGAGGAGCAAGCGCCTCAGTCGCCGACCCCCGTGATGATCACGTGCGCCCTAGCCGCCATGTTGTCCGCTTCCCCGGCGGACAGGGTCAGGCCAGCGCTCGGCTTCGCGATCCGCTCGATAAGTACCTCGCGCCTGATGCGCGCACGGAGTTCGTCGACGAGAACGTCGAGCAATTCGGCGGCCAGGGGCTTGCCGTTGGCAACGAGCCCGATCACGGGCCGCTGAGGAAGCTCATTACGCTCGGCGAGCACGAAAGGGCTCGCCTGCGGCTCGTCCACCGACGGTCGAAGGACGGTGATTTTGCTCATGTCTGGACGCGACGCAGTTTGGCGCCCGGGTCAAGCGCACCTGGTGGCTTTTCACCGCGAACTTGCGTCATGGAGCAAACGTCCGGCTCAGAGCGGGGCGAGATTCGAGCGCCCGCGTGAATCCGGGCGGAACAATCAGGTCGTCCTGGCTCAGCTCGGTGATGCTTGAGCGGCCGAGGCCGAGCAGCGCAGAGTCGATGCCGTTGCGCATGACGTCGAGGACGTTCTCGACGCCGAGCTGTCCGGCGGCTGCGAGTCCCCACAGGTAGGCGCGGCCGATCATCACCGCCTTGGCACCGAGCGCCAGGGCCTTGACGATGTCGCCGCCGCGCCGGATGCCGCCGTCGAGCAGCACCTCGATCTGGTCGCCGACCCCGTCGGCGATCGCGGGGAGGACGCGGATGGAGGCGGGAGTGCCGTCGAGGTTGTTGCCGCCGTGATTGGAGACCGAGATCGCGGTGAATCCCGCGTCGACCGCCCGGCGCGCGTCGTCGACGCGCATCACGCCCTTGAGCATGAACGGCCCCTGCCATTGCTCGCGAAGCCAGCGGAGGTCCTCCCAGGTCGCGGGCGGGGTCTGCATCCACTCGCCGTAGGCGCCGAAGAAGGTCGGTGCCGACTCGCCGAGCGGGGTCATGTTCGGCACGGTCAGGTCGGGCGGGCCCCCAGTGCGGGTCCAGTCGAGGAACCACTTTGGCCGGACGAGCGCTTCGGGCAGGAAACGCACCGCGGTGCGCAGGTCCATCTTCTCTGGGATCTTGGGGCTGCCCCAATCGCGGCTGTGGGAAAAGCTCCAGTCGAGTGTGACGATCATCCCGACCGCGCCGGCAACCCGCGCCCGTTCGATCCGGGCGGCGATCTGGTCGCGGGTGCCTGCCCAGTAGAGCTGGAAGAACGTGTGGGGGTTAGCGGCGACGACGTCCTCAATCGGCTTGCTCGCAAACGAGCTGAGTCCCATCGCTGTGCCGCGCGCGGCGGCGGCCCGGGCGACCGCGACCTCGCCGTCAGGGTGGACAGATTGAACGCCGGTGGGGGAGATGAGGACCGGCAGCGCGACCTCCTGCCCCATCACGGTCGTGCCCATCTCGCGCTGCGACGGGAGGTCGGCGACATGGGGCGCAAAGCCGAGCTCCGCGAACGCGGCGATGTTGTCGGACAGCGTTACGCCGGCCTCGGAGCCGGCGATCAGCGCGGAGTACACCGACCGGGGCAAGTGCTTCTCCGCACGGCGTTGGGCGACGGCGACCGACTCAAACCAAGCGCTCTTGAATTTCACGACGAAACCTCCGCGACGGGGCTCTCGTTGCAGGCCCGGGCCGGCATGGTCCGCTTCGACATGTCGACGGACGGCCTCGGGATCGGGGAGTCGTCCCGCTCGGCGAGGAGCCGTTCGCCGTGGCCGAGTACGCATTCGGGGTCGGGACCGGCCAGCGGCAGCCCCGTGAAGAACTTCGCGGCCATGCAGCCACCGCGGCACTTGTCGAACAGCCCGCAGCTCGCGCACGCGCCGGCGTGCTGCGGCTCGCGAAGCGACGTGAACAGATCGGACTCGCGCCAGACGCGCGCGAATCCGCCGGGCTCGCGCACGTTGCCGGCGAGGAACTCGTCGTGGATCACGAAGGGACACGCATACACGTCCCCGATCGGATCGATCAGGCACACCACCCGACCGGCTCCGCACAGGTTCAGGCCCGGGAGCGAGGATCCGTAGGCGCCGAGGTGGAAGAACGAGTCTCCGGTCAACACGCTCTCCCCGTGGGCGAGCAGCCACTCGTAGAGCTCGCGCTGCTGCGCCGCGGTCGGGTGCAGCCGTTCCCACACGTCCGCGCCGCGGCCGGAGGGGCGCAGACGGGTCAGCCGAAGCTGGGCGCGGTAGCGGTCCGCGAGCTGTTTGAACGCGTCCAGCTGGGAAACGTTCTCGCGTGTGACGACGACCGACAGCTTGAACCCCTCGAACCCGGCTTCGGCGAGGTTCTCCATAGCGCGGATCGCCGTGTCAAAGGAGCCCGGGCCGCGGACTCGGTCGTTGACTGCGGCGGTCGCGCCGTCGACCGAGACCTGCACGTCGAGGTAGTCGGTGCTCGCGATCCGGGTCGCGATCTCGGGCGTGATTCGCGAGCCGTTCGTCGAGAACTTCACGCCCACGTGATGCTCGACGGCGTAGTCGACGAGCTCCCAGAAGTCGCGTCTGACGGTCGGCTCGCCGCCGCCGATGTTCACGTAGAACACCTGCATCCGCTCGAGCTCGTCGATCACCGCCATGCACTCGGCGGTCGTGAGCTCGCGAGGGTCACGCCGCCCCGAGCTCGACAGGCAGTGCACGCAGGCCAGGTTGCACGCGTACGTGAGCTCCCAGGTCAGGCAGATCGGTGACTCGAGCCCGCTTTCGAGCTCGTCGTTCAATGAGCGAGTCTCGTCGGTCCGGCGACGCACGATCGACAGTCGCCGCGTACCGAAGTGGTAGGCCAGGGCACCGAACCGCTCGGGCCTCAGCTCCACCTCCGGATCCAGCCGGGCAGCGCGCCTGAGGTCGGCGGAGGTCAATAGACGCCGCACATCCCATCGATCGAGACGTCCTCGATCAGAAAGTCCTCGAGCACAAGGGCGTCATCGACCTCGGCCGATGCGCCTGCTCCATCATGGGTGCCGCGCTCGCCGGTGACCGCGACAGATCCGACACGCGGTCTGCTCGCCGATGGAGAGTCGGCTGTTTCCCGGTTTATTTGCGATGACATAGAACCTCTCTCGGCTCGATTGCGCCTTGGGACGCACGTTCGGGACTGCGCCGTGGCCGTTCGTAAGTTCGGCCCAAGTTCGTCTGCCGCACACGATGCTGCGGGCCCTGTCCGGGAATTCTCCGCAAGAGCTCCGATACGTCAACTGACGCAAGCGCTAAGCCGAGAGCCGCTCCGCGGGGATCACCCCGCGGAGCTTGGGTGCGATGTCGGCGAGGCCTGGGTAGTCGGCGTTGGCGTAGTCTGATTACGCGCAATCCGCGATGCTCCCCGCGGCCTGTACTACGTGCAGAAGCGACAGCCCGGCTCCCCGCGTTCGAGGTTCCGTCCAATCTGCACATAATGCTCGGCCGCTAACCGGGGATCGGCCATCGCCACATCATGTTCGCGCCGTGCGCGATACAGCTTCCATGCCTCCCATTCCCTGGTGCGACGACGAAGTCGCAGAGCGAGTTTCGTGGTGGTTGGATTCATCGGGTCGCTCCTTTGGCATCGACCCTCCTCCCTCCGCCTGCGCGGCCCCAAGTATCAAGCCGGGCAGCGGTCGGCGGTTGTCCTTTCGCTTGTACATCAGGTACACCGAGCTGCCCGGACGGTTACGACCAACCGTTTGGTCAACTTGTCGCTCGCTTGGAGCGAGGACCGGGGCGGGGAGAGATTTGCGGCGCTCGACTGGGCGCCGCCGCCGATTCAGTGATCAGCCTCTCGAGCGATCCGACAGAAGCCCGCGGGCCTGCTCGAGCGCCCAGGGCGCGAGGCCGTGTACGGCGATCTCGTAGTCGTTGCCGACTAATCGCAGCGTACCGCCTGAGGTGTCCGTCCCGGTCAGGCTTCCGAGGGGATGCTCGGCGAGCCGTCGATACGCGTTACCGCCGGCATGCTCGAGGAAGATAAACCGGCGATCGGTGAGGGCGAGATAACCGTGCCTCGCACTGACGTGGCCGTAGGCGAGCAACGCGACCGGCTCGTCAGTTGCGAGATCGACCCCCCAATCCCGAACCATCTCGACGGGCGTCAACTGCTCGGTCGAGTGTTGGTTCCCGAGGAGAAACGACAACAGGTTCAGGTGTCGCGATGGCCCCGCGTCGAAGCGATAGCCGCAGTAGCGACACTTCCTGGCTTCGACCATGACGTCCTCCGCACATTCGGGACAACGTTTGGTCGCGCGTGCGTTCATCGCAACGCCGTGGCCGCTCGGGCGATGAGTTCCACACACGTATCAAACTTGATGACCGTCGAATCGATCACCAGGTGGTAGAGGTCAGGATCGCACGGGTCGACGTTGTACCAGTGTCGGACGAAGGTCTCGCGCGCGAGGTCAGACACGTGCTGTTCCCGCGCTGTGCTCGCCCGGTCGAGACCTCGTTCCCGGGCTGCCTGCTCAATCCGGCGCGTGCGGGGTCCGTCCAACCGCACGTGCAACGCACCAGGCACATCGCGTAAGACGACGGCCGCGGCTCGACCCAGGATCACGCTGCTCGAGGCAGCGCAACCACGAAGCACCGCCTCGGTGGCCACGCGGAAGGCGTCATCCGGCGGCTGGGCTTGCTCCTCGGTGATCGGCGCACCGGCGAACATCTGGACCGCCGGAGCGAAATGCGCCGCCCATCGGCTCAGGATCCCCTGCGGAAGCTGCTCGTGAGTGATTGCCTCATCGCGCGGGATGTGAAGCCGCTTGGCGACGGCCACTGGGATCGCACGGTCGACAAACGGGACGCCGAGGCGCTGAGCCACGCGTGGTCCGATGACGCTTCCCCCGGCGCCATAGGACGCCGAGAGCGTAACCAATCTCGGGGTCTCGACGGGGCCAGCGCCCATGGCTGGGTCAAACTTCACTGATGGTCAGAGAGTCCGAGGCGGCCGCGGACCCGGTCAGCTGGAGCGGCTGCGACATCAGAGCTTCGTTGTTGTCGCGCGGATCAGGGATCAGGAGTCCGGCCGCGAGCGCTGTGATCAGGGCACCGGCGCACATCCCAAAGGCGAGGCCATAGCCCATCTCGTCCGGCAGCCCAGTCGCGGTGAGGCTGCCGGCGAGTAAGGTCGCTGCGAGCTGCCCGCCGAGGGCACCCCCTAATGTGCGCATCACCGTGTTGACCCCGGTCGCCATACCAGTGTCCTCGCGTGGGACATTCTGGACAATCAGGTTCGGGAGCGCCGCGAATACGAGCCCGGTGCCGATTCCAACGCAACCCGATGCGAAATACAGGGTGCTGCTGGCGTGTGGGGTGAAGGCAAGCAGCGCAAACGCAGCCGCCGAGCACGTCATCCCCACCATCAGTGTTCCCTTTGATCCGATCAGGCGGTCGAGCATGCCGGTGAACTGCCCGGCGAACAGCATCGCAAGGGTCAGCGGCGCTAGGTAGAAGCCGGCGGCGAGGACCGAGGCCCCGAGCCCGTAGCCAGTACTGACCGGTTCCTGCACGTATTGCGGGATGAGGATGAACGACGAGTACATCCCCACGCCGACAAGGAAGGCCACTAGGTTGGTGCTCCATACTCCGCGGATCCGCAGCGTTCGCATATCGACGAGCGGCTCGGCCGCACGAGTCTCGGTTCGGACCCAGGCGGCAAGGAGGGCAAGCCCGGCGAGCAGCAGTCCTACAGTCCGCGCGGATCCCCAGCCCCAGGGGATCGCCTCGCTGACCGCGACGAGGGCGACGGTGATGCCGACCGACAGCAGCACCGCGGCTGGCCAATTCACACGGCCTGGGACACGCACCGGCGATTCCGGAACCAGCACGTACACGGCGATCGTCGCGGCAACGATCACACCCAGCGGAAGCCAGAACAGCCAATGGTAGGAGGCGGACTTGACGATCACCCCTGACAGCACCACCCCCGCACCTCCGCCGATGCCGATGACCGACGACATCAAGCCGATGCCGCCCGGGACCTCGGCCGCGGGGAACTCGTCTCGGATGATTCCGAACCCGAGTGGAAAGATGCCGCCGCCGACCCCCTGCAGAAACCGGCCCGCCAGCACGAGTTCGAACGAGGAAGCGAGCGCCGACAACAGTGTGCCGGCGGCGAGCACCAGCATCACGACGCCGAGGACCCGCTGCTTTCCGTACATGTCACCGAGCCGCCCGACCGTCGGAGTCGCCACCGACGCGCTCAGGAGGTAGGAGGTGAGCATCCATGTGATCGCGGTCTGCGACACGTGAAGCTCACGCTGCATCGCCGGAAGGGCCGGCAGAACGAGCGACTGCAGCAATGCGTAAGCCATCGCCGCGAGCGTCAAGACCGCCAGCGTCAGCCGGTGATGAGTTCGTTTGACGCTTGTTTCGGTTCCGGACACGGCTGTCATTCTACCGGATGTTCGGTAGAATCACGAGGCCGCTCATGAGCGACTCGGAGCCGGCGGATCAAGTAACAGGTCTACTCAGGAGGCCATTGACCGCCGTCGATGGCAGCGAGCCAGCGCGCGTATTCCAGCCCCCGCTGCCGATCATATTGCGCCAGGATCGTCAGCTTCTCTGCTTCGATCGAGCCCTCAGCGTGCACTGCGAGCACGGCCTGATATCCGCCGAACTCGCCGGCGGTGAGGTCGCTGATCAGGTTCATGACCCGCAGGCGCTCGGCGCCGGATGCGCCCCCGCCCGCTTCCAGATAGCGACCGAGCGCCTGGCCGTACTCCGGGTGCTCCAGGTCCTCCGGCGCCGGATAGGTCACCAGTAGCCCCCCCGCAATGTCCTGCACGAGTTGGAACGCGTTGTGGAGGCCG
>Ga0306920_100003626_pt1 | contig 19642 bp, 19 predicted proteins | sample flu12Cox44000170_FD_204666 | JGI IMG/M metagenome (GOLD analysis project Ga0306920, IMG submission 204666) | Lab enrichment of tropical soil microbial communities from Luquillo Experimental Forest, Puerto Rico - flux4day.12C.oxic.44.000.170 (v2)... | ecosystem: Environmental > Terrestrial >... | reverse complement strand
TCTAGAACCTTCTACCACGAGGTCCTCGGGCTGCCCGTGCAGTTCGAGGACGACGCCTCGATCGGGTTCGAGATGGGCGGGGTCGCCTTCATCGTCCTCCAGGTGGATCGGGCTCGGGTACAGCTCCAGGGCGAGCCGGTCTCCACGCCGAGCGCCGGCGCGACGTCGTTCCTCACCGCGTTCACCGACAAGGTCGATGAGCTCCACGCCGAGCTCGCTGAACGGGGCGTCGCCTTCTTCCAGCTGCCCACGAGCCAGCCCTGGGGCATGCGGACGGCGTACTTCAAGGATCCGGACGGGCACGTCTGGGAGCTCGCGCAGCCCCTCGAGACGGAGTGACCCCGTGCGCGTCGATCCTCATCACGACCCGACGCGCTCAGCAGCCCCGAGCGCCCTCGTCGCCACGCCGCTCCAGCGCGCCTCACATGAGGTCATGAGGTCATGAGGTCGTGAGGTCCCGAGTGGACGGCGCGGCCGGCGCGAGCAGGCGGCATCGAACACCGGTCGATCTGAATGGTGCCGGGCCGCACCGCCGGCAGCCCCTCGAAGTTAGGTTGCCACCGTGCCGCTCCCGCTTGATCCCTACAGGTTGCCCGACGACGTCGTCCCGGTCAGCTACCGCATCCGACTCGATCCCGACCTCGCGACGGGCCGCTTCGACGGCGACATGGAGATCGACGTGGACGTCCGCTCACCCGTCCGCACCGTCGTGCTGAACGCGGTGGACATCGACGTCGATGCCCCCATGCTCCGGGGCGAGCGCAGCGCCGGTGCGACCGGCACGGTCGAGGTGGACGAGGCCCACGAGCGGGTCGCGCTGGGCTTCCCCGACGAGCTCTCGGCTGGATCGCACACGATCGCGCTGACCTTCCACGGAAGGTTGAGCGAGCTGCTGGTCGGGTTCTACCGATCGACGTACACGGACGACGACGGCACCGAGCATCCCATCGCGACCACGCACTTCGAGACCAACGATGCAAGGCGTGCCTTCCCTTGCTTCGACGAGCCGGCGTTCAAAGCCACCTTCTCCATCAAGCTGGTCGCGCCTGCGGGGATGGGTGCGTACTCCAACTGCAAGGTCGTGCGTGATGTCCCGCTCGACGACGGACGCCACGAGGTGACGTTCGCGCCGACCATGAAGATGTCGACGTACCTCGTGGCGTGCATCGTGGGGGAGCTCGTGCAGACCCCGGTCGTCGACGTCGACGGGATCCCCCTCGCGGTCGTGTGCCGCCCGAGCAACGTGCACCTGACCGGGTTCGCGCTCGACGTCGCTGCGTTCTCGCTCCGCTTCTTCTCCGAGTACTTCGGGATCCCCTACCCGGGCGACAAGGTCGACCTGGTCGGCGTCCCGGACTTCGTCTACGGGGCGATGGAGCAGGTGGGCTGCGTGACCTTCCGCGAGGTCCTGCTCTTCGCCGACGAGTCGACCGCCTCGCAGGACGAGCTCGCCACCATCGCGATGGTGATCGCGCACGAGCTTGCGCACATGTGGTTCGGCGACCTCGTCACGATGGCCTGGTGGGAGGGGTTGTGGCTCAACGAGGCGTTCGCCACGTACATGTCGTACCTGTGCGTGGACGCCTACCGGCCGGAGTGGAGGATGTGGGTCCGCTTCGCGCGCGAGCGTGAGTCGGGGTTGGCGGCCGACGCGCTCCACTCGACTCGGTCCATCGAGTTCCCGGTGCGGTCGCCGGTCGACGCCGCCGACATGGTCGACGCCATCACGTACGAGAAGGGAGGGTCGGTCCTCCGGATGCTCGACGAGTACCTCGGTGATGGGGTCTTCCGCCGCGGCGTGCATGAGTACCTCGTCAAGCACTCCTACGGGAACACCGAGACGGCCGACCTGTGGTCGGCGCTCGAGGCCGCGTCCGGTGAGCCGGTCGGCGCGATCATGGACACCTGGATCCTGCAGGGCGGCCATCCCATCGTCTCGGTCGACGCGGGGACGCTCTCGCAGCGCCCCTTCTCGTACGGCCCTCCCCTCGGAGCGTCCGCGATCGGCGACTCCTGGAAGGTGCCGGTGGTCTCGAGGCGGCTCGGCGACGAGGCCGTCGCGCGCCAGCTCGTCGAGGACGCGCCGACGCCGCTCGCGCTCCCCCACCCCGCGGTCGTGAACGCCGGCGGGGCGGGCGTGTACCGCACCAGCTACGCGCCACCGGAGCTGGCTGTGATCGCCTCGCGGTTCGACGAGCTCACCGAGATCGAGCGATCCGTCCTCCTCGGCGACACCTGGGCCCTCGTGCGGTCGGGCGACCGGTCGATCGCCGACGTGCTCAACCTGATCGGGAGGCTGGGCGTCGACGTGGAGACGGGCACCTGGGACATCGCGGGCGACGTCCTCGAGTTCCTCAGCCGGGCGGTCGACGACCCGGACCGACCCGCGCTCGCGGCGAGGACGAGGGCGCTGTTGGGGCCGACGTTCGACCACTTCGGCTGGGAGCCAGATCCGGGCGAGGACGTGCGGACGCCGCTCGTCCGCTCGGCGCTCGTCCGACTCCTCGGGACGGTCGGCGAGGACCCCGCGGTCCGGGCCGAGGCGGCCCGCCGGTTCGACGCCGGCGACCTCACCGGGGACCTGGCGGACTCGATCGTCGCGGTCGTCGCCTCGCTCGCCCGCCCGGGCGACGACAAGGAGATGCTCAAGCGCTTCCAGGACGCGAAGGACCCGCTGACCGAGGAGCGGTACCGGGCCGGCATGGCCCTCACCGCCGACGAGGGGGTCTGCCTCCAGACGTTCGCGGCCTGCTTCGAGACGTTCCGCGCGCAGGACGCGCCGATCGTCGTGGCCCGGCTGATCGTCAACCGGGTCGGCGGGCAGGCCGTCTGGGCGGCGATGACCGAGCGGTGGGACGAGCTCCTGGAGCGGGTGCCGCCCCTGATGCAGAACCTGCTGGGCATCGGGCTCGCGTACCAGGTCTCCGACCGCGCTTTCCTCGATCGCGCGACCGCGTTCCACTCCACGCACCATCTGATCAAGCGCCAGAAGTCGGTCGAGCAGGCGCTAGAGCGGCTCGCGAACTCCGTCGCCGTGAGAGAGCGCGAGCGACCGGGGTTCGCCGCGCTGCTCTCGTAGCCCTCGGGCACCGACCCGAGGGCGACCCAGGGAGGAGCGGGCGCCTGGGGTGGCCGCCGCGCGAGACCGGCGAGCTCGGTGCGCCGCGCCGTGTCCCGGGACGCGGACCTACCCGACCCGCCTCCGTCTGGCGCGTCGGTACGCCTCCGCCGTCGACTCGGCGACCTCCTGCCTGACGGTGTCCTCTGCCGAGTGGCCCCAGAACCCGCGGGGCGCGAGCAGGAAGTCCATGAGCTCCTGGAGCCTGGTGCCGTACGAGGCGCGGAGGACCTGGAGCCGCTCCCAGGCGTCCGGCTTCTCCCGGAGGGGCAGCCCCAGCTGGGCGAGCACGTCCCAGGCGATGTCGAAGTTCGCCGGCGTCAGCCAGCTCTCGGGCTCCCCGGGCGGGACGTGCAGCCGGTCAGCGATCTCCATCACCGCGCGACGACCCCTTCGGTAGGCGAAGTACGGCTCGCGCTGCTCCGTCCCCACGACGCACGCGCACGTGAGGGTCGCGGCGTCGGTGACGACGCCGAGCGCCGTGATCCAGGACTGTCCTCGATGCTGCGAGCGAAAGAGGCTGAGCATCGGATAGGAGACGTGGCTCTCCAGCACCTCTGCGGTCCACATCTCCCACTCACCGAAGAACCGGTAGAGGAGGTCGAGCTCGCCGTCACCGGTGTGCACGGCGATGACGCGGACTGGGGTAAGGCGCGATCCCAGCGGGTCGTCGAGCGTGAGCAGCCGGGCCTCCCGCTTGCTGTAGGCGCCGTAGAGCGCGGGCAGGTACGAGATGAGCAGCGCGATCGTGCCGAGCCCTGTGAGCGTCGTGATCAGCGTGAGGGTGCGCTGCGCACCGCCGTGCGCCGTCCCGAACGCAGGCGTGAGCAGCGTCGACCCCGCGTAGTAGATCGTCGTGCCGAGCTGGGCGCTGCCCGCGAACCGGAACCCGAGCCCCCAGAACAGGAGCGACCAGCCGACCATGAGCCCCACCAGCCACAGCACGAGCAGACCGAGCAGCGAGACGGCGGGATAGATCCCGAGGACGTCCTCGCCGACGTCGATGGGAAGCCGGGCGACGAGCACCCGTACGGCGCGCCAGGTGACCGCGTACCAGATCCGGGTCGGGCGCCAGGGGGCGCTTCGACCTTGGGTCACGACCAGCGTGCCGACGCTGTCGGTGACGACGATCAGGACCAGCAGGGCTCCGGCGGTCGCGCTGAGGACGTGCACCGGGAGATGCGGTCACCACTCAGCCGGGTGGATGAACGCACGCGCGGGCTTGGCGAGCCACTGCGTGACGCGCATCGCCAGGTCCATGTCGGTGAAGCGCGCGTGACGCAGGTTGGTCAGCCTGCTCCGTGTGGACCCGAGCTCCTCTGCCAGCTCGCTCCACGTCCGGCCGTGCGCTCGGCGTCGCTCGTCGAGATCCCCGTGCAGCTCGCTCAGTTCCCACCGCAGCCTGCTGTCGTTGCCCGCCCTCGGGAGGCTGACCTCGCCCACGTCCACCACCGCTCCGACCAGGAACTCCTCGGGTGCCCGGCGGAGCCAGCGCAGCATGAACAGCGCGTACTGGCACGAGGTCGCGCCTCTCGTCTGCAGCCTCTGGACGGCTCCTCCGCAGAGCGGGTGATCTGCGCGCTTCGCGTTGAGGACGGCCGACTGATGCCAGAGCTCTTCGGCGAGCTCGTACCAGCCCAGCTGACGCTCGCGACGTGCGTCGTCGAGGGCGCCGAAGAGCGCTCCGCAATCGAACGTCGGCAGGGCCCGCACCGATGCGAGCGTAACTCGCGATCGCATCGAGACCGGCTTGGGCGAGCGTCCGATTGGCGCCATCGACGAGCTCGATCGGCGCGTCAGGCGTCGACCGTTGCGATCTGCATCGCCGCCCACCGAGCGATGTGCGGTGACGGCTGCGCCGTCTTGCGGTACCTGGGTTAGCGTCGAGCCGATGAGCAAGGTGCGGACGATCGACGCTGGCGAGATCGACGCGTGGGTGCGACAGCTGGGCGTCTCGTTCAACTTCGAGGTCGCCCCCGGCCTGCCCGAGTACACGCTCACGACCATCGACCTCGACCGGTCCTGGGCCAGCTTCGACGGGGATCGGATCGTCGGCACGCTCAGGTCGTTCGAGACCCCGTTCACGGTCCCGGGACCTCGCGAGGTCCGAGCCGCCGCGCTGACGAACGTCACGGTCGCGCCGACCCACCGCCGTGAGGGACGGCTGACCGCGATGATGGAGCGGGATCTCCGCGACTCGGCCGATCGGGGCGAGCCCATCGGCATCCTCATCGCCGCGGAGTACCCGATCTACGGGCGATTCGGGTACGGCCCCGCCGCCGACTCAGCGCGCTACCGCGTGCGGACGACCGGGATCGAGTTTCGCGACGAGGTTCGCGGGACGGTGGAGCTGACCGACCGGGCGGCCCTCCGCACCGAGGCCCCAGGGTTGTACGACCGCTTCCGCGCCCAGCAGCCCGGCTCGATCGGGCGCCCCGCGCACTGGTGGGACCGCGCGCTGAACGCCGTCGAGGTGCCGGGGGCGGATCCGCCCAAGGGACAGGTCGCGCGCTACCGCTCGACGGACGGCGAGCTCGAGGGGTACGTCATCTACGACGCCAAGTCCGAGTGGGACGGCATGCGCCCGAACGGGGTGCTGAACCTCCGCGAGCTCCTCAGCGTGTCCCCCGCCGCGTATCAGGCGCTCTGGTCGTTCTGCTGCGGGGTCGACCTCCTCACCACCGTCGAGGCAGGCGAACGCCCGACGGACGAGCTGCTCCCCTACCTCGTGACGGACGGGAGGGCCGTGAACCTCGAGATGCGGGCCGACTTCGTCTGGGTGCGGGTCCTCGACGTGTGCGCCGCCCTCGCCGGGCGGACCTACGCGACCCCCGGCCGCCTCGTGATCGAGGTGGTCGACCCGCTCGGCTTCGCGAGCGGCCGGTACGCCCTGGAGGGCGGACCAGACGGCGCGCGGTGTGGGCGGACGACCGAGAGCGCGGCGCTCACGCTCCCGGTCGACGCGCTCGGCTCGATCTACCTCGGCGGGGTCGCCGCGCGGACGCTGGAGCTCGCCGCCCGGGCAGAGGAGCACGCAGCGGGCGCGATCTCGATCGCCGACGCGATGTTCCGCTCGAGCCGGGCGCCGTGGTGCAACACCTGGTTCTGACCGGACGGCGCACGCCCGCGCCCCGACCGGGCTAGTGCGCGCCCACCGCGGTCCTCGCCACCAGCGCCTCGAAGTTCTCGTAGAGCCTGGGTTCGTGCTCCGCCTCCCTGGCGGCGAGCGCGTGCCGGCTCACCTTCGTCCAGATGCCCTCGACCCACAGGAAGTCCCAGACGAGCTCGGCATCGAGCAGGTCATGCTTGACGAGGGTGCCGACGGCCTCGCCGAACGCGAGCACCCGCGCCACCGTGGGGCTCTCCATCGGCTCGGTCTCCGGGTCGAACTCCGGGGAGAAGATCGTCCGCATGGCCTGGTCGACCCCGCTCTCGCTCCCCCACCGCAGCAGCTGCACCAGCAGGTACGCGTCCTCTCTCGTCGCCATCTCAGCGTCCGCCTTTCTTGTTGGGTTCCTCGCACCTCTACTGACGCTCGGGGGACGCCCGGACTGATCGGTCGCGGGCGATTACTTTCAGCACCCCTGGGCGTCGATCCTCCCGTGACCGCAGAGCTCGCAGAGGGTGACGAGGACCGCCTCGTCACGGCGGCGCAGCGCGGCGACAGCCGCGCGTTCGACACGCTCGTCCTCCCGAGGCGCCGGGAGCTCCACGCCCACTGCTACCGCCTGCTCGCGTCGGCCGACGACGCCGACGACGCCGTCCAGGACGCGATGGTCAAGGCCTGGCGAGGCATCCGCGCGTTCGAGCGTCGCAGCTCGTTCCGGACCTGGCTCTTCAGGATCGCGACGAACGCTGCCCTCGACGTCGCACGGCGCCGCACCCGCCGCGAGCTCCCGGTCGAGATCACGCCGTCCGGCAGCGGCACGCCGGAGGATCCGTCTGACGGGCCCTGGATCGGTCCGCTCGTGGACCCGTCGATCGAGACGCCCGAGGATGCCTACGCGGCCAAGGAGACCGTCGAGCTCGCGTACGTCGCGGCCCTCCAGCACCTGCCCCCGCGCCAGCGAGCGGTCTTCCTCCTGCGCGAGGTCCTGGGGTTCTCGGCCGCCGAGACCGCGAGCATCCTCGAGACGACGACCGCCTCGGTGACGAGCGCCCTCCAGCGAGCCCGCGCGACCCTCGAGACCAGGCTCCCGAAGGTGAGCCAGCAGGAGGAGCTCGCCTCCGTCGGCGAGGTGGCCGTCCGCGAGCTCGCGGCCCGGTACGCGTCCGCGATCGAGCGGGCGGACCTGACCGCGCTCCTCGCGCTGCTCACGGAGGACGTCAGCTGGTCGATGCCGCCGGTGCCGTCGTGGTACCAGGGGAAGCCGCGTGTGGCCGAGTTCCTCACCCGATTCGTCTTCCCGGAGCGCTGGACGCACCTCACGACCTCGGCGAACCGTCAGCTCGCGGTCGCGGGGTACATCCTCGACGATGGCCGCGGCGCGTACCTCCCCGCCGCGCTCGACGTCCTGGACCTCCGGGCGGGGCGCGTGGCGGCGGTGACCGGGTTCCTCACCGGAGAGGCGCTGAACGACGACGGCGTGCCGCACGGGCTCTTCGAGCGGTTCGGCCTGCCTGTCTCGCTCCCGAGGTAGGGGTGCGCACGCGGCCGGTCGGCGCGGGCGGGCTGCCGGCGCCGGCGTCCCTGCACGCTCGTGCCGCCGCCAGGTGAACGGACCGGCCGGTCTGGGAGTATCTGAAGGTACCCGACCCGGTGCGTCATCGTGAAGGAGCGAGCTGTGGAACGAACCTCGAACAGAGTCACCCGCGCCCCGCGCACGGGGCGTGCCGTCATGCGAGCGAGCGTCCTGTGCGCGCTTGCGGCCGGCCTGGCCATGACGACCACGGCGGCGGAGGCCGCGCAGGCGCCCCACAGCACGAGGGCCGTCGTCGTCAAGATCTCGGCCAGGCGCGGTGGGTTCAGGAACGTGCTGACGAACACGGTCGGCGTCGGAGCCACGCTCTACACGGCCAGCAGCTGCTCGGGCGCGTGCCTGCAGTCCTGGCCGCGGCTCCTGATGCCGAAGGGCAAGACCATCCCGCTCGGCCCGAGGGGGCTGACGGGGTTGGGGACCGTCAAGGTGGGGACACGGCTCCAGGTGACCTACCGCCACCACCGGCTCTACACGTTCACCGGTGACAGCGGCGCGAGCGTCAACGGGAACGGGCTCGCCGGGTTCACCGTCATCCACAACGTCTAGCCGCGGGCGGCCCGAAAGGCCAGCCCGAGACGTCCAACGTCCTCGAGCCGCCGAACGCGGACCCCGCGGTCACCGACGACGAGCGCCGCACCATCGCCGAGATGATGGCGAAGGGCAGCTACGCGCGGATCATCCTCGCCACGGCGGACCTCGACGGGGCCTTCGAGCGCTTGCGGGACGCCGGCTCCCAGATCGCCCAGGAGCCGACCGAGCAGCCCTGCGGGGTGCGCGACCTCGCGGTCCGCGACCCGGCCGGCAACCTCATCAGGGTCAACGAGGTGCGCTGACGCCACACCGGCGCGGCCGTCCCGCGGGCTACACCGTGTGCCAGAGCCGGCCGTCGTGCATGAGCCGGAGCCTGAAGGACCCGTAGGTCCCGAGCGCCAGGCTCGCGACGACCGACCTCGCCGACGCCCGGATCTTCGTGACACGGAGGTGCGGCCCGAAGTCGCTCAGGAGCGCCCACGATCGGCCGCCGTCGTGCGAGACGAAGATCTTGCCGTCGCGCGTGCCCCGGAACGTCCGGGCGGTCCCTCGGGCACCCGTTCGCCCACGGGCGAGCGCACGGTCGCCCTCGGTCGTGCCGACGGTGAGGACGGCCGCAGCGGCGACGGTCGTGACCGCCGCGAAGCTGAGGAAGTTGCGCCGCTCGATCGCGCTGCCGGTCCCCGGCGACACCCGCTGTCGTTCGTCGTCTCGGTCGTGGTCGCGCATCGTCGGTCAGCTCCTCGGTGGGAAGATGCCCTGGAGGGCGATGATGAAGGTCAGCGTCAGGAACGGCGGCATGTTGTTGTGCGGCAGGCTGCTGCCGGCAGGCGTGAGGGCCCCGGGCGCCATCGTCGTGCTCGCGTCGCCCGACGCGTAGGCGACCGCCCCCCTGGACATGGCCGGGATCGCCGGCAGCCCGCCGCTCGGCGAGACCTTGTCACCGGGGGTCGCGATCGCCGCGACGGGGTGCCGGTGCGCGGGGATCTCGCTCTCGAGGAGCGTGACGGTCTGCGCGCCCCCGTTCTCGCCGATGTCCCGCAGCGAGAGCCCTGGCCCCTGCCCGAAGAAGAGCGGCGCCATCCCCTGGAGGTTCGGGAGCGCGAAGTTGGAGGTGCCATTGCCGCCGTAGGTGGTGCCGAGCAGGCTGAAGAGCGCCGTGTTCTGCGCGATCGCCATCAGCTGGCCGTCGCAGAGCGCCCAGCCCTTCGGTGCGAAGTTGCCGGTGAAGATCCGGATCTCGGCGAGGAATGGATCGGACACGGGGGCTCCTAGTTCTGCGACGGGAAGATGCCCTGGAGGGCGATGATGAAGGCGAGCACGAGGAAGGGCGACAGGTTCAGGTGCGCCTGGCTCCCCCCGAACTCGCCGATGACGCTGCTGTCGAGCTGGGCGAGCGGGCCGCCCGGTGGCGCGAAGTTCGTGGTGCTGGCCGCAGCGAACCGTGCCCCGGTGGGGTTGGCGAGCGTCGCAGGCCCCGAGACGGCGCTGACCACGTGGGTGTGCTGGGGTAGCTCGCTGAGGATCAGCGTGTGGGCCTGCTCCCCGCCCGCCGCCCCGAGCGAGAACCCGTTCCCCACGTGCACCGGCACCCGACCCTGGAGGTTCGGGAGCCCGAAGGTCACACGGCCGTCACCGCCGTAGGTCGTGCCGAGGATCGAGAAGAGCGCCTGGTTCTGGTTGATCGGGAGCAGCTGGCCGTTGCAGAACGTCCACCCCTTGGGCGGGAAGTCGAACGACACCAGCCGGATCTCACCGAGGAATGGCTCACCCATCTGGACTCCTAGGTCTGCGAGGGGAAGATGCCGAAGAGCGAGATGATGAAGCTCACGGCGAGGAACGGGAGCATGTTGTCGTGCGGCTGCGAGCCACCCGCGATCGAGAGGGAGTCGGCCGCCATCGAGCCGGTCGCCGGCGCCTCGTGGTACACCAGCTCCGGCGTCTGTGCCCACACCGCGTTGGCCGGGCTCGTCTGCGACCCTCCGCTCGACGTGCCGACGGCCACGTGGCTGTGGGCGGGGATCTGCTGGGTCGTGAGGGTCACCGACTCCACGCCGCCCGTCTCGCCGATCGTGAACCCGCCCCCGAGGTGGATCGGGACCCGACCCTGGAGGTCGGGGAGCTGGAACGTGCTCTGCCCGTCCCCGCCGTAGGTCGTGCCGATGAGGTTGAAGAGGGTCTCGAACTCCGCGATCGCGAGCAGGGCGCCGTCGCAGAACGCCCACCCGGCGGGTGCGAAGTTCCCGCCGAACATCCGGATCTCGCCGACGTAGGGGTTGCTCATCTCAGCCTCCTGCCGCCGCCAGCGGCGCGGCCCTCGTGAAGACGCACTCGTAGCGGGCCCCGTCCGCGTCGGGCGCGAGGGGCACGACGAACAGGTCGAGCGCCCCGAGCTCCTCGTCGACCAGCGCGTACGTGCCCTGCTCGAGGGGCTCGTCGGGGACCCCGCGGAAGACGACCGAGAACATCTCCCACGGACCCGAGACCTTGGCGGGCGAGACCTCGACGAGCTCCAGCGTGGCGGGCCCGCACCCCTCCACGGTCCACGAGGAGCTGACGCGCCTCGCGAAGTCGTCGCGGGTGATCCCGTCCAGGCTCATGGCCGCCACCGCATCTCGATGTGCATCTCCGAGCCCCCGCCGACCACGAAGCCCAGGCGCTCGTAGAGCCGCCGCGCCGGGCTGCCGGTCGCGACGTGCAGCCGCACCTCCCGACCGGATGCCGCGGCTCTGCGCTGGACGTCCTCGACGAGCTCGCGGCCGATCCCCAGCCCGCGGCACTCCGGCACGAGCGCGACGTCCACGAGCACGACGTCGTCGGCGTCGCCGTCGACCAGCAGCCGGCCGACCGGACGCCCGTCGAGCTCGACGATCTCGTCGCGGGCGCGCGGGTGGGTCGCGGCGTACCCGGCGCGCTGGGCCCGCCACTGCATCTCGAAGACGGCGTCCCTCATCTCGTCGGGCCACCCGACCCCGTCGAGGTCTGTGCGCGTGGACGCGTAGAGAGCACGCAGGAACGCGTCGTCCGCAGCGGTCGCCGCCCGGCGCGTCGTCGCGTGCGCGAGGACGCTTCCTCGCGTCATGGGATCGTCCCGTCAGTCGTGTCGCCCTGGCCCGGGTTGAAGTCCGTCGCGATGTCGAAGCCGGGCCCGCCGCTGAAGAAGTCGGCGCCCGGCCCGCCGGTCAGGATGTCGTCGCCGCGCTGGCCGAAGAGGGCGTCGTTGCCGCTCCCGCCGTTCAACACGTCGTTGCCGTTGCCCCCGTACAGGAAGTCGTTGCCGCTGCCACCGTAGAGGTGGTCGTCACCGTTCCCGCCGCAGAGCAGGTCGTTCCCGCCGCGACCGTGGAGGGTGTCGTTCCCTCCCATCCCGAACATGATGTCGGTCCCGCTGGTGCCCCAGATCGTGTCGTCGCCGTTGGTGCCGACGAAGACCGTCACGACGACCGGGACGCTGATGAACCCGTCACTGAGGCTGAACGTGAGGACCGCGTGGCCCGACCGCATCCCGTTCGTCGAGACCGAGAGCGTGCGGATCGAGCCCGATCCGCTGAGCACCACGTTCGCGTCCGGGAGCAGCCCTGGGTTCGAGTTCGAGACCAGGGTCAGCGTCATCGGGTTCCCCGCCGCATCGAACAGGGTGAGCACGATGCTCCCCGCTGACTGGCTCACGTCCGAGCACACCCCGTGCGTGACCGTCGCGACCGGCGGCGTGTCCACCAGGTGCTCGACCCCCGGCGAGGTGCTGGCCATGAAGTTGGCGTCACCCGAGTAGGTCGCGACCAGCGTGCGGTGCCCGTTCGTGTGGAGCGTGATCGAGCACGACCCGTCCGCGACCGCGCCGGCGCAGCTGTCGACCCCGTCGGTCACCGTCACGGTCCCAGTGGGCGTCCCTGCACCGGGCGCGTCGACCGACACCGCGTACGACACGGTCACCGCCGCGCCCGGGTCCGAGGGGTTTGGCAGCGCGGACAGGATCGCGGTGGAGGTCGCGGCCTGGTTCACCTGCTGCACCGCCGGCGCCGAGGTGCTGGTCGCGTACGTCGAGTCCCCAGAGTACGTCGCGGTGAGCGACCGGCCACCTGCCGTCGTGAAGGTGAGCGCGCAGTGGCCCGCTGCCACCGGGGCCACGCAGGAGGTCGCACCGTCCGTGAGCGTCACGCTGCCGGACAGCGGTGGTCCGGCGCTCGCCGGCGTGACCGAGAACGCCACGTTCACGGGTTGACCCACGACGGAGGGGTTCGGCGTGTTCGAGGTGATCGACGTCGTCGTGTCGATGACGTGGACGACGTGGGGGACTCCCGGGGAGGCGCTGCCGAGGAAGCTGGGGTCGCCCTGGTACGTGGCGGCGATCGTCCGCGTCCCGATGGTCGAGAGCGTGAGCGCGCAGCTCCCTGCCGCGACCGTACCCGTGCAGCTGTCGACGCCGTCGGTGACCACGACGTTCCCCGTCGGCGTGCCCGCACCCGGCGCGACGGGCTCGACGTCGTAGGTCACCGTGACGGGCTGGGTCGGCGTCGACGGATCCGGCGCCTCGTTGGTGATGGTCGTCGTCGTCTCTGCCTGGGTCACACTTTGGAAGAACGGCGACGACGTGGACGCGTCGAAGTTGCCGTCGCCGGCGTAGGTGGCGATGAGCGGGATGGAACCCGCGTGCGTCGCGGCCAGCGTGCACTGCCCGTCCGCGACGCTCGCCGTGCAGCTGTCGAAGCCGTCGCTCACCGTCACCATGCCGGTCGGCGTGCCCGCGCCCGGCGCGGTCGGCGTGACGGTGTAGACCACGGCGAACGGTTGGCCGACGACGGTCGGGCCGGGGAGCGTGGTGACGATCGTCGTCGTCGTCTCGGCGGGGAGGACCTGCTGCGTCGCCTGCCCCACGCTGCCGTTGAAGTTCGAGTCCCCCACGTAGGTCGCGGTGAGGGTGTGCGTGCCGGCGTCGGTGAAGGCGATGTCACAGCTCCCGACCGCGACGGAGCCCGAGCAGCTCTGTACCCCGTCGGTCACCATCACGGTGCCCGTCGGCGTCCCTGACCCGGGCGGGTTGACGGTGACGCCGAAGGAGATCGCCACGTCCTGCCCGGCGACCGACGGGTTCGGGGCCGTGGTCGTGATCGCGGTGGTCGTGTCGGCCTTGTCGGCCGTGTGCGGCGTCGCCGGGGACGACGTGCTGGCGTTGAAGGCCGCGTCGCCGGCGTAGGCCGCCGTCACCGTCTGCGGTCCCGCGGCGGTGAACGTCAGCAGGCACTGACCGTCCGCGACGGTGGCGGTGCAGCTGTCGGGCCCGTCGCTCACGGTCACGTTCCCAGTCGGGGTGCCGGCCCCGGGCGCGTTGGGCTCCACGGTGTAGGTCACGGGAACGGCCTGGCCGACGACCGACGGGTCCGGGATCGCCGACGTGATGGTCGTCGTCGTGTCCGCCTTGTCCACGGTGATGGAGTCCGAGCAGCTGTTGTTCGTCGTCGTCACCTCGGCGATGACGCCGTTCGGGTCAGCGCGGCAGACCCCAGGGGTCCGCGGGTTCACGTAGACGCCCGGCGGGCCCGAGGCGCCGAACTGGACCGTGATCGACCCGCCTGGCGCGATGTCGAGCGTGCCCGATGCCGTGCACCCGAGGTCATCGCCCGAGACGGCGCACGACACCGCGCCGGTCACCGAGCTCGAGCTCACGGACACCGTGCCGTACGAGAGCCCGAGGGCGAGGTTGTCGGTCAGCACCGTCTGGCCGTCGGCGAACGTGGCGTCCGCGCTTCCGGTGTTCCCGACCGTGATCGTGTAGACGAACGGCTGTCCGGTCACGGCGTCGCCAGCAAGGTCGTGGGACTTGGTCGCGACGAGGTCGGGGCACGGCACCGTGACCACAGCCGTGACCGGGCCGTTGTCGATCTGCGCGGCCGCCGAAGCGCTGAGGCAGCTCCCGTCCTGGGTCAGGGTCGCGGTCGCCGTCCCAGCTGGCTGGAGGGTCGTCTGCTGACCCGAGAGCGCGCCGTGGGTCGCGCCGCTCCACGTGACCGTCTGGCCGATCAGCGTGGAGACCGCGCCGGTCGTCAGCGCGTTGCCCATGGAGTCGTGCAGGACGCTGGCGGTGAGCGTGGAGGCGCCACCCGGGCTGACCGACGGCGGCGACGGGGTCACGGTTAGCGTGATCCACGGGCTGTCCGCCAGGGTCCCGCCGCTGGCGTCGGCGGTGTCGCAGGCCCCGGTGTTCGGACCGCTCGGGCAGCCCCACCAGTCGTCGGTCGCTGTCGCTGCGCCACCACGGACACCGATCGCGCTGCCGTGCGGCGCAGCGTCGTTCGCGAACCGGCTCGTGCTGACCGAGAGGGTGCCGCTGCCGAGGTAGATCGCGCCACCGATCCCTGAACCGTCGGTCGCGGCGTTGTTGGTGAACGTCGTGTGATCGATGTTGAACGTGGCGGTGCCGCCGTTGCTCCCGAGGAACAGGGCGCCACCCGCGCTCCCCGCTGCCCCCGCGCTGTTGCCGGTGAACGTCGAGTGCGTGATCGTCAGCGAGCCGTCCGCCTCGAACAGCACCGCACCGCCCGCCTCGCCGCAGACGTTGTTCGAGAAGGTGCTCTGGGAGATCGTGACGTCGCCGGACGGCGCCCAGCTGAGGCCGCCGCCACTGTTGAGGCCGGCGCACCCGTTCCCCGAGATGACGACGGCGGAGAGGTCGAGGCTGTCGCTCGGCCCGCCGCCGAGGATCGCGCCCCCACCGAACGCCTGGGCGAACCCGCCCGAGATCGTGACGTCCGAGAGCGTCACGCTGACGCTGCCGAGGACGCTCGGGTCGAGCTCGAACACCCGTGCCGTGCTCTGGGTCTGATGGATGATCGTGTTGCCGGCTCCCGCGCCGGTGATCGTGATGCTCGCACCGGCTGAGGTCCCGACCTGGAGCTCACCCAGCGTGAGGTTGTACGTGCCGGCCGGCACGTTGATCGTGAACGGACCGCCCGACCCGCCGCCGGTGCAGCTCGACCCGGGCACGTCGGTGTTGGTGTTCGCGGTGGAGATCGCGTCGCGAAGCGAGCACATGCCCGACCCGCCGGTCTCGTCGAAGGTCGTGGTCACGTTGATGACCGCGGCTGCCGACGCGGTACCAGCCGCGAGGACCGGCACAGCCCCGGCGATGAGGAGCACCGCAGTGGCCCCCGGCAACACCCGACGCCACCACCCCAGCGCTGCGCTCAGCACCCCTCGAGCGCGACGGCTCATGCCGGCCCCCCTATCTCGACACCCCTGCGGCACTCTTCAGCGCGGCGATCTATCACAAGCGATCGAGGTGGTCAATGGATCCGTACGGATTTCGCGCTCGCGTCGTGCGCGGGTTGCGTTTTGCACCTCGACCGCCCGGTGTCACGTGCTGCTCGCCTCGCGGCGAGCAACGTGACGTCGGGGTTGCCGCTGTCGCCACCTCGTCGCTCCGCTCGGCGGCGGATGCAAGACGCGAGTGAAACGTTCTCCGGGTCGGCCAACGGTCGGCCAACGACGAAGCGCTCCCTCGCGACCGGCCAGGATCGAGCCCTCGACCGCGATCGGTCGGATGCGAGCGGTGACCGCTGGTTGCCGTCCCCGATCGCGGGACCTGAGCGAGGGTCCCCTGGTTCGGCTATAGAAGGGGCGTCACTTCGGAGACCGACCAAGGGGGGTATGACGGTGACACAACGGCCAGGTCGTACAAGGCGCCATCGAAGCGGGGGCGTGCTTGCCGCCGTGGCGCTGCTGGCAGGGGCGATCGCGCCAGCGGCGTTGATCAGCGCGACATCGAGCGTCGCGTCTGCCGACGCCACGCACATCATCAACGGGGACTTCCCCGCCGGTGGTCCGAAGATCATCGACACCGGGGGCATCGCGCCCCGCTCGGCGTTCGGGGGTCACGTCGTGCACGGCATCCCGAACATCGACTCGATCCCGAACTTCAGCGACCACTTCAACGTGAAGGGGCTGAACGGCACCGGCCAGGTGCAGAACCAGTGGCTGGACAACTTCGTCGGGCACCTTCCGCAGCTCGGTGGGACGACCACGATCAACGCGCCGATCATCCCCGTGTCGCTCAACCTCCTCAACCCGGACGGCACCACGTTCCAGTACGTCGACGCGACCCAGTTCACATCGAAGTTCGTGAACTCCCCCAACTTCCAGAACTCGACCTACTCGAGCAGCTCGACGCCGACGCAGATCCAGGACGCGATCCAGCGGTCCGAGTTCGCGAGCACGGCGAAGCCCGACTGGCACACCATGCTCGCGGCTGACCCGAAGGCCGGCGTCGTCATGAACGTGCCGTTCGGCGACTGGTTCATCCGGCACCTGAACCGCTGCGGCTGCAACCTGAACGAGATCGACGTCACCGCGTTCCTCAACCTGTTCTTCAACACGATCGTCGACGCGATCAACGGGGGCGTGATCACGCCGCAGGACATCTCCACGTTCATGTTCCCTGACACCTACCTGTTCTTCAACGGTGATCCCGCCCAGTGCTGCGTCCTGGGGTTCCACACCTACGTCTTCGACGACCAGGCGGTGCCCGGGAAGGAGGTCCGCTGGGTCATCAACTACTCGAGCTGGATCAGCCCGAACATCTTCAGAGGCGGGGTCCAGGACGTCACAGCCAACAGCCACGAGCTCGGCGAGACGTTCAACGACCCGTTCGTCGTGAGCGACGGGATCCACGGGCTGACCCCGTGGTGGCAGGCGCCGAACGGCAACTGTCAGAACGACATGGAGACCGGTGACGTGGTCGAGGGGCTGCCCAACGACGTGTTCCCGGTGACCATCAACGGGTTCACCTACCACCCGCAGAACGAGGCGCTGCTGCAGTGGTTCATCACCGGTACGCCATCGAACGCGCTGCACGGTGCGTTCAGCTACCCGGACGAGTCGGTGCTCCCAACCGCCGCCACGTTCCAGAACGTGAACTGCACGCCGTAAGCACCTCCAGCAGCTAGTCGGAGACGCAGCCGGCGCGGCGCCACCTGGGCGCCGCGCCGGCTGCTCTCTCTTGGAACTGCGAGGTCGCCTCCGCGCCCGCTCGATCGCACAGATCGGGCCGGTCCCTCGCCGTCAGGTTCGTGCCGGCCTCCGACGCCACAGCCAGTCGGTGTTGGTCGCGGGAGCGCTCGACGAGCGCTGTAAGCCCGCGTGGAAGCTTTGGCTGCCGATGCGGGCGCCGCGATGCGTCGCGAGGGCGCTACGCCCGGACCGTCACCGTGACCGAGTACGAGCCGTTGGTGCCGGTGCACCGCAGCGCCTCACCGCACGAGGTGCGCCCCGCGGTGAGCGTGACCGTGCCTGCGGCCTCGGCGACGAACTCCCGAGCGGCGATGCCGCATCCCTCGCCCGGCACGCATCCCCGCAGCCGGGGGTGGTCCACCTGGATCCCCTCGGCGCTGAGCACACTTGCGTTCGAGCTGCCGGCGATCGTCCAGTAGGTGCTCTCGAGCACGACCTTCAGCTCGTCGCCGACCCGGATCGTCACCCGCTTGCCGTTGTCGCCGTCACCGACGACGACCATCGGGTGGGTCTGTCGATGCGCGGCGTGCTGGCTCGCCTGGTAGGAGTAGGCGGAGAGCGCGGCGATCGCGACGAGCGCCGCCGCGCCGATCAGGAGCATCCGGGATCGTGTCATACCTAGGTTCTGTCCCCTCGGGCTGGAAACTTTCGACCAGCATCGACGGGCCGGCCGCCTCGGGGACGTCGCGGTCTCCCAGCCCGCCTGAGCCTCCGCGTACCGGGGACTCCCCGTGAGGATGCACGACGTCGGGGCGCTGGCCACCGCGCTCGCCGGCGTGCGGCAGACGTCCAGCAAGGGGCTCACCGAGTGGCGGTATCACGGGCGACTGGTCGCCCGGCAGCTGGACGACGAGACCATCGTGATCCGGTCGGAGTTCCCAGCCCGCGCCACGCTCGTTCGATCCCATCCGGAGACGTTCAGCGTGCCGACCAGGTTCGCGAGGCACATGATGGTCGTCGCTGACCTGCAACGCGGCGACGCCGACGCGATCGAGGACGCGATCGAGGCCGCGTGGGCGCTGCAGCGCCACAACCAGTGACCTCGTCGCGGTGCAGCGGCCCGGCGTCCTCGGGCAACCGATCGGCCGCCGCGACCCCTTAGGAGGGTGATGCGTCGACGATGGAGCGGGGTCCTGGCCGTCCAGCAGCGCCGAGAGGGCTTCGATGCGTTCGTGACGACCTCCGCGGACCGCTTGACCCGAGCGGCCTACCTCGTGGTGGGCGATCTGGCCGAGGCGGAGGACCTCGCACAGGAGGCGCTCGTCAGAGCTGCAGCGCGGTGGCCGCGTGTGCGTCGGATGGCGAACCCCTACGGCTACACGCGCAAGGTCCTGTTCCACCTCGCCCTCGAGGAGGTGAGCCGCCGCCATCGCCATGCGGACCGGTCGGTGCTGCTCATCGATCCGCGGCAGGACGACCCGGTCGAGGACCTGGCGGCGAGCTACGACCTGAGCGAGGCCATGACCAAGCTGCCCAGGGGACAGCGCGCCACCCTCGTCCTGCGCTACTGGGAGCAGCTCTCCGAGGCCGAGACCGCCGAGGCCCTGGGCTGCTCGGTCGGCACGGTCAAGAGCCAGACCTCCAAGGCAATCGTGCGGCTCCGCGGACTGCTCGCGGATCCGGCGCGCGTCCCGACCGGCACCTGAGAGAGGAGCCACCATGACGAGCGACCTCGAGACCGGCATCGCGGAGGCGCTCGCGCGACGCGCCTGCCAGGTGCCCGACGGCGCGGCGGCTCGCGTGCAGCAGGCCGTGGTGACCGCACGACCCGGGCGGGTGCGGCGCAGCGCCGTGGTGGGTGCCGCGGTGGTCTTGGCCGCGACGGCAACGGCCGTCGCCTCCACGCAGCTCGCGACGACGTCGGCCGCGGTCGCGGTGATCGGGAGCCACCCGCGCCTCGCGATCAACGCCGTACCCCCTGGGTTCGGGCTCGCGAGCACCCACCACGTGCAGCCCCTGCCTGGCCAGCCGGTCTCGGCCGGCGCGGAGCCCCAGGCGGCGTTCGTGCACGGGACCGGATCGTCCCAGCAGTCGATCGGCGTCGTCGAGAGCCCCGATGGTCAAGGGTGGGTGCCGAAGATCGTCGCGTTCGCTTCCGCCCTCCCTGCCGGGGTGACGGAGACCACCTCAGACGGCCGCGCGATGACGATCGTGGACCTCGCCGCCGCCGCCGTCGGCACCGGCACGCTCCTGTACTTCGACGTGAGCGGATCGACGTGGGCGCTCGTGAGCGGCACACCCGGCGTCACGGTCTCGCAGCTCGTCGCCGTGGCGGACGGGATCGTGACGC
>Ga0306920_100003624_pt1 | contig 19647 bp, 18 predicted proteins | sample flu12Cox44000170_FD_204666 | JGI IMG/M metagenome (GOLD analysis project Ga0306920, IMG submission 204666) | Lab enrichment of tropical soil microbial communities from Luquillo Experimental Forest, Puerto Rico - flux4day.12C.oxic.44.000.170 (v2)... | ecosystem: Environmental > Terrestrial >... | reverse complement strand
GCGAGTTCCTCGTGCAACCTCCTTGCGACGAGAAAATTGAAGAATACTTGCGGCCATTGTTTCAGCAAGTGTACACAATGTCGTTTGACAATTACCCGGTGGAGATCGACCGCATAGCCAAACCGGAGGTGGTGAGTGGTGAGTAGTGAGTGGTGAGTGATGGTTACTTTGACGTTAAAGGAACAGCCGGCTGTCCCCCTGGAAGCAGAATGCCTTTCGCCGGACGTGATCGAGGGCCAGGCGGCGGAGGCCATCCGCGCTTTGCCGGTGTTTCTGGGCAAGCGCAAGTGCCGGGTCGATGACTTTTTCAACGTCGAAAGCTCGGAAGTGGATGCACTGGAAATCCGCGGCGACGCGCGCCAGGCCAAATGGATCGGCAAGGGCATGACCAAAGGCACGATCCGCATCGTCGGCAATGCCGGCATGCACCTGGGCGCGCACATGAAGGGCGGCGCCATCGAGGTCAGCGGCAACGCCTCGGACTGGGTGGGCGCCGAAATGACCGGCGGACTCATTCGCGTCCAGGGAAATGCCGGGGGTCAGATCGGCGCGGCTTACCGCGGCAGTCTCGCCGGCATGAACGGCGGCACCATTCTCATTGGCGGCTCGGCCGGCCTGGAAGTCGGCATGCGCATGAAACGGGGGATTATTGTGGTCGGAGGCCCAGTGCGCGACTTCGCCGGCTTGCAGATGAAGGGGGGCACCATTTTCCTCCTGGGTGGCGCCGAAATCCGCACCGGCGCCTGGATGATCCGCGGCACCATTGTCTCCCTCAAACCGATTCGCTTGCTGCCGACTTTCTCCCAGGCCTGCGCCTACAATCCGACCTTTATCCATGTGTACGCAAGACATCTAGAAAAACTTGGCATTCCCATTCCCCACGAGGTCCAGGCCGGAGCATACTTGCGCTACAGCGGCGACACTTCGGTTCCTGGAAAAGGCGAGATTCTGGTCTGGCAGCCCCATGGGCGGTAAAGTCCAACCCCATCCTTTTTCGATCTCCCTTGAGGCACGCATCGAAAGTTGGCGGCCACTTGGCCGCCAACTTTTCCATCCATAACTCCTTTGCGATTTACTAGTTAAAGCACAATTCCAAAGTTGGCGGCCACTTGGCCCACACGTCGGAACTGTCCATTCGAAATTTCTTTGAAAAAATTGAGTTGCCGAATAGAACCGGAGTTGTTATCTTGTTGGTGTTGAGACTCAATATCAATAACTTTTGCGTAAAAGGTGGGGACGCATCATGAATAACCGCAAAAATCATCTCGGCTTCACCTTGATTGAACTTCTGGTTGTGATCGCCATCATCGGCATCTTGATCGGGCTACTGGTCCCGGCCGTCCAGAAAGTGCGCGAAGCTGCCGCACGCACTCAGTGCCAAAACAACCTCAAGCAGATCGGCCTGGCCTTGCACGGTTATCATGACGTCAACCATCGATTTCCGCCTGGATATTGGGCCGGCGGTCCCTATTTCGACGGAGTCAGCGATACCTCCCCGGGTTGGGGCTGGGCGGCGTTTATCCTGCCGTACCTCGAACAAAACAACGCTTACAGGCAGTTCCAGTTCGATCAGCCTGTGCAGAATTTCCCGGCCATCCAGACGATGGTTCGGGTCTATCTTTGCCCATCCGACATCACGCCGGAGGGGGCCTTCCCGGTTCCGGATGCGTTTGGCAACACCGTGTGTTTGGCTGCGCCCTCCAGCTACGCGGCCTGCGTTGGCGGGGATGAATCCGAAACCAGCGATCCGGCCGGCCTGGGCGTTTTCTACCGCAACAGCCAAACTCGCCTCACCGACATTTCGGATGGGACCAGCAGCACGATCCTGATTGGCGAGCGGGCCTGGGCCCATGCCAACGGCGTTTGGGCCGGCGCGATCCCCGGCGGCGTGATCAAGCGGGGTTCGTACAACCCTTGCCGGCCCATCATTCCCGGCGCCTGGTATCCGGCCGGCACGCTCACGCTGGCCCATGCCCATCTGAATAACGCGCTCGCGGACCCCGACGGCAGCGGCGGCATGGATGACTTTTCCAGCAGGCACTTCGGCGGGGCATTTTTTGCCTTTGCCGATGGCTCGGTACGCTTCCTCCGCAGTGTTTCGGCGGACAACCCGAACGGCAGCTACACTCCAGATGGTTTGAATTTCCAGGCGCTGGGAACCCGTGCCCTGGGGGAAGTGGTTTCCGGAGATTTCGGCAACTGATCCCTAAGAACGGTTTGAAAAACCGTCCTACGCATCAATGTACTACAATAAAGGAATTGACGATGCGACTGATCACGGCGGCTGTCCTGGTGATCTCACTTGCCGGCTGCACGACGACACCGGCGCCGGACAGCGGTGCCCGGGTCCGTCATTGGATCGAAACCCTCCGCCAACCTGATGCGAAGCAGCGCAAGCAGGCGGCGTTCAAACTGGGCAATCTCGGACTGACCGATCCCGCAACAGTGGTTCCTGCCTTGATTGGGGCGCTCAGGGACGAGGACGCTGGCGTGCGCAGCGAGGCGATCCTGGCCCTTTTGAAATGCGGTCCCACAGCCAAGGATGCGCTTCCGCAACTCAGCGAAGTTCAGCGAAAAGACGGCGATGTCCAGGTCCGCAGTTACGCCGCCAAGGCGCTGGCCAAGATCGAAGGCTTCTAGGAATGCTTCAAAAACAACTTCTTGAGTTCCCGCTTGCGGCTTAGCGCTCGCCAAATGATTCGGCTCGCGCTAAGCCGCAAGCAGAATCAGAAATCGGAAGCTACTTCCATAGTAACCTTTAGTTCATCTCCCGCTCTGAATCCTCTCCAGGGCTTTTTGGGCCTGGTCCCGAATGGCGGGGTCCGTATCGGTTTTCGCTTCCGTGAGCGCGAGGATGGCATCCTTGGCCGCCGGGCCGAGTTGCAACAAGGCCAGGATCGCCCTTTCTTTGACCGCAGCGTCCTGGTCCTTGACCGCGCCGATCAGGGCTTGGATGGCTTCCGGATCAGCCGTACCAATCTGGCCGAGGGCCCGAACCGCCTTTGCCCGCGCCTTGGAATCCGGTTTTTTCAATTCCTCCAGCCAATGTGCGACCGGTTTTCCGTAGGCCTGCACCGGCTCCTTTCCGGCGCATCCGGTCAGGAACAGGTTGAGGAAAACCGAAATCAAGATGAGAAAGCGCATCATTCGTGCCCAATTGCAAATTGACAATTGACAATTGACAATTAGCAATTGAAAATTGCTAATTGTCAATTGTCAATTGTCAATTTCTCCCTATTCGACACCGGCAATACTATCCTCGCCGGCGCGGGTTCCCATGGCCCAGAAAGCCAGATGCGTCGGTCCGTCCACAGTGATGCTGCGAATGAAGCGGACGGAGCCGTCGGCGAACACCAAGTTGGCGCCGCCGAAGTGTTTGCTGGAAAAATCATCCAGGCCGCCGTCGGCATCGGTAGTGATATTGATCCAGTTATTGTGCACGAGCACCAGGGCTGGGGCGGGACCATACGCGCTGGTCCAGGGGTTGGTCGGGCCGGGCCGGGTAATCGCGCCATTGGGGGCGCCGGCCCAGATGCCCATGGTGTCCGCCCAGGCGCGATCGCCGATCATGGTGGTATTGCTGGTGCCGTCGATGATGTCGGTGAAGTGCGTCCGGCTGTTGCGGTAGAAGATGCCGTTGCCATCGAAATCATCGACCTCGGAGGCATCGCTGCCACAGGTGGCGGCATAACTGCTCGGGGCCGCCACGCAGATGGTGTTCAGCGAAGCATCGGTGATGGCGAAGGGCCCCGGCGGCGGATTATCCGCGGGACACAAATAGATGGAGATGATGTTTTGAATGGCGGGCTGATTTTCCAGCGGCAACAAAAAATTGATCTGCCGATGGACATTATCCTGCTCGATGTACGGCAACAGGTACGCCGCCCAACCCCATCCGGGCGAGGTGGCCGGATAAGCAGTGGTCGCGGTATAACCGGGAGGGAGAACCTTGTTGACATCATGGTAGGAATGGCAGGCGAGGCCGATCTGTTTGAGGTTATTGGAGCACTGGATGCGAGCGGCGCCTTCCCGGACCTTCTGCACCGCCGGCAACAGCAGCGCCATCAAGATTCCGATGATGCCGATCACGATCAACAATTCGATCAGGGTGAAACCGTTTCGTGAAATATTCTGTTCCGTAGACGGCATTGATCCTCCTAGAGCAAAAGGTATTTGCCGGATAGCAAGAACCGTGCCGTCAAACGATGATCCCTTACTCTTGAATAGGACACATGTTGTGCCGATCCATTTGCGGCTGGGTGTCGGTGCGATGGGTAGAAAATCACCGTCGCTGGCCGGACTTTCCCCAGCCCGAGCGCTCCGCTCCGAAGACTGCGCGTCGCGGCTAACCGGATATTCTCCCTGAACCCTTGCAACTCCCCACCGCGGCGCTTATGTTTTTCTTGAGCAACATTTCCCAAGGAGTTTCATCATGAAATCGCGGCACATCGCCATCGTTCTTCTCGTGAGTTCGGCATTCTTTCCGGGCCAGGCAGCGGTCGGCGGAGACGACTACAAGGCGGCCGTCACCGCAGCCGCGCGCGAGCTGTCCCGCCAGCTGGTTTTCCTCCAGCAGGCCATCGCCAACATCCCTGGACCCGACGAAGGCCGCGGCATCTATCAGCAAGGCGACCAGGTGCAAGCCAACCTGATCTTTTTTCAGGAGCAAATCAAGCGCGCCGGCTCGCGCGAAGAGCTGGTCCTGAATTTTGACCGCCTGGACCAGAAACTCCAGCAGCTTCTGGGTGAAATCAAGGGATTTGAAAAATGGGACGTGGCCCTGCGCTATGTGGTGCGCAAGGTCCAGGCCGCCGAAAACGATTTGCACTTCGCCGTCTTCAGCGGCGATGAAAAAAAGACTTCCCAGGTGGCTTACCGCCAGATCCTGGTCCTTCAGGACAAAACCACCAACCTCGACGGCATGTTCCGCTACCGCTTCGAGGGGTTGGAATCTCTGAAACCCTGGAACGAGCAGATGAAGTCCCTGCGCCAGGCCCTGGGCAGCTTGCAGAAATTGCAGAAAGCAAAAAAACCTTCCTCTCAGGACCTGAAAAATCAGTTTCAGGCAACCGACCAGGCCTGGGAAAAACTTCTGGCCATCATCAAGGATCTGCCCAAGGGACAATACATCCTCTTGCGCAGCGATGCCGCCCAGGTGGACCAGGTGTATTTTCGCCTGGCCCGGATTTACGGTGTCAAGCTGGCACGCTCTCCCATGGCAGATCCATTGGCCTTCTAGGCAATCGATTCATGTTGTCCCAGGATCTCGCCACGCTGATTGCCGACGTGCTTCAGCCCGGGCATTTCTTCACCGGGCACGGGCTGAGCCTAGTTTTGGAACACCGGCCGGCGGAGGAAGTGTCCTGGGAGATTTACCGTGGCCGGCTCCTCCCGCCCGCCCATACACGTCAGCGAAAAATCTTTTCGGCCTGGAATGTCTACCTACTAGAGGGCACAGGCCGATCGGCCGAGCCGATTCTGTCCGTGAAGCTGGACCAGGTCGAGCGAAAGCTGCACGTGGTCCGGGCCATCCTTTCCTATGCTTGGGAAGGCTACGACGCCGGCGGCAACGTGATCCTGAGCCGGGAAACCATCCAGTGGGTCCGCGAGCTGGTCGGCACCATTGAGCTGGACCAATTTCCCTTGGCCGGCGAGCTGCGTAAGGAATTGTCTCGCCTGATCTTCCAGGCGGTAGTGGGCACGAGGCTGCCGCTGACTTCGGTCGAAGCGCCTCTGCCGGCTTTTTCCCTCGGGCAATTTGCATTCTTCGATCGCCAGGGCGCCGTTTCTGACCCACGGATGAAGTCATACCAGGAATTAATTATTCGGGGCCTTTGGGCGGATCTGAGTTGGGGAGAGTTGGCCAAGCTCCTGGAAACCGTCCTGCGAACCATCGAACCGGCGGAAATTGCCGACGCTGCCAGACTTTTCGCGCAACATTGGCCGAAGCGCAGGAAAAGGAAGGACCTGAAAATACCCGCCGTGCTGCGCACGCTGTTCAACGACGTCTCCCTGTCGCCATATACGCATTTCGTGGACAACGCCTTGGCTTTTGTCCAATGTCTGGTCAATCAGCAAACTCTGATTGGCGAAGACCACGTCAATTTTCTTGGTTTTCTGCTGCGGCAGCTGGGCCGGCACCTGACCGCTTATGACCTCATCACCTTTCATCACCGGGGCGCTAATTATCCGGATGCCTTGCTCCTCGATGCGGTCCTGAAAGCCTATTTGAAACTAATGGAAAGCGAGCCGGAGCTCTTTTCCGGCCAAGGAAAATCAGCCCGGCTGCGCCGCCGTGGACTCCGACAGGGTTGCTTGGTCCGCCGCTTTTACGAGGGCCACCTCGTTCCCGATGCTCCGACCTCGCCCGGCGAAAATGCCCGCGTCCTGCCGCCGCCCCATGTCCGCGTTCCCGAGGAACAACTGCTCGAACCCACCAAGCGAGAAAAACGCTTGTACGATAGCGATCCTTTGACCGGCCACATTGGAAATACCGCCACGCAGATTCTGGCGCAGAGCATGGAGGACCTGCATCAGACCGAAGAGCTGCGCGAGCTGGGCATGGCAATTTTCATCGATCGGCCAATCGATCAGTCAGTGTTGCTCAGTCACGAAGCCTTCAGCCGGGCCATTGCGGCCCGCCGCCTGACCGAGCTAGCCCGCCTGGCCAAGGACCTGGGCTGCGATTTCCAGCCGGAATCGTCGCAAAATGAATTAGCAAGAACGGTGCCTCTCGGATTGCCCATCCAGGAAATCCATTGCCCGAAAGGACCGGTGGTGTCCCTGGCCGACGCCCGCCGGGTTTCGGAAGACTTCGTCGTGATGCGCACCCTCCCCGGCTCGCTCGCTCCGCTGGCCAATCGCCTGGATATAGAAAAAATCAAACTGCTCGTTCGCCTTGCGGACTGCGCAAAACCGGAAGGAGCGCTGACGATTTTTGATGAAGAAATGAACAAACATCTACCGGAAGCCCGAAGCGCAAGCGAGGGAGGCCCTCGCTAGCGCTTCGGGCTCCCTCGACAAATGTCATGCTCTCATTCCCAGCCGGGAAAGCACGCTTGCTGCCGATTCTGTCGCCTTTGTTTCATTGGGCGTCTTTGGCTGCGGCCCAGGGCCAGGCATGGGCCGCTCCGGTCCTGGTGGGCACTGTGGATTTTGACATCGTCCGCCAGCGCTTCCCGGGCGGCAGCGCGCGCCAGCGCGGGGCGATTGCACTCCCGGCTCAGGTGCAGCTGGACCAGGTGCCGCAGCCGGCCCGGTTTCGAGCAGCCGACGATCCGGCGCACCAACTCCGCGGCCTGGAGGTTGGACAGGTGCCCGGCATCGCCCAGGACCCGGGCAATTAGCTCCGGCGTCCGGCCGCTGCTCATCTCCATGTCCACATCGTGATTGAATTCCAGGGCCAGAACATCGATGTTCGCCAGCGCCTCCGCCAGGTTATCCTCCCAGGAGCCCAGATCGGTGGCATAACCCAGGGACCAGCGTTGCCCGAAAAAATCCGCCTCCCCCTCGAAGCGAAAGCCGCACGTGACGCCGCCGTCGTGCCGGACCGGGATCGGGATACAGTGCAAAGTCCGGCTCAGGCGCAGCTCTCTCTCCTCCGCGTAATTCCGCACCAGACCCGCGCTCCGCAGATCATGAAATGCCTGGCTTTCCTCCGCGAGCATGTCGTGATGCCCGGCATGGCAAAACAAGGGAATGCCCCGGCGATAAAGGTGGGTCAAGGTGCGCTCGTTCCAGTGGTCGCCGTGGATGTGGGTAAGTACCACGGCATGGATATGGTGCCAGGATGCGCCGGCGTCGGCCAGGCGCTTGCCCAGTTGCCGCGGACCCAGGCCGGCGTCAATCAAGACGCCGAAACCGCCGATCTCGATCAGGCTGGCATTGCCCGAGCTGCCGCTGGCAAGGACCGAAAACAGCATATGGTAATTCCCTTTGCCGATTCGCTCCTGGACATGGTACACTTTGTCCTTCGATCCCGCAATGTTCAGGCGGTTAACCGCGACGCGGAGTCCTCGCAGCGGAGCGCGGGACCGTGGAATCGAAGCGCTCCGCTCCGAGGACTCCACGTCGCGGCTAACCACCAAATGGGGCGCCCAAAAAACTTGTAGCCCGATTCAACCGGTGGTAATCTGAAAGAATGATTTTCGCCCGGCCTGCAAGAGGATTGCAATCATGGCAAGCGGCAAGACGATTCTGGTAGTGGACGACGATTTTGAATTGAGCGACGGCATCCGCGCAGTTCTGGAAAATCTGGGCCACAAGGTCATCCAGGCCCGCGACGGCCAGCAAGGCAAGCAGCTGGTGTATCAGCACCGTCCCGACCTGGTCATTCTCGATATGATGATGCCGCGCATGGGCGGCTATCCTGTCCTGGAGCATTTTCGCGACAAGCCGGACGCTCCCCCCATCATCATGATCACCGCCAACGAAGGCAGCCGGCACAAGGCCTATGCCGAATACCTCGGCGTCATTGATTACATTCGCAAGCCCTTCGCCATGGAACGGCTGCTGGACGCGGTGGATAAAGGCCTGAACCCGCCGCCGGCTGCGGAGAAAAAGGCCGCGAAGGGGAAAGACGAGAAAAAGCAAGATTGACAATTGACAATTGCAAATTGACAATTGCCAATTGAAAGCAATCTGCCATTTCCCTCGTTCCCAAACTCCTGTTTGGGAACGCACTCCACCAAACTCCGTTTGAACTCGAAACAGAGTTTCCAGGAGCGTGTTCCCAAACAGGAGTTTGGGAACGAGATATTAGGACTCTTTCAATCTGCGATCTCAAATCTACAACTAATCATCAGAATCCTTCATCCGCCAGCCGCCGCAGCATGGGTCCGTAGCGTTTGGCTGGATCGCGGAAGGGGCCGCGATTGAGGGCCAGCGGGTTCGGCCAGTTCACCAGGCTGAAGTGATCGCCTTCCCACACTTCCATCAACTCGCCGTATTTCGCCGACGCCAGCGACACCACGCCGTCGTTGGGGCCTTCCGCCTCCAGCACGATGTAATAGGGCAGCAGCCATTCCGGGCTCATCCAGTGCCCGTCATGCCGGCCGGCTACGGAAAAATAACGCACGCGCGGATCGTCCCGGACCTGCTGGTTGAATTTCTTGCAGCCCGTGGTGGTCACATCGTAGAATCCCTTGCCGTTCAGTCCCAGCAAATCGAAGATCGGCTTGACCAGGCGTTCCAGACGCTCGATACCCCAGTCGGCAAAGGTTGTGCCCCGGTGGGGTGTGCCCAGGGTGGTCAGGGTCAAGACGCGCTCGCCCATGCCCAACTGGGAAATCATGTAGCGCGAATCGAGCCCGCCCATGCTGTGAGCGAAAAGGTGAACGGCTTCGCCCGGGGCTTCTTTGTCCAGATAGGCCTTGAGCTGAGCGGAGCGCTCGGCCACACTCGCCATGGGACTCAGGAACGGTATCAGCACCCGGTTGCCGGCCTTCTGGAGCATGCCCACAATCCCCGGAAAATAATGAGCCAGGGTCAGGCCCGCCAGGGCGATCCGGTCGAACCCGAATAACCCGTGCACCAGAACAATCGGCGCTTTCAGCTTGGGAATAACCATAGAAACCGCGAGCAGGAACTATAAAAATAGCAGGTACCTGTAGTTTCTTGCATCGTGATTCAAGTTTCAAGAGGGTTCTATGGCTACCAAGGCGGAACCGGGCAAAACGCGAGTGGGCTGGATCGGCACGGGTGTCATGGGCCGCTGGATGTGCCAGCATCTCATGGACAAGGGCTACAAGGCGACGGTGTACAATCGGAGCAAGGACAAGGCCAAAGCGCTCCTGGACGCCGGCGCCGCCTGGGCCGACTCTCCCCGCCAGGTTGCCGAGAATGCCGATGCCATCTTCGCCATCGTCGGCTTTCCCAAGGATGTCCGCGAAGTCTTTCTGGGGGAACATGGCGCCCTGGCGGGCAGCAAGAAAGGTTCCGTTCTCATTGACATGACCACCAGCGAGCCGTCACTGGCCCGCGAGATTTACGACGCCGCCAAGAAGAAGGGGGTGGCCAGCGTTGATGCCCCTGTTTCCGGCGGCGATGTCGGCGCCAAGAATGCCGCCCTGTCCATCATGGTTGGCGGCGATGCCGATGCCGCCCTAGCCGTCAAACCGCTCCTGGAGTGCATGGGCAAGACGATCGTGCATCAGGGTCCAGCCGGCGCCGGCCAGCACACCAAGATGGTCAACCAAGTGCTCATTGCCAGCAATATGATCGGCGTGTGCGAAGCCCTGCTCTACGGCTTCAAGGCCGGCCTCGATCTGAAAACCGTCCTGCAATCCGTGGGCGGCGGGGCAGCCGCCAGCTGGTCTCTCAACAACCTTGGTCCACGCATCATCGACCGCAACTTTGAGCCCGGCTTCTTCGTCGAGCACTTCATCAAGGACATGGGCATCGCCCTGGACGAAGCCAGGCACATGGGCATCGTGCTCCCCGGCCTGGCCTTGGCGAACCAACTCTACCTGGCCGTAAAGGCCCAGGGCTACGCCCGCAAGGGAACGCATGCGCTCATGCTGGCGCTGGAGCAGCTATCGAATATCAAGCGGTGAAAACAAATTGACAATTGACAATTGCAAATTAGCAATTGAAAATTGGCGTTCGCACAATTTGCAATTGCTAATTTGCAATTGTCAATTGTCAATCGATTTGATTCAACCGGCGAATTTCCGCCAGCACTGCCAGCCCATCGGGACAGAACTTCTCCCTCTGAATCCGAACCATCACCTCTGGCAGTGGCAGGAATTCGCCGCGGACGATCTCCTCCGCCTGCAACTGAAACGGCCCATCGTGAACAGCCCGGTAGACCATGGCCTGGAGCACGGAAGAAGCATCCTCATAGCGAAACGGAAACAACGGCTCCGGTTTAATTTCCACCCCCAACTCCTCGCGTCCCTCGCGGAGAGCCCCCTCATCGAATGATTCTCCCGCCGCCAAGACACCGCCGATGGCCACGTCCCAGTAGCCGGGATAAACGTCCTTGGTCGGCGTCCGCAAATGCACGAACAATTCGCCCCGGCCATTAAAAACCAGGATGTAGACGCAACGATGTGGCAAACGCCGGCCACGCATCTCCTGGCGGCTCACCGTGCCGATGGTTCGACCTTCGGAATCAATGATGTCTACCAACTCCATGAGTGTTTTCTCAGCGTAATCACGCGGCGAGCGCGAAACGATGAATCAGCGACCGATTATCGTTTCGCGGCCGGAGAATCCAAACGGAAACTGAAACCACGAACCGCTCGCCGATTCATCGCTTCGCGCCCGGAGAATCCTCACATTATCGTCTCGTGGACACGAGTTCGCAACAAAATCGGAGATGATTCGGATCAGGGCCAATATCTTCCCATTTCTTACGGTCATTTTCGATGACCGTTGCGGCCTTCGCGCATGGAAATCACGAGGGGGGGTGTCCCCAACTTTTGGCGGAACCTCGTCTTTGCTCGTCATAATACCTTGCCGCTATGGCCTTTACGTGAGAAAACAGGTTCCGCCAAGGGGTTGGCGGCACCTCCCTTTCGCGAGGTGGTTGGCGGAACCCTCGTTGGGAGGAGCCACGCAAAATTCACCATCTGCCTGGACGAATCTTCATGTTCGTTTATAATGATGTATCTTGTTTTCTGGGCCTGTTCCCAGGAACGGACCCGAGGCTCTCCAACCGATTGTGCCCCGTCGCTTGTGATTCATGCCGGGGTTAAGGCGTCACGCCCCTGAACCTGGCGAAACCCTCGGCAGTCTCCATAGCATAGTAGCCCGCAGGTAAGCAAGGGTGTTGGCCCTCGCTTACGCTTTGGGGTGGCAATATTTTCTCAGGACCGCCTGATATGCTCGACAAATTGCGGAATATCGGCATCATCGCCCACGTGGACGCCGGCAAGACCACCTTGACCGAGCGCATCCTCTACTACGCCGGTAGCAAGCACAAGGCCGGCGACGTGGACGATGGCAATACCACCACCGACTATGACCCGCTCGAAGCCGAGAAGGGCATCACCATCCAGTCGGCGGCGGTCAGCGTCGAGTGGGACGGCACGCAGATCACCTTGATCGATACGCCGGGGCACGTGGACTTCACGGCCGAGGTCGAGCGCAGCCTGCGTGTGCTTGACGGCGCTGTCGGTGTCTTCTGCGCCGTCGGCGGCGTCGAGGTCCAGAGCGAGACCGTCTGGCACCAGGCCGATCGCCACAAGGTGCCGCGCATCGGCTTTGTCAACAAGCTCGACCGCACCGGGGCCGACTTCTTTGGCTGCCTGGAACAGATGAAGGAGAAGCTGGGCATCGAGCCGGCCGTGTGCACTCTGCCCGCCGGCCAGAGCGCCGAATTCGCCGGCGTCATCGACTTAGTGCGCATGAAGTTCTGGAAACAGGACGCCGATGATCCCGCGCACATGAAGTACACCCTGGAAGAGATCCCGGCCGCGTACCAGGACCAGGCCAAACTGTGGCACGAGCACCTTCTCGAAGCCGCCTCCCACGGCTGCGATACCCTCCTGGAATGCATCGTCGAAGGCAAGCCGATCTCCGAAGACATGTTGCGCAATGCGATTCGGCACGGCACCCTGGCGGGCAAGATCACACCGGTGCTTTGCGGCTCGGCCAAGGAGTTCCACGGCGTCCGCCTGCTTCTGGATGCCGTGAACAGCTACTTGCCCTCCCCCGCGGATCGTCCGCCGGTCACAGGCAGCGTGCCCAAATCCAAGGACAAGGAAAGGCAGGAGCGAAAGCCCGATATCAACGATCCCCTCGCCGCCCTAGCTTTCAAAACCATCAGCGAGCAGCACGGCGACCTGGTGTTTGTGCGCATCTACTCCGGCAAGATGGAGCCGGGCATGATGCTCACCAATTCCGCCACCGGCAAGGGCGAGCGTATCAGCCATATCTATCGGCTCATGGGCGCCCGCCGCGATCGGCTGGAAGAAGCCGGCCCCGGCGAGATCGTCGCCGCTGTCGGTCTGCGCCAGACCTACACCGGCCATACCCTGTGTGACCAGGATAAACCAATCCTCTTGGAAGAGATCCGCTTCCCCGAGCCGGTGATTTCCCAATCGCTTACGCCGGCCAAGAACGTGGACGAAACCAAGCTGGCCGACGCCTTGGCCCGGCTGGTCCGCGACGATCCCACGCTGCGCACCAAGGTCGATGCCGAGACCAGCCAGCTCATCATCAGCGGCATGGGTGAATTGCACCTGGAAGTGGCGATCCACAAGCTGATGCGCGACTTCAAGGTGCTGGTGACCCCCGGCAAGCCGATGGTCTCCTACCGCCAGACGCTGGCAAAGCCGGTCGAGCTGGAGTACCGCTACATCAAGCAGTCGGGCGGCCGCGGCAAGTACGCCGTCATCGCCATGCGCTTCAAGCCCCTCACCAAGGAGGAGCTGGAGGAATGGGCCGGTGTGCGCGAAGAAGAAAGCGAAAAGCCGGAGCCCGACGGCCTGTATTTCGTGGACGATATCTACGGTGGGGCCGTGCCGCGCGAATACATTCCCTCCGTCGAATACGGCTGGCGGCAGGCGTGCAAGAAGGGGGCCAAGTATGGCTTCCCCTGTGTCGATATCGAAGCCACACTCTTCGACGGCAAGTCGCACGAGGTTGATAGCTCGCAGCAGGCTTTCGAGCTGTGCGCCATCGAATGCTTCAAAGAAGCCCAGCTCCGCGCTGGCATCGTGCTCCTGGAGCCGATCATGAACGTGGTCATCCACGCTCCCGGCCAGTATCTGGGCGATTTGACGCGCGACGTCAGCCGCCGCCGCGGCGAAATCCTCGACACCAGCCTGGACAAGGGCCGCTGCCTCTTGCACGCTTACGTCCCGCTGGCCGAGCTATTCGGCTACACCAGCGAGCTGCGCAATTTCACTAGCGGCACCGCATCGTTCAGCATGGAGCCGAGCCATTACGCGCCGGTGAAGGAAGAGCTGGCGGATTTGCGCGAGGCGGTGTAAATTGCATCAAACCCAAGAGGGTTTAGCCGTGAATCAATCCAGAACGGCAACTAGAAGGAAAGGACGCAGAACCGCCATGGCGGTTATCTTGCGGGACACGCCTCCGGGATACCATTGGGGATGGTTCTCGCGCGAGGACCCGCGCATGCACTTGCAAACAGTCGATGAGGAACATCGCAACCTTTACAAGGTCTGGCTGGAACGCAAAGGTTGCCGGGTGTTCGAACCTGCGGGGCCTATTCCGGCGAAGGTGCTGAAGAAATTGCAAGTCGAGGTCACCAAGCGGAGACGGCATATCGAGGGTCGTTGGGCCATCTTCATGATCAAGAACCGCTGGCTACGCCTGCACGTCGCCCTGCCGGAAGTCGCTCTCATCGCCTATCCCGATACCGGCGGCAAATTCACGCGGAAATTCAACCTGCAAAAAGTTTTCTCCCCGGAAGCCTACGCCGATATCCACGCAGGTGACGTTTTCTTGAACGAAGAGATCGGCGCCCTATCGGTTTTCAAAGACGTGTCGGAAGATCTGCGTCATGATTTTGACTTGACCGCGATTCTGTGGGAGTGAGTGTTTGTAAAGCCGAAAAGCAATGCCGCCAACCAGGATATTATTGGCACAGGTTGACAAGGTAGTCCGCAATCTCCTTATAGGGCCTGGGGCCCACTCCTTTCGTGTAGTTGCTCCTAAGAGTCTTGGGCGGATCGCCGCCGCGGAAACGTTTCTGCGCCAGCACGACCCGCTGGGCCCGGTCCAGAACGGTGAGGTCGCACCACTCGATGCAGGCCGGATTGCCATTGTCATACTTGCTTACCGTCTCCTCCCGCCAGGTCAGCCAGACAATGGTAGCCACGGCATCGGGAGAGGTGGGACGAAGAGATGCCGGCAGTTCAAAAAACAAGCGGTCCACTTTGCGTTCCTGGGTGTCGATGGGCAAAATAGGCCCCCGCGGCTTTTTATTTCCCGCGTTTTCCCCTTTCTTCGGCGGAGTGAGAAAATCGCCAATCAGCGCAGCAAACGGAGCAACTTCCTGCTCCTGACCGGCCTGGGTTACAAACGATTTCACGACAAAAAACACTGCAGGGCCGATCAGGACGGCCAGTAGGATGATGCAGAGCAAAACCTGATGTTTTCGGACGAACGCCGCCAAACCTGCCTCTTCCTTTGCCTTCTTTGATTTCTTTTTCATCGATGTAAACCCTAAGAGTTTGGGCCCAGGGAAATCGGACCACTCGTTCATTCTATTCGAACCTCCCGCACACATCTTCCACCGCTTGTCGCAAGCTGCCGCAACAGATCAGGCGTTCGACGGCTTCCAGGTCGCGGTGCAGGGTGCGATCGCGGCCCAGGGGGCGGACGTGTTCGCGGATATGCTTGTAAGCTGCCTCGACGCCGCGAGCTGGCCGGAGCGGCTTGTGAAACTCCAATCCCTGGGCGGCGCAAAGCAATTCGCAAGCAAGGACACGTGTGGCATTGGCGATCACTGCCCGGCATTTGCGTGCGGCGGCGGTGCTCATCGAAACGTGATCTTCGCGATTGGCCGAGGTCGGAATCGAATCGACGCTGGCAGGGAAGGACAGGGTTTTGCTCTCGGCTACCAGAGCCGCGGCCAAAACCTGTATGAGCATCATGCCGGAATTGAGGCCGGGGTGCGGCGTCAAGAATCCGGGCAAGCCGCTCAGGTCCGGGTTGACCAGGTTTTCCACGCGGCGTTCGCTGATGCTGGCCAGATCGGTGACGGCCGCTGCAACCAGATCGGCGGCCAGGGCGATGGGCTGGCCGTGAAAATTGCCTCCGGAAATCACCTCGCCGCTGTCCGCAAACACCAGCGGATTGTCCGTGGCGGAGTTCATTTCACATTCGGCCACGGCGATGGCATGGTTCATGGCGCCGCGCATGCTGCCGTGAACTTGCGTCATACAGCGGAGGCTGTAGGCATCCTGCACCTTGCTGCAGTGCTCGTGCGATTTCATAATCTCGCTGTCGGCCAAGAGACGCCGGAGGTTGCCGGCACAGGCAATTTGGCCGGGATGAGGACGAATCTCCTGAATTCGACCTTCGAAAGGTTTTTGCGAACTTTTGGTGGCCTCGACGGTCATGGCGCCGGCAATATCCGCGATCACGGCCAGGTGCCGTGCCCAAACCAACGCCTCCACCAGAAGCGCCGTGCTGATCTGCGTGCCGTTGATGAGCGACAGTCCTTCCTTGGCGCGCGGACGGTAGGGTTGCAGATGGACTCGTTTCAAGGCGGCCAGGCCGCTGAGCGGCTTGAAGCGGGTCTTGCCGCCCTGATGCCAGTTGCCTGATCTGACCACAAATGCATGTCCCTCCCCCATAACGACCAGGGCAAGGTGGGCCAGAGGCGCCAGATCGCCGCTGGCGCCGACACTCCCCTGCTCCGGAATCGCCGGCACCACGCCGCGATTGAACATCTGCACCAATTGCTCAACCAGTTCAACGGTGACGCCGGAATAACCCTTCGCCAATGCCTGGATGCGCAGGGCCAACGCCAGCCGGCTTTCGGCAATCTCCAGCAATGGTCCCATGCCGACGGCGTGGCTGCGAAGCAGGTTTTCCTGCAGGGCCAGTACCTCGTCCGCCTCGATGCGCTGATTGGACAGCTTGCCGAAGCCGGTGTTGACGCCGTAAATGGTTTCGCCGTCGCCAAGCAGGTTTTCCAGACAGCGCCGCGAGCGCTCGATCCGTTTCTTCGCCGCCGAACCCAGCCGCACCTGCTCCACCTCGCCGGTGAGGATGTGCTCCGCATCATCGAGGCTAAGACCGGCGCCATTCAGTTCGAGAACTATAGACATCGGAATCGGATTACCTCACGCCAATCCTTTGCTCATCTCCTCTTTGATTTTGTCCAGGTCCTCAATCCCCACCGAGAGGCGAATGAGGCCGTCGCTGATTCCTTGCCGTTTTCTTTCAGCCGGGCTGACGTAGCGGTGCGAGGTTGTGGCCGGATGGCTGAGAGTGGTGGTGGTATTGCCCAGCGACGGGCTGAAGGGAATGGCAGGAGCGAGGCGGAGGAAACGGTTGACGGCATCGCGGCCGCCGGCCAGCTCAAAGCAGAGCATGTTGCCGAAACTGCCCTCAAGCATGCCGCAGGCCAGGGCATGATCGGGATGATCGGCCAGGCCGGGATAGACGACCCGCGTGACGCCGGGCTGAATGCCGAGCCAGTTGGCCAGGGCCAGGGCGTTAGCGCTGGCGGCCAGCATGCGCAGCGGCAGTGTCGCCAGGCCGCGCTCCGCCAGCCAGCAATCGAACGGATTGGATGCCAGTCCCCAGATGCTAACCGCGGCACTGACCTGCGGCAGCATGTCCCCCTTGCCGCCGATCATGCCCAGGGTCACGTCGCTGTGCCCCCCGATCATCTTCGTGAGGCTTTCCATCACCACATCCGCGCCCAGATCGAGCGGCCTGGTCAGAATCGGCGTGGCAAAAGTATTGTCCACAATCAGCATGGCGCTGCGTCGTTTCGCCAGTCTCGCCAGGGCGGGAATATCAACGAGGCGCAGCATCGGGTTGGACATGGTTTCGACGAACAACATGCGCGCCCCGGTCGTCAATGCAGCTTCAACACGTTCCAGGTCGCCACAGTCGACAAATTCTGCAATCACGCCAAGGCGTGGCAATTCCTGCCCCAGAAGCTGGGTAGTTCGGCCATAGAGCCGATTGCTGGCCACGATCCGGTCGCCCGTCTGGACGGTGGCCAGGAGGATAGCGCTGATGGCCGCCATGCCGGAGCCGCATATCGCCGACCACTGGGCCCCTTCCATCTTCGCCAGCTCTTCCGCCAGCCGCAGCGCGTTGGGATGGGCGTCGCGGGCATAGATGAACCCCGGTTCCTCGGCGTTCATGATCCGGTCCAGGGCATCCAGGTCCGGCAGCGTGTACACCGACGATTGATATAGCGGCGGCACCAGGGGCATGCTCGCGCCCAGCGGGTTCTTGGCAGGTTGGTCCGACATGGGTTCTCCCAGAAATTCGTTGCTTCGATTCTAGGCCCAACCAATGAATGTTTCCATATTTTGGAGTGCGGCGTTCCTCGCCGCTTTGGATCTTGACCTTCCCAGGTCCCGCCGAGCAAATCCAAAGCGGCGACGAACGACGCACTCCAAAATCAAAACTTTCCGCGTTTTCGCTCCTTGGCCGGCAGCACTTCCAGGCACGTCGTCCACCAGCCGGTGAGTATGGTTGCCACGAATTCCTCGGGCAGTTTCTCCGCCCGCATTTCGTGAGCCAGGCGCTCGTAGTCGTAAACAACAGGCACGAATTCAACTGAGATTGCCGGCCCGGCCGTCAGAATCGTGTACCACACATTAGTCCGGCCATCGTTTTCCGGCCGGCCCAGGACGCCGACATTGACGAAATGACGCCCCCCTGTCAGTGGCCGCTGCCATTTGATGCCGGTGTGCGTGGCCAGGATGACATCCGCCTCGTGGGCATCCGCGAGATGTTCGAGAAAATGGGTGGAAGTCGTGGATTCCCACAGGAATTCGTTAATCCGCCGCGGACTGCCGTGGCAGAGGAGCAAACGTTTGCCGCCCAAAATCAATTGGCGCTGGCCGGGAAGGTCCTTCATCCATTTCCGGTTGACCCGGCTGGTGTTGGCCAAGGTATACGCATAACTGATTCGGGCGAAATGGTTGTCGCGCGGGTCGGTGTAGCCGCACTGACAGTCGGGCAGCTCGTTGCCGATGGAATTGTCGTAATTGCCCTGGATGCACTGCACGTTGTGTTCTCTTAGAAGCGGAAAAACGCGATCCGGATATGGCCCAAACGCCCCCAGGTCGCCCAGGCAATAAATGGCATCGATTCCCCGCCGCCGGCAATCCGCCAGGGCCGCCTTCAGGGCCAGATAATTGCTGTAGATGCCGCCAAAAACCGCAATGCGCTCGCTCATGGGGCCGATCCTCCCACCGAGCTGGAGGCATTGGCGCACAGGGCTCCGTACTGGTAACAGGTGTAACAAGCATGATGCCGAAGGTGAAAAGGTTCTTGTGCTTCAGGCAGCGTTTGGCCGAGGATAGCGTCCGGTGCTTCGATCAGGATCGGACAGACGGCGATGCCGCGATCGGTGACAATCCGGCCATGATTGCACAGAAGCTGGCTCTGATCGAAACCAATCATCATTTCCGGCGTGACGCGTTCATCAGAGAAATAGCAGCGCTGCCGTTCGGCCTCGGCCCCGATGCGCAGCGTCGGCAAGATTTTGATGCGCGGCCGATCGTAGCCTTGCGCTCTTAGCAAGTCCACAAAGCCGGCGAACAGCACACCATCGTCATTATCATCCTTCGTTCGCGTAACAGTGAGGATGGGCAGAAACCCGTAGCGCAGCAGTTGCCGAACCCCGCCGAGGATCCGTTCGAATGTCCCCGCTCCGCGAACCGGATCATTTTCCTCCGCAGTGTACCCGTCCAGCGAAACGCGAAATTCGAGGCTGTAGGGCGATGCATCATTCGCGGCGCGAAGCCGCTCCAACCGGGCTTCCTTGAAGATCGTGCCATTGGTCAAAACCGTAGCCGGACCGTAGGTCAGAGTCAACTCCAGGATCGCCGTCATGTCCGGATGCAAGAACGGCTCGCCGCCGGTGAAATAATATTCCTTGACCCCCACCGAAACAGATTCCTCCAGAGCCCGGCGGACGGTTTCCAGATCGAGAAAGCCGAAGGCATGATTGTGCGGACTGCAACTGATGAA
>Ga0306920_100003622_pt1 | contig 19651 bp, 22 predicted proteins | sample flu12Cox44000170_FD_204666 | JGI IMG/M metagenome (GOLD analysis project Ga0306920, IMG submission 204666) | Lab enrichment of tropical soil microbial communities from Luquillo Experimental Forest, Puerto Rico - flux4day.12C.oxic.44.000.170 (v2)... | ecosystem: Environmental > Terrestrial >... | reverse complement strand
GTGGTCGTGGCCGGCGAACGCCTCCGGGTCGGCGCGGAACCGCTCTGCGCACTCCTCGGAGCAAAAGTAGTACGTCTCACCCTCGAACTCGACGCGCGAGCCACCCGCAGCCGGATCCACCGCCATCCCGCACACAGGATCGGAGACCAGACCGGCCTGAGGGCTGTCTGCGCGTGCTCGCTGCGGGCTGACGCGTCTGGCCACTGTTTACCTCCTACGAGTCCAAGGAGGCTAGCGAGTTGACATGATCGATCGCAATTACGGGGACCTCGCCCGCGAGCGCCGCGAGCGCGCGGTCCGCGCACGCGACACCCTCACCGCGGAGGCGGTGGACGTTCGTGGACATCCGGTGGACGCTAAAAAGGCCGCACCTCGTCCGACCCGACAACGAAAGCTGGCCCCTGAGCAGGCAATAAGTGAAAGCCCTCTGACGGACTCGAACCATCGACCCCCTCTCTTACCATTGAAGCGCTCGGCGGCGGGTCGGTCCCAGCGCGCTTCCCGCCTTGTTTTCGTGGATTTACGCGGTTTTGCTGCTCTGTTCGACGTGTTCCTTGAGGCACCCCGAGTACCCCCGAGGAGCCCCGTACCTGTCCCCAAGACTTGTCCCCAGATTGTTGCTCGTGTGGGCAGCAGCAGGTGGCTTGGGTGCTCGCTCGCCGGATACCGGGTTCGACTGGATCCTCATCACGTCGACGGTAGCGGTACGTGCGGCTAATGGCGTCTGAGTCGTCGCTCTGTCTGGTCGCTTCCACCTATCGTTCGACTGTGAGGCTGGCGACTTATCGGTATGAGCTACGCCGCCGCGACGAGATTGTCGCGACTGGGCATCTGACGAACGACGAGCCGCTTCGGGTCGGTCAGTCCATCAAGATCGGCAAGCACGAAGGCGTGATCCAGACGATCGAGCCGCTCCTACTAGACCGCGAGCTGCGGATCGTGGTGCAGTTGCGAGACGATTTCTGACCCTGGCTTCCCTGATGTACTCGCTCCCCACGGATCGTCATGTCGATACCTCAGCGGCGGTGTCTGAGGGTCACGGACGATGGCATGCCGGGATAGACTCGCTTCTCAGGGCCGGGAGGCAAAGGGCGCGGGGCGCCCGTGGGGGGAATGCGCTGCGACAGGCCACTGACGGTGCCCGGCCCTGCCCTTCAGTTTGCGAGCAGCACGGCGACCAGGCGCCTTGGAGACCCGCCTGTCCGGGTGCCCCAGCGAATGCTCGCCCATGCGGCCCGTCATTGCGATTCGAGCCGATCGAGCCGCTGTGATCGATGTGGTGCCGAGCCTCGACGACCCGGGCCTCGGCGGCTGGTACGAACGTCAGTCGGCATGTTCTTGATCGTGTGAGTTCCACCGGCACCAGAGCGGCACAGGAACGCTTCTTCGTGGCGCCACGGCGTGCGCTCATTCTGGGCTCCGCATGCCTCCTCGCGGTCGTGCTGATGGCACTCGCGGTGCCGATGGCGCCGCTGTCGGTCGACAAGGCTTGGTCGGATGCGATGGCGGACATCGCGTCGCCGGTGTTGAAGGAGGTCGCGCTGGTGTTCAACGCGCTCGGGCGTGGATTAGGCTGGGTTCTCACGCTCGCGGCTGTCGCCGGCTTGCTGCTCGTGCGGCGGCGGACTGTCGCTTTCGTCGCGTTCGCTGTCGCCGAGGCTCTTTCGTCGTTGCTGTCGGGGTTGCTGAAGGCGCTCGTCGGTCGACCACGGCCGCCCGGCGGAGTCGTTCACCCGGTGGGATCGTCGTTTCCCTCGGGCCACGCCTCGTATGCGGCAGTGACGTGCATCGCGCTCGTCCTTCTGTTCACCTCACCGGACCGTCGAGCGCGCTGGTGGGGCCTCGCGGCGGTTGGGATCGCGGGGATGGCCTGGAGTCGCACGTACCTGCAGGTGCACTGGCTCTCGGACGTGATCGGCGGTGTGGTGCTCGGAGCCGGGATCGTGCTCGTCACCTTCGCCGCGGCCCAGCTTCTGAGCTCAAGTGACAGGTCGCCCGCGGCGGAACTCCCTGTCCGTCACTCGCCTCGCGGTTCGACGAGCCCAGCGTCGTAGACGGCGATCACTGCCTGACACTCGGTCGCATACACCGAACCTGCGGAGCACCCCGCGGATCGCTTCGCACACGCGAGCATCCCGGGCCCTCGCATCCCTTGGCCTACAATTGAGCCATGAGACGAGCCCTGGACGTCGCGCTGATCACGGGCTTCCTCGTCGTGGACTTCTTGTTCTTCCACGACCTCTTCAAGCCGGGAGAGGTCACCACCCTGCCTCAGTACGCGACTGGATTGCTAAGCATCCTTGTCTTCGCGATCTGCGCTCAGTCGTTGCTGAAATCAGGGCGTCACTAGGCCTGCGACTTCTGGGTCTCGACCCCGCGAGCACGCGGATGCCGTGGGCCGGCCTGCGCTGACCCTGTTCAGGCACCGACCCTCGGCCGGTGCGACGCCCGGGTCCGAGTGGGCCGGCCGAGTTCTGACCGACGGGCGGCAGCTGTCGGAGAGCGTCTCGCCCGGGTGGCGGAAGGCAGGCGTGTTCGCCGCGGCTCAGCTCCCGGGATCCGACAAGGCCGCTTCCTCTAAGCCGCCGCCGCCTCGCTCTCGTGCTTGCCTACGGGAAGGTCCAAGCTCGGATGGGCAGGTGTGTCCGGTCGGTCGCCGTGGCCGGGCCACCAGGCGGCGTGCCCGATGAGCGCCGTCAACGAGGGCGTGAAGATCGTCGCCATGCCGAATGACGCGATCGCGATGCCGAACGCGATCGCGAAGCCGAGCTCGGCGAGGAGTGAGTTGCCGGCGAGCATGAGGACGGCGAACGATCCTGCGAGGATGATCCCGGCGGCTGCGATCGTTGGTGCGGTGTGGCGGATCGCGGTTGCGAGTGCGTCGCGTGGCTGGCGTCCCTCTTTGGCTTCCTCGCGGAGGCGGGCGACCATCAGGATGTTGTAGTCGGTGCCGAGGGCGACGACGAACATGTACATGATCAGCGGAAGCATGAACATCAGCCCGGTGTGCCCCGCGGCGTCCTGGAAGAGGAATGTCGTCGCGCCGAGCGTGGCGGCGAAGCCGAGCGCGACCGAGAGCATCAGGTAGAGCGGTGCGACCACGCTGCGCAGGAGGAATCCGAGGATCAGCATGATCAGTAGGGCCGCGACAGGGAAGACGACGGAGTAGTCGCGGTTCATCGCCGCCTTGATGTCGACGAACACGGCGGTGATGCCGCCGACCAGCGCGTGCGTGCCCGCAGGAGCCGCCTCGTGTGCCGTGGTACGGAGTGCGCCGGCGACGACCGCGAGCGCCTGGTCGGACTGGGGGTCGGAGGAGAGTGTGACGGTGTAGTCGGCGGCGCTGCGGTCGGCGCTCAGGCGCCCTTGTGACACGGCGCCGACGCCGGCGACTGCACGGAGTTGCTTCCCGAACTCGGCGAGCGCGCCCGGCGGGAGCGGCTTTCCGGTCGTGCTCGTGAGGTAGACATCGGTGGGGTCGGTCGCGCCGGGCGGTAGCCCGCGCTCGAGCGCGCGGAGGGCGACCTGGGACTCCGCCGTCTTCGGCGTGGAGCCTGCTGCGAGATCGAATGTCGGGTGGAAACGTACGGCGCCGGCGGCGAGGGCGATGAGGATCGCGCCCGAGACGGCGGCGAAGCGGGCTGGGTGTCTCGCCATGGTTGCGCCGATCGCGTTGGCTCGGGCGGCGCGGGGCTCGCGCCGCCAGCTGTTCGAGGGCCAGAACATCCGCGGGCCGACGAGGGAGACGACTGCGGGCACGAGTGTGAGGCCGGCGAGCAGGGTCACTCCGACGGCGATCGCGAGCGACGGCCCCATCGAGCGGAGGAAGCTCAGCGAGGAGAGCATCATCGCGAGGAAGGCGATGATCACGACGCCGGCAGCGGAGGAGATGACCTCGCCGACGCGTCCGACCGCGCTGACCATCGCGCCGCGGCGGTCCTCCCCGAGCCGCAGCCGTTCGCGGTATCGGAAGAGGAGGAAGAGGATGTAGTCGGTGCCGATCCCGAACAGAACGACGATCAGCAGTGACGTGATCGAGCTGTCCGCTTTCAGTCCGAGCCCCGTCACTGCGAGCGCGATCAACCCTCTCGCACTGGCTGCGACGAGGCCGATGAGCAGGACCGGGATGATCGCGATGAGCGGGCTACGGAAGATCGCGAGTAGCAGCAGCACAATCAGCACGATCGTGCCGACGCCGACGATCACGTCTGCGTTCCCGGACGCCTGTTTCTGGTCGTACCCCTGAGCAACCGCGCCCGTCGTTCCTTCGACCAGGTGGGTCCCAGCCGTTGCGATGCTCAGCTGTTGCCTCAGCGTCTTCGTGGCGTCGAAGAGCGTCTGCTGGTTGCCCATCGTCATTTGCGGCATGCCGATGCTCACGGTTTGCACGAGCTTGTTGGGCGAGGTTGGGCCGACGACGAGCCGCTGCACCTGCGGGAGCCGCTGCGTCGTGATCGCATCGGCGATCCGTCGGACGTTCGCGGAATCGGCTTTCGTCAACGGTTTCCAGTCGGTGCGATGGAAGACCGCGACGACCGAGGGTGTGAACGCGGCGGGAAACTTCGTGTCGCGGAGAGCCTGGGCGCGGATCGACTCGTAGTGCCTGGGCAGGAAGTCGCTCTCGTCGCTCGAGGTCGGCAAGCTTGGCGCGAGCGCGACGATCGCGACCACCGCCGCCAGCCAGACCGCGATAACCCGCCAGGGGTGTGCGGTGACGAGCCTTCCCAGACGTACGAACATCAGAGCAATCCCCTTCCGTAATGGAACAATATTGTTCCAGTACGGTACCATATCGTCGATGGGTTCGTCAGCTCATACACCGCGGCAGGACCGCACCGCGAGCGCGATCCTCGAGGCGGCGGCACGCGTGCTCGCAGCAGACGGCATCGGGGCGAGCATGGCCGACGTCGCCGAAGCCGCCGGGGTCGGCAGGACGACCCTCTATCGCTACTTCCCCACACGCGAGGCGCTGCTCGAGGCGCTTGCAGCCGAGGCCGTCGCCGACGCCGGTGCCCGGCTCGCCGCCGCCGGTCTGAACCACGTCGTCCCCGCGGTAGCGATCGAGCGGATCGTGCGTGCGCTGCTCTCGACCGGTGAGCGCTACGCGGTGCTCCTCCAAGAGCCGATAGCCCCGCACGCCGCGGACGTCGAGCGACTGATCGCGAACCCAATCCGCTCGGTCTTCGAGCGAGGAGTGCGAGAGGGTGCGATCCGGTCAGACCTGACGACCGAGATCCTCGTCGACCTCTTCGGCGGCCTCCTCCGCGAGGCCATCCAGATCGTCAAGCACGGCCGCCTCGGCATCGAGGACGCCGCCAAGATGACGACAACGCTGTTCCTCGAAGGCGCAGAACTACCGGCGGCCACGCGAGAGCCATAGTGGGTGCGGGAAAGCCGCGGACTCTCCCGTCGGAGTACTGATGCGGCGGAGGGCCGGGTCGGCCGACGCTGGTTCGTGCAATGTACGCACGGACCGTCGATGAAGCCGCAGTGAGGCTACGCGAGCTGCGTCACGAAGAATGGGAGCGCATCGGCGTTGCACTCGCAGCAATGACCCTCGCGCTCGCAGCGGCCCAGGCCCACCACCCCCTGACGATGCCGCTGTTCCTCGGGGGCCTGGTCGTGGGCGCGCTGGGAGTGCGAACGTTCTGGCGACGATGGGACCTTGTCGACCGACTGAGCGGAGAGCCCGATGCCCACGCGATCGCCGAAATCCTCGACTACGCGTCGCGGGAGGCAACCCTGGAACGGCGTACCGACTATGCGGTCTCGATACGGCGCCGGCTGAGAGACGGGTCGCTCTTTGACACGCGACTCGAGCGGGTCGCAGACGAGCTCGATGGACTCGCATGCGAGCTGGAGGACAGCGGGCTGACGCTCGACCCGGCCTGTGCAGTTGCCTGCCGGCGGCTCGTCACCGACCCGGCCGAAAGCGCGCTCTTCGACCAGGCCGTATCGGCGGAGGAGCTGCTCGCGAGCATTCGCCGGATCCGGTTCGGGTTCAGGCCGGCTCCAGGAGATCCGACCGACGAGTTCGACGCCAACGCGCGTCCACGAGCCCGCACCGAGACTTAGCAAGAAGGAGCGTGTCGAATGTTGGTGGCCCGGACGCGTGGCGTGCTGGTCAGTGCCCGATGCCTGCAGCACCCAGTGGCCGCCGGGTGCGCGGCGGACGGATCGGAAGGTGAAGATGATCTGTCCGCCGGCTGCCTTCTCATAGAACTCGCCGACGCTGATGATTTCGTCGACCTGGGGGCCGCAATCGTCCCGATCGGTTCGCTCCACTGCTGCGGGCCGGTGAGGATCCTTCGGCGTCGACTTCGACCGGCGCGTCTGCGATGAGGGTAGTGGTCATCTCGTCTCTCCTTTCAGGCGGGGCCGCGGAACTCTTTCCGGCTGTCGGCATCGCCGGTCCGATGCCGGGGGTCTCGCGGCCGGGCAGGTGACACATTTGGGTCAGGCGTCGCACGATCCCGGCTCGCTACCAAACAGGTATGGCAGTGAAGGTATCCAGTCGGATCGCTCACCGAGCCGAGGTCGTAAAGGGCCACCGTCATGCAGACCACGGCGAGAGCATGCCCCCGTGCTACGCGAAGTGCAGCGTCTGCGGATGGGAAGGGCCATCCCGCGACTCGATGTCAGACGCTGTTCAAGACGCACTCGAGCACACTGCAGGCTCCAACCGCTGAGATTCGGTACGCCGACGGATCGACCGGGCTGGCAACGGCCCCTGACCGACTACCAGAGTCTCACAGTCGCCTGGTCTACGGGTAGTCCGCAGGTCGGATAGGAGCCACGGGCTCCGATGGGAGACCGTGCAAATGACGATCGCGCCGCTGGTTCTTCGAGTTCGGTAAGTTCTTGCACTCAACTACCGGCTGGTCAGGAAGGATCGGGGATGGGGGCAGCCTCGTGGTCAAGTGAGCAGCGGCATCCGCTCTTCGCCTACTGGGTAGCGCACAGCCAGGGCTACCGGGTCGAGCAGGGTCGAAGACGAATAGGGTTTGTCGAGGAGACCCTGATCGACGAGCGCAATGCCGGAATGGTATTGACTGTGCGCGGAGGCGTTCTTGGTCGCCGTATCGGGCTTGTCCATTCCGACGAGGTCGTGGAGGTCTCGCCGAGGGATCGACGCATCCTGCTCAGGGGCGCTTCCAACTGCGACCTTTCGAGCTGATTCGTCGCCTACCCATAGACTACGTCGACGGAGACACTCGATTACGACGGCGGGCCGGCGACCACTCGTCCGCCGTCAGGTAGCCGGCGACGTCCTGTCTGGTGCCGGAACGACTAGAGCCTCGGCGCCGGGACGGCAACTGTCGACCACGCATCTTCGAAGAGAACAGACCCGTGGGTCGATGAGGCTTTGCGAGGTTGCGTACCCGGTGAGAGAATCGCGCTGATGACCGGAATCGAGCCTGCGAACCGGGCCGTACTGTGTTCCTGAACATCCTGGTCGGCGTCGATGAGTCGGAGTCATCACAACGGGCGCTCGCGTACGCCGTGGAGTTGGCCGCGACGGGAAACGCGAGGCTGACGCTAATCACGGTCGCGCCCCCGGTTTGGAGCTACGTGACGCTTGCCGGAATCAGCAGCGACCTGCTTTCGGCCGAGGTCGACCGATGGGCCCACAAGGTCCTAAACGCGGCCGTTGAGACCGTTCCGTCGGACATCATCCCTCACACGATCGCGGCTCACGGCGACCCCGGCCCAAAGATCGTTGAGGAGTTGGGGCGGGGAGGCTACGACCTCGTTGTGCTCGGGTCACGGGGACGGGGCCGCGCTCAGGAGGGCTTGCTCGGAAGCGTCAACGGCTACGTGCATTTCCACGCCGAGGTTCCGCTTCTGTCCGTGCCGTAAGCGTCGCCGCCCGCGCAGGTCGATCTTCTTCAGTGTCCGTAATTGGACGAAAGCGAACAGCCCGTCGAAGGCGAGAGGAAGCGAGCAACTCGCCACTCGACGGGCTGTTCTTGCGAGCAGGTTGTGGGCTTCCAGACTCCCACGTCAACGGGTGCCTGCTGCGCTACTCCACCGTAGGACGGGAGCCCATCTGCCGCCTCGGGGAACCTCCCAACCAGTTGGTGGTGAACCCGAATTCGGCGAACACGGCGACCACCACGCCAACGTCGCACGCAAGCTCGCGCGCATCGGCGCCGAGTCCCGTGGTGATCCCGGCCCGGTCCGCGCCGCGCTCCGGAGGAGTGCTTGGCGCCGAGAAGACGGTTGTGGTCGGCACCCACCGGCAAGTCGGCCACACGGCGCAACAGCCCCAGACGCCGCAGCAGCAGACGGTCGCTCAGCAGCACGCGACCTCCGGCCCTCCTGCAGCACTGATGGCAGAGGCGACCGCGCCTCGCCCGGCGCCGTTCACCAAGTAGATGGCCATGCGTAGGGTCGGCCTCACACTGATCGTTGTACTGGGGCTGGCCCTGGCCTCTGCCGCCACGGCCGGCGCCCGCCGCGCCATGACTCCGACGATCTCAATCCCGAGGATCGGAGTCAGCGCCGTGATCGGCACCAGCCTCGCCCGCGGCGCTGTCTACTGGCCCTCCGTCGGGCGACCTGGACAGGGAACGACCATCGCTATCGCCGGCCACGACGTCACACCCGTACCGGGCTTCGACGGACACGGCCCCTTCCATGACATCAACAACCTTCGGAAGGGCGATCGCATCGACATCAACTGGAACGGCACGCGCCACAGCTACCGAGTCACCGGACTTCGCGTGATCCCGTCGTCCGACCTCCATATCGCGGACCTGACCCGGTACGAACGCTTACTTCTCACGACGTGTTGGCCGCGCGGCTCCAGCGAATACCGACTTGTCGTCTACGCCCGACCCGCCTGACTCCCAGGTCTTTCGACCTCGTCGCGTCGCTAGTGGCAAGCGGTGGTCGAGCCTCGGATCCTCCGCCTTCGACGCTTGGGGATCTCTCGACACCGATGCGAGGCACTTCGACCGAACGTGTTGACTCGACTCGCCCGCAGGTGAAGTCGCTCAAACTGGCACTCGTGTGGAGACCGAGGCGCCACGCAACGCCTCACGTCGGCTGGCCTACAATCGAGCCATGAGACGAGCACTGGACGTAACGCTGATCATGGGCTTCCTCGCCGTTGAGTTCTTGTTCTTCCATGACCTCTTCAAGACCGGAGAGGTGACAACCTTGCCTCAATACATGACCGGATTGCTGAGCGTCCTTGTCGTCGCAATCTGCGCTGTGTCGTTGCGGAAGTCAGCGCGCCACTAGTCCTCGGGCTTTGCAACGGGATTGGGTCGCCGCCCCATGAGCGTCCGAGCGCGCCTGAGGCCGGCGACGTATCGCGGGCTGCCGGGAGGTCGCTGGTCGGGCGTCCCTCGGTTTCGCTCTTACGCTCGTGTGTCGAGCAGGTCGACGAGATCCGAGACGACGAGTTGCGCGCCGTGCGTGTGCAGCACCTCGGCGCGACCGGCCCTGTCGACCCCGATGGCGACGGCGACTGTTGCGCTTCGGCTTGCTTCGAGGCCGTCGGTTGTTGTCTCGAAGACCGCTGCCTGATTTGGCTGTACTCCGAGAAGCTCGCAGGCCACGAGAATCGTGTCCGGTGCGGGCTTGCTCTCCAGGTTGCGTGTTCGAATGACATTTCCATCCACGACCCGGTCGATCCGTGGTGCAAGTCCCGACCGGTCGCTTCGGTGTTGGCGCTGGCCGAGATCACGGCGCACCTCACGCCAGCTTCTCGAGCGGTGTCGAGGTACTGGATCGAGCCGGCGAAGGCGCGGATTCCTTCCTGCTCGAGGCGGCGCTGGAATGCGGCATTCTTGTGATTTGTCAATCCGTAGACGGTCTCGGCATCGATGGGGTCGTCCGGGTGTCCCTCAGGAAGGCGGATCCCTCGGCTGGCAAGGAACGCGTGAGCTCCGACACTCCGCGGCTTGCCGTGGAGGTAGCGGTAGTAGTCTCGTCGGGCGCTGAAGGGGCGCAGCGGGCCGAATCGTTCGCCTGCCCGTTCGAACCGGAGCGAGAGAAAGTCGTTGATCGATTCCCGCCACGCCGCCGCATGGATCTCGGCGCTTCCGGTGAGCACGCCGTCGAGGTCGAAGAGGCAGGCTCGCACCTCGGGAGGAAGTCCGAGCGTGCGGGCAGTGGCGCGCGGAGTGGTGAGGCGATGGTGGAGCTCGACCCGCTCTTCGTGTGCCACCGCCACGAGTAGGCGGTCGGTTTCGATGCGTTCCTCTGCGAGCCGGCGCTCGAAGGTCGAGAGCTCAAGGGCGGACAGTCCGGTGCTTCGACCCCCCGCGCGCGCTGCAGCGAGAGCGTCCTGCGCGGCGAACAGTGCGAGGCGCCAGTGCGCGCCGAGGTCGTCAAGTGTCGGGCGCCCGATATGTGCGCCTGTGCCAGGCGCACGTCCTGGTGCCGGGCGTGCCGAGCGGCGGGGAACGCGGGCGATGAGCCCGCGGGCGACCAGTGTTCGAGATCTCACGTCACCAGTTTCCGAAGTCGGACTCGGATCGCTCCTCCGTGAGCTTGGATTGCCGGCCATGATTGTCCCGGAAGACGGACGCTTTTGCTCGACGCTCTAGGATCGACGATGTGCCGAGCAGACCCGATCATCGACTCGTCAGTTCGGCTGTTGTTTGCGGGTGAGGACGTGTCTGGCTACCGAAGTCCTCTGGACGTATCGAGATCACGAAAGGAGAAAGCAGTGGAGCCTGGAGGGAAGGCGGTCGGACGAGCATTGGCGGCGGCCCACGCGTTCGACGTCGCAGGTGCGGCTAAGCGTCTTTCGGAGGGAGTCGGCGGATACGAGATCGTTCACGCGTCGCCTGGAATCGAGATAGGTGTCTACGTCCTCGTCGCGCCCGAGCCCGACCGGCAGCAGCCTCACGACGACGATGAGGTCTACGTGGTGCTGGAGGGGAACGGCGTGCTGGAGGTCGAAAGCGAACGCGTCGAACTGCGCGAGGGTCACGCGGTATTCGTGCCCGCAGGAGCGAACCACCAGTTCGTCGGCTACGAGCACCTGATCGTCTTGGTGATCTTCGAGCGTCGTTGATCGATCATGGCGTCCCGTGCCCCGAAGGAGGGCGGCGTCCGGGTGAGGTTCGTGACTTCTTGAGCCTCCGGCGGAGCCGGGGGACGAGGGTTTATCGCCACCTGTCGCCTCCGTGACGGATCGCCTAAGCTCCCGGGGTTAGGCCTGCGGCGAAGCTGTCGGAGCGGGTTCAAGAAGGGGGAACGTTATGGCTGTTCGCGTTGCGATCAACGGGTTTGGTCGTACGGGCCGGGCGGCGTTTCGTGCCGCGTACGAGCGCCGGGCGGAGATCGAGTGGGTGGCGATCAACGACGTGGCTGATCCGGCGATGCTTGCCCAGCTTCTCAAGCACGACACGGTCTATGGGCGTTTCGAAGCCTCTGTCGAGGTCGCGGAGGGCGCGATTCTCGTTGACGGCGTCCGTGTGGTCACGCCATCAGAGACAGACCCGGCGCGGCTGCCGTGGGGGGAGTTGGACGTCGATGTTGTGATCGAGTCGACGGGTCGGTTCCGTGCCCGCGACGATGCAGCGAAGCATCTGGCGGCTGGCGCTCGCAAGGTGATCGTCTCCGCTCCCGCGAAGGATCCCGACGTGACTGTTGCGCTTGGCGTCAATTTCGACGACGTCTACGACCCAGAAGAGCATCGCATCATCTCGAATGCGTCGTGCACGACGAATTGTCTCGCCCCGGTCGCCAAAGTGCTGCACGAGGGGTTCGGCATTCGTCACGGTCTGATGACGACGGTGCATGCGTATACCGGTGACCAGATGTTGCTCGACGGCCCGCACAAGGACTATCGTCGCGCCCGCGCCGCCGCCTGCAACCTGGTGCCAACGACGACTGGGGCCGCGAAGGCCCTCGGGCTCGTCGTCCCCGAACTCGAGGGGAAGCTGCACGGCTATGCCGTGCGGGTTCCTGTGCCGACCGGCTCGCTGGTCGATCTGACCGTCGAAGTTGAGCGGACGACTTCGACGGACGAGGTGAACCAGCTCGTCGCGGAACATGCCGACAGCGGCCAGCTTGAAGGAATCCTCGCCTACAGCGAGGAACCGCTTGTGTCGTCCGACATCATCAAGTCGCCGTACTCATCAATTTTCGACGCCGGTTTGACCTCGGTGATCGGCGGGACACAGGTGAAGGTGGTCGCTTGGTACGACAACGAGTGGGGTTACTCGAACCGGCTCGGCGAGCTTGCGCAGCGAGTGCTCGTGCCGGTGGCGACGACCTGACCAGCGGCCACGTCGACGCCTTCGCCCACTCTCCGGAGGATGGGCAGTCCGCCGATGCCCCTCGGCGCTCGGCCTCCAGGCGTGGGGGAGTCGCCGGGATCGCCGCGGACGAACTCGCCGATCGTGCGACCGCGAGGCTCGACCTCGGTCCGAGGGCCGCGCTCTCGGCGCTCGACCTCGAACGTTGGCTCGTCGGCGCCGGGCTCGCCGCGAAACATGCCGGCCGGCTTGTTCCGACCACCCAAGGGCTTGAGCTTGCTGCGGGCCTCGACCAATAGACACGGCCTCCTCCGCGGTGCTGCCGGTTTTGGTCACGCCGACGCCCTCGGAGCGAACAATCGGCATCCCAGCGCCGATAGCTGGTCGTGCCGGATCCCATTCGGGCAGGTTGTTAGTTCAGGAACAGTCTCGCCGCGTCGAGGATGAGCAGCGCAGCAACGAGCAGGAGCGCGTAGAAGCTCACCTCGCGCTGTCTTCCGCTAAGCGCCTTGTGTGCGGCATGCATGATTTTGACCGTTCTTTCCCCGACGAGCAAGAACGCGGTAATCGGCAACCATACGAGCACCGTGGCGACTGTTCCGTAGACCACGACGAGGGCGGCTTGGCCACGGCCGTCGGTGCCTGCCGCGGTGACCACGGTTGCCGCGAGGGCGGTGAGCAGCAGTCGCTTCGGGCCGCCGATGCCGAGAAGCATTCCGGCGACGAGCCCTGTCGTGATCCGGATGCGGCTGAGCCGCTCGAGCATGGCTCGGGTTCGGTCGCCCGGGCCCGTTCGCTCTTCCCGTGTGCTTCGACGTAGTCTGACCGCCGTTATGACCAACGCCACCGCGAGGACGATCTCGAGCACCCCAACAAGCTCCGAGTGGCTTCTCGAGCTTGCACCCGTCACCGCCACGCCCACCACGACGAAAACACCGCAAACGGAGAGCTGTGCCGCGACGAATCCGACGCCGAAGGCCAGCGCCCTGATGCGGCTTGTCTGCATCACGGCGAGCGTGGCCGTGAAAGCGAGTGGACTCAGCGCGGCGAGTAGTGCGTAAGGGAGGAGTTCGACGACGGGGTGCGGCATCGAAGCCGTCAAACCGCTGGGAGAGGGCGGAGGTGGGCGATCCCTCGGTGCCCGGCGTCCAAGCTGCTGCGCGCGTCAGAACATCGGGTTGAGCGACACGCTTCGGTAGGGCCACGCGGGTTCGCGATTGACTCGAGTCTCCGGCCTATCGAGCCCGCCGCTGGTCGAAGGTCGCGGGGACCCTCGTTCTCGCTGGAGGAGATGAACCGGCTCAGCAATGAAACGCCGTCAGACGAAAAGTTCTCCGAAAAAGCAGAAACGCCGCTCCGGCAGGTGTAGGTTTCGTCGGGTCCTATTGGCACCAAGGGGGCTCTGCTTCATCGCCAATTGCATGTCCCGAGCTGGAGGTGGGTGAAGATGAGACATCTTCTGGATACGAATGATTTCTCGCGGTCCGAGCTTGCCGGGCTGCTGGAGCTGATCGACGTCCTGAAGGTTGCTGACTATGACGGCTGCGTGCCCGAGCTGCTGCTGCGGCGGTCGCTGGGGATGATCTTCGAGGAACCGTCGACCCGCACGCGTGTCTCGTTCGAGGTCGCGATGGTCAAGCTGGGCGGCCACGCGCTCTACCTGAAACCGGGGGAGATCCATCTTGGGGTGCGTGAGTCGCTGGGCGACACCGCGCGGGTGCTGTCGCGGATGTGCGATGTGATCGAGGCGCGCGTTCTGAAGCATCAGACGGTGGTGGACCTTGCGGCGGCGGCATCGGTGCCGGTCATCAATGGGTTGTCGGACTACAACCATCCGACGCAGGCCGTCTGCGACGTGTTCACGATGCGGGAGCATCTGCCGACCGGCAAGGAGCTGCGCGATTCTCGCGTGGTGTTCGTCGGCGACCGCACGAACGTGTGCTCGTCGACGATGCACATCACGACGAAGTTCGGGATGCACTTCGTCCACGCGGGACCGGTCGCGTATCAGTCACCGCCTGAATGGGTCGCGCTCGCCGAGCAAAACATCGCCGATGCGGGAAGCGGCTCGGTCGCGGTCACCGACGAGGTCGAGGACGCGGTCGCCGAGGCCGACTTCATCTACACAGATCTGTGGTGGTGGGTCGACCAGGAGGATGAGATTCCCGAGCGGCGTGCCGCGTTCATGCCCCGTTACCAGGTGAACGCCGAGCTCGTCGCGAAGGCCCCTCCGGAGGCGAAGTTCATGCACTGCCTGCCGGCGTCGCGCGGAGTCGAGGTCACCGACGAGGTGATCGACTCGCCACGCTCGATCGTGTTCGACCAGGCAGAGAACCGCCTCCACGCGGAGAAGGGCATCCTCGCCTGGCTGACATGCCCGACGATCGGGCCGCCGCCGCCGGCCGAGTTGCAGGCTCACCATGCGGGCCGCATCGAGGCGCTTCTCGCCGAGCTCGAGCGCTCCGAGCTGGCAGAAGTCTGATGGCCGCAACAGAGGACACGGCCGCACCCGCAACGGGTGCCGCACAGCCGCGCAAGCGGGTGCTGGGGCTCCTCGACGTGACGCTGTTCATGGTCTCGGCGATCCTGGTCGTCGACCAGTTGACGGCGACCGCGGCGATCGGCGTCTCGAGCATCGGCTGGTGGGTCCTCTTGATCGTGATCTTCTTCGTGCCGAGCGCGCTGATCACGGCCGAGCTTGCGACCACCTACCCCGACCAGGGCGGGATCTACTCCTGGGTGCTGCGCGCGTTCGGCCGCAAGATGGCTGCTCGAACGACCTACTGGTACTGGGTCAACGTCGGCATGTGGATGCCGTCGGTGTACCTGCTGTTCACCGGCGTCATGGTCGCGCTGTTCTGGGGGAGCGCGTCGGTGTTCGACCAGTGCCTCGTCGCGATCGGGCTCGTTTGGCTCACGGTGCTCGTCACGAGCCGCACCCTCGACGTGAGCAAGAACGTGACTGGGGTCAGCGCCGCGCTGAAGGCCGTGATCATCCTCTCGATCGCGGTCGGCTCGGTCGTCTTCGCCGTCCGTCACGGGAGCGCGAACAGCTTTGCCTTCAGCGACATGCTGCCCAAGTTCAGCGTGGCGAAGACGTTCCTGCCGGTGATCGTCTATCAGCTGATGGGCTTCGAGCTCGTCTCGTCGATGTCAGAGGAGATGAAGCGGCCGGAACGCAACGTCCCGCGGGCGATCGGAGTGTCGGGCGGCGTGATCGCGGTGCTCTACATCCTCGGCACGCTTGGGATCCTGCTCGCGCTGCCGGTCAGCCAGATCGGTCTCACCGAGGGGCTCGTCGAAACGTTCAAGGCCATCTTCAGCGGCAGCTCCGGCCTTGTCTGGATCCTGTCGCTCGGGGTGATGGCGACCTATTTCGGGAACATGGTCACCTGGGCGATGGGAGCGAACAAGGCGGCCGCGGAGGCCGCGGCGGCCGGTGAGCTCCCCGCGTTGCTCGGCCGCGAAGGGAAGAAAGGCACGCCGATCTGGGCGCTGGTGGCGACCGGCGCGATCGCAACCGTCGTCCTGCTCGGGGCCGCGATCTTCATCAAGAGCCAGGACAGCCTCTACTTCGCGATCTTCGCGGCCTCCTCGGCGATCTTTCTGCTGCCCTACCTGCTCATGTACCCGGCTGTCATCCGTCTGCGGCACATGGATCCCTCGACGTCGCGCCCATTCCGCATCCCCGGCGGCACGACGGTCCTCTGGCTGTGCACGCTGCTCACCACCGCGATCATCTTCGTCTCGCTGATCCTGTTCATGTGGACGCCGGGCGAGCCGATCGACTGGTCGTACACCGGACCGCTGTTTGCGATCGTCGGCGTCGCCGTCGTGGCCGGCGAGTTGATCGTCGGCTACTGCTTCCGCCACCAACCTCCCGAACCTGCCCCGACCGGAGGCTCGTCGACTCCGACCGGCGGGCCGACGCCGAGCCTCGACAAGCCCGGTCTCGCCGCCTCAGTCGTCCAACCGCCCGAGCCGCGGGAAGGCGGCCCGCGATGAGCAGCCTCCTCGACTCGACTCCTCGCGCCGACGGTTTCCGGATGCCCGCAGAGTTCGAGCCCCACGACGGCTGCTGGATGGTCTGGCCGGAGCGGACGGACAACTGGCGCTTGGGCGCACGCCCCGCCCAGGAGGCTTTCGCTGCGGTCGCCGAGGCAATCTCGAAGAGCGAGCCGGTGACAGTCGCGGTCTCGAGCCGCCAGTGGGAGCACGCGCGCAGCTTGCTGCCCTCTGATGTGCGGGTGGTCGAGATGTCCACCAACGACTCCTGGATGCGGGACATCGGGCCCACCTTCGTGATCGACGAGATGGGAGGCCGTCGTGGCGTCGACTGGCACTTCAACGCCTGGGGCGGCCTCGAGGGAGGCCTCTACTTTCCCTGGGATCAGGACGATCTTGTCGCGCGCAAGGTCCTCGACGTCGAGGGTGCAGACCGTTACCGGGCGCCGCTCGTCCTCGAAGGCGGATCGATCCACGTCGACGGGGAGGGCACCTTGCTTGCAACCGAGGAGTGTCTGCTCAACCACAACCGCAACCCCGAGCTCACCCGCGGACAAATCGAGGAGCACCTGCGCGACTACACCGGTGTCGACAAGGTCGTGTGGCTGGAGAAGGGCGTCATCAACGACGAGACCGACGGTCACGTCGACAACTTCGCGTGCTTTGCGGCGCCCGGCACCGTCCTCATGACCTGGACAGATGACGCCAGCGACCCGCAACACGCGATCTCCCTCGACGCACGGCGGCGCCTCGAATCCGGGACCGACGCAAAGGGCCGCTCCTTCGAGGTGATCCTCCTTCCCTCGCCGGGGCCGGTACTGATCACCGCTGAGGAGTCGGGCGGCGTCGACGCAGTCGAGGGGACGCTCCCGCGGCGCGAAGGCGATCGGTTGGCCGCTTCCTATGTCAACTTCTACATCGGGACGACGCGGGTCGTCGTGCCGATGCTCGACGAACGCTTCGACGACGAAGCACTCGAGAGCCTCGCGCGCGTATTTCCCGGTCGGGAGGTCGTGGGCGTTCCCGCTCGTGAGATCCTCCTTGGTGGCGGCAACATCCACTGCATCACCCAACAGGTGCCGAGCGCGAAGGACGTGGCATGAATCGGCTCATACGTGTCGGGGGCACACTCGCGTTGGCGCTCGCGATCAATGGATCAGCGTCGGCCGCGCCGCCGACCCTCAAGAGCGTCGACGCTGTTAACCGGCATCCGAGCGCGACCTTCTCGGCCCCGAAGGCAGCCTCGGCGACGATGTACGTTGCTACGAAGCCCGACCGGGCAACGGACGGAGCGTTCGTGACCCAGAACATCGTCACGACAGAACAGCTCACTAGCTCCGAGATCCACTCCGGCAGCTGGGCGTCGAACACCCAGGTCCACCCGGGTACCTACTACGTCATGCTCAGCGCTAGCCCCGACTTCCACGCCTGCTACGTCTACGGTCGCAGCGGGCAGTACCGTCCGTCCTGTGCCGCCGGCTACTCGAACGTCGTGTCGCTGACGGTCCCGCCTGGTTAGAACCGGCACGCGGATGAGCGCGCTGTCGGTTGAAGGACTGACCCGCCGCTTCGGGGACCTCGTGGCGGTGAAGGACGTGACCTTCGACGTCCCGGCGGGTGGTGTGGTCGGGTTCGTAGGGCCGAACGGATCGGGAAAGTCGACGACGATCCGGATGCTGCTTGGGTTGATCAAACCGAGTGGGGGGACAGGGACTGTGCTGGGCGAGCCGATCGAGCATCCGGAGCGCTTCGCCGATCGCGTGGGTGCGTTGATCGAGAGCCCCGCGTTCGTCGGTGGACTCACGGGAAGGGACAACCTGCGGAGCCTGGCCGCACTGCGCGGGCTCCCGCGCGCGCGAGTCGACGAGGTGCTCGCGATCGTCGGCCTGGCCGGGAGGGAAAACGACAAGGCATCGACCTACTCTTTGGGGATGAAGCAGCGGCTCGGCCTCGCGGCTGCCCTGCTTCCAGATCCGGAGCTCCTGGTGCTCGACGAGCCAACGAACGGGCTCGACCCGGCCGGGATCGTCGAGATTCGCGAACTGCTCAGATCGTGGGCGTCTGGCGGGCGGACCGTTGTCGTCTCCTCGCACCTGCTTGGTGAGATCCAGGCGATCGTCGACAACCTCGTGGTGATTCGCTTCGGCGAGCTGATGTACGCGGGCAGCCTCGAGGGGCTGATGGCAGAAGCCGCGGAGCGGGTGGTCGCCGCGCCCGAGGCTGCAGCCGACATGCCGAGGCTTGTAGAGGTCGTCGAGGCGCAGGGCTGGACGTGCGAGGTTTCCGGCGACGAACTCATCATCCACGTGCCCGCTCAACAGTCGGCCGAGGTCGGACGAGTCGCCGGTGGAGCGGGGGTGACGCTGCGGATGCTCAATCCCGAGGCAGACACGCTCGAGACCGTGTTCCTGAGGATGACGGGGACGTCGGATGCGGAGCTCTCCGAGCAGCGTCGCGCCCAGCGGCAGGGACAAGGGAGCTGATGCGCCCCTTCCGGTCCGAGTTCATCCGCATCTGGCGCCCGGCGTTCTTCTACGGCGGGTACGGCGTGATGGCCGGGTTCGCGGCCCTCGTCTCGGTCTTCATCTACACGGCGGCCAAGACGGCGCCCGCCGCGCCGGCAGCCGGGCAGGGATTCGGGTTCGCCACGGTCGCCCAGATCGCGAGCCCGGGCGGGTTCCTCACCGCCCTCTCGACCGTCAGCGGACCGGCCGGCGTGGTTCTCCTTGCTCTGTGGGCGATGGCGGTCGCGACCGATTACAGCACGGGCTTGATCCGCATCCTTGTGCAGGCATACCCCCACAGGATGAAGCTGCTAGGGGGGAAGATCGCCGCGCTGGGAGCGTTCTCGCTCATCGCCACGACGATCACGTTCCTTATCGTCGTCTTCTTGGCTCGTCCCCTTGCCAGGCTCGAAGGGATCAAGGTCGAGGCATGGAGAACGGATTTCGCCTCCCACTTCTTGAAGGGTTACTTCGACTTCACCCTCGCTTTGATGGTCTGGGGGCTGATCGGTCTCATGCTCGCGGTCCTTACCCGCAGCGCCGCGCTGGCGATCGGGATCGGGATCGGCTATCTCCTTGTCGTCGAAAGTCTGATCGCCATCGTCGCTCCCGACGCCAAGAAGTACCTGCCCGGCGGCACCCTCACCAACCTCGTCTCGGGCGGCACCCCGGGGCTCTCCTGGGGGGCTTCCATTGGGCTGGTGGTGCTCTACGGGATCATCGCGATCGTCGTGTCGCTCGTGGTGTTCCGCGCCCGCGACATCGTCGCCTGATCACCCTGCCCGCCCGCGTCGCGGGACACCCGGAGCCCGAGTCAAGCGGTTTGGAGATCTCGTCGGAGGAACCCACCAGCCCACGAGCAGGCTGAGCGTCGCGAGGACGAAGGGAAGGGCGACGTTCCAGGTCAGGCCGTTGATG
>Ga0306920_100003621_pt1 | contig 19652 bp, 14 predicted proteins | sample flu12Cox44000170_FD_204666 | JGI IMG/M metagenome (GOLD analysis project Ga0306920, IMG submission 204666) | Lab enrichment of tropical soil microbial communities from Luquillo Experimental Forest, Puerto Rico - flux4day.12C.oxic.44.000.170 (v2)... | ecosystem: Environmental > Terrestrial >... | reverse complement strand
TGGATTGCCCGAGGGGCAGATGGGTAATAGCGAGGTCGGGCATCTGAACATTGGGGCCGGACGCATCGTGCACATGGACATTACGCGCATCGATCAGCTGATTCAGAACGGGGAACTGTTCTCGCATCCTGTACTGCTGAATGCGATGAAGCATGCGCGCACGGGAGACCGGCGGCTGCATCTGTTCGGACTGATCTCCGACGGTGGCGTGCACTCGCAACAGGCGCATCTTTACGCGCTGCTGAAAATGGCGAAGCAGAACGGATTGGAGCGCGTGTTTGTCCACGCATTCATGGATGGCCGCGATACGCTGCCCACGAATGGCGCGGGATATCTTGAGCAGTTGCAGCAGAAGATGCGCGAGTATAACTGCGGCAAGATCGCGACGGTAAATGGCCGCTATTACGCGATGGATCGCGACCGGCGCTGGGAGCGGATTGCGAAGGCGTATAACGCGATGGTCTTCGCTGATGCCGAGGGCGGGAAGCAGGCCGATCCCGTGCAGGGAATGAAGGAGTCTTACAACAAAGGTGTGACTGACGAGTTTGTCATTCCTTTCGTTTGTACTGACAGCCACGGCCAGGCGCTGGCGACGATTCGCGATGACGATTCGTGCATCTGCTTCAACTTCCGTGCGGATCGAGTTCGGCAGATCACGCGCGCGCTCACACGCAATAGCGGACTGAATGCGCAGGGTGGAAGCGATCTGCAGGGCGCGGCTGACCTCGACAACACGATTCCGCGGGACCGGGTGCCGAGGAATCTGCACTACGTGTGCATGACCCAGTACGACAAGAATTTCAGCCTGCCGGTGGTGATTCCTCCGGAGTCGATGGCGAATATCCTGGCGAATGTGATGGGCGGGCTGAATATGCGCAACCTGCGCGTGGCTGAGACGGAGAAATATGCGCACGTCACCTATTTCTTCAACGGAGGCATCGAGCAGCCGTTTCCGGGAGAAGATCGGGTGCTGGTGCAATCACCGAAGGTGGCGACGTACGATCTGAAGCCCGAGATGAGTGCGAGCGGGATCGCTGACGCAGTGGTGAAGGCGACTGAAGATGGAACCTTCGACGTGGTGATCGTGAACTTCGCGAATGCCGACATGGTTGGCCATTCGGGGAAGCTGGAACCGACAATCAAAGCCGTCGAGACCGTTGATTCATGCCTTGAGCGGATTGAGAAAGCGATCCGCGCCAAGGGTGGCGCGATGCTGATCACGGCTGATCACGGGAATGCCGAGTTGATGGTCGATCCGGCAACCGGCGGGCCGCATACGGCGCATACCACGAATCCAGTGCCGTTCATCGTGATTTCGGAGAATGCCAAGCAGTTCACGCTGAAGCCGAATGGATCGCTGCGCGATATTTCTCCGACCGTGCTTGGGATGCTTGGCGTGGATGAGCCGAAAGAGATGACCGGGGCAGATCTGCGGCAGTTTCTGAAAAACTCCCGCTAAAGATTCAGGGGACGCCAGGTTCGGCGTCCCCTGTCTAAGCCTCACGTGAGTGTTAGTTCGACATCAAGGCTGGTGCAGTTGCCAGAAGTCCTGCCGCCAACTCCAGATCGTGCAGATCTTCGCGGCTGAAATCCTGCGCGAATTTCGGATCGAGGCCCTTGCGCGAAATCTGGATTACGCCTACCACTGCGGAATCGCGGTCCATGATGGGGACGGACATCAGCTTCTGGATGGGAGCCGGGACGGCTGCCTCTTCGTCGGTGTCGTCGGCTTTGATCGTCTCGAAAATGCTGGCGTGCTTTACGCGCGCGAAGTTGTTGAAGATTTCCGCCTTCTTGCTGAGAGCCGTGTGAGCGGCGACCGCTTTACTCGAGAGTGGAATCGCACCCGTGGTGCGCAGGTATTCGGGAAAAACGAAGCGTAGCAGTCCGCCTTCGAGCCGCAGAAGGGCGACTTCGGTGTACTGCACGCGGAAAATCTTGGCCAGGACCATACACAGGTCCAGCGCAGTCACTCCCTGTCCCAGTACTGATCCCAGGGGAAGCAGATGCTCCGGAAGAACGACTTCTTCCATCATCGCGTGATCGTTGTTTTGGGTCATAAAGTATCCGCAATGCTCCGTTTGCACCGGAGCCACACAGACTGTATCGCACTTTTAACGCCATAAGGTACTTCCCAAAGTAATGGGGTGGCAGCGTCTAAGTGCTTTGTTTACAGCGAAGAAGTCGCCGGAGAGGAAGATTTCAAACAGGATACGACCCTTGGTTACTCGCCGCAAAACAACAAAGGAATGACAGTTTTTGTCAATCCGCCCGGGACGGTTCGGCGTAGGGCTCGGAACGCAGATTTTCGGGCCTTGACTCATTTACACTTCCAGCCATGAATAATCCGATGCAGCCCAACGTGAAACTTACTAATGATTCGAACTATCGCGAGAGCTACGCCAACAGCGTGCAGATGCGGGTCAACATCTGGGACTTCTTTCTGGTCTTTGGGACGCTGCAGCAGCAGAGTGAGACACAGGTCGAGATCAAGAATTTTCAGGGAATCTATTTGAGCCCGCAGCAGGCGAAGGCGCTGTTGGGATTGTTGCAGCAGAACGTGACCAGCTACGAGGGCGCGTTTGGAGAAATCAAGCTGGATCCGCGGCAGGTGCCGCCGGGGCCGGTGCATTAAAGCCGCCTTCCGGCTCTGGGCTTCGGGCTTCAGCTCACAAACCGACCTCGGACCTTCGACCTTGGACCTCTATTCATCAGAATTCAGGTGTAGTCCCGCACGATTGAGCCTGAAGCCTAACGCCTGAAGCCTTATACAATGCTCTCTTCCATGCGATCGTCCAGCCCGCATCCTGCAACGGTGTTTACGGTTGTTTTCGTTGGCATCTTTCTTCTTCATGCTCCGCTATTGCAACTGCCGTACTTTTGGGATGAGGCTGGATATTACGCGCCTGCGGCGCGTGATCTGCTGCTGACGGGAAGCCTGATTCCGCATACTTCGGTTTCGAACGCGCATCCTCCGCTGGTGATGGCATGGGTTGCGTTGTGGTGGAAGGGTGTCGGTTACGCGCCACTAGTGGCTCGCTCGGCGATGCTGGTGGCGGCGGCGTTTTCATTGCTCGGTCTATTCCGCCTGGCGCAGAGGGCCGCGAATACGGAAGTGGCGGTTGCCTCCGTTTTGTGCACGGCGGTGTATCCCGTGTTCTTTGCGCAGAGTTCGCTGGTGCAAGTGGATCTGGCCGCGGCGGGGCTCACGTTCTGGGGACTGAGCGCGTATCTCGAGGAACGGTGGAGTTGGGTTGCAGTGTGGTTCTCGCTGGCGGTTCTTGCGAAGGAGACGGCGATTTTGGCTCCGGCGGCGCTGGCGGGCTGGGAGATCTTGGGCTGGGTCGCCGGGAATGGGCGCTTGCGCGGGCTGTGGGCGGATGCCGACGGCGGCCGATCGCGCGTCGCGCCGGTTCTCTCTCTCTGCGCTCCGCTGATTCCGTTAGCCGCGTGGTATGCGTATCACTACTCACGCACCGGTTATGTGTTCGGGAATCCCGAATTCTTTCGATACAACGTTGCCGGAACATTGAATCCGTTGCGATTCCTGCTGGCCCTGCTTCTTCGGCTGTGGCAGGCGTTCGGTTACATGCATCTGTGGCTGCTGACCGGAGCGATGGGCCTGGCGATGTTGCTGCGGCCCGTGAAGGATGGAGGGGAAGAGCGGCGGCGGATCGCGATCCCTGATCAGTTTTCGTTCTATGTTGTCATCGCGGCGTATGTGGTGGTGATGGCGTTGATCGGAGGTGCGGTGCTGGCGCGTTATCTGCTTCCGGTTGTGCCTCTGGTGATTATTGTGGCCGTTTCAACTCTCCGCCGAAGGTTACGTTCCTGGTTTCCGGCGGTTGCGGTTGTCGCAGCCTCGTTCATTGTGGCGTGGTTCTGGAATCCTCCGTATGGGTTCTCGCCGGAGGACAATCTCAATTACCGCGACTATGTTGTGCTTCATCAGGAGGCGGAGCGGGTTCTTGAGGCGCGGTATCCGATGGCACATGTGCTCACGGCGTGGCCCGCTTCGGATGAACTCACGCGGCCGTGGCTGGGGTATGTGACGCGTCCCGTGCAAGTAGTGAGGATTGAAGATTTTTCTCTGGAGCAGGTCATGTCGGCTGCGGAGGCTCGGCAGCGATTCGATGTTGCTTTTGTGTTCTCAACGAAGTACGAACCGGCGCATCCCTTGCTTGATCGTTGGCGGGAATGGACTGAGTTGAAGCACAAGTTTTTTGGATATGAACGAGATCTGCCCGCTGCCGCGGCAGCGCAAATCCTTGGTGGGCATATCGTTTTTTCCGATGCGCGCAATGGGCAGCGGGTTGCGGTGATCGAACTGGAGAAGTCGGAAATCCTCGACGCGAAAGTGCTCCCAAGAACATCCGTGCCTGAAGCAACTGCTTCCCAGTAGTAACTCTGCCAGTGACCACGGTTAATTGATCAATACATAGACATCGTCTACGTTTAAATAGCCCTGCAAGCCTGTGGGCGCACTCTTCCGTTCATACGTCTTGTTCATACAGGAGTCGCCGTGAAGCGCCCCAGAGCCCTTCTGGTCGATGACATGCCGGAGATCCTGCGGTATTGCTCCGGTCTATTAAGTGCTGACTATGAGATTGTCGGCACGGCGGCCAGTGGTGCGGCGGCCATTCAGGCGGTGGCGGCCACGCAACCGGACGTGATCGTCCTGGACATCTCGATGCCCGGCCCTAGCGGAATTGAAGTGGCGAAGCGGTTGCGTCGAGAAGGATGCAACGCCATCATCGTTTTCCTGAGTGCCGATGATCATCTGTCCGATGCGGCCATCGAGGCTGGGGGTTCTGCGTATGTTTCGAAGAGCCTCGCGGACTCGCATTTGCTTCAGGCCATCACAGAAGCGGTAGCGGGGAGGCGTTATATCGCAGTCCGTCCGGATAAGGGCAGCTAGGTTCGACCCTGCATCAAGTGGCAGGAGTGGGTCTTGATCACGAGCCAGACTTCCTTGCCGGGGACGAGTTCCAGAGAATCGCGGGCGGCGAGCGTGAGGTGAACTTCGAACTCCACCCGGCATTTCACGCGCGCCGAGACGATGACATCACGCTGCTCCAGCGCCTGAAGCCGGCCAGGAATTACGTTGCGGGCGCTGAGGCCTACGGGCGGAGAGGTCGCGAGGAGAATGTCTCCGGCGCGAATTCCCACACGGAGTGAACTTCCCACGCCGCCGCGCACCAAAGGAGTCTCGAGCACGAGTGTGCCTCCGTCTCCGGCAATGCGGCAATTCATAGTGCCGCGCTCGGGCCGTACGGCCTCGACCACCGAGTCGAAAATGTTCTCAAAGCCGACGAGTTGAGCGACTGTTTCCTGCAGGGGCGCGTGCACCACTTCGTGGGGAGTGCCCTCCGACACAATGCGGCCGGCGTCGAGGAGGATCACGCGTTCCCCTAGGGCAAACACTTCCTCCCGGCTGTGCGTGACGTAAAGAATCGGAATGCCGTGGGTGCGGTTCCACTCGCGCAGGTCGTCGATGATCTGGGATTTCGTTGCCGCGTCGAGAGCCGTGAGCGGTTCGTCGAGAAGCAAAACGTCGGGATCAGTAACGAGTGTCCGGGCGAGTGCCGTGCGCTGGCGTTCGCCGCCGGAAATTTCACGGACATTCCGCTGCGCGAGCGGAGCAATGCGGAAGGCCTGAAAGATCGCCGAAATTCGTTGTATGCGCTCCGATTGTGATAAATGCGAGAGTCCGTATCCGACGTTTTGGACGACCGTCATGTGCGGGAACAAGGCCAGCGTTTGAAACACGTAGCCAGCGCGGCGCAGGTTCACAGAAGTGTCGACGTGTTGGGCGGCATCGAATAGTACTCGGTCGCCAATGACGATATGTCCTGAGTCCGGGGTGGTGAGTCCGGCGATGCAGTCGAGAAGCGTCGTCTTGCCGGCTCCCGATGCGCCGAAGAGGATTGTGAATCCAGGTGCGGCGTTGAATGCTACATCGAGATTGAACTCGCGCTCGGGTGTGACGTAATGCTTACGGAGTTGTGCGTCGAGGCGGCGAGACTCGGGCTGAGATGCCGATGCTTGAATATCAGCAGCGATGGCCGGGGTCTGAGGCATTGCTGGCTATTGTAGGAATCGCGGTTAAGAATGGCAAAGGTGCGTTGATCTGCAGGCCGCAGAAAAATCCCCACTTCTCGCGCAAACCCCGCGCGAGAAATGGGGCACCCGCGTTAGTTTGAAAATGAAGACTTTACCGGGACTGCCCACGCTTTGCGGTTGAGACCGTAGACAACCACCAAAAGTGCGAAGCACACGATCAGCAGCATCAGCGCGGTTTGATTCGCTCCTGCGTAGTCGGAGGACTGTACGCGGTCGTAGATATCGATTGAGACAGGGCGCGTGATGCCGGGGATGTTGCCGCCGATCATCAGCACGACTCCGAATTCTCCCATGGTGTGAGCGAACGATAGAGCAGCGCCGGTGATGAGTCCGGGGACCGAGAGCGGCGCGATGACTCGCAGAAAAGTCCGAAGCGGGGATGCGCCCAGAGTTGCGGAAGCGGCGAGCAGCTTGCGGTCTACCGCTGAAAACGATGCGGCGAAGGGTTGCACCGCGAAGGGCAGGCTGTACAAGATCGATCCGATCACGAGTCCGCTAAAAGTGAAAGCAAGGCTGTGTCCGGTGAGGGAGATCCAGAAGCGGCCGAGCGGGCTATGCGGGCCCAGCGCGACTAAGACGTAGAAACCGAGAACGGTTGGCGGAAGAACGATTGGCAGCGCGACCAGGGCCTCAATCAGGAACTTCCAGCGCCAGCGGGAGAAGGCGATCCAATAGGCGATGGGCAGGCCGAGGATCAGGAGAATGGCCGAGACTGCGAAGGCCAGCTCCAGAGTCAGGCGGAATGTTTGCCAGTCGATTGGCATGTCGGGTCCCATTCAAGAACTGGAGACATTAATTGCGCTACTTACTGCGCGGGCGAGACGCCCTCGCGACAGCCGGCAAGTTGCCGGCGCTACGATTACCGGCTGGCGGGCGGGATGATGTTGTTCATCCGCAGGTATTCGACCATCTGGCCGTAGTGATCGTAAGCGTGCCAGGAAATGCTGGTGGCCAGACCGAGCCTTGAAACCTTGCCTTCACCGAACGGACTCTTCACGGTGTCGGTGAGATTGTTTTCGTTGATGGATGCGATGGCCTTATGGACGTACTTAAATGAGTCTTTCAGATATTTGATGATGTCGGCCTTGCTGGTGATCGAGGCAGGTCCGGCCTCGCCATTGAGATCGACTGGGGGCTTCTCTTCGAGGATTGCCGCGGCGATCTCATAGTTCACAGCGGCGACGTGCTTAATCTGCTGTGCGAAAGTTCGGACACCCTTGAATTCCCCGTTGGTTGGGGCGAACCCGTATTTCTCTTCGGGCATCGCCTCGGCGGCGGGAACGAACTCCTCTTCAGTGTTGCTGATGGTGCGGTCGAGAATCATGGTGGCGGTACGGCGTTCTTCGCTGGGCTCGGATGCGCGAGCCACCACACCTGTCATCAGCAGGAGTGCAATCAGAATCGCCTTCGTCTTCATAGATCCCCCATGGTGAATTAGTCCCGCACGACCGCCGGAGCCATCTCAAGTTCGGCAGCGGTCAACCGATGCCGCCGGATCGTAAATAGTCCAACGATCATGGCCAGCGCTGACCATGCTAACCCAGCAGGGACGCCTTGTCTCGCGGCGACAGCGCCCCAGAGCGCGCTGCCAATCGCCATGCCTCCCTGCAGGACCAGCAGATACATCGAGAGTGCTCTAGCGCGCATCCATGACGGGCACATGGTCTGTGCCACGACGTTGAAGCAGGCCAGAATGCCGATCCACGCGGCTCCAGCCGTAAACAATACCAGACACAGCCACTCAAAGACATGCACTTGTCCGGCGAGGAAGGTCATAGCGGCGAAAACGATGGTGGCGCCGGCGACCAGGCCGTCGACGGAGTATTGGAGGCGCAGACGGGGCAGCACGGCGGCTCCGGCGCAGGCTCCGACGCCGAAGCAAGTGAGAAGGAATCCGTAACCTTGCGCGCCGTGAGGCTGGCAGATCACGGGCAAGAGAGCAAGCAGGGAAGCTGCTCCAATGCTGAACGCACCGGTGCGGATCAAGACTGATCGTACCTGCGGAGCGCTGCGGACGTAGCGGAAACCCTCGAGGATCGCTTCTCGCATACCCTTTGTGGGCAGAGGTTTCTGCGGGATGGATTTCCAGCGGTACAAGAAAAAGATCACTCCGAAGAAACTGGCTGCATTAACCAGGAAGGACCATCCGGATCCGGCGGCTGCGACTATTAGTCCGCCGATGGCCGGGCCGACTGCACGTGCCACATTGAATCCCGCCGAGTTTAAGGCGACGGCTGAGGCGTGTCGTTGCGGGGAAACAACTTCTGGAGTAATGGCCTGCCAAGCGGGATCGTTCATCACCGCGCCGACGCCCATCAGGAAGGTGAAGACCAGGAGCAGCCAGGGGCTGACGGCGCCGAAAAAGGTGAGCACGCCTAGAGCAGCGGCGGCGACGACCATCCAGCTTTGCGTGAAGAGCAGAAGACGGCGGCGATCGACCATGTCGGCCAATGCGCCTGCGGGGAGGACGACGAGGAAAACGGGAATGGCGGCAGCGGCTTGCACCAGGCTGACCATTAGCGGAGAGGTGGTGAGCTCGGTCATTAGCCAGCCGGCACCGACGTTTTGCATCCAAGTGCCGGTGTAGGAGATGACGGCAGCAATCCAGAGGGAACGGAAAAGAGGCTCGCCCAGGGGCGCAAGGGCGGAATCGGTGCGCCGCAGATTTCCTGGCGATGGAATTGTGATCTGATCAGCCAACAGAAGTCCTTATGAGAGCTTTTCTTTCGCCCCTACGGGGCTCGCCTCAATTCCTCGCACTTACCCACGCCTCACGGCGTGGGCTGCATTCTTTCGCCGCTTCGCGGCTGAGCGTTGCCGTTTCTCTGCTTCTCTTCCTGTGAACACCTTAGTTCTTACACTCGTGAAACTGCAGATTTTCCACGGAATGGCCACTCGGAATCCTTCCAGGCGCGGATCATGTAGATCACGACACCGGTGAGCAGGATGAGCACCGCGTATCGCATTTCCTTTTGCCAGTTTTCCCGCTTGAACAATATGAAAAGGAATCCGGCGCTTGCCAGTAACGCCGGTAATGGATAGAACCACATGCGAAACGGGCGGGGAAGTTCCGGCTGACGAATTCTCAGGACGATGGATCCGACGGCCTGCACGAGGAATTGCAGAATCAAGCGAATCACAACGAGCGCGGCGATTGCATCTTTGAGGCGCAAGAAACAGAACGCTGCTGCGACTACGCCGAGCGCCAGGAGCGAAACATGCGGGAAGCGGTGCTCGGGGTGAATCTTGGCGAACGCCTTGAAGTAATTGCCATCTTTCGCCGCGGCGTAGGGGACGCGGGAATAGCCCAGCATCAGAGAAAAAACGGAAGCGAATGCGGTGGCAATCACCAGCCCCGTCACCAGTCGCGCGGCCCAGGTTCCGTAAATCCTCTGCATAAACAGCGATACCACGTACAGGCCGGTGTTGGTCTTGCCCGCCTGGAGCATCTCGCGCCAGGGCACGACGGCCAAAATGCACAGATTCATCAGTAGATATAGACAGGCGACGAGCAGAATGGAAAGCAACAGAGCGCGGGGAATATTCTTGCCCGGGTCTTCGATTTCATCTCCCAGAAAACAAACGTTGTAATAGCCCCAATAGTCGTAAGTGGCGATCAGCATGGCGCCGCCGAGGCCGAACCAGAACTGGTGCGAGAGGGTAAATGCGCCGGGAGGAAAGTCGAAGGCCTGTTTTGCGTTGAAGTGAGTCAGGCCGGCGAAGATGATCCAGCCGATCGTGCCCATGACGGCGAACCAAAGAATTTTCGAAAGACGGCCGATCGCGGTGATGCGGCGGTAGAGCAGGAGCACGGTGAAGAAGCAGATCAGGACGGCGACCGCAGTGCCGGGGGTGACGATCCAACTGATTTGCAGCGAGCCAGCCCAGGGAAGATGCAGCGCTGCGTCGTGATGTGCGTAGACGGTGTCGAGTTCGGGCCAGTAATACGCGGCGTAGCCAGCGAGGCCGATGCATCCGGTTGCAATCGACAATGGCGCGGAGAACGAGACTTGCCAGATGAAGAGGAAGGAGATGAGGCGTCCCCACTTGTCGGGACCGTAGATCTGGCGCAGGTAGCGATAGCTGCCACCGGATGCAGGGATCGCAGCGCCGAGTTCTGCCGAGACGAGGCCGTCGCAGACGGCGAGCAGCGCGCCGACAATCCATCCGAGGAGGGCTTGCGGGCCGCCCATCGCGGCGACCACGAGCGGCATGGTGATGAACGGACCCACGCCGATCATGTCGATCATGTTCATCGCCGTGGCGCTCCACAGCCCCATGCCGCGGATCAGGCTGGGAGAACTCGTCGATGTTTGTGCTGGCGAATCCATAATTCGTAGAGACGTTGTTGGGACGACTTCTCAACACGAGCAAGACAGACGCAGCATGACTACGTCTCTACGGCTGACTAGTGTGTCCGGCGGCCAAGAGATTGACATATAACCGCACTGCGCCTGGCACTCCGGCAGGCAACTGGCGGAAGAAAGCGTAGGCGGCATAAATATATGTTCCCTTGCCATATTGGGCGCGGAGCAAGCCACCTTTTTGCGCATCCTCGCCGGGATCGTGACAGGAGAGCAGTGGAGTGAAGTGATCATCCCAACTGCTCATGAAATAGAGGCCGCGCTCCTGTATCCAGCCGTTGAAATCGTCGGCGGTGATTTTGTTGGGCGTATTGAAGACGGAATCCTGCGGCGCGAGAATTTCGACCGGCGCTTCTTCGACCGAAACACGCTGGCGGCTGAGTTCCGCAGGGTATGGCGCAAACTTGCCTTTATTGAACTCATCGACCCCCGTGTCATATTGAACGACCAGCGTGCCGCCGTTGTACACGAAGTCCAGCAGCTTCTTGTTATTCGCGACGACGTCTTTTTGCGTGTCGTAGGCGCGAATGCCGAGCACAATTGTGCCGAACTGGCTGAGGTCTTCGGTGGAGAGGTGTTCGGCGGGAATCATGGTGACGTTCATCCCGACTTGCCTGAGGATTGTTGGGATGTCATCGCCCGCGCCCATGACGTAGCCGATTTTCAAATCATGCGGGACCTGTACGTCGACGATGCTCACGCGCTGGCGCGCCGGCTGGTAGTAGTAGAAGCTGCCGAGATCGTCGCGCGTGACGAGCGTGTAGCCCTCGCTGTATTTTTCGCCTTCTGATTCGAGAACGGCGCGGAGAGTGTCGTGGCCCGGCTGAATCCGGGCGGGAAATACCTTGAACTGAATTTCCTTCTTCTCTCCGCGATGCGAGAAGCTGACGTCGGATTGCGCTGGCTCGGATCGCCAGCCTTCTGGCAATTCCAGACGCAGATTGCCGCGGACTGATTTTGTGAGATTGCTGGTCACGCCGACCGTCACGGTGGAATTCGAGCCGTTGTGCGTGGAGATGACCTGCGTCCCAGGTTCAAGCATCACTGAGAATGACGGCACAACCGCAAGGATGCGGGAACGCTGCTTGGTTTCGTCGTTTAGATATGGAGTGACGACCGGAGTGGTGATTCCATTTCGTGACTCCGGCGATTTGCCGATCGAGTACTCCACTCTTGCCCGCAGGGCCGGCGGAGGGAAGGGAAGCGTCGCGTAGGTCTCGTTATCGACGTGGTGGATGCTGTCGATATCGGGATTGTCGCGATGCCAGTAGGGACGCGTGTAGGGCGTTTCTTTCGGCACGCGCAGACGGAAGTCGGCATGAAGGTCTTTGCCGGGAGCGACCGTTTCCGGCTTCGTCTTTCCGTTGATCGTGTTCCATCCGGCGGGGACTTCGAGCTTGATGTGATCGATGACGAGCGGCTGCTTCGAGCCGTTGTGGAGCGTGACGCCGACGACGAATTCTTCTCCGGGAGAAACCGACGTGATTGCGTCAGCTTCTTTCGGCGTGATTTTTGGATCGCCGTCGTTGGTGGAGACGTCGGCGGATAACGTGACGCCGAGCGCCAAGTTCAGCGCTGTTTCCGCCTGCTGTTGCTTGTTCGCGATGCGGGTGAGGAGATCGTCTTTAGTGACCGCGTCGAGACTACTGGTGCGAATCTCGGCATTCGCTTTGCCGAGCAGCGCAACCACCTTTTCCAGTGGATCCGATGCGTCTGAGGGAGTGGATCCCCGTGCGGCGGAGGTCGCCTGCGCGATCAGCTTTGCGATTTCACCGCACTGGGTTTGGAGGTTCGCGACTTTCGGGGCGCGTCCGGCCAGGCCTTGCCAGCTTGTGTCGAGGCCGTCGAAGAAGTCTTTTTCGTGGCCATGGTTTCCAGCCGACGGGGACGCCGTATCCACGAGGCGGTAAAACGTGAAGTGGTCGCCGTCGTCGATGGTCCAGTTGGCAGCGCCTTGCGACATCTGATGGCGGAGGCCTGCCATCGCGAACTGAATGTATGACGTGCCGAGGTCGGCGTTGCGTTCGCCGGTATTGAACTTTACAGTCCAGTCGGCATCGGGGCAGGTGTTCTGGCGCCAGGGGCAGACGTTGCCGATGTAAAGCTTCTTCGGCTGCCATGGCTGCAGGCCCTGGGCGATCTGTTCGGGAAAGCGATTGGGATCAGCGGCGGCATGGAAGGCTTCCTTGGTCAGGATGGCTGACGCCTGATGATTGCCGTGTCCATCGCGCTCGGTGCCCGAGAAACGCGCGACGAGGACATCCGGACGAAAGGTTCGGATCACGCGCACCATGTCGCCTAGCGCGGGGTCATGGCCTCCCCATTTGGCGAAGGTCTCGTCGGCTTTCTTGGAGAATCCGAAGTCGGCAACGCGCGAGAAGCGGTCCTGGATGCCGTAGTGCTGGTCGGAGGCGAGGAGTTCCTCGCTTCGGAGCACGCCGAGCACGTCAGACAGATTGCTGCCGATTTTGTTCTGTCCGCCTTCGCCGCGGTTGAGGGTCATCAGGAGCGTGGTGACTCCGTGGCCGCGAGCCTGAAGCGTGAGCAGGCCGCCGTCCTCGTCGTCAGGATGAGCGACCACCTGCATCAGTTGGCCAGTTGTTCCGAGGCGCAGGAGTTCGAGCTTGAGGCCGGCGATGCCCTGATCCTGCGGGATATCGGCGGGGACACCCTGGTAGAGCAGGCCGGGAGGATCGGCGGAGCCGTCCGTCTTGGGCAGGTTTGCCGCCGGCTTCGGGGCGGACGGAGCCTGCGCGGGCGCCATCAAGGCACAAATCAGCAGAAGGATGATCAGCCCGGGAAACTGTAGGCGGTTCAGGATCACAGGAACGCGGTGGCTGCCAAGCCACCGCAAGCTGGCGGGTCCGGGATGTCTCACGCTACAAGGATGGGGCTTACCCCCGCTCCGACGCAAATTTTTCGCAGTTTTGGTGCCATCTGATTAGACTTCGGCGGCGGGCGATTGTGAGCGATGGAGACACGGCTCGAGGTCGTTGAAGAGGATACGTTAACAAGAGTACATTTTCCGTTGCGATTCGAATTGCGTGATTGTTAGCATGCGCTATGCGAAATGCAGTTGGTTACGGTCTACTTCTCATTGCGCAACTCTGTTTTGGACAGCGTTCTGCGCCGGCAATCCAGGAACCCACAGCTACATTTCACAGCCAGAATTTGGGGCTAGATTTCGTCTATCCGTCCGGGTTCGTGAACAAGCCTACCGATGACGCTTCTGCGAACTCCGACGGCAAAAGCGCGGGAGGCAAGAAGACTTGTGTGTCCTCTCCGATCGCCGCGATGGACATGCGGAAGAACTTCAACATGATATTCGTGAAACGTGTAGATGGAGCCTGCATGGGCAAAGAGATTACCGCCGCCGATTGGAGCAAAATCGCCTCGAACTTCCTCCAGCTTTTGCTTAATGATTTCGGCCACGCAGGCGTAACCTCCGCTACCGATTACGAGATCGGCAGCCACATGGCTTCCGTTGTTTCAGGGACGGTGAAACTGGAAAGCGTCAAACCTGCGGGTACAGTTATTTCTGGCGCGGGAACCTGTGTGGTCGCAGGCAGAGACCTGGCTTGCTTCGCGTTTCTTTCCGATGACTGCCCAACGCTCGCCGCTTTGTCTGCAAGTACCGTTAAGTTTACGGACGGGGTTGCAACGCCAGTCATCCCTGCCAAGCTTGTGCCGGGATGCGGGCCTCAATCGTAGTTGGCGTACCATCGCTATTCCACGCATCAACCCCCAGGAGGAAGATCATCTTTGTGGTTGAAGAGTATATACGCCTCTTAACAACAGCGACAAAGACCAGAAGACCCGCTATGGCCTCACGCGAAACACGACGTTGCTTTTGAGCGTGCCGCTGGATGTTGTCACTTGTACTGTCCCGGTGGTCGCGCCCGCGGGAACGGTGGTCGTGATCTCGGTGCCCGAAACGACAGTGAATGTCGCGGGTGTGCCGTTGAAGGTCACGCTGGTCGCGCCGGTCAGGTTATTGCCGAGAATGATCACCTTTGCGCCCACGCGCCCGACGGTGGTCTGGGTTTCTACAAACGGGCCCAAGCCTACAGAGAAGCTGAAGATCGTGCCATCGCCAAGTCCGCCGCCCGCCGTTGTCCCGTAAAACATCCCACTCGTGTCCTGCATCACCGCCGCGTAGGACTGGCTGCCATCCGCACAACTGCTTTGGGAACAAAAACTGTAGAGCGTCGTCAGCGTACCACTTGGGGTGATGCTGAAAATCGTGCCGTCATTGGCGCCATTGGCTCCGCCATCCAGTGTCGTCCCGTAGAAGTTCCCATCGGTAGCCTGAATCAGGCCCGCGGTGGGGTTGCCGCCGTCCGTGGAGTCGAAGCTGTGCAGCGTTGTGTACACACCGGCCGGAGTGATTTTGAACACGGTTCCACAGCTGACAAAACCATAACCGGGGATGTTGCAGGTGTTGGGCCCGCCATAGTACGTAGTCCCGTAGAAGTTTCCATCCCTGCCCTGGACCAACCCCGCGTGCGGGTTGCTTCCGTCCGCGCAATCGCCGCCTAGCGGGCAAAAACTGTAAAGCGTGGTCAGCGTGCCGCTCGGGGTGATCTTGAAGATCGTCCCGCAACCGATGTAGCAGTTGTTGAACCCGCCGTTCGTGGCCGTCCCGTAGAAGTTCCCATCGGTGCCCTGGACCAGCCCCGCGCCAGGGAATTTGCCGTCAGTGCAACCGCTCTGAGAGCAAAACGTATAAAGCGTGGTCAACGTGCCGCTGGGCGTAATTTTGAAGACTGTGCCCTCGACATTGGGTCCGCCATCGCCCGTAGTCCCGTAGAAGTTCCCATCGGTGCCTTGGACCAGCCCTCCGCTGATCTGGGCGAAGAAGGAGCTCGACACTACCGTCTCCCTGCCATTGGTGGTGATCCTGAAGACCGTCCCGGTGGGAAAGGGCGCAGTCCCGTAGAGGTTCCCGTCGGCGGCTTGGATCAGCCCCGATTGTGGATTCTCGCCGCCCGAGCAATTATTGCGCCTGCAAAAGCTGACAAGGCTGGTCAGCGTGCCGCCCGGCGTGATCTTGAAGACTGTGCCTTCGGTTGGGGGCGGGATATTCCCGCCAGACACCGTAGTCCCGTAGAGGTTCCCATCGGTGGCCTGGACCAGCCCCGCGTAGGGGCCGGCTCCGTCCGTGCCATCGAACTGATGCACCGTATTGAAGCTGAAAGTTTGTGCCCGAGACGCTACCGACGCGACCGCGCACAGGATGAAGACAGCGCAAGCCGCCTTCCAGTCGAAGCAGGAAGGCTCCGAGCTTATTCGTCTATTCATGGAGTTACCTCGAAGCGAGGGAGGAGGGAGATTTTTATATACGCCCGCCGTTCGGCGGTCAAGATGAAGAAGATTGCACAGGGCCGGTCTTCTCAAGGTTTCATGCGAGGTAGTTATTGAACATGTCGGGAGCGAAAGTCAGTTTATGTAACACCGTCATTCCACTCAAAATGCCTATTTCAAGGCATCACTCTGGCAATCGTCCGCAACTCATCTTCATTTGGAGCCGAGTAGTATCGGCTCGGTTTCGACCAGCTTAAGAGATTTGACCATTTGCCGCGTCCGCTCTTTGTACGTTTTGAAATGCGGACTTTGAATATGCGATTCGTATGCGGCTGCATCCCGATAGGTTTCAAACAATCTGATTTGCTCGGGATGGTCTTTGAGCGAAACGGCGTAGAGCGTCAAGACGCCCGGTTCGACACGAATCGAAGTCTCGATCTCTTCTTTGAGAAAGACCTTGTAAGCGTCGAGCTGCGCTGGATCAATCTCCAATTCTGCTATCCGCACAATTGGGCTTCCCACTGCTTCGGTGGCAGTGCCTCGCTGCCAACACAACAATGCCGTAACCAGCGATGTGGCTAGGAAAAACGCTTGTCTCCCGGTCATAGGTGAATGCCTTCTCAGATTGGGGCGATCTGCTTTCTTCCCCTTAGAGAGTCGAAAACCATATACGTTCTGATCAGTCTCAGCTGGAGCCGCGGAAGTGTTGGCGAAACATCCCGGTTGCACTCACGTCATCGACTAACTTCGGGCACCTTTATACATCGCACAAATCGACTGCCTTGCGAAGGGAGACGAGCGGATCGCCGGTGGGCACGAACTCGTGCGCCACATAGCCTTTGAACCCGGTGTCGGCGATGGCGCGCATGACTGCATCCCACTGAATTTCCTGCGTGTCGTCGAGTTCGTGGCGGCCGGGGACTCCGCCGGTGTGGAAGTGGGCGATCCACCGGATGTTCTTGCGGATCGTGTCGATCAAATCCCCTTCCATGATTTGCATGTGGTAGATGTCGTAGAGCAGCTTCACGTTTGGTGAATTCACTTCCTCGACGACGCGTACTCCCCATGACGTGTGATCGGACATGTAGTCGTGATGGTCGCGCTTGCTGTTCAGCAGTTCCAGGCAGATGGTTACGGCGTGGTCTTCGGCGATCTTCTTTACTCGATTCAGGCCAGCGATCGTGTTGCGAGCGCCTTCGTCGTCGGACATCCCAGCGCGGTTGCCAGAGAACGTGATCACGTTGGGGACTCCAGTTTTCGCTGCAAGCGGGATATTCGTGCGGAATCCCTGCTCGATGGCTGCGTGATTCTCAGTGCGGTTCAAGGCTTTGCCGATGTCGCCACCGCCGGCGTAGGCCATGGTGCAGAGGAGTCCATATCGGCGGGGGATTTCGTATTCATCTGGCTGGAGCAGGTCGATTCCTTTCAGCCCCATTGTTGCAGCGTATTCGCAAAGGTGGTCGAGAGGGATCTTTTCGTAGCACCAGCGCGAGACGGACTGGTGAATGCGGCCCCTTCGTACGATCGGGTCGGAAGCGACGGCCAGCGCGGCCGGCAGGATCTGTGATGCGGCGAGAGTTGCGACCGAGGATTGCAGCAGGGTGCGGCGGGTCAGTTTGTGCATAAGTCAGGGGCTATGGCCTAGGGGCCAGGGTCAGAAAAACTAGTGGCGACTGGCCACTAATCACTGGTTCTTACTGGCGGCCTTCCTTCAGAACTTCCTGGCACTTGCTCGATGCGGTGAGGACCTCGTTGAATGCCGTCTCTTTGCGCAGATCCTTCAGCAGCGGATCGTCGAGCAGTGCGGAATACGCACAGTAATTCTGTTGGACCGCGGCCTTCAGCAGACGCAGCGCAGGATCCTTCTGTCCGCACGCCGCCATCAGAGCGCCTACGTGATACCACGCCTCAGCGTCCGGCTCCATCATGACCGAGGATTCGTTGTCGCGGACGATCTTTGCAAAATCGGGTGGCTTCTGCGCGGCAGTACAGGCTTCCATTAACTCGCGATGATAAGTGGGCCCCTTGCCCATACTCTTGGCTGCCTCGCGCGCGTCGTTTACGTTACCTTCCGCAAGATAGATATATGGCGTCACCCACGCGGCCCATTCAGAGCCGGCGTCGAGGTGAACGAAGTCCATGGCGCGATCCGTCTTGCCATTTTCGAGGAACGACCACGCGCACGAGCGGAAGGTGAAGTTTCCAGGATCGAGTTGCCGCGCCGTGTTGCACTCCTGGATGGACTGATCGAGCATGCCCGCGTAACGCAGCACATACGCGAGCGCAAAGTGCGCGTCCGCACTTTGGGGCCGGCGGCGCACGAGATCGGTGGCCGCATCGTAGGCGCGTCCGAGTTCGCCTCGTTCCACACGATTGGTGATGAGTTGGCTGTCGGCCATGATGCGGTTGGGATCGAGCGTGACCGCGCGCTCATAGGCGGAATTCGAGCGCTGGAACATCTCTTCTCCACCGCCGCCGAATACGGAGTCGAAATAGTAGCGCTGGCCTAGAGCCTCCCATGCAGGCGCGTAGCTGGGATCGATGCCAACGGCCCACTCCAGCATCTTGATAGCTTCTTTGTTCGGCGCGGGATCGTGCGGGACCGCTACGCTGCGGAGGTAGAAATCGTAGGCTTGCTGGTTTTTCGGGCGCGAGGCGGCGGCCTCTACCGAACCGCCGGCACCACCAAGAATCGGCAGCAGGCCGTGTTGCACCTGCGTCGTGAGTTGTTCCTGCAGGCCGATCAGGTTGTCGGCCTTTTCCGTGACCGTGGTCTGCCACAAAAGGCGGTCGGTGGGGACGTCGATCGCCTCGAGCGTGACGAGCAGAGTATCGCCTTGTTTCCGGAACGACCCGGAAAGCAGGCGCCCGACGCGGAGTTCCTGGCCGACTTTTTTCGGATCAAGATCGAGAGCGATGTATTTTCGCGTGACCGATGACGGCCGCACTTCAAGCGTTCGCGCGTAAGTGAGGACGCTGGTCAATTCATCCGACAGGGCGAAGCGCAGGTAGTCGACGTTGAAGTCGCCATTCATGTTTTGCAGCGGCAGGACGGCGATGGCGTTTCGCTGCTCCGCGTTAGTGATTTGGCGGTGCTTGTACCACCAGGCTCCGACAGCGCTGAGAACGGTGACCAGCAAGGCGGCTGTGCCGAGCAAGAGATAGGTTTGCAGCCGGTTATTGTGGCCGAAGGTGTGCGTGGCTGCGCGGAGTTTCGCCGTGTGGCTGCCGCTCTTGAGCTGTCCGGTCTCGGCTTCACGCTTGAGCAGCGCCAGATCCGACTTCATTTCGGCGGCGCTTTGGTAGCGACGGTTGCGGTCCTTCTCCATCGCTTTGCCGATGATGCCTTCGAGTTCAACCGGAATCTTCGGATTCAGATCGCGCGGCGGGACGGGTTTGGAATGCAGAACAGCGTCGAGTGTGACCAGAGAGTTCGCGCCAGTGAACGGCTTCTTTCCGGTCGACATCTCGTAGAGCACGACGCCGAAAGAGAACAGATCGCTACGCGCGTCGACGGTCTCGCTGCGGGCCTGCTCGGGCGACATGTAGACGGCCGTGCCAGGAATTACGCCAACAGCGGTAAGGGAATTGTCGGCGCCGGCATCGTCCTCGGTGCCGAGGTTGTGCACGAGTTTGGCAAGTCCGAAGTCGAGGACTTTGACCTGGCCACTGGGAGTCATAAAAATATTCGCTGGTTTGATGTCGCGATGGACGATGTTCTTGGCATGCGACGCGATCAAGGCATCGGCGACTTGCACACCTACGTCGAGAACCTTGTCGAGATCCATCGCGTGTCCGGCGATGTGCTGCTTCAGGCTGTCACCCTCAAGCCGCTCCATCACGATGAAGGGGTGGCCGTTA
>Ga0306920_100003620_pt1 | contig 19652 bp, 19 predicted proteins | sample flu12Cox44000170_FD_204666 | JGI IMG/M metagenome (GOLD analysis project Ga0306920, IMG submission 204666) | Lab enrichment of tropical soil microbial communities from Luquillo Experimental Forest, Puerto Rico - flux4day.12C.oxic.44.000.170 (v2)... | ecosystem: Environmental > Terrestrial >... | reverse complement strand
TGGGGTCTTTTCCCATCCGAAGAAGAATGCGCCTCTGCCCGGTGAAAATCCGCACCCTCAGGCGAGTCTAGGACGGAAGGTCACGCCTGGGCAGGAGAACGTAGACCCCACTAAGGCGGCGACTCCGATGCTGAGTGCTGATGTTCGATCCAGCGATCCCGCTTTAGATGGCCTGGTGACACCGGAGGACATCGGACGGACTTCACGAACTGCCATGGCGCCCAAACCGGCCGCGATGATGGAAAGCAAGCCTGCTTCAGTGCAGGATTATGCCCTGAGCAAGGTGGATTTCTCTGACCCTACCGTTGGACAGAGCACCACCGTGCAAAATCCGCCTCCACAGACACACGCCGATGCGACCGCAGACCTCAGGAAACCTTCACTGGTGTTTGTGCACGCGACGGAAGCCAAGCCGATGATGAAGCCGAATTTCGTGGAGGACTCGGACGAAGTGCTGCCCCTCGCCGCCGGCACCCGCCTGGTGGCGCGTCTTCAAACGCCAGTGAGTTCAGCGGTGCCAACGCCGGTGGTGGCGGTGGTGGAATACAACTACGAGCGCAATGGTCAAATAGTCCTCCCCGCAGGGGCGAAGGTTTTTGGGCGCCTGACGCAGGTCAATATGTCAGGTTACGTAGGCATTCAGTTCAATCGTGTGGAATTACCCGATGGAACGGCGGAGAAGATCGACGCTTCCGCCATGAACCTCAATTTCGGGTCGCTGAAGGGTACGGTCTCTGGCAAGAAGACAGGCACGAAGTTTCTGGTGCGATCGCTGACGGGAATGGGGACTATCGCGTCGTATGAGGTTGGCCCGCAGAGGTCAAGCTCGGATGAGCTGATATCGCCCAATACTTTGATGCGTGAGCGCCTCGCGGACAACGTGGCGACAGCCGGACAGGAGGAACTGAACGGTCTGGCCTTCAATCAGAATCTTGTCGTCACCGTCCCTGGCAATACTCGTTTCTACATCGTCGTGCAGAAATCCTCCTCAGAACGCACGGCCGCGATGCCGTCCACGCGCAGCATAGGTGCTCCCTCCGCCGGATTTAGCGGAGGGGTGCCGACTCTTGATGAGCTTCGTCAGCTGATGCAATTAAAAAGCGAGATCAACGAGCTGTATATGCGGACCAACGCCCAGGCTCCGGACCAACCACAACCGCAACCGTAAGAAAAAAAGGCCAAGTTTTTCAACGCTGGGGCGCGAATTGCGGTAAGAAGGAGAGGCTTGCCAGGTCAGGCTGAGATTCAGCCTGGCCGCCCCCGGTTAGCGCCGCCGCCCAACTTTCAACTGCCAAATTCGTTGCATATAACCTCTCTACCATGGCGCCTGCAGCAGATTCGTAGGCGCGATTGCCTCAAGGATGGTAGCTCAACACGCCTGTGCTGTGGCTGGCTGCGCTCTTGTTGGAAGCCACAGTCCGAGAGGTCCTTTGCGCAACGCGCCTGGCTTCCTGACAAAACTGTTTCGTCTTGCTGCTGCTACTCTGATAGCAATTGGCTTGTTGATCTCGCTTGTTTGGGATCCCATGCTGAAAAACCAGCAAGTCTTCTCCTGTTCTTACCGCGATTTGGATCTTGCTCTTGGGGCTCACACCAATTGTCTGGGTTGCTTGGGTAATTAGGACTATCTTCAGAAAATCACAGCCGAACATGACCCACAGGGCTACTTTGCGGAGTCAAGCGATCAGCCCCGAATCCGACCGAAGCGGAGCGCAACGCCCCGGCCGAATGCTTCTCCGATGTCGGCGGTGCCAGTGATGCTAAGGAACAAATACGCCAGATCGTACAGCGACACCTGTTCCCGAGAGATTCCAGCGTTGTGGCCTGCTTCAGAACGGCATCCTGTTATATGGCCCGCGTGGCACGGGCAAGACCTTCCTCGCAAGAGCGACAGCGGGTGAGTTCGGGCTAAACTTCGGATGGGTTTCCGCTCCGAAGCTGCTTACTCGCTGGACTGGCGCGACAGGCGAAAATATTCAGTCCGTGTTCGCACAGGCGGCAGAGCGCAGGCCTGTGCTCTTCTTCATCGAAGAGATCGATGCAGTAGGCGCCGTGCGGCAAGACGCCATAAGCGACACAGGCGGCGCTGGACGAGAGCTGAACATCATGTGGTCCTTGATGAGCGCGATCGACCAATACTGCTCGATCGATGGATTCATACGCATGGCCGCAACCATCGCCTGGATGGCTTCGATAAAGCCCTGATACGGGAAGGGCGATTCGACGTGAAGATGCGTCTCGATCTTCGGGACGATTTAGTCATTCCGGCGCCGATCCAGGGCGATCTTCAGTCCATCATCCGGTTGCTCGAAGATCCTGCGCGCACCCGCTTTTTGGGACTTGAGGTGCCTACAGGCTTATTGCTCGTCGGCCACGGGGAACGGGAAGACTTTTATTGCCAGTCTGATCGCGAGCCAGACCAACCGTAGCTTTCACCCTTTGACTGCGGCTTCTGATCTAGGTGGAGGAGTCGGGGATTCGGTCAAGCGCGTGGCCGCAGTATTCGCACGCGCGAAGGAACAAAGTCCATCCCTTGTCTTCATCGATGAGATGGATGGGCTTCTGCCCGCCAACAACCGCTACCTCGGGCAGCACGATGTTCAGGTGGCGGAACAGTTCCTTACGGAGATCAGCAGTTTGCATCCGGATGACCGAGTGTTTCTCGTGGGCACGACGACCCATCCCGAGGACGTTGATACAAGGGTGCTCAGAGGCGGTCGCTTTTCCGAGAAACTCACGATTCCGCTGCCCAATGCCGAGCATCGAGCACAGCTTCTTAATCGCCTTCTCCAGGGCACTCGCATGCAGCATGAATTAACCATCTCCGACGTCGCCAGTCAGTTGGGCGGCGCTTCGCCGGCCGATTTGCAAGCCATCTGTATTGCTGCCAAACGCGTAGCGTGCAACCGTACGGCCAATAACGACCAAACTCCCGCCCCTTTTGTGGTCCGACTTTGAAACAGCTACCGTGTGCGCGGAAGCTGAGATTAGTTAGAAGCAGTCGAGGCTCCCAATCACTCACCTCGATATGCCCATTCGAACTATCGATTCGCTGCTGATTTCACGAATCCGTTGTTCGCGAATCCCCGCTGAATTCGCGACTGTTTGACAGCTTCTTGCTTCCCGGCTACGTTCCCTCGCACATCGATCACTTTTCCGCCGCAGACTTGGGCGTTGGGGAGGTAATCGAGGAGTCCCTGGAAAGGAGAGTTGTTTAGGTGAGCAAGCTCGAGGCAGGTCTCGGAGGGAAGAAGCCTCTGGTTGTGCTAGCGGTCGTGTTCCTGGCCGTTGGGCAGCTGGTGATTGCCCAAAATCTTGGCACAAACCCGCAGTTCAACGTGGCCGTGCAGGGCGAGACCGGCGCACAGCCGGAAGGCGCCTTCCTGAACTTCATCAACTGGGTCAGCAACGTGATCGCACCGGTCGGCGCGGGGGGCGCAGTCCTCGGGGCCGTGGTGTCGTGGCTTACGGGACGTGGCTTTGGGCGGTGGCTTTTCGCGGCCGCAGCCTTGTTGGCCATCTCGGGTGTGACGCGACTGATTGAGTTTTGGATCACGAATGGAACGAATGGAATTACCTAGTCGTGCTCGACGGAGCATGCTATCAGACCATCACCGGCAGCCCGCAATGCATGCGAAACCAATGCGGGCTGCCATAACCGAGATGCTTCAGATGGATGTAAGTACCAACAACACGACATATGGCAACGCCACAGCTACTCTACGACATCATCTCAGTCCTGCTTTTGCTCGCCCCGTCCGCCGCAGTGCTTTCGCTGGTGATTGCCGGCGTCAGCCTGCGCCGCGAGGGCACGATGACATTCGCAATCGGCGGTGGATTTACCAAGTGGATGTTCTGGGCGATTGTGTTTTTGACCCTGGAGCCACTGCTGAGCTGGTTCACGTCGTTTGGAGTGCCTGTGCCGTTACCGGGCGGGGGAATTGCGACCGGATGGCTCGCGAGTTTTCGGGCGGATTTGGCGCAGTTTGTGACCAACTTCGTGGTGCAGCGACTAGTCCCGACCCTTGCCGCATTCTTCGTGTTGCGAGCGATTCTGGACGCCGCGTCGGGCCAACATCCGCTGCCTTCGATACTCGCCTCCATGTTTCTGCTCGGCACCCAAACCACCTACAACCTGCTCGAGAGCTACAACACCGGAACGCAATACGCGACGGTCGACGTGCTGGACAGCCTGTGGAACCACCTGGCGGGGACGGTCATGCCGATCGCTGCCGTTCTGTCACTAGTGGGTGCGATCTTGAACTTTGCCACGCGGAAGCCATTTTTGCGGTTGGTCGCTCTGGCGCTGGCGCTGTTGACAGTCTCTGCCATCTGGAAGCTGCTGGTGTCAATGATGTAGGAGCGCGAATGAACCTCGGAAATATGTCCTTCGGTAATGGCATCCTGCATTTGGCAAACTGGACGGGCAACGTCATTATGCCGACGCTTGCCGCCGCCTTCATCATCTTTGCCATTTTGCAGTTCTCAAAAGGCCAGGAATCCTCGCATAGCATATATGGCGCCCTGGCTTGCCTGCTGGTGTCGGGATTAACGCGAGCCTTCGAGACCTTCGCGTCCCAGGCTGCCTGGAACAACCCCGACCTCTACTGGATAGCGATCCGGACCCTAATCGATTGGGTCGCCAACGTCATATTGCCCGTGTATGCAGCCGCCCAAGTTGCAGCCATGGCACTGCGATTGGGGATGTTCTCCCTAGTTCACCCAACCAGCGGCTGGCTGCGCCACTTTGTGACCGCTGCCCTGTGCCTGATGGTTTCGGGCCTGCTTCGTCTGGCGGAATTCTTCGTTGCCCAGGGCACGGGCGGGGTGACTTAGGAGACATAGCGATGGGGCTCGACGTGACACCCATTTACCGGAACCTGCGAACCAGAGTCACCTTCCTTGGACTGGAAGCGGAGGACCTGTTCGTCATCCTCGCGGTCGCAGTGGTGATGAATATCTGCGGCCGGGTTCTGAACCGGGAGATGTTCGGTCTCCCCATGAACATGGTTCTGCAATACCTAGTGCCGATCCTCAGTGTGCCTGCGCTGATGTTGTTCAAGTACGGCAAGCAGCGCGGATATCTGAAAGACTGGCTACTTTTCCACATCAAACCTCACGTTTATTCGTCGCTGGAAGCGGACCGTGAGTTGGCCACTGAATACATCAAGGACTGAGTGAGGTCTCAGAGATGCCTCTAACCATGGAGCGGTACCAGAAGTCGTTGGCCCAGCCTCCACTGTGCGAACAGCTGAGAGTCCGTGATCTCACCGACAATTTGCTGATTCAGCTTAACGGGTCTTTTGTTGCTGGATACCGAGTGAGCGGTATTCATTCTTATTACGCCAGCGACGAAGAGCGAAACCGCACCAAGCTCGCACTTGAGGCCCTCATTCGCTCCCTTCCGGAACGGTCGATGCGCCTACAGGCGCGATTCGAAATCGCTGAAGGCGACGGCGGATTGATCACCCGCTACAACCAGGAACAGAAGAACCCCAGTGCTGTTCTCCAGGCCGTTGACCGCGAACAGTCCAACTCGTGGCTGAAGAAGAATGCAGAAGGCTTCTATCTGCAGCACATGCTGCACTTCTACTACATCTGGGACCCGCGCATCCATCGTCAGTCCCCTGAGTTTGAGTGGAAGAAGAAGATGCGCGGTGGGAGCTTCAGCATGTCCGTTGGAAAATGCATCGAGCGCAGCCGCCGGGAGCATGAGGACCTGGTCGCCGAGTTTACCAGTCTTATGTCCGGCGTCGAAGCCACCCTGCAAGCTACCGGAATGAAGATTGAGCGGCTCTCGCAGAACGACATCTTTCTTGAGGTCAAGAGGGCCCTTAACCCGTTAGTGAAGGACACACGACCATTCCTCCCGCCAAGACTATCGCTGGTCTATGAGAGTGCGCGCAGTCGGATGGCTAGCGTGAACATCGAAGACGAACTCGACGATTACCTCAAGATCGGCGGATTGCTGTACTCGTTTATCAGCCTGAAAGACCTTCCCGACGCCACATTCCCGGGAGTGTTACGGGAACTGGTAGTAATGGACTTTCCCATCATTATCAACGCCGAGGTCGTTCTCCCCGATCAAGCCAAGGCCGTGAAGCAGTACAAGAGCCGCCTGCGGAAAATGACAGCAGCGCAGAAGGACATTCACGGCGGGTTCCGTCTCAACGTCGACGCGCAGGTAGCGGAGAACCAGTTGATCAAAGTCCTGCAGGAGTTGATCTCCAGCTCGCTTAAGTCCTGTCAACTCAGCCTCACCATTGCGGTGCGCACCTCCCGCCCAGCGCGGAACCGGTTCGAAGGAGAAGAAGCGGAGCGGATTCTCGCAGATCGCAGGCAACGAGTACTGCACGCGATTGCGCGCATGAACGGATCACGCGGCATTCCCGAGACACTGGCACAGAAGCGCTTCTTCTTCTCCAGCCTGCCTGGGCTGGGGGAGAACAACAAACGGGAAAAAGACCTTCTAACCCTGCACGCTGCCGATCTGCTTCCTTCGGAGATGCCCTGGAAAGGCACGCCAAATTCTCCCCTGATGCTCTTCGAGACTCCTTACCGACAGCTTATTCCGTTCTCGCCCTTCGACTCCGCGCTGGGCGACGCCAACATGGTGATCATGGCCAAGAGTGGCGGAGGCAAGACTTTTCTCGCCCAGGTCAAGCTGTTGATGATGGCGCGTGCAAGACCGTTGGTGTCGATCCTGGAGCGGGGAGATTCCTATCGACCGCTGGTGGACTTAATGGGCGGCCGCGTGATCAATGTCGACCTGGATGGCCGGGAAACCTTGAATCCGTGGGACCTGCCCGAGGGTGAGTCCACGCCCAGCAACGAGAAAACAGCCTTTCTGAAGAACCTGACCCGTCACATGCTCGGCGATAGCCCCGACACCGACACGTCGTTGCTGGACAATGTGCTGACCGATGCGATTGGGCGGGTCTATAAGCGCTGTTCCATCCGATACTCCAACCCGATTCCGACCTTTAACGATCTGCGAGAAGAGCTTGCCAACTGGCGGGACGCCGAGAAGATGCAACGCACGATCGATGAGGCACACCTGGCGGCGATGAAACTGCGCTCCTGGACGGACGGCGGCATTTATGCCAGGCTGTTCGACCAGCCCACGACGATGCGCCTGGAGAGTGACTGGCTGTTCTTCAACGTCGAGGGTCTCAGCTCCGATCCCCGGCTGGAGACGGCGATGAGCATGCTGATCGCCAATGCCATGGCCTCTCGCGCCACTGGCAAAACGGGTCGTCCCAGCATTACCGTGCTCGACGAGTGCTGGTTCCTGCTGGATTCGCCTACGCTCGCTCCGGAGGTTGTCCAGCTTTACCGCACCGCCCGTAAACGGAACTCCAGCGTGTGGGGCATCAGCCAAACAGTGGAGGACTTTGTGGGCACGGACTTTCAGCCACGGGTTCACGGCCCCGGAATCCTGAAGAACGCCAGCTCCAAGATCGTCGGACAGCAGCCCGGTGACGTCACGCCGATGGTCAACCATCTCAGCCTGAACCCGGTGGCAGTTCAGCAGGTAAAGGGATTTGGTGCGCCACGAAAAGGACGCAGTGCCGAGGTGCTGCTGGTGATCGGCGAAAAAGCCGAGACGACGCAAACGATTCGCATTGTGCCCACGCCGCTCTCGTACTGGATATGCACGACTTTTCCCCGGGAGAGAAAGTACCGGACCTGGTTCCTAAAAAGGCGCGAAGGACAGCCACTCTTGCAGAGCTATCAAGATTTAGCGAAGCGGTTTCCTCTGGGATTGGCCGAAATGGCTCCGCTGCCGGAAGAGATTGCCGGCGAAGTGAACAATGTTGCCGACGCATCGATGGCAATGGACAAACCGACTGAGGAGCGCGCGAGAGGATAAGCCACTCGGAAGGAAGGGAAAAAATGCAGGTTGTGTCGTACACGATGTTTTTCGCGGCTTTGACCTGGCTGGTGGTGACTGTCCAGGACCGCCGGCGACTGGTAGCAGTAACGCTGGCGGGCGTCATGCTCGTGACCTTAGTTGGAGCGCCGCAGCCCGTACAAGCGCAGATGGGGGTATTGGGGGCGATTCTGACGGTGCTGAACGTCATCAACGGGGTCATCCACACGGCGTTGACAGCCATCAACACGGTACGAACTGCGGTGAACAACCTGCAACAGCTGGTGGTGTGGCCGCAGCAGTTGATCAATCAGGCTAGGGCGCAGGTCACGCAGATGATCGGGCAGTATCGCAACCTGATGAGCAACATCTTCAAGATCAACCTTAACAGCGCGACTCTGCCCGCACCGCAAGCCCTTGAAGCCATCATTCGCGACCACCAAGTGGGCAACTTCCAGGCTTTGACAGCAATGTTTGCCAACAACTACGGTGCCATCCCGGTTGTCGCATCCGCGACTGCAGGCGATCGCGCCATGTCGGACATGGACGATGCGCTGACGCTAGACAACCTCAAGACGCTGAAGGCCGCTGACCAAGCTACAGACATCGAGCTGCAATCGGCTGATGCACTCGAGAACTCTTCTGGCCAGGCAGCACCCGGTTCGGCACCGTTTCTGGCGGGTACGGCGATAACGTCCGCCGTCCACGCTCAGGCCCTGACGCAGAAGTTGCTGGCCGCAGAATTGCGGCAGGAAGCCGCTCGTTTGGCGCATCGCAATACGCTTCGCAAAGAGAACGCCGCCAACACCACGCAGCTGCGTGGTGTACTCGTCAACCTTTTACAGCACCAGTAGGAGAAGGAAAAACACCAGATGAAGACGCTGAGGGCTTTCGTCAAGACAACCGCCAGCTGGATGTTCAGCCACAAGATGCGCGCCGCCGTGCTCGCGCTGGTTATGGTATTTACCGCGCCATGGCCGGCAAGGGCGCAGATCATCTCGCCTTGCTGCGCGCTGCTTGTCGCCGGGCTGTCGAGTATACAGTCAGCTTTGACCAAGGTTGTGGGAGGAGGACTCAACCAGATCTTGGGCGTTGACAAAGCCATGCAGCAGTTTCAGCAGGCGGTGGTGTGGCCGCAAAGCCTGATCAATCAGGCACGGGGCCTGGTGGGTGCTCTCCAGGGGAACTTCAATCAGATCCAGAACCTGATGAAGATCCCGGTCAACAGCGCCACATTACCGGTCTCGCAACAGCTGGAACAGGTCCTGCTTTCGCGTAATCCGAACCAAATCGGCCAGACTTCGGGCGCCTACACGGCCCTGTACGGCCCGGTTCCCCAGGCCACGGCTGCCTCGGCGGAGGTCTCGAACATGGTGGACATGACCGATGCGGCTGCCCAGGCTGCGATGAAACGGGCGATTGAGATCGATGCCCTGGCTGACCTAGAACTTCAGGCCGCCAATCAGCTTAACCAGAGCATCCAGGCTGCCGCTCCCGGCAGCGCACCGATCATTGAAGCACAGGCTGACGCGTGGCTGATCCGGGCGAACGCCTACACTCAGTCCGCCACCGCGGACCTGATGCGATTGCGCGCCATCGATCTGGCAAATGCCAGCGCCGACATCAAGATGGGAGCCACCAACACCACCAGCCTCCGCCAGGCCCTAGCCAACCTGCTGCAACACCAGTAAAAGGGTCAACGAGGGGAAGTGTGTCATGCCGAGTTTCTACTTCGAGCAGCTATTACAGAACGGATTGAACGGAATCGACCAGCAGGGTATCACCGCTGCAGTCCTGCAGATTGCCGGAGTCGTTCTGATCCTCAGCCTACTTTGGGCCGTCTATGAAGCTTACGCCAGCGGAGGCGATGTGCGCCTTCTTGGCGTGGCGGCCATCAAGTATCTGGTTCTGGGATTGTTGTTCCTGAATTACCAGGGCGCCTTCCGCGCAGTGAATGGGATGTTCAACGGCGTGGCCGATGGAATTTACAGCCTGTCGGGAGGAGTGGATGTTATCAAGGCCTGGGGCAATAGTCTCTCGCAAGCATGGCAGACAAATCCCACCTGGTTCTCTTCGCTCTGGAATCTCGTCACTGGTGGAGTCTCGGCCATTGTCGCCGGCCTGATCACCCTGATTGGATATTTGATCCTCCCCTTCACGTATACCCTTTTCACGCTTTTTTACGCACTGTACGGATCCATCCTCTATGTCGTTGGCCCGTTCGTCCTGGCATTGATTCCATCACCTGGGCTCGGCCGACTGGGCCGGATCTACTTCCTGAACATGATGATCTTCCAATGCTGGGGGTTGCTGTACGCAATTCTTCAGGCGCTGATGTCCGCGCTGCAGATTACCGATCCTATGCAGTTCAACGGGTCCTGGCTGCAGGCATTTGTCGGCTCCAGCCAGATGATTGTTATGAGCGTTGCCAGTGTGCTACTGGCCATCATGGTCGCTCTCATTCCTTTCATTGCCAGCCGCATCGTTCGTGGGGACATTGGCAGCACACTGACGACCGTGGTCAGCGGAGTCATGGCGGCAGGGGCAGTGGCGACGGGATTGGCATTCAGCGGAGGTAGCGGTCTCCCCGCTGGGCGTGCAGCCCCATCGGGCACACCTCCGGCTCCGCCGCCGGGAGCCTCTGGCGCTTCCGGTTCACACAGCGTTGCTCTCTCAAGTTCCGGCTCGGTGATGGGCGATTGCAGACCTCCTATGCCTCCGAGTTCTGATTCAGCAAACGGCACGATTGCTCCGAGTGCATCGTCTGCCAGCGAAGCTCCGTCGACTGCTACGACGACGCCAGTTTCCTCACCCGCTACTGGATTGCGTTCACACTCAGGGCAAACAGCCCGGCGTTATAGCGGCCACAGCCTTGCTGATTTTGCCGCCTGGCAGGCGGGCCACGCTATGGGCCGGACGATGCGTTGGGCCGGTTTGGGGGCGGAACAATGAAAAATTCAACGTCGCACCGGGAAATGCCGGAGATCGCCGGCTTCACCCGGTATTACGAGCACGACGGAATGCTGCGAGCCTATGCCAATCGCGCCATGTTCCTTGCCATTTTGTTTGCGGTGATCGCACTCGGCTCGCTAGGCTTCGCTATTTATGTCCGCATTCAGCCTCCAACGGTGATCCGAGTCGACAAGGATGGAAATGCCATGGTCGTAGGTGGCGGCACGAGACAGGACCGAACCACTCAGATGGCCATGATGCTGTCTGCGCAAGCGGCTGGCGCCGACGATCCTGCATCCGCAGGAGTTGCTGCGACCGACCTGGAAGGGAAAGCGGTTGTGCGGCGTTTCCTGGAGCACTATCTTTCCTACACTCCAGATTCCGCGCCGCGCAATCTAGCGGAGTCGCTGAACATGATGACGGCCAACCTCCGCACCTTCACCCTCAACAAGCTGCGTGATGACGACACGGTGGGCAAGATCCAGCAGGAGAACATCATCTCGGACCTGCGTATTCGCTCCATCGAACGCACCAAGAACGCATCCTGGGACTACGTCGTTTTCGGAGTCAAGGAAGTGCACAAGGTGAAAAGCGGCGCGGAAGTCACGGACCGCATCGTGGGCCAATACAACCTGCGGCTCGTCGAGGAGCGCCGGAGCGAATTCAACCCCAGCGGACTACTCGTCGCCGAGTACTCCGAGAAGCAGATGGTTGGGGAGCGGGACAACGGGCTCGAACAGAAGAGCCAGCTGGATCACTAGAGGCGGACACGCCAGAAGGCGAGTTTTGCGGCACAGGCTTCATGTACAGATGAGGTAGATCTTTGGTGAGCGATCCGCAAGCGGATTGCGGTTGAGTGCTGGTCTGGTTCGTTCGCGAACCTGGCTGGGAATCGGCAACGTTTCCGGCCAGGACAGCGAAAGGGCCGCGCGAACCCCCTCCTTTCTGTTCTGGCATTACGCAGACGGAAAAGGAGGAAACGATGGTGAAGCAGCGATTTCGGGTTCTATTCCGAACGTTGGTTCTTCACTGTGGCGAGAGTCTGCGGACCAATTTTGGTGTACGAGCTGTTGGTGTTGGTCCGGCAGTACTTTCAGTATGCGCCCCTGGGCTTGTTGGATTTGCTGATGGGAGCGCTATTGGTTTTCGTGCTCACAGCCTTGCTGTGCTGGCTGTGGGCGCGCTGGGAGAGAGTGGACATGGTCCAGGCTGCGCAGGTTACGGGCTTCGTGAGCGAATTGCGGCAATGCTCAAGAAGCTACTGGAAGCCTGAGGCAGTCAGGATCAATAAGGCGTAACAACGACAACTCGTGGCCGGCGATTGGCTGCCCGGCCGAAATCATTGGGTTCGGTTTCTGGCGAGGGCAGCGAAGGGACTGGCACGAGCCGTCTCCCGAGGCTGTCCTTGCCCGACAGCATAAAGGGGATCAGCAATGCCAGATGCTACGAACTGCGGCGCCAATCCAGTGTTGGCGCTCCAACTTGATCGAAATGGGAAGGTGTCAAAGAAGACCATGAATCTGGGTCGGGAAGGGCAGCTCACTAATAGCCTCTTGCAAGGGCTCTATCCGGAAATTCACGTTGCCACAATTGATGTGCCAGCGGAACCGCTGGATCTGTGCGAGCAAGCCAGCGTTGAGCAGGCGTTGACACGGATTGAGGTTGATGGGATTCACTACAACCTGATTGGAGCCAGCGGCAGCGCAAAGAACGGCAAGTTCTACGCGGTCGAGAACTCCTTCGAAAAGCAGCTTGCGGAGAGATTTTGCTTCTCGCCGCAGGCCGCCATCACCTACTTCGGAATCCTGGCATCTTCGTGCAAGGTTCTGGTCGAGGTACAGGATTGTCGTGTGATAGTGGTGGATGACCATGAATTCGGTACCAACGATTGCCGCGGTTGGATCTCGCAGTCGCTATTCCGAAAACTGCAACAGCAGCAGCAGTCCGAACTTCTCGCCCATGAATTGGAAAGACTAGGTGCGCAAAGAACGGCGAAGAACCCCGTCGAGCCCATAGACAATCCATCGACTAGAACAGAAGAGTTGGATCTGGACGAGCAGGCGAAACGCAGGATTCACAGTAAGCGAATCGGCGCACGCCGCTTGTATCAATTCCGTATGGCGTTCGACAAGACGCAGGCCAAGGGCGCATTTAAGGTCATGGCGGATGAGGTGGCCCAACATCTCGAGGCCGACATCATCCTGCCCAGATCCTGCGTGAAGCCTAAGTACCAGGGAGGCGTGCTAAGGACGATTCGCTCGCTCGTTGGCGACCGTCAGGCCCATACCTTCCGTGGTCCTGTAATGGTTGGCTTTCGCGACGTCTCCCGCAACCTCGAATTCAATTCGAGCTACACCCTGCTAGAGCATGCCCCGGAAGACTCGATTGAGCTGGAGATCAAGCCATATGCTGTCGGCCAGATCGAGAAAGTACGGCAGGCGTTCGAGTCGAACAACTTCACAGAGTTGTTCGAGTTGCTGGGTACCAAGGATAGCCAGCGCATTCTTGAACCGGGCGAAGAAAACAACCCGGACTACGCGTCGGAGGAATACACGGTGGCGCAGGCAGCTCTAATTGCCGATGCTAGCGGCTACATGCTCAGACATCCCTTCATCCAGCACCACCTGCAAAAGATGCTAATGAAATGGGCATACCGGCTGTGCACCAGTGGAGGTTTTCGCCTTCCCGGGTTCGCGCTCGCCGACGACGGCTACCTCTTTCTAAATGAGGGACAGGCAGTCAGCGGTTCGGATTGGATTCCCAGAAACAGCGTCATCGCCGAGTCAGCCTGCCGGCGTGGCTTGGTCGTGCGCTATCCCATCCGGATGAAAGAAGACCTGCTGCCGATCGAAAACCTCTCAGCTGATGACACCGGCCACCTGCTAACCAGGCATCTGGAACAGCGCGGGTGCAAGCCTGCGGACGACGTAGTTGCTGCCGTTGCTCAGGATCAACTGCAGTTGAGGGGCACGCTGGTGTTGCACTCGGAAACCGCTGCCCGAAACGGCGGAGACTTCGACTTCGATATGGTGTGCCTCGTCGAAGACGACCGATTTCCTCGCTTCGTCAGCGACCGGTTCGCCTACGAGGAACAACATTTCGCCACCAAGAAGAAAAACCCCAAGCCTCCCAGTCCATGGTGGAACCTTCCGCAGGTTTCGATGCAGGCGCGCGGAAACCAGATAGGGGCCATCACCGACCTGAAGACCTCGTGCCTGGCCAAAGGAAGACCCGACCTGGCGCGCAAGTTGGTGGACCAACTTCAGAACGCGTTGGATCAGCTGAAACACGGAACCCAACCCGACCAGGAGGTGATACGCAACATCCGCAACGCCGTGCCCACTGCCTTCTGGCTGAAGCTGAAACAGAAACGCCGGATCGAGGACATGGACGAGCACATTGAAGTCGATGTCAACGATAAGGTCGGACAACTGTACAACTTCGTGCGCAAGGAACTGGGGCGGTACTTTGGCCTGGCCACGGTAGCGCCCTTGAGCGATTTCCGGGGAGTGATCGGAGGACAGAGCTTTACTCCGGAAATCTATCAGGAATGCTTGGTGATCAATCGCTACTACGGGAGCCGGGTGACGGAGATCATGGGCGGGCGAGTACAGCTTCTGGCGGAACTGGAGAAAGCCAATGCGGACCTGGAGGCGAACAAGCACGACCCCGAGGCCCGCAAGCAGCTCTTGTTCCGGCGTACCCAGGCGTCCGCCGCGTTGAACGCTTACGTGAAACGCGCGGGAGATGAGCTTAAGGCGCTGGTCCATGGCCTCCAGAAATGGAGCAGCAGCAAAAGCGAGACGCGATTGGCCTACCTGTCGGCCCTGCACGCCATCGTGTGCCGGGAAAGACGGCCAACGACTGACCCGAAGTTTGTGGCGGGTACGGGGTCAATCGTGTTCTACAGCTTTCCACAGGAACTCGTGAACCAGATCGCGGAGCGAACCGGTGGCCGTCCCGTCACCGTGGAGATCCCCACTCTGAGCGACGGTGAGGTGGAAATCGATGCGGAAGGGCGAATCTTTCTGGTGCAGCGCTTTCCTCAACCTAGCGGACAAGTCGTGGAACGCCTAATCTTCATGGCGCAGGTCACGAAGACCGGTGAGGTGCTCAGCGATCGCGACGAGAAAGGTTCGCCCGTCGTACTGCAGCGCATCCGGAGATTTCCGATCAAACCGGGACGGAGCGAAGCGCGCGACGGGAAGGCGACCTTTCCGGGCACTCAGCGGCGGTCACGGGCTCCTCGAACCAGGACTGTGCCGCTGTTGGAAGCCAACTAACCACGACCGTCCAAGAGACTCTCCCCCGGAGTCTCCTGGGCTTTGTCAGGCAGAGGGGAGCAAAGGAATAAATAAGGACCAGACTATGAAACGAATTTTGACGACGCTGACAGTGCTCACGGCATTTCTCGTGCCGGCCATGGCCCAGAAGATTGGAGCGGAGTCTGGCGATCCAACGCGCGTTGTGCATTTGAAGACCGCGCTCAACCACCTCACGGTAATTGAGGTCGCGGAGCCGGTCGGTGAAGTGGCCGCGGGAAGTCCCTCGTTCCGGATCGAGTGGAGGGACAACAAAGTATTTGTTCAGCCCGCGGAAGCCGATGCCGCCACAAACCTGTTCATCTGGACCGCAACCCACCGCCTGAACTACGAACTGGAGCCCGCCGGGGCGGTGGAGGCCATGGATTTTGCGGTGGATCAGGCGCCGGCGCACCGCCCTGAGCCACCAAAACCTGCCAGCGCGAAGGGACAATCCGTGGTTTCGCCTTCGGTAACCGAGTTGCTGTTGACAGAGAGGTCAGTCCGGGCAGTTCCGTCCAAAAAGAACCAGTCGAGGCCGGTCGACGTTTGGATCAGCGACCTGTTTGAGAAAGACGGCCGCCTGCTCATCCGGTATGCGGTTAGCAATCACGGTTCTCAGGCGTTCCTTATTGACACGCCGCAGGTGTACCAACTAGACGGAGTACGCTCGCCGCAGTCGCTCTATCCCTTCGTGAACTCGCAGTTGGGCGACGAACAAATCAGCAAACTCAAAGTCACGCAGGAAACTTCTTTGAAGGTATTAGATGGACATCTGCAATCTGGTCAGATCGCTCCGGGTGAGGAAGTTGTGGGCGTCATCGCGCTGCAAATCGAACCAAGCCCGAACCCGACCATCTTGCGTTTGGATTTCCCGTCACTTTCTTCAGCCCGTGGCGATTCAAATGAAGCCAAGCAAGGACGGGTAGCCGCCTATCTCGTGCGCTAACAGCTGCCGTCAAGTTGAGGATTCGAGCGATGAACGATTCCATCAGCACCAAATCCGTCTACGACGTCTTGCGCCAATACTTGCGCCGGCGGCCAGACCTCGGCTTCGCTCAAGCGGTGCTGGATTCCGTTCTTGAACCGCTCAATCCTTTCGATCCCAAGCCACGAAGAGCACCGAGACGATGGTTTGTGCTTTTGGTACTGCTTGGAGGAGCGCTGGCCGGCTGCTTCCTGTACTTTAACAACCTGATCTGAGGCAGAGAGCATGGATGAGAAACCCGATCCGAATTGCGTGACCAATCCCGCACCTCCCGGTGTCAGCCCGGAGGCGCAAGAACTGATTCGTGACTGGGAGTTTCTCTTGTTTGCATTTTTGTTGTTTGGGCAGGGAAGACTGGCCTGGCTCTATCTCTACCGGCCTGAACACACCGCGTTCCATCTGGGTCTGGCGTGTGGCTCTGTGGTCTGCGGCGTACTGGGGTTTCTCATGCGCTGGGTGTTCAGCCCCAAGAGCCAATAGTAATAATAATAATAATGATGCGCGCCTCCTATGCCCGCCGGTCACAAGATCCGCCACTCCTTGAGAGTGTCGAAATCGTAGTAGCGCTCGTCTTGATGGTGGTGTGTTGGTTCGGCTGGTACGTAGCCCGCGAACGCTTCTTCCTCGAAAACCGGCAGATTGCCGAACTGGCCTGCTACGTGGCCCTCGGCGGCCTAGCTGTCCTCGTTACCGGCATTCTGCTTGCGACCGCTCGATCGCGACGGGAAAAGCAGTGGCCGCATCCCCCGCTGGTTGTCGCTCGCAAGCGTGACGAGCAATTCACAGCCGATGCCTGGAAGCAAGACGCGCTTGTGCTGGGGTATGACGTCCACGGCAAGCCGTGGTACTGGCCAGATCGGGTACGCGTGATGCAGGGCATCGTCCTGGGGATGACGGGTTCCGGCAAGACCACGCTTCTCAAGAACATTATCACCCAAGATCTTGCCCGAGTCGTTGGCCCACCGAATGAGCCGCACCGGTTACCGATAGTGGTATTCGATGGCAAGGGTGACCTGGAATTCTTCTATGACCTGCTTCCGCATGTCCACCGGGCCGGACGGCTGCATCAACTGCGAGTCCTGAATCCGGCGCGCCCCGACATCTCGGTCCGCTACAACCCGTTTTGCTGCAGGGACGAGGACTACATGTCCGTGGTCAACATGGTTTTCGGCTCCTTTAACCTGCATGACGAGTTCTTTGCCAAGCACCAGTTGAACTATCTGGCCGATATCGTTCGCGTTCTGGTGCATACCGGACAGAAGTTCAACTTCTATGACGTCCTGGTGATGGCTATTGATGAGAGGGTCTTGCGCGAGCAGGTCGACAAGGCCCGCCTGCGTATGGATCATGACCCGTCAGTTCCGGTTCAGCGGCGGCTGAACTTCGAAATGTCGGTCAAGAACCTTTACCAGTCATTTAGCGACCGGCAGCGCGTGCCGAAGATCCAGGGCTTGGTCAACGAGTGCATGACCTTTTTGGATGACGAGCTGAGTGTCATTACCGGCCCGTATGAGGAGCTGCTCTCACTGGACGAGGTCATAGAGCAGGAGTTAATCCTGTTCGTCACCCTCAACGTCAACAAGAACACTGAGCCAGTACGAGCCTTGGGAAAAATGCTGTTGCAGAACCTGCAGCTGGTCGTCGGCAAGCGCTACGAGAGTGAAGAGCAGCGCCGTCGCACCAACCGGCCGATGTTCAGCGTGGTGCTGGACGAGTTTGCGCCGTTCGGCTACCGCAACTTCGCGCAAATCCTCGAAACCGCCCGCGGCACGAACACTGCCGTTCTCTTTTCCGTGCAGAGCCTGTCACAGCTGATGCAGGTTGGTCGTGGCTTTAAGGAGGACGTGACGTCCGCTCCCAACACAACGATGGCCCTCCGTACTCGCGACGAAGAGACAGCCCGCTATTTCCTGCGCGCGTCGGCCCAGCACACCGTCACACGGCGCAGCGTATCGATGTACCGCCGGAGGCTGTTTGGTTACGAGAAATACGAGGCGACTGACCGCGCCACGGACCGGGAAGACCGCGAGACCCGCGCGCTGGATGAGCACATCAAGAACCTGCCCAAGGGACAAATGGAAATCCTGATGACGGATGACAGGCGTGGCACGCTGCACCAGTTGCTTCACGTCCGTCCGCCCCAGGATGTCACGATCCCGAACTTTGAACCGAAGTTGTACCCAAGGCTGCTGGAATCCGTGGAGCACTCAGCCGGAGCTAATCTTCGCTTCAAGACGCCTGAGTTGGCAGCCACCAGACGTTTTGCGCGACTCGGATAGGCGAGGATTACACGGCCATGAAACGGAAATTAGCAATCATGGTATTTGCGCTTGTGGCACTCGGGTCAGCCCGCGCTATGTCAGTCGAGCAAGCACGGACATTGCAGGAAACGTCACAGAAACAAGACCAGTCGCATACTGATGTGCAGCCCCGACTGCAGGCCCCGCACCCTGCATACCAGCGGCGTGACACCTGGTATGAGTTCCTGCTCAAGCAATTTAATCCCACGAACTTTGATTACGGCGTGTGGATGGAAGAACGCCGCCAGATATTCCTGAACGAGAGCGTGCGTAACCCGTACTTCGAGTACAGTGCAGGGGTGACACTGGTGCTGCTCTTGACGTCGATCGTCTGTGCCAAGCAATGGGTAGACTACCGGCGCACGCTCTGGATCACAGCAGAGATGATGGCCGATTTGTACTACCACGACCATTACTCACGCGAGAGCGCCGCGAAAGCCATCCGGAAGTACAACGAGCACTTTGAGCGCTCGAACCGCGCCATCGAGGCAAACCACAATGGCGGTACAGGGTCGACGGGCGACTCGGACAGAGATCAGCTCAATGCTCAACTGCAAAAGACCGCTAGCGATTTGAATGACGTAACTAAGGAGAGAGATTCGCTAAAAGAAGAACTCCGCCAAAAATCCGGCGTGATTGTTGACTTGTCTTTGCGAGTTGATGTCTTGTCGAAAAAGAACGGTGGTCTGCTGACCAGCGAAGAGCCCATTGACTTGAGCGGTGCCGACCTCAACATGATGCAACTGATCAACGACCTGCAAGAACAGTTGCATGTTGAGCGCGGCAAGAACCAACGTCTTAAGGGTACCTGAAGATGCTGGTCGCAGTTACAGCATTCGGTAGCATATGGCGCACGCGATTCAGAAAGGACGCCGATGACGAGGAACGCTTCGCCCGAGGCGCGTACTTCAACACCACCGGCGTGACTGTCGAAGGCAGTCTGCGGCAGCCCCCACGGATTCTTGGTTAGGTCAGATTCCACGGAGCCGGCGGCTTGAATCCCAACGTGTTTGAGTGCGCTGCTCCGGGTGTGTGGAACGAGGCAAACAAGATTCTATTTCGCTCAATGATGCCCCCGACCGTTTCCTTGTCATCACCCAGACAGGATTCCCTAGCCTGACTTTCGCAATAACGGCGGCTTTCCCAGAAAATTGCAGTCGAAATCTCAGATAACTGCTTTGTTGAGAACGTACGCAGTGAGCAACGCGTGTGTGGTGCCGACCTACCCTCTTTTCCTG
>Ga0306920_100003619_pt1 | contig 19654 bp, 19 predicted proteins | sample flu12Cox44000170_FD_204666 | JGI IMG/M metagenome (GOLD analysis project Ga0306920, IMG submission 204666) | Lab enrichment of tropical soil microbial communities from Luquillo Experimental Forest, Puerto Rico - flux4day.12C.oxic.44.000.170 (v2)... | ecosystem: Environmental > Terrestrial >... | reverse complement strand
GAGACAGTCGCGACCGGCACGTTTGTCCGCGCAGATCTTGTGAATTGGGTGTGGGAAAGGTGGGCCGCCCGGGAGGCGCGCTGCCTCTCGCGCCGGGGGTGCGGTCACGTTCCGATTCTGCGGACTCCTGCGCTTCGCCATATCAAGAGTTGTGGAAACCCCGAGATCGCAAAATCGCGGTTTTCCGCGATTTCATTGACTTTTCAGCGTGCTCCGACCGGGCGTTTACTAGACGAAAGTCCAGTGACAGATTGACGCTTGTCATACCTCCGACGCATAACCATAATGCGGTAAGCGAATAGGTGGGCGCCCCGCCCGCCTCGAAATGCACGACGACCGGAGTGCGAGAAACGCCCCCTTCTCCAGGCCTCGTCTTCGCTCCGTTCGTCGCGCAAAGCGCCAGGGGATCAACGACAAACGCCTTCAACTAGGGAGAGCCTGCGATGGCATTCGGAGGAAACAAACGAGGTTGGTCGAGACGCGATTTTCTCAAGACCACGAGCGCGATCGCCGGCGCGGCCGGCCTGGCACCCGCCGTCGCGGCGCCGTTCGTGTCGACGGCATTGGCGCAGACCAAGACGCTGAAAATCATTCAGTGGAGCCACTTCATCCCTGAATACGATAAGTGGATCGACGCCTTCGCCAAGGATTGGGGCAAGCAGAACGGCATCACCGTCACGGTCGACCACATCCCGCACCTCGAGATTCCCGCGCGCATGGCGGCGGAGGTCTCCGCCCAGGCCGGGCATGACATCTTCGGCATCAACGGAGCGGGCGGCCCGCACCTCTACGCCAAGCACACACTCGACCTCACCTCGCTCGTGACGGAAATCGAGAAAAAGCACGGCAAAGTGCTGGACATCGGCAGGCAGATTGCCTGGAATGAGGACACCAAGACCTGGACCGCGTTCCCGGATTATTACATCGATTTCCCCGGCCTTTATCGCAAAGACCTGTGGGACGAGATCGGCATGACGCCAGACACCTGGGAGAACATCCGGGTGGGCGGCGCCAAGCTCAAGCAGAAAGGCTTCCCGCTCGGCATCGCGCTCTCCCACTGCGTGGATCCGAACCTCTCCTACAGCGGCATCCTGTGGAGCAACGGCGCGTCGGTGTGCGACGAGACCGGCAAAAAGGTCACGCTCGATTCCAAGGAGACGCTCGAATCGGTTAAATACGTGCGCGCGCTGTACAAAGAGGCGATGGACCCGGAAGTTCTGTCCTGGGACGACGCCGGCAACAACCGCTTCCTCGCTTCCGGCCGCGGCTCCTGGATCCACAACCCGATCTCGGCCTATCGGTCGATCCAGAAGTCGAATCCGGAACTGGCGGACAAGATCTTCATGTGGAAGACGCCCGCCGGTACGGTGCGCCGAATTGTCGCCTGCGCGCCCAACTCGTACGTCGTGTGGAAGTTCGCGCGTAACAAAGACACGGCGCTCGACTTCCTGCGCTATTACGCCGATCACGCCACTGACGCGTTCAAGGCCTCGACCGGCTACGACCATCCGCTGTTCGCGAACGCGGTGCCCAAGCCGATGCCGATCCTCGACAACGACCCGTCGTCGCATCCGCCCGACAAGATGAAGGTGCTTGAGACCGCCGACGAGTGGTGCCGCGCGCCCGGTTATCCCGGACCGGGTACACCGGCCGCCGACGAGGTCTGGAACAACTACATCCTGCCGGACATGATGGCGAACGCCGCGACCGACAAGATGACGCCCGAGGACGCCGTCAAATGGGCGACCAAGGAGGTTCGGGGCATCTACGAGAAGTGGGCGACGCGAACTTAAGCCAGGGATCAGGAAATCCGGTATCAGGGATCAGATGTCTGACATCTGGTCCCTGATGCGCATTCTGACCTGATACCTGATGCCTGTTTCCTGATTCCTGATCCGCGGAGGTCGAAGTGGCTTCGGTTGCTGCCAGGGACATTAAAAAACAGTTCGACGAGGTGACCGCGGTCAACGGCGTCAGCCTGGAGGCGCGCGATGGCGAGTTCGTGGTGCTGCTCGGGCCATCGGGATGCGGCAAGACCACGCTGCTGCGTATCATCGCCGGGCTGGAGAAGCAGACTTCGGGCGACATCCTGATCGGCGGCCACGTGGTCAACGACCTGCCGCCGCGCGCCCGCGGCATCGCCATGGTGTTCCAGAGCTACGGCCTCTACCCGCACCTGACCGTGTGGAACAATATTGCCTTCCCGCTCAAGACCCAGGGCACGGAGCGCGACGAGATCAAGCGCAAAGTCGAATGGTCGGCGCGCCTGCTCGGGATCGAGCGCCTGTTGCAGCGCAAGCCGCGCCAGCTCTCGGGCGGCGAACGCCAGCGCGTCGCGCTGGCGCGCGCGCTGGTGCGCGAGCCGACGGTCTTCCTGCTCGACGAGCCGCTGTCGAACCTCGACGCTAAGCTGCGCGCCAGCGCCCGCAGCGAGATCAAGCAATTCCAGCTCACGGTGAAGACGGCGACCATCTACGTGACCCACGACCAGGTCGAGGCCATGGGGATGGGCGACCGCATCGCGGTGATGGACCACGGGATCGTCAAGCAGATCGGCTCGCCGACGGAGATCTACGAGCACCCGGCGGACGAGTACGTGGCGACCTTCCTTGGCACCCCGCCCATGAACCTGGTCGAGCGCGACGGCGGCAGCCTAGGCTTCCGCCCGGAGCATTTCTTGCCGAAGGAATTGCTCAACGGCTCGGCGCTGCAGGAGTTCAACTTCCGCGTCGATCGGATGGAATATCTCGGCTCCGAGCGCATCCTCTACGGCGACATCGAGGGCCGTAAGGCGAAGCGCGAAGTGACGGCAAAGCTGCCGGCGCACGTGGCGCTCGACGGCATCAGCGCCGGCGCCTGGCATCCCTTCGCGGTGCGCCAACGAGAGCTGCGCTACTTCGATGGCGAGGGCCGCCAGACGATCAAACGCTGAGACACACCAATGACCGCAATCGCCGAATTCGCCCCGCGCGCCCGCCACCGCTTCCTGTTCGATCGCGCCGAGGTACTCGGACCGCTGTTCATCGCGCCGGCGATTCTTTACGTGTTCGCGCTGGTCGCGCTGCCGTTCTTCCTCGCCATCTATTACAGCATCAGCGCGTTTACCATCTTCGATCCGAGCTACCGCTTCGTCGGGGCCAAGAATTTTCTCGACGTGATGCAAAGCGACGTGTTCCGGCGCACTCTCGCCAACACCTTCATCTTCACGATCGGCGCGCAGATCATCGGCCTGCTGCTCGGCAAATTCGCCGCCATGCTGCTGATGAAGGAATTTCCCGGCCGCGGGCTCGCGCGCGCTCTCGTGGTGCTTCCCTGGGCGGTGCCGGTGTCGCTCGCGACGCTCGCCTGGCAGTGGATGTTCGATTCGCTCTACAGCGTGATCAACTGGACCCTGATCGCGGTCGGTCTGGTGGACGCCGCGCACCCGCCGCAATGGCTCGGCCAGCAGGACCTCGCCATGATCGCCGTCACCGTAGTGCACGCGTGGCGGCTGTTCCCGTTCGGCGTCGTGATTTTCATCGCCGGCTTTACCTCGGTGCCGAAGGACATACTCGACGCCGCCACCGTCGACGGCGCCGGTTTCTGGCGGCGCAATTACCAGATCATCCTGCCGATCATCATGCCGATCGTGGTCATCGGGCTAATCTTCGGCACCGTGTTCACCTTCACCGACCTGAGCGTGGTCTATCTCTTGACCAGGGGTGGCCCTATCAACGCCACCCAGGTGCTCGGCTCGCTCGGCTTCCAGGTCGGCATCCTGTCCGGCGATGTCGCGCACGGCGCGGTGATCTGCCTATTCCTGTTCCCGTTCTTGCTCTTGGTGGTGATTTTCATGCTGCGCGCGCTGCGGCGGCGGGAGATCTGAAATGCGGCTCGCCCGGAAACTCATCGGCGAAGGATCGTTCTTTGCCGCTGTGTTCGTGCTGGTGACCTTTGCCGCCTTCCCGTTCTATTGGATGCTGCTCACCACATTCAAGACCGACGGCGACCTCTATAATCTCAAATCCAATCCCTACTGGTTCAACGCGGCGCCCACCCTCGAGCACATCAAATATTTGTTCGAGGAAACCCTGTTCGTGCAGTGGATCTTCAACACCGCACTAATCGGCGTGTGCGTCGTCCTGATCACCCTGGTGGTGGCGCTGCCCGCCGGCTACAGCCTGGCGCGCATGCCAGGCCGCACCGCCGAGAGCCTCGGCATCGGCATTTTCCTCACCTACCTGGTGCCGCCGACGCTTTTATTCCTGCCGCTGTCGCGGGTCGTCTCCCTGCTCGGCCTGCAGGACTCGCTGTGGTCGCTAGTGCTGGTCTATCCGACCTTCACCATCCCGTTCTGTACCTGGCTGTTCATGGGGTTCTTCAAATCGGTGCCGCGCGAGATCGAGGAGGCGGCGATCGTCGACGGCTGCACCGTGATGGGCGCGTTCGTGAAGACCGTGCTGCCACTCTCGGTGCCGGGCATTCTCACCGTCGTTATTTTCGCCTTCACGCTCACGATGCAGGAGTTCGTCTACGCACTCACCTTCATCTCCTCCTCGGACGAGAAGCCGGTGACGCTCGGCGTCGCCACCGACCTCATCCGCGGCGACATTTTCTACTGGGGCGAGCTGATGGGGGCGGCGCTGATCGCCAGCGTGCCGGTCGCGATCGCCTATAACCTGTTCCTCGACCGCTTCATCGCCGGTATCACCGGCGGCGCGGTGAAGGGGTAATCCGCCGACGTACCGCCAGCGGCGCAATACGGTCTCGGCCTATTGCGCCCTACGAACCCACCTCATCGATCACGCTTACGTGGGCGGCGACCACGTGCCAGCCGTCGGGGAAGCGCGCCCATGTCTGCATCTGGCGGCCGGTCTTCCCGGGCGTGCGGTGGAAGAGCGTCGAGGCGACGCCCATGTCGCGTCCATAGGTGGTGATCACCGTGCGCGAGAGCGTGCGCGCGAGACCGACCGGCGAGCGCGCCGCGCGGAAGCCGGCGATTTCCGCATGGCCGTAGAGATTCTCAGCCACGCCGTAGCGGATGGTGCGCGGATCGTCGCGAAATATCTCGTTGAGCGTCGCCACGTCGTTCGCCATTAGCGCACGCTCGTAGCGCTGGAAGGCGGCGGTCACTTCGGCGACGACGTCGGGGAGATCGATTTGCATGGGGGCTCCGAGATAAGCGAATAGCGAGTAGCGAATAGCGAATAGAAAGGAAAGAGCAGCGTGCTCACTTCACTATTCGCTATTCGCCATTCACTGTTCGCGGCTTCGGAGACCTAACGACCCCCGCTTGCTCGAGAGAGTGGGCAACCGCCAGCGCCATATCCTCGCGCCAGGGTGCGGCGATGATCTGCACGCCGACCGGCATCGGGTCGAGCGGCATCGGCACGGCGACCACGGGCAGTCCGATGAAGGAGATCGGCTGGGTGAAAATGCCGAGGTTGGCGCGCACCGGCGTCTCGACGCCGTCGAGCACGAAGGTCTGCTGGCCGATCAACGGGGCCGGACCGGGGGTTGCGGGCGCCAGTATCACGTCGACGTCGCCAAATAGTTCGAGCACGCGCGCGCGATACCAGCGGCGGAATTTTTGCGCCCGTTGCACCAGCACGGCGGGCACCAGCGCGCCCGAGAGCAGGCGATCGCGCACCGCCGGGTCGAAGTCGTTCGCGCGCGTGCGCAGCCGCTCGAGATGCACGCTCGCGCCCTCCGCCGTGGTGATCACGAAGGCGGCGGCGCGGGCGCGGCCGGCTTCCGGCAATTCGATCTCGCGCGACGCGCCGAGCGCCTGCGCGACTCGTTCGAGCGCAGCACGCGATTCCGGCAGCACGCCGCGGTGGAAATAGCCGCCGGCGACCGCGATGCGCAGCCGTTTGATCTCGCGGCCGAGCGCCGGCAATGCCGGCTCGACCGGGCGGCGCGCGCACACCGGGTCGTCGAGGTCGTGGCCCTGCATCGCGTCGTAACTGAGCGCGAGATCGCGCGTCGTGCGCGCGAGCGGCCCGACGTGGTCGAGACTGCCGACGAAGGGAAAGCTGCGCGCGCGCGACAGCCGTCCGTAGGTGGGCTTGAGGCCGAACAGCCCGCACAGCGAGGCCGGCACGCGGATCGAACCGTTGGTGTCGGAGCCGAGCGCGACCGGCACAAGCCCGCCGGCGACCGCCGCGCCGGAGCCACCCGAGGAGCCGCCGGTCATGCGCGTCGTGTCGTGCGGATTGCGCGACGGGCCGTCGTGCACGTTCTCGCCGGTGAAGTCGTAGGCGTATTCGCCCATGTTGAGCGCGCCGACCAGCACCGCGCCGGCGGCCTCCAGCCGCTCGACGAGCGTCGCGTCACGCGCGGCGGGCGCACGGTCATGGTTGATCTTCGAGCCGGCGAGCGTCGGCAACCCGGCGACGTCGAACAAATTCTTCACCGCGAACGGCACGCCGGCGAGCGGCCCGAGCCGCTGATCTTTCGCGCGCGCCTCGTCGAGCGCGCAGGCCTTGGCGCGGGCGCGCTCGGCGACCACCGCCGTGAAGGCGTTGAGCGTGGGGTTAAGCGCGGCGACGCGCGAGAGCGCGGCGTCGATAACCTCGGCGGCGCTCGCGCGGCCGGCGGCAACCGCGGAGGCAATCTCGCTTGCCGACGCCCAGGTGAGGTCGACGCGTGCGTCCGATGCCACGTCCGCCATGAGCTAGGAGCCTGTCTCGAACACCGGCGCCGCGTCGGCTTCGTCGGGCAGCGGAAATTCGGCCACCACGGCGGCGAGCCGCAATGTCAGTTCGAGATTGGCGCGCACCGCCGGCTGCCAGGCGGGATCGATCGGCAATTCGAGCACGCCCGCCGCGGCGGCGATGTAGTCGTCGAGGGAGTCATCGGCCATGGCGAGAGCATATCACGCAAAGTGGCACGCCACCTCGCGGCCGGCGGCGGCGCGGCGAAGGGCGGGCATTTTGGCGCGGCACAGATCCGCGCCGCGCGGGCAGCGACCGTAGAAGCGGCACACGTTCGGGTCGGGATCGATCGGGCTCATCGGCTCGCCCGAGAGGCGCAGCTTGGCGACGCCGTTGCCGTCGAGACGCGGCACCGCCGCGACCAGCGCCTTCGTGTAGGGATGAAGCGGATTGTCGAACACCGCGCGCGCCGGTCCGGCCTCGACGATCTTGCCGAGGTACATCACCAGCACGCGGTTGCACAGCAGGCGCACGACGCTCAGGTCGTGCGAGACGAACAAGTAACTCATGCCCAGCTCGGCCTTGAGCCGCGCCAGCAGCTTGAGGATCACCACCTGGACCGAGACGTCGAGCGCGGCGGTCGGCTCGTCGAGCACCAGCAGCTCTGGCTCGACCGCGATGGCGCGGGCGATGCCGACGCGGGCGCGCTGGCCCCCGGACAATTGATGCGGATAACGCCCGAGCAGTTCGAGCGGCAGCCCGCACTGCCTCGCCGCCTTGTCGACCGTTTCGACAAGCGCCGCGCCGGAGAGATGCTTGAGCCGGCGCACAGGATCGGCGATGGCGTCGAACGCAGTGAAGCGCGGGTTGATGCTCTCGCCCGCGTCCTGAAACACCATCTGGACGCGGCCGCGGTCGCGGTCGTGGGCGAAGTCTCGCGCGGCAACGAGCGAGAGGTCGCGCGCGGAAAAGCGGATGCTGCCGGCGGTCGGATCGAGCAGGCGCGCGAGCGCGCGCACCAAGGTGGACTTGCCGCAGCCGGATTCGCCCACGAGCCCGACGGTCTCGCCCTTGGCGATGGTGAAGCTCACGTCGTCGACCGCGTGCACCTGCGATTGCTCGTCGGCGGTACGGGTGAGGAGCCGGCGCACTTGTTTGAGCGCGCCGCCGGACGCCGCGACGGGGAAGCGTTTGCTCAGCTCCGCGACGTCGAGCAGCGGCGTCATCACAGCGGGTTCCAGCAGGCGACGAACCGATCGGCGAGCGCCGGGCGCGGCAGCGGTGCGTCGCAGCGCTCAACCTTGCGCGGGCAGCGCTCGGAATAACGGCACGGCGGCAGATCCGTGCGGCGCAAGTCGGGCAGCGATCCGGGAATCGAGGCGAGAGCGTCGAGGCTCGGGGCGGAATCCGGCGTCGCCGCGATCAGCTCCGCCGTATAGGGATGGCTCGGGTGTGCGATGAGCTCGCGGGTCGATGCGTTCTCGACCACGTGGCCGGCGTGCATCACGACGACGCGGTCGGCACGCTGGCCGGCGAGCGCGAGATCGTGCGTGATGAAAATCGTCGCCATGCCGCTTTCGCCCGCCAGCTCCGCGATGATGTCCATGATCACCGCCTGGGTGGTGACGTCGAGGCCGGTGGTGGGCTCGTCGGCGATCAGCAGCGCCGGCCGCGCCGCGAGCGCGATCGCGATCATCACGCGCTGGCACATGCCGCCGGACATTTCGAACGGGTAGGCCTTGGCGCGGCGCGCCGGATCGGTGATGCCGACCGCACGCAGCAGATCGATCGACCGCGCAGGCGCCTCGGCGCGCGGCACGTTGCCGTGGCGAATGAGCACGTCGGCGATCTGGCGGCCGACCGGGCGGATCGGATTGAGCGCCGTGCGCGGATTTTGAAAGATCATCGCGATCTCGCGCCCGCGGACGTCGGCGAGCTGGCTCGGACTCGCGGAAATGAGATCGAGCGCGCCGAGCACAGCGCGCCCGGCGGTGACGCGGCCGGCAGGATCGAGGATGCCCATCAGCGCGTAGGCGGTGACCGATTTGCCCGAGCCGGATTCGCCGACGATCGCCAGCGTCTCGCCCTTACCGACCGCAAAGTTCACGCCTTCGAGCGCCTTGACCACGCCCGAACGGGTGCGGAACTCGACCGAAAGATCCTCGACCGCGAGCGCGGGGACAGCGGTCACGTGCGCCTCCGCGGATCGACGATGTCGCGCAAGCCATCGCCGAGCAGGTTGAAACAAAACACCGCGACCATCAGGGCGAGGCCGGGGAAGAACGCGATCCACCATTCGCCCGACACCATGAAGGCGGCACCCTCGGCGACCATGATGCCCCACTCGGGCGTGGGCGGCCGCACGCCGAGGCCGATGAACGAGAGGCCGGCGGCGTTGAGGATGGCGTAGCCCATCGTGAGCGACATCTGCACCACCAGGATCGGGAACACGTTGGGCAGGATTTGAAACGAGAGGATGCGCACATCGCCGTTGCCGGAGAGGCGCGCCGCCTCGACGAAGCCGGCCTCGCGCCGCACATTGGCCTCGGCGCGCGCGACGCGGGCGTAGAGCGGGAAATTCACGATCGCGGTGGCGATCACGATGTTGGTCACGGTGTTGCCGAGCGCCGCAACGATTCCCATCGCAAGCACGAACAGCGGGAACGCCATGATGGTGTCGGCTATGCGCCCGACGATGCGATCGATCCAGCCGCCGAAGAAGCCGGCGGCGACGCCGGCAAGACCGCCCATGACAAACACGAGGACGACCGACCAAACGGCGACGCCGAAATCGAGGCGCGTCGCCACCACCACGCGGCTGAAAATGTCGCGGCCGAGCTGATCGGTGCCGAACCAATGGCGCAGCGACGGGCTTTTCAGCGCCTCGACCGTGTCGCTCGCGAGCGGATCGATCGGTACGACGTAGGGGCCGACGAGTGCGACCAGCACAATAAGCACGAACAGCGCGAAGGCGAGGCCGGTGACCGGGTTCTCGCCGATGACGTAGCGCGCATGGCGGATGGTGCCGGCGAGCGCGGTCATCGGGCGGGCCTGCACTTATGCGCGTCGTCATGGCCAGGCTCTTCCCGGCCATCCACGTCTTGTTTGGAGAAAGAAAGACGTGGATGCCCGGCACAAGGCCGGGCATGACGGAGAATGTGATGGACTGCCCGCATCATGCGTCGATCCTCACGCGCGGATCGATCAGGCCGTAGAGCACGTCGATCGTCAGGTTGAGCGCCACGTACATCACCGCCATGGTGAGCACGAACCCCTGCACCGGCGCGAAGTCGGAGGCGATCAGCGCCTCGACTGCGAACGAGCCGATACCGGGCCAGGCGAACACCTTCTCAACCAGCACGTTGGCGCCGAGCAGAAACGAGAACACCATGCCGAGGGTGGTGACGACCGGCAGCATGGCGTTGCGGAACGCGTAAGTGACCGTGATGGTGAACGGGCTGAGCCCCGAGGCGCGGGCGGTGCGCACGAAATCGGAGGAGAGGACCGCCAGCATGGAGGCGCGGGTCATGCGGGCGATCGGCGCGAGCGAGAAGATACCCAGCGTGAGCGCGGGGAGGATGAGCTGGTTGAGGCTCGCAAGGAAGAGTTCGCCATTGCCGGCGATCAAGCTGTCGATCAGATAAAAGCCGGTCACTTGGGGCGGTGCGCTGAAGAAAATGTCGAGCCGGCCGAGCGGCGCCGGTGCCCAGCCGAGCAGATAATAGAAGACATAGACGAGGATCAGCCCGGTGAAGAACACCGGCAGCGACACGCCGGCGGTGGCGACAACGCGGCAGGTGTGATCGATCAGCGATCCCGGCCGGGTCGCGGCCAAAATGCCGAGCGGCACCGCGACGCCCATGGAGACGATGAGCCCGAGCAGGGTCAGCTCGGCGGAGGCCGGCAGCCGGGTGCGGATTTCGCTCACCACCGGCTGGCCGGTGGTGAGCGAGGTGCCCAGATCCCCGCGCGCGAGGTAGCGCACGTAGCGCACGAATTGCTCGGGCAGCGATTTGTCGAGGCCGAGCTTCACGCGCACTTCCTCCACCGCCTCCTTGGTCGCGGCGGGACCGGCGAAATACGCGGCCGGATCGCCCGGCAGCGCGCGCGTCAACAGAAAGGTGACGATCACCACGCCGATCAGGCTCGGCACCGCCATCAGCAGGCGTTTGAGGATCAGCGTAGCCACAAGCTACACCGTCATCCGGAGAGATCGCGAAACAAACTCCACGTCATCCTGAGGAGCGCGCCGAAGGCGGACGTCTCGAAGGATTGAAGCACGCTCCGTGTTTGTGGTCATCCTTCGAGACACTCGGCACTTCGCGCCGAGTTTCTCAGGATGACGGCGGAGGTAATTCATGCCCCGCTCACCCCTTCGCGAGCGAGCGGTAGTCGAGACGGCGGTGGAACCAATAGCGGTAGCCGCTCATGCTCTTCTGCATCGCGACATTGAGATACGGCTGATAGAGCGGCACGCGCGGGACGTCGTGGAATGCGATCTCGACGAAGCCCTTCACGTCCTTGTCGTAGCCGGCGATATCGCCGGAGGCCGCCGCCGCGCGGGCGCCGTCGATGAGCGCGTCCATGCTTTTGTTCTGATAGCTCATCGTATTGAACACGGCGTTCTGGCCGTGATAGGCCCAGAAGAAGAAATATTCCGGATAATCAAGCCAGCCCGAGAACACGTTGACGATGAGCGGCAGCTCTTTCTTGAGCAGCTCGTTGCGCCAGTTCGCGCCGGGGATTTTGTTGATGGTGGTCTTGATGCCCACCTGCGCCAAGCTCTCCTGCAGCAGGATGCACAGCGGCTCGCTGACCACTGCGAAGCCAAGATCGAAGGAGAGCGTGGTCTCGAATCCGTTCGGGTAGCCGGCTTCGGCGAGCAGCGCCTTGGCCCTGGCGAGATCGGTGGTGTAGCCGTGCGGCTGCGGCCATGCGGTCGAGACCGGCGTCTCCGGCGGCGCGCCGAACATCGGCTTTGCCTGGCCGAACATCACCGCATCGAGCATTTTTTGATACGGGATCGCGCTGGTCACTGCCTGACGGACCTTCACGTTGTCGAACGGCGGCTTGGTCACGTTCATGCCGACGTACTGGACGCCGTTCGAGATCGGAGTCGACACGATCTTGAGCTTCGACTCTTGCTTCATCTCGGCGAAGTCTTTGGGCGGTAGCTCGAAGGAAATATCGGCGTCGCCGCGCTCGAGCAGCGCGCGCCGGTTGCCGGCGGACGGCACCATGCGCCAGATCACGCGCTTGAGCTTCGGCAGCGGCCCGCTCGTCCAATTGTCGTTTCGCTCGTAAACTAGCTCGGTCCCTGGCTGCCAGCGCGCCACCTGATAGGCGCCACCGCCGCAAACGTTGGTTTTCGTGTAGTCGAGCCCCCAGGGATCGTTCGCCGTCGCCTTCGACTTGATCAGCTCGGAATGAAAGATGTTCGGCACCACGACCGCGAGGTCGGGAATGGTGAGCTTGTCCTTGCGGATGAAATCGACCCTGAAGGTGTGATCGTCGACGGCGACAAACTGCTCGGGTTTTTCCAACGAGCCCGCCTTCATCTGAAACGTCGGAAAGCCGCCGACCGTCACGGCGCGGTCGAACGACCATTTGACGTCCTTGGCGGTGATCGGCGTCCCGTCGTGGAACTTCGCGTCCTTGCGCAGCTTGAAGGTCGCCGACATGTCGCCGATGGTCCATTCCTCGGCGAGCTCGGGCACGAACTTGTCGCGGTCGTAATAGTCCGAGCCGTCGCCGGCCGGCTTCATGGCGTGGCTGATGAGCCGGTCGTAGCAGTTCCACGACACCTCGTAGCTCGGCACGATCGCGCCGACCGTGTGGATGTCGAGGCTGTTGGGCCCGCTCTCGGTGATCACCAGCAGGGTTTCCTGGCGCGATTGCGCCTTGGCGGGCGACCACACCGCCGGCGCCGGAAACAGGCTGCCGGCCGCAACGGCGGTCATCGATTTGAGAAATTCACGACGCTTCATGGCCGCCTCCGCGCGGGTGGGACTGTGGTTTGCCGCGGAGTCCGCAAAGGCCATGCCAGTGCAAGGGCGGAGCTTGGCGTCGATCGTAAGTGTCTATGGCATCTGGAGAAAAGAAGCAGAGCCGAGGCATGCTCGACCTGTTTCGACGCGCGCTTGGCGCGGCGTGCTTAGGCCGAAATCCAGGTTTGCACAAAAATTAGGCGCGCGCCTCACGCGTCCGGCAGCGGATTGGTCGCTCGCAAACGCTGCGTGATCTCGTTCAATCTCCGGCCGATTGGGACCGGATGCTCGACAAAATAGAAACGCCGCAGCAAAAGGCGTGCGCCCGAGTGCAGCTCGATGACGAGCGCGAACATACTCACCTCGAAGGCGGCGATGTCGCGCCAGCGAAACCTGTAGACATAACCGCTCGCGTCCCGTTTGGCGACTGCCTCGGGGAAGCGGATCGCGAACGTGTCGGGATTTGCCGGCAGCGCGCGGATTTGCGGAATGAGCCCGATCAAGCGGGCGTACAGGCTGGGTGCGCCGAGACGCAGCTCGATCCCCTCGGGGTCGGCACGAAAATGGCCGCTCTCGCCCATGGCTTGCTGGAGCAATGCGACACCGCGCAGCAGGATCGGGATGCCGAGGGGCCACAGAATCACGACAACCGCGACGAGCCGCGAGTCGACCTTTACGTCGCCGACGTCCGTTGTAAATCTCACGATCGGCCCGATTGACCACACCAGGCCAATCAGCAGATGGGACAATCCGGTTGCGAACATCCGGCCGGGCGAGACGCTTGCAACCTCCTCTATCTGCATTCGCATCTCTCCTCGACGCGGCTCGTCTAAAACAGAAGCTGTGCCGCCACCAGGAAAAGAACCGCCGCCAGCACGAGGCGGAGCGCAAGGGCGGGGAGACGGACCGACACGTAACTGCCGAAGACGATGCCGGGGAGCGAGCCGACCAGCAATGACCCGAGCAGCGGCCAATCGATCGAGCCGAGCGCCCAATGGCCGACGCCGGCCACCAGCGTGAGCGGCACCGCGTGGGCGATGTCCGAGCCGACGATGCGGGTGATCGGCAAATCGCGATAGAGCAGCAGCAGCGCCGTAACGCCCAGCGCTCCGGCGCCGACCGAGGAAATCGTCACCAGCACGCCGAGCGCCGCGCCCACCGCGATCGTCAGGACCGCGGTGCGGCCGGGGTCGATGGTGCCGACCCGTGCCGCATAGAGCTCGAGAATTTGCTGGCGGAAGACCAGCGCGCCGGAGGTCGCGAGCAGGGCAAGGCCGAGCATGGTCGAGATCGCACGGTTGGCCGCATGCCCGTGCAGCTCGACGTACGAGAGCGCCAGGAGCGTGAGCGCCGTCGCCGGCACGCTGCCGGCAGCGAGGCGGCGAACCACGTGCCAGTCGACCGTGCGCAAGAAGCCGTGCACGACCGTGCCGCCGGTCTTGGTGACGCAGGCGTAGAGCAGGTCGGTGCCGACGGCGGTGGTGGCGTGAATGCCGAACAGCAGGATCAGCAACGGCGTCATTAACGCGCCGCCGCCGACGCCGGTCATGCCAACGAGAGCGCCGACCGCGAATCCGCATACCGAGTAGAGCGGATTGATCGCGTGGATGAGGTCCATGGATCGGCCGTGCCGCTCGTCCAATCCACCTGCGTTCCCCGGATGCGTGCAGCGCGCAGCGAAGCGGATCGGTGCACCGCTGGTCCGGGGCCCACCAATGGACCCCGGGTCTGCAGCGCATCACTTCGTGCTGCGCTGCGCCCGGGGAACGTCTGCTAGATTATAGCAGCGGTCCGCTCGGCAAGGAGTCGCTCTCCGCGCGAGCAACGCGGGACGCGCGGGCCGTGGCACGGCCGTCGCCGGTCGGCTGATAGAACACGCTGTAGCGCCGCGAGGCTTGGGCGAATGCCTCCGCGTCGGCGTCCTTCGTCACCTCGAAGGCATCAAAGCCGGCGCGGAGCATGAACAGAAACTGATCGCGCAGCACCTGTCCGGTGGCGCGCAGTTGGCCGCGGAAGCCATAACGCTCGCGGATGAGACGCGCCTGGCTGAAAGCGCGGCCATCCCTGAAGATCGGGAACACCAGGGCGACCGCCGCGAGACGCTCGAGATGCGGGGCAAGCTCAGCGATCCGGCGGTCGTTCGGCCAGATGACGCCGGTCGGCGCCGCGCGCCGCGCGAAAGCATCAACGTCGGTGAGGAAGCGTGCCGCCGAAACGATGATCGGCCCGCTGTCGGGAAGCGGCACGTCGTCCGCTAGGCGCGCGAAGTCATCCGCGACGATACGGCCGCCCTTAATGAGCTGCATGGACGCGCTCCTTGAACGGTTCGATGCCGACGCGTTTAAGGGTGTCGATGAAGATTTCGCCGGGACGCTCGCGCAGCTCCACATAGGCGGCGACGATGTCCTCGACCACGTTGGCAACTTCGCCGTAGGGCACCGCCGGGCCTATCAGCTTGCCTAGCGCGGCCTCCTCGTCGGCGCGGCCGCCGATCGTCACCTGATAATACTCCTCGCCGTTCTTCTCGACGCCGAGAATGCCGATGTGGCCGACGTGGTGATGCCCGCAGGCGTTGATGCAGCCGGAAATGTTGATGTGTAGGCGGTTAAGGCCGCGGGCAAGGTCGCCATCGCGGAACCGGCGCGTAAGGTCCTGGGCGATCGGGATCGAGCGCGCATTGGCGAGGCTGCAATAGTCGAGCCCCGGGCAGGCGATGATGTCGGACACGAGCCCCACATTGGGCGTCGCGAGGCCGGCGGCGTCGAGCGCGCGCCACAGCGCATGCAGGTCTTGCTGGCGCACGTGGGGCAGCACGAGGTTCTGCTCGTGGCCGACGCGGATTTCGCCGGCGCTGTAGCGGTCGGCGAGGTCGGCAATGGCATCCATCTGCGCGGCGGTGGCGTCACCGGGCGTTTCGCCTTCCGCCTTGAGCGACAGCGTGACGATAGCGTAGCCGGGCATGCGGTGGCGCGCGACCGCGTTGCGACGCCAGGTGTCGAAGCGCCGGTCGGTGGCTAGCGCCTTCTTCAGCTCGAGCGGATCGTCGGCAAGCCGCTCGTAGGCGGGATAGCGAAAACGCGCAGCGATCTCGGCGAGGGCGGCGTCATCGAGCGCGAGCGCGCCGTCCTTGATCGACAGCCATTCCTGCTCGACCTCGCGCGCGAACGCCTCGGCGCCCAGCTCGTGCACCAGGATCTTGATGCGTGCTTTCCAGGCGTTGTCGCGGCGGCCGAACTGATTGTAGGTGCGCAAGACTGCCTCGACGTAGCTGAGCACGTCGTGCTTGGGCAGGAATTTTTTGATGGTCTTGGCGAGGAACGGCGTGCGCCCGAGCCCGCCGCCGACCATCACTTCGAAGCCGGCGTCCCCCGCTTCGTTGCGGTGCAGCCGCAGCGCCAGATCATGGATGCGCAGCGCCGCGCGATCGTGCGTCGCCGTGCCGACCGCGATCTTGAACTTGCGCGGCATGAAGGTGAACTCGGGATGCAACGTCACGTGCTGGCGCACGACTTCCGCCCAGACGCGCGGGTCCTCGATCTCGTCGGGCGCAACGCCGGCCCATTGGTCGGTGGTGACGTTGCGCACGCTGTTGCCGCTCGTCTGAATGCCGTGCAGGCCGACGCGCGCCAGCTCCGCCATCGCATCCGGCAGATTCTCGAGCTTGATCCAGTGAAACTGGATGTTCTGCCGGGTGGTGAAATGCCCGTAGCCGCGGTCGTAGCGCCGCGCCACGTGAGCCAGCATGCGCAGCTGCGCCGACGACAGCGTCCCGTACGGAATGCCGATGCGCAGCATGTAGGCGTGAAGCTGCAGATAGACGCCGTTGAGCAGCCGCAGCAGCTTGAACTCGTCCTCGGTCAGCTCGCCGGAGAGGCGGCGCCGCACCTGATCGCGAAATTCCTCGACCCGCTCGGTGATAAGCCGGCGGTCGAAGGCGTCATGCACATACATGGACGTCGCTCGTTGCAGCCGATGCCGGCAAATCAATGGTCGGACCGGCAGCGCGGATCCGCTCACGCAGGTTCCCCGGCCGCGGGCTGCCATCCGCCAGCACGACGGGTGCGACGTAAGCATCGACGACGCGCACCAGATCGGCGCGCGCTGCCGTGAGCAGCGCCATCGCGGCGTCGCTCGTCGTCACCACTTCAGCGCCGGGAAGCTCGGTCGTCCATTGGCCATTCGTGGTGCGGTAGATCACGGCCCCGTCGGTGAGCCGATTGGCGGTCACCACCACCGGGCCGGCGACTTTGATTTTTTGGTGCAAGGGAGAGGTCATGCGGCCTCCAGAACGGGCAGTGTTATTGTGACGGCAGCGACGCCGGGCACGCGGACGACAGGCACGCCGGCAGCGCGCAGGAACGGGAAGCGATCGGGATCGGCATCGGCCTGCGCCAGCACGACCACGCTACGGCCGGCGCGAACGGCTGCGAGCACCTGCGGTTCGGTGGCGGGGGTGAGGACGACGCGCTCGGCATCGCGCCGCCCGCAATCGAGCACGGCGCCACTCACGTTTTCGTGGAAGATGACGTCGGCGTTCTGGAGCGCGTTGAGTGCGCGCAGGGTGAGAAGATCGGGATCGCCGAGCCCAGCACCGATCAGCACGATGGGCGAGCGCGGGTTCGCGTGCCGCGCAGGGTCGCCGATTGCGCGCGCGAGCGCCGCCTCCGCCGCGAGCGGACGCCCTGCGAGCAGCGCCGCGCCGATCGGCCCATCGACCACGCGCTCCCAGAACCGCCGCCGCGCTGCGTAAGTCGGAATCGCGCGGGCAAGCCGCGTACGGTAGCGGCCCATCAACGCGGCCAGTTCGCCGATGCGTGCGGGCAGCAGCGCCTCGATACGCGCGCGCAAGCGCCGCGCCAGCACCGGCGCAAGCCCGCCGGTGCCGATCGCCACCACCACGTCGCCGCGATCGACGATCGCCGGAACGACGAAGGTCGACAGTTCGGGCCTGTCGACGACGTTGACGGGAATGCGCAAGGCGCGGGCGCGCGACGCGACGACCTCGTCGGCGGGACCGCCTTCGGCAGCGACGACCGCGACGGCATCCGTCAGGTCGATCGCGTCAGGCGCCGCGCCGGAGATAACTTCGTTAGGGTTTTCGGGCGACGGACCGCCAGCATCGTTGCGATACCAGCGCACCCGGGCGTTGGCGGCGCGCAGCAGCCGCAGCTTGGTAACCGCGGCAGCGCCGGAGCCAACCAGCACCACGGGGCCGGCCGCAAGATCGAGGAAAATCGGGAAATAGCGCATGGAGGGCCTCTCGAGGCATCGGCAACTTTCTTCTATATAAGGCGTAATTACCGCGCGCAAACAGAGGAATATTCTGGCAAATTCGTGGAAGCGCTAAGCATATTTCATGGCGAAAGCGCTGGAAAAATAGACGGCCGTTCTCTCGCGGCTTTCCCCGGATGCGGTGCAGCGCGGGGAACACCCACCTAAACCATAGCCCTGCGTCGCGGTTGCGCCGGTGGCTGCCGCGTCGCAAAATTCGGGCAAAAGAGGGCAAAAGGGCCGGCGTTCATGAAAGCCATCATCGTCGGCGGCGGGGTGGGTGGGCTCACCGCCGCGCTCATGCTGCATGCCCGCGGGATCGACTGCGAAGTCTACGAGCAGGCGGAGGCGGTGCGCGAACTCGGTGTCGGCATCAACACGCTGCCGCACGCCATCAAGGAACTCGCCGAGCTCGGCTTACTCGAGCGGCTCGACGCTGTCGGCATCCGCACCTACGAACTTTTCTACACCAACCGCCTCGGCCAGGAGATCTGGCGCGAGCCGCGCGGGCTCGACGCCGGCTACGAGGTGCCGCAGTTCTCGATCCATCGCGGAAAACTGCAAGGCGTGATCTATCAGGCGGCGCGCGCGCGGCTCGGCGAAGGGCGCATCCGCACGGGCCACCGGCTCGGCGCGTTCATTGAGGACGAGGCCGGCGTCTCCGCTTATTTCTTCGACCGCAGCGGCGCGCACCGGGCGACCGCGCGCGGCGACGTGTTGATCGGGGCCGACGGCATCAACTCGTTCGTGCGCGAGCGGCTCTATCCCAACGAAGGCCCGGCGCGCTGGAACGGCGTGATGCTGTGGCGCGGCGCGATCGACTGGCCGATGTTTCTCACCGGACGTTCGATGATCGTCGCCGGCGGTATGGCCGCCAAGCTCGTGATCTATCCGATCGGCGAAGGCTCGCGCGCGGAGCGCAGGCTCACCAACTGGGCGGTCGCCGCCAAGGTGGGCGACGCCAACGCGCCGCCACCGCGCAAGGAAGACTGGTCGCGCCCGGGCCGGTTCGAAGACCTGATGCCGTACCTGCAGCGCTTTCTCATTCCGACCGTCGACGCGCAGGCGCTGATCGAGGCGACCAACGAGTTTTGGGAATATCCGATGTGCGACCGCGATCCGTTGCCGCGCTGGTCACGCGGCCGCGTCACGCTGCTTGGCGACGCGGCCCATCCGATGTATCCGGTGGGTTCGAACGGCGCCTCGCAGGCGATCCTCGACGCCCGCGTGCTCGCCGATCGGCTCAAGGGCGCCGAGCATCCCCTGCAAGCGCTGTGGGCCTACGAGCAGGAGCGCCTGCCGCCGACCGCCGAGGTCGTGCGGCTCAACCGCCGCGGCGGTCCGGAGGGGGTTATCGACGCGGTCGAGGAGCGCGCGCCGGACGGCTTTGCCAACATCGACGAGGTGATGTCGTTCGAAGAACGCAAGGCGATCGTGCGTGGATATGCCTCGACGGCAGGATTTGCGCGCGAACAGGTGAACAAGGCGGCGTGATGGGGCAATGTCATTGCGAGGAGCCCGCAGCGCGACGAAGCAATCCAGAGCCGCCCGCGTTGCCCTGGATTGCTTCGCTTCGCTCACAATGACGACGATAGGGTGAATTATTTGGTCGTGTTTGGAACGATGTAATGCAGAAGACAAGTTTGGCGCTCAATAATTTGCGCGGCTACGCCATCATCATCGTGGTGGCCTTCCATTCGTGCATCGCCTACATCGCCAACCAGCCCACAGCGAACTCCGCTTTCAACGCGCCGCCCTTCG
>Ga0306920_100003618_pt1 | contig 19658 bp, 17 predicted proteins | sample flu12Cox44000170_FD_204666 | JGI IMG/M metagenome (GOLD analysis project Ga0306920, IMG submission 204666) | Lab enrichment of tropical soil microbial communities from Luquillo Experimental Forest, Puerto Rico - flux4day.12C.oxic.44.000.170 (v2)... | ecosystem: Environmental > Terrestrial >... | reverse complement strand
GTGCCGCCACAGCGTGCGCGCAATCCGGATCTCATCGTTGGGCTGAAAGCTGTTATTCAGCAGGCCGAAGGCGTGGAGCTTCAGCAGCCATTGGCACTCCTGAATGTCGCTCTTGCGCCCCGGCACATTCTTGGTGTGCTGGGCATTCACCAGATAGACCTCCAAGCCCTGCTGTTCGAGGATCTCGAACACAGGCATCCAATAAACGCCAGTGGACTGCATGGCCACACTGCGCACGCCTTTCTCCACTAGCCAGCACGCCATCTCCCGCAGATCGGCGGTAAAACATCCGAAACGCCGCACCGGCTCGGGGTCGCGATCCGGGCTGACGGCCACCCAGTGTTCGCTGCCGCCCACATCGATTCCGGCAGCATCCGGGTGCACCACTTCCAGGGCCTTCCAGTCCACTTTCTTCGGGACAGACTTCTTCTTTGCGCCTGTCGGCTTGTTTGCACTCATGACTTCTCCTATTTCGATCAGGAATTAGTGGACTCGGCCCGGTTCCGATTCGTAAATAAGAAACTCTCCAACGGGGTCAGATCCGCAGCCGCGAAGGGCCACGGACCGCCAAACCAATGCAAGGGATCGGATGAAAACCGGGACCACGCTTAGCTCCGGGTATGGAACACCAGTCTAGTGACGGCCTTAGCTTGCCGAATCCATTTTCATTGTGGCAAACGTGTCAAGTGACGTCGGTTTCTGGTGCTAGGGACGCTCCCGACAGGGACCGCCATCCGCTTAGCTAGCCCTTTGGCTGCGGCACGATGCGCAGGTACGGCCGTGGCGCTTTCCAGCCGTCGGGGTATTTCTGCTTCGCCTCTTCGTCGGACACTGAACCGGCGATGATCACATCCTCACCCTGCTTCCAGTTCACCGGAGTCGCGACCTTGTGCTTGGCGGTGAGCTGAAGCGAGTCGAGCACACGTAGAACTTCGTCGAAATTGCGACCCGTGGTCATGGGATAGACAAGAACCAGCTTGACCTTCTTGTCGGGGCCGACGATGAAGACGTTGCGCACGGTCATATTATCGGCGGCGGTACGGCCCTTAGATGTGCCTTCGGTCGAGGCGGGAAGCATGTCATAGAGCTTGGAGACGTTCAGGTCAGGATCACCGATCAGGGGATAGTTAGGCGCATGACCTTGAGTCTCCTTGATGTCGTTGGCCCAGCGGGAGTGATCGCCGACGGGATCGACGCTGAGGCCGATGATCTTGGTATTACGCTTGTCGAATTCGGGCTTCAGCTTTGCCATGTAGCCGAGCTCGGTGGTGCAGACCGGTGTGAAGTCCTTGGGGTGCGAGAAGAGCACGGCCCAGGAATCGCCGATCCAGTCGTGAAACTTGAGGCGGCCTTCGGTTGTGTCCGCCATGAAGTCAGGCGCAGTATCGCCAATCTTGAGTCCCATAACAACTCCTGTTTTTGAATTGTGAAAACTGTAATGTGGTGAACAAATTGTAACCCGAACAGACCGGGGCGGGGTAATCGGCCGTGCAGGCCTAGGTCAGGGGCAAAGAAGCAAGCCCGCGGTTACAAATTACACGCTATCAGTCACCCGCGATCGATGTGACAGTCTTTTGACTTGTTCGCGTTTTGCGCGAGAGATAAAATTCCTCACCCAGTAATTTGTAAGCTTTTCGTTCTGCGGATCGTGAGCCGACGCCAACGGAAAGCGCACCGCTATCGTCGGCGATTTCCTGCAACTCGTCAACCCTCCCAGTAGCATGTCGCGCGGGCCGGTGGCATGCGGTGCTGCACTATTCCGTAGAGCACAGTTGCGCCGGCGTTGAAAACCACCTCGTTCTGAGGAGTCGAATATGAATTGCGCCATGGCGTCTTTCCCAACTAGAAAGGTTTTGATCGCAGCTATTAGCGTAGCGGTTTTCGCGCTGGTTACTTTCGCAAACGCCCAGGCAAAGTTGGCGGCTAGTTCTGGTAAGGCGCAGACAACGTTAATAACCTGTGGCGCGGGTGGCCCGGAGACCCTGCCGCAAATCCGCGATGCGAAAACCGACCTCAAGGTTGTGGGGATCTGCTATGTGAACGCCACGATCGATACCGGGCGTACTAGCCTGCTGTGGGTCTTCCACAACGTGAGCATCGTGAGCGGCGGCTCCCTTATCTTTCAGGAGCGCGAGCCGATCGACTTCTACGCCGAGTCCATTCTCGTCGAATACAAGGGAGCGCTGACGGCGGTGTCATCAAATGCAACGCCGGGTTACGGGACACGCCTGACGATTCACCTTTGGGGCGCGCCCACCGACGACGGAATCGAATGCCAGAGCCATCCGCAACCGATGAAAGCGCCGTGCGGAATCCCCGACGTGCTGTGGATGGTGAACACAGGGATGGCGGACAACCTGATGATGCAGACCCCCCCCCGCCGCCGACCAAGAAGAATCCTCCGTGCACTTCGATCTCCAGATACAGCCAAATACCTGCCGGGCGACGACTGCTTCTACCAGTATGAGGTGCAAGATGTCACTTTCCGCAATACCCAATAGGAGTGTGGAGTTTTCGCTAATTGCCGATAAGAATCACAGCGGCCTCGGGGGTCAGACTGGGGAACTTGGCGGTATGAGACATTCTTCTTACGGCTTGCCTGCTCCTGATCCGGCTGCTGCCTTCTGAGCCGCAATCCATGCGGTCGCCCGCGTATGCAACACCTCCAGCGGCAAAGGACCAGCGCCCAGAATCTCGTCGTGAAATGACTTGATGTCGTACTTCGCGCCGAGTTCCTTCTGGGCCTGTTCGCGTAGCGAGAGAATCTCCATCTGCCCAAGTTTGTAGGCCAGCGCCTGACCTGGCCATGCGATGTAGCGATCGACTTCGGTCTGAATGTTGACCTCGTCCATCGCGGTGTGGGCGTGGAAGTACTCCACAATCTGGTCGCGCGTCCAGTGTTCGTAGTGCACGCCGGTATCAACGACCAACCGGATTGCGCGCCACATCTCGTTTCCCAGCCGTCCATACTCGCTGTACGGGTCCTGGTAGAAACCTACGTCTTTGCCAAGCCGCTCGGTATAGAGAGCCCAGCCCTCGGAATAAGCCGTGACCGACATGTACTTGCGGAACGGTGGAATATCCGTCAGCTCCTGCGCGATGGAGAACTGCAGGTGATGGCCCGGTACTCCTTCGTGATAAGCGATCGCCTCGACATTCAGCAGCAACCGGTTCTTCGGGTCGTACTCGTTCACGTTGATGCGCCCCGGCCGCGATCCGTCGCCGGCGCCTGGCGAGTAGTCAGCGGGAGGCGAACTCGGTTCACGATAAGTTTCCATCGGCACGACATCGAGCTTGTTCTTGGGCAGCCGCCCAAAAAGCTGCGGCAGCTTGGTATACATCTGGTCGGTGTAGTGCTGGTAAAGGTCAAAGATCTGCTGGCCAGAGGTGCCGTGCAGCTTGGGGTCCCGCCGGATATGCTCGTTGAAGCTCTTCAGGTCCGGGAAGCCCTGTTGCCTGGCGATCGCCAGCATCTGCGCGTCGATTTCCTCGACCTGCTTGACCCCGAGCTGATGAATTTGCCCCGGGGTCATGCTGGTTGTGGTCATCCGTTTGATTTCGAACTTATAGCGCTCGGCGCCGTTGGGGAGCGACCATATACCCATTTCTGTACGGCCATTGGGCGCGTAGTCGTTCTTCACGAATGCCGCAAACTTCGCGTAAGCGGGATTCACCTCCGTCGTGACAACCTTGACGACTGCGGCGCGTAGGCGCTGCTGGTCGGCCGCAGAAATCTCCGCGGGGAACTTCTTCAGCGGCTGCGTGAAGGGACTTTCTTCCTCGGTGCTATCGGCGATGTTGTGCGCCTGCGACGCGACTTTCTCCAGCAGATACTTCGGCGGCATGAGCTTGTTGACCATGCCGAGCTTCATGTTCGCCGTGACCTGATCGAGCGCGCGCGGAATCTGATGCAGCCGGGCTATGTAGTTCTCGTAGTCCTTCACCGCCTTGAACGGCATCTGCGAGGGCATCGAGGCGAAGCCGAGATGAGCCCCACCAAACTGATTGACGGGCATCTGCCAGTTGTTGAACTGCGCGCCCTCGATGGCTTGTTTCAACTCCCGCACCATGAGCTGCTGGTTGAGGGCCTCGTCTTCAGGAAATCCTGTGGTGTCGATCGCCTCAAAGACCTGGAGCTGCTGCTTATCGTGCTCGATCTGCTTGGCAATGAATTCGGCGGAATAGTCACCCAGCCGGTCGTTGTAGCGGTTGTCGCCAACGTATGTCGCAAAAGTGGGATTTGTACGAAGCGTGTACTCCCAATCGGCTTCGAGGGCATCGCGAAGCTGGGCGCGACGGGTGTCAACGCTGCTTCTCGGGCTTTGTGCAGCGAGACTTGCGGTGCAGATGACGGCGACTGCCAGGACAGTGAAAAACTTCATGAGCGCGGATCCTCCAATGATTTCGACACGGGAGAGAAGATGGGCTTGTAGTTTTTGACCGCTAACGACTATACACCGATGAATCCGGGTACACTGTTCAGTCGCACGGAGTCACTCTATGAAACACGTAATCCTGGGAGCCGGCGCGATCGGCGGCCTGGTTGCCACGGCGTTGAGTTCGCTCGGCGAAGATGTAACCCTCGTCGTCCGGCATGAAAAGCTGGCTGCGCAACCGACCACGCTGACAGCTACGTCTCCTACAGGCACAATCAGCGCGCCGGTCAAGCTCGTATCTCGTCTGACCGAACACGCCGATGTGCTCTGGATCGCCATTAAGACCTACCAGCTCGATGACGCGCTGGTCTCGATCGAAGTCGTGCCCCGCATCATCGTCCCGCTGCTCAACGGCATCGACCACATCGCGGTGCTGCGCGGGCGCTACGGTCACGATCGCGTTGTTCCTGCGACGATTGCGGTCGAAGCCGAGCGCAGCTCCCGAGGTCGCTACGTCCATCACACACCGGTACGCCTCAACCTCGCCGCCAGCGGCGAGCCGATGCTGGCGGAGATCGTGACGCGATTGCAGGACTTGGGGTGGTCGTGCCGCTTTATCCCCAATGAAGCCACTCTGATGTGGAGCAAGCTCTGCTTCCTTGAGCCGTTCGCGCTGGTGACTTCGGCCTCCGGCAAGGACAACGGAGAGATCCACGCCGATGCTGGGTGGAAAGCGAAGCTCGAGGCCGTTGTGCGCGAGGCATGCACGGTGGCGACACAAGAAGGCGCCGAGGTCGACGCCGCCAAAATCCTGGCGGCCTATCCCAGTGGGCCTCCCACCATGCGCGCTTCAATGGCGAAAGACCTCGCAGCCGGACGACAGCTCGAACTTGACGGCGTTGCCGGCCCAGTCCTGCGTGCTGCATTTCGTCACAGAATCCAGGTTCCTACGACTTCAAGCCTGGTGGGAGTTATCGAGGAGGCGGAGAAGGCTCGAAGGATTTAATGCTCTCAGTCCCAGTGCTTCACCTTGGGCCACAACTCGCGCAGGGGCGCCGGATTTTTCGGCTTGCGACACAGCAGCACCGGACGGTTCTCCCACGGTGGCGCGTACCGATTGTGCAACTCCGCAACAACAGTCACCGCCTCGAACCACCGGCTCGCACCTTCCGGCGTCTCGCCGACAACGATCACGGTCTGCCCGCCGTCATTCCGCGGTCCCTCACAGCCGGTAGTTTTGATGTCCGCTGATGACCTTAGGCAAACCGTACTTGGGGCCGATGATGTCGACTGCCCCGGCTGCGGCAAAGTTGTGGGCGAAGATGGCGGTGTCGGCGCGCTGCTCCGGAGGCACCATGGCATGTGCCTTGGCCACTGCAGGCACCCTGTCTTCCCAGCCGAAGCAGTCCGAGTAGTAATGCGGCATCGGTTCCATCGCCATGCTCTTTTCATCGGGCTGAATGCTGAATAGCAGCGAGGCTTGATAGCGCAGAAATGCCTCCAGCGACAGCACGGGTAAGAACAGCGCCAAGAGCCAACGTCCCCGCCAGAATCAACGCCACCGGCACGGTGACGAATGCCCAACCCAGCACGCGAAACGGCTTGCCCGTGGTCCAAAAGAAAAAATACAGCGCGCTCAGAAGCCACGCCGAAAACGTCACCGGCGTCATCAGGAAGATTTGCGCCTTCAAGTACCCAAGCGGTGTGAACACGGTATCGCGACCGCTTGCCTTGATATTGCGCATCAATTCCAAGAAGGGAAAATCGTGCTGGACGTCCCACAGCAAATTCGGCAGAAACATGAGGAACCGCAAGACTTTCGGAACTCGCAAACCCTAAACTGTCATTTCCGGCACGCCACATTCGGCAATCGCGGATCGTGCGGGCTTGCGGCTATACTCGCTAAACAATCATCGGTGGGGAACCTCTTGGACAGTCAATTCACGATGACTGAAGGCGGAGCCGCTGCGGTGCCGACCGTCAACCGACCCGGTCAAGTTCTCTTCGCCAGCCTTGTTGGCACCGCCATCGAGTTCTTCGACTTCTACATCTATGCGACTGCGGCGGTGCTGGTGTTCCCCCGTTTGTTCTTCCCCGCGTCCGATCCCACCTCGGCCACACTGGCTTCGCTCGGGACGTTTGCGATTGCGTTTCTCGCTCGACCCATCGGCTCAGCTTTCTTTGGACACTTCGGCGATCGCACTGGCCGCAAGACCACGCTGGTCGCTGCCCTGCTCACCATGGGCCTATCGACTGTTGCCATCGGAATGTTGCCCACCTACGCCAGCCTGGGTGTCGCTGCTCCTTCGCTGCTTGCACTTTGTCGCTTCGGCCAGGGCCTTGGGTTGGGCGGCGAGTGGGGTGGGGCAGTTCTCCTCGCGGTCGAGAACGCACCGCCCGGAAAGCGCGCGTGGTACGGCATGTTTCCGCAACTTGGCGCGCCTGTAGGATTCCTGTTGTCTGGCGGCGTCTTTCTGCTGCTCTCAAAATCGCTCACGGACGACCAGTTTTTCGCGTGGGGATGGCGCGTTCCTTTCCTCACCAGTGCGGTGCTCGTGATCGTTGGCCTCTACGTGCGCCTGACTATCACCGAGACACCTGTCTTCTGCGAAGCAGTGAGCCGGCAAGAGCGGGTGCAACTGCCCCTCTGGACCGTATTCCGCGAGCATCCGTTCACAGTGCTGGTGGGAACGATGATGGCGCTCGCCACCTTTGTTCTCTTCTACCTGATGACGGTCTTCGCGCTCTCCTGGGGCACCACGGCGTTGGGTTACAATCGCGAGCAGTTTCTGATAATGCAGTTGTTCGGCGTGATGTTCTTCGGGCTGACCATTCCCATCGGCGGCTGGTTAGCCGAGCGCGGCCGCCGCTCGACCCTGATGTGGGTGACGTTGTCGATTGGCGGCTTTGGCCTGGTCATGGCGCCCATGTTTTTATCGGGCGCCAGGGGAACCATGCTGATGATGGTTGTCGGCCTCTCGCTGATGGGCCTGACCTACGGCCCACTCGGCACCGTGCTCTCCGAACTCTTTCCAACCGCGGTGCGTTACACCGGCAGCTCGCTCACCTTCAACTTCGCCGGTATCTTCGGAGCGTCGTTGGCACCTTACTTCGCGACGACCCTTGCGAAGAGCCGAGGTCTTCAATATGTAGGCTATTACCTGACGGCCGTCGCCGGCCTGACGCTTATCGGATTGCTCGCCTCGCGCGAAACGCGAGACGAAAAGCTGTAACGTAACTCATCTGTGCTGTTTCTATGTTGTGAAAATGACCGTACGCTGGAGCGGTCGTAGCAGCACTTTGTGAAGTTCTCGTGAACCTTGCCCTTCTTCCCGATGAATGTGGAACAACCAAGCCGGAGCGCAGGAATCCGCTATATATTTCCCCCCAAGCCAGGAGGAGTTCCCATGACCGCCAAGACAAACTCTTTGCTCATCGCCCTGTTCTCTACATGCGTGGTGCCGGCGCTGCGCGCCGATAACGGCTGCATCGCTGCAACCCTAAACGGAGCGTACGGCTTCTCCGGAAGTGGATTCGAAGCGGTTCACAAGTCGGCCGCTGCTACGGCCAACTCTGCCAGTCAAGCACCCACTCCGGGCTTCGCTCCTGTCACCTTCGTTGGGACCCTTTCGTTCACCGGCGACGGCATGGTGTCCGGCTCTTTCACGGCGAATGGTAACGGGCATCAGGAGAAGGCGGACCCGTTCACGGGCGCCTACGTCGTCAATGCTGACTGCACGGGCTTGGTCGCTGTGACCGAAAAAGACGGACACGAATCTCACTTCACCGTGACGATTACCGACGGCGGAAGAGAACTACTGGCCATGCAGACTGATGACGGGTCGGCAAGGACCTTCGTCGCCAAAAAGCAGTAGGTTGTGCGGCCGGGTTCCCCACACCAGCTGTCTTTGCTTGAAGCCTGCCCTCACCCCGCTTAGGCTTAGCGGACGAAGGGTGGGTCTTCTCGTCCTATTGTCCAAACGTATTACACGCCGCCACATCGCCGCTGTTGAATCCTGCCTCAAACCACTTCACGCGATCGGCTGAGCTGCCGTGGGTAAATGAGTCGGGATTGACTCCGCGGCCCGCCATGCGTTGCAGGCGATCATCGCCGATGGCTGATGCCGCATTGATTGCCTTATTGACATCGCCCGCCTCCAGAATATTGCGCTGTTCGGTGGAGTGGCCCCAAACGCCGGCCAGGCAGTCGGCTTGTAGCTCAAGCCGCACAGAAAGCTGATTGGCAAGCTCGGGCCGCGCCCGCTGCATCTGTCGCACTTTGCCATCGATGCCCAGCAGGTTCTGTACATGGTGTCCGATCTCGTGGGCCAGCACATAAGCCTGCGCGAAATCTCCGTCCGCGCCGAATCGCTGCTTCAGTTCATCGTAGAAGCCCAGGTCGATGTACACCTTCTGGTCCGCCGGACAATAAAACGGCCCCGTCGCCGACTGCGCGACGCCGCAGCCGGAATTCACCGCATCGCGAAACAGCACCAGCTTGGCATCGCGATACTGCGCACCGTATTTGGGCAGCACTTGCTTCCAGGTGTTTTGCGCGTCATCGAGCACGAAGCTGACGAACTGCACTTCGCGCTGCTCCTTGGGATCGTTCAGCGGGCGGCTCTGCGTCATGCCCGGCTGACTTACGCTGGCGACGCCGCCGCCCCCACCACCCAGAAGTGAGAAGAAGTCGGTCTTGAAGATCAGGCTGAGGATGGCGATCAGAATGAACCCGCCCAGGCCCAGCCGAATGCCGCCGCCGCCGAAACCCATGCCGCTGCTGCCGCGGCGGTCTTCGATGTTGCCGCTTACGCCACCCGGAGTCCAACGCATAGACGCCTCCAATCTTTTGGGATCGGGTAAGTATAGACCGAATGTTGGGTGTTCGGACGATTACGAATCTGCCCGCAGGTCGATGCGAATTGTTCGGCCGCGTTCCGTTATTCCAGTCCGACCGCTTCAAAGGCCTGCGCGATGTCATCCCGGCCTCCTGAAAAATGGGCCCAATCTTCAAAGTGAATAGGCGCGATCGATCGCGGTCAGTCCATGCGCGAAAATGCTTAGCGCAACTGTGGCCATCACCGCATTTTGCCCCGTTAACTGGAGTGAGTCGCCGCGGCGAGCAGGCGAAATCCTGAGCGAGCGAAGCGAGTCGAACGAGCTCTCTCCACCTGCTGTTCCGCCTGGCGCGATCCCTGCCCCCTACATCCGTTAACCCCTGCCTTCTTCTGTTAGGCTTTTTGTTATGCGACTCCCCCTGAGCCTCTTATGCCTTTTTGCTTTCGCCGGCTTGCTGTTTGGACAGAACCCGAAGCCGGTTGCCGATCGTGTTGCCGCGCAGAATGCGCTTTTCGAAGAGCAGTATGAATCTGATCTCAAGAATTTTCCCGAGCGAGCCACCGCATTCGGCGACTATCGTTACAACGACAAGCTCGCCGACTACTCACTGGAAGCGATCGCGCAGCGCAACAAGACCAACCAGGAATTCCTCGCCCGCCTGCAGGCCATCGACACCACCGGCTTCAGCGATCAGGACCAACTGTCGCACGACCTGATGGTGCGGGTCTTGCAGCAGCGCATCACCGACTACAACTTCAAAGAGTACGAGATGCCGATCAACCAGCAGAACGGCATCCATACGAGCCTCGCGGACTTGCCGTTGTCGATGCCCTTCACCACGGTGAAGCAGTACGAGGATTACATCTCGCGGCTGCACCAGATCCCCCACGTTCTGAGCCAGACAGAGGAAGTGCTGCGCGCCGGTATGAAGGACAAACTCATGCCGGTACGGTTCCTGCTGGAGAAGATTCCCGCGCAGTGCGAGGGAATCATCGCAGCCAATCCGTTTCTCCTGCCGACGAAGAAGTATCCGGCGAGCATTTCGCCGGAAGAGCAGAAGCGGCTGACGCAGCAGATCACCGAGGCTATTAACACCGATGTGATTCCGGCGTACAAGCAGTTCGCCAACTTCGTGAAGACGGAATACGCTCCGCAGGGTAGAACCACGCTCGCGATCACGTCGTTGCCCGATGGCCAGAAGCGCTACGAAAACGCCATTTACGCGCGCACGACAACACACCTCTCTGCGGACGAGATTCACCAGATCGGACTGCACGAGATCAACCGCATTGAGGCCGAGATGCTGGCGATCGCCAAAAAAGAAGGCTTCGCCGACTTGGCTTCGTTCCGGGCGTCGCTGAAGACGAATCCGAAGTACACTCCGACTTCTTCTGAGCAGATCCTCGACGACTTCCGCAAGTACATTGCGCAGATGGAGCCGAAGCTGCCGCAGCTGTTTACGCTGCTGCCGAACTCTCCGGTCACAGTAGAAGCCATTCCGCCGTTTCAGGCGGCGGCCGCAACCCATTACGTCACCGGCACACCTGACGGCAAAAGGCCCGGTCGCGTCGTCGTCGCCACCTCCAACTTCGCCGACCGTTCGCTGATCGACGACGAGGCTGTGGCGTATCACGAAGGAGTGCCCGGACATCACATGCAGAATTCGGTAAACCAGCAACTCACGGGACTGCCGAAGTTCCGGCTGCATGGATTAGGCTTCAACGCCTACGGCGAAGGCTGGGCTTTGTACGCCGAGCAGTTGGGCAAGGAGGTCGGCTTCTACCAGGACCCGGTCTCGGACTATGGACGCCTGTCGTCGGAGCTCTTTCGCGCGGTGCGTTTGGTAGTGGATACAGGAATTCACTCAAAGGGTTGGACTCGCGAGCAAGTAGTCGAGTTTATGCGTAAGTCCGGAGCCGTCGATGAACCGACAATCCAGTCAGAAACTGACCGCTACATTGCCTGGCCGGCGCAGGCCCTGAGTTACAAGCTCGGGCAGCTCAAGATCACCGAGCTACGAGAGCACGCACAGAAAGAGCTAGGCCCGAACTTCGACATCCGGACGTTTCATGACGAGATTCTCGACGGAGGCTCATTACCGCTGGATATGCTGGAAGCTCGCACCGATAAGTGGATCGCCCAACAAAGGGCCAACACCGCCGCCCCAACGAAAGCGTCCGCAACCAAGTAGAAGGGCAGCGGATTCACTGTCCTAGCTACCTCTAACGGCGTCATCCTGGGAGCGAGGTCGCGCCTCCGGGGCCCGCGAAGCGCCGATTTTGCGGTTCGCGGGTGGTCTAGCGCGACCGAGTCGAAGGGCATGCTTTTCTCTATTCAACATCTACGCAGTCGTCGATGCTACGACAGGCAAACAGCTGGCCGCCTATGAGGCGGAGAAGGAAGCAGCTGGTCCGATAGCCTGTCTTACTCCAGACCCTGACCGCTTCTTTGTTTTTTCGCATACCGGGCACGGGCACGGCTTGGACATCGTGGAGACACGGCCCAAATAAAGTTCACTTCGGGGGGGCCTACATTTCCCCGGTTCTGGGCAATGTGGGGTTTATCCTACGGTCCACTTCTTCTGACGAGCGCGCAGGGCGCATTTGTTTGAGCCGTGTGCCCTTCGGCTTCCCTCAGGGCAGACCTAAGCGCTCGGTAAGCGGTCCCCTATGACCCGAGCCCGCCTCAGCGGGCGACACTCTTTCGCAAGTGCAAGTCAGGATCGCTTACGATAAGGCCCCTTGTTCTCGACAGTTTATGTGCAGGCCACCGGTGTAATTAGCGAGTTTCCACGCTTTGGGATTGCGCGTCCATCCGTTCCACATAGGGAGCGCGAGCTGGGCTGGCCTCGAATGGATCCGCGAAGTACTGCGTTTCTCGCGCAACCTTATCGCCCCTGAACTCCATGATGCTCACGGTGTACGATGGCTTGCCGTCATAAGACAGGACGAATTCGGTGATCCAAAGGTCACCGCCGCCGAGGATTCGCTGGACAGTAAAGCGCTTCTTGTTCGGCTGGATAGACCGGGTGATCTGTATGTTGCGGCGACCGCGTATTCGCTCGCCTGACTGTGGGTATTCCAGCACTGCGTCCTCGTGATAGATGCGGTGCTCCGTTTCAAAATCGTTGGCATCGGAAGCCGCCCAATGCTGATCCAGTGCCGCACGTATTTGTTGATCTCGCATCTTACCCTCCTGCGCTGGGGAAAGCTTAGACTCCCGTACGACCTGGTTTCAAGAGGATCAAATTCGTACTTAAGAATTGTCTCGAAGCCGCTGGTTTTGAAACCGGCGGGATCACTGCCATGAAAATGGGCCACGTCGCACATTAAATCAGTAACTGGTAGATTCGACGAGGTGCCAATGCCGCGATTGCTTTCACTCAATGTCGGACTTCCACGCGACGTGACATGGAACGGCGAGAAGGTCCGTACCGCGATCTGGAAATCTCCAGTGAAGGACCGAAGAATGGCGCGCAAGCTCAATATTGTTGGCGATGCGCAAGGCGATCTCGTGGGTCATGGTGGGGAGCAGCGCGCCGTTTTTGTTTATCAGATCGACTCCTATCACTACTGGGAACGCATCCTCGCGCGTAGTGACTTCATGTTCGGCCAGTTCGGAGAAAACTTCACAGTTGAGGGACTCCCTGATAACGAGGTATGTATTGGCGATCGATACCGCATTGGTGACGCAATATTTGAAGTGACGCAGCCGCGCGTAACCTGCTACCGCGTCGGCATCCGCATGAATGAACCTCGTATGGCGGCGCTTCTCGTAGCACATCGGAGACCAGGGTTTTACTTTCGCGTATTGCAGGAGGGAGTTGTTGGTGCGGGCAACGACATTGTAAAAATTACTGACGGTCCAGAGCGAATCAGTGTGGCCGAGGTTGACGCACTCCTGTATTTGCCAGGACATTCCAGCGAGCAACTGCAACGCGCGCTGCGGATTCCTGCACTGAGTAAGGGTTGGCAGAGTTCCTTTCAAGCAATGCTCCAACAAGACTCGAGTTCCAAAACTGCGGTGGGTAATCCGGGACTCGCCTATGAGGAACAAGCGCCAGCATGGCCCGGCTTTCGACCGATGCGAGTCGCGAAGATTCATAAGGAAAGCGATAGCGTAATTTCCTTCATTCTTAAGCCAACCGATGGGCAACCGCTCCCTGTCTTCCAGGCGGGTCTATTTGTTGTTTTGCGCTTGCATCTCGACCCGGGCAAACCGCCCGTTCTTCGCAGCTATTCGCTGTCGGATCTGCCAGCAGCCGACCATTTCCGCATCAGCGTCAAGAAGGAATTGAACGGGATCGGAAGTTCGTTTCTGTGCAACCGTACACACGAAGGCGATGTACTGGACGTTAGTGCGCCGCGAGGAAGCTTCACCCTGAATCCCGGTCAGGGCCCCGTGGCTCTGCTGAGCGCTGGAGTGGGCGCAACCCCGGTGATGTCGATGCTGCACACACTCGCTGCCGAGAAATCGCAACGAGATATCTGGTGGATCTATGGAGCGCGCAATCGGGTGGACCATCCATTTCGAGAAGAATCGCGTTCATTACTGAAACAGCTCTCTCGCGGACGAGGATACATCGTATACAGCAGGCCCGCTGCAATCGACCGCGTCGGGACAGACTTCGATGCTCCCGGGCACATTGACACAGCTTTGCTGGAGAGAATTGGCGTGCCACAGGGTAGTGACTTCTATCTGTGTGGTCCCTCTTCATTCTTGCAGAATATGCGCGATGGGCTACGAAACTGGGGTGTGCTCGCCGGGAATGTGCACACGGAAATCTTCGGTTCTCTCGAGGCTATTACCCCTGGTATGGCGCAGGTCCATCACACCCCTCACCTCCCACAAGGGCCGCCCGGGTCTGGCCCCCCAGTCTCATTCGCGCGTAGCGGGATTACCGCCGCTTGGGATCCAAAATTCGCGAGCTTGCTTGAACTGGCTGAAGCGTGCGACGTTCAGGTCCGATGGTCGTGTCGGACTGGAGTCTGTCACACCTGCATGACCGGTCTGATCGCCGGATCGATTGTCTATAACCCTGAGCCGCTGGAGAGGCCCTCTCCCGGGAACGTGCTCGTATGCTGTTCCCAGCCAAACGCGGATGTCACTCTGGATCTTTGAGAGAAACGAGAGGAGTCCAATGCGTTCTGATATTGTCCCCGGAGGCATTTTCCCCGACTACGAACTGCCCGATCACACGGGCAAACTGCGCCAGCTCAGCGAGCTACAGGGCGACGCTCCGCTAATCCTCACGCTGGCGCGCGGCCACTACTGCCCAAAAGAACACCAGCAGCATTTGGAACTGGCCGCCTTCTTCCCGAAGCTCGCGGTGGCATACACTCAGATCGCCACGATCGCCACCGACAATCACCATACTCTTCAGGAATTCCGTTTGTCGGTCGGAGCCGAGTGGCCATTCCTTTCCGACCCGGGCCGAACGGTTCAGAAGGATCTCGACATCCAGGAGTACACCGACCCCGAGCACGATCCGATGATCCCACATACGCTAGTGCTCAAGCCGGGCCTTGTGATCTACAGCATCTATAACGGCTACTGGTTCTGGGGCCGTCCGTCGGTCGTCGACCTTTGGCACGATCTGCGGGCCGTGACGAGTGAAATCCGCCCAGACTGGGATCTGAGTACTCCGGGACTCCGCGAGGCATGGAATGCGGGTGACTTCTCACGTTTCCACGGGTGGAACAAGCGTGCCAGTAGGGAAAATGCCTCGATTGTACGGGAGAAATAGTACGGCACCAACTTCGACCTACTGTATGGCCTTCCGCCAGCCGTCGCCCCGCGGGAGCATTGAAGACGCAGTGCCTAATATCCTCCCATTCACCTACACTCCTTTACGGCAGGATGAAGCAGAGCTGTGTTACACGAGTCGTCTGCTGGAGGCGCTTTGGGGGCGTCAATCGGGTCCCCACCCGGTGCTGCATTTGCACCTGATGGGCTGAGTAAGAGCCTACAACCGAAATCCTGAGCGAGGTCCATCCGGCGACCGAGTCGAAGGACCCCATCCTCCGTAGGTGGTTTGACCTGTGATGGGTCCTGTTCGTTCTCGCTTTTTCCAGCCATCTCCCTCCCCGACGCCTCCGTCCGCTCTCGGAAAATCCAACTCTTCTAATATCAGCACTTGTATGTAGAATTCCCGCTGTCCTGATGAAAACAAGGGATTTTGGGGACGGGGAGGCTTACCCTCGCCGCTCCGTACTAAATTGCGAATCGCAATTTGGCCTTATACTAAGGAGATACCTACTCGCCAAAATCGCATTCTGTGAGACCTGCGAACGAGTCGGAGCGGAGTTATCGATTCATGGATTTCAAGCTAGCCAGCCCGTACCAGCCGGCCGGAGACCAGGCCAAAGCCATCGACTCGCTCACCCGCGGCCTCTACGACGGCGAGAAGCACCAGGTTCTGCTCGGGGTCACGGGCTCGGGCAAGACCTATACCATGGCCAAGGTCATCGAGCAGATGAACCGCCCCGCCCTGGTGCTGGCGCACAACAAGACCCTGGCGGCCCAGCTCTATCACGAGTTCAAGGCGTTCTTCCCGCAAAACGCGGTCGAGTACTTCGTTTCTTACTACGATTACTATCAGCCTGAGGCGTACATTCCCGCTGGCGACGTCTACATCGAGAAAGAAGCCACGGTCAACGATGAGCTCGACAAGCTGCGACTGGCAGCGACCCGTTCTCTGTTCGAGCGCCGCGACTGCATCATCGTGGCGTCGGTAAGCTGCATCTACGGTCTCGGTTCGCCTGACGCCTATTACGGCATGCTGCTGTTCCTGGAGAAGGGACAGAAGATCAAGCGCCAGGACATCGTGCGCAAGCTGGTGGAAATTCTTTACGAGCGCACCGAAGAAGACTTTCGCCGCGGAACGTTCCGCGTGCGTGGCGACATCATCGAGATTTTCCCCACCTATGATGACAACGCCTATCGCATCGAGATGTTCGGCGACGAGGTCGAATCGCTGGCACAAATCGATCCGCTGTTCGGCACGGTGAAGCAGAAGTATGCGCGGCTTCCCATCTACCCCAAAAGCCACTATGTGATGAAGCCCGAACGCAAGATGTCGGCGATCGACAGCATCCTCGAAGAGCTGAAATGGTGGGAAGGGGAGCTCGAAAAGCAGGGCCGCATGGTCGAGTCGCAACGCGTCCATCAGCGCACACGCTTCGACCTGGAGATGATCAAAGAGATGGGGTACTGCCACGGCATCGAGAACTACTCGCGCCACTTCACCGGCCGCCTGCCGGGCGAGCCGCCACCTACGCTGCTCGACTACGTCCCACGCGACTATATGCTCTTCGTGGATGAGTCACACCAGACCATTCCGCAGGTGCGGGGCATGTGGCACGGCGACCGCTCGCGCAAGCAGAACCTGATCGAGTATGGATTCCGTTTGCCCAGCGCGCTGGACAATCGTCCGCTGACCTTCGAGGAGTTCGAGCATCGCGTGAATCAGGCGATTTACGTTTCCGCGACGCCGGGACCCTACGAACTGACGAAGTCGGCTGGTGTCGTCGTCGAGCAAATCATTCGTCCGACAGGGTTGATCGATCCGGAAGTAGAAGTGCGGCCGGTGAAAGGTCAGATCGACGATCTGCTTAAAGAAATTCGCGCGCGCGAGAAAAAGAACGAACGCGTGTTGGTGACCACGCTGACCAAGCGTATGGCCGAGGACCTGGCCGAGTATTACAGCGAAGTTGGCGTACGCTGCCGTTACATGCACTCGGAAATCGAAACCCTGGAACGCATTAAGATTTTGCGCGATCTGCGCAAGGGTGAGTTCGATGTATTGATCGGAATCAACTTATTGCGCGAAGGCCTGGACTTGCCGGAAGTCTCGCTGGTCGCCGTGCTCGATGCGGACAAAGAAGGCTTCCTGCGCTCATCGGGATCGCTGATTCAAACTGTCGGTCGCTGCGCGCGCAATCTTAGTGGCCGTGCGATTCTATACGCGGACACCATGACCGATTCGATGAAGCAGGCGATCGACGAGACCGAACGGCGTCGCGCCATTCAGCGCGCCTACAACGAAGAGAATGGCATTACACCCGAGTCGATCGTGCGTCCGCTCGATATGTCGCTGGTTGCGGTCGCATCAGCAGACTATATCGATCTGACAAACGAATCAGACGGCATCCCGGAGTTCCAATCGCAAGCCGAGCTCGATGCCTACGTTTTGAAGCTGGAAAACGAAATGCGCGAAGCCGCCAAGCGATTCGAGTTTGAGCAGGCCGCGAAGCTGCGTGACCGCGTGAAGGAGCTCCGCAGCAAGGAGTTTATGGTCACATGACGCTGCTACTTCGTGATGATCATCACCGGCTGTTGCAGCGCGCAGGATTGAACCTTGGGATCGCAGTTCGGGTCCTGCTGCGGCGCGGGCATATTCAGCACCACGGTATTGTCGAAGGTCTGGATGATGCTGATGTTTCCGCCTGCTGAGTTTGCGATGTAGACCTTGGTCGAGGAAGGCTCGGTCGCAACAAACGCAGGCTTTTGTCCAACCCCAACCGTTCCCACGACTGCGAAGCTGGTCGAACTCACTACGCTGACCGTGTTCGACGCCCGGTTGGCGACATAGAAAGCTTTTCGGTTTGGAAGTGCTGCGACCGAGACTGGAGCTGACCCGACGCTAACAGTTGCCAGCGTCGGAATCGCAGGATTCACGCCAATCGAAACGTTGGACGCGTCGAAGACGGTCACGGTGTTGTCACCCGTGTTGGTGACATAAAGGCGGTTCAGGAAAGTGTCGTAGTACGCAGACGTCGGAGATATGCCGAGCGGAATCGAGGCAGCAACGATGTTGTTCGATGTAGTGATGATGTCGAGCCAACCGGCCGTTGTTCCGTTCCCTTGTGCCACCACGTAGATATAGGCTCCATCGGGACTGGCCACCATCGCGACCGGATTCTGATGTAGTCCGCCAGCTTGCGTAAGCGTGGCCGACACACTCACGCTCGTCGGGTTGAACACCGAGATGGTGTTGTCGCCGGAGTTGGCGATGTATACGTATCCTCCGCTGGGCTGCTGCACGATCGCGACTGGACTGACGCCAACGCACACCGTGTTCGTGGCGACCAGCGATGCGGTGCTGATTACGCTGACCGATCCAGTCGACGGACAGAAGAAGTTCGTTCCCGAGTTCGCGACGTAGACCACAGTCGATGCAGTCGCCGCCAGTGCGACGGGCCGCGACCCGGGAGAAAGCCCGATGTTGGTTGCGGTTGTCGTACCGATCAAGCTCACTTCGCTGACAGAGTCGCCGTCGCGATTGGCAACGAAGATGGCTCCCTGGACGCTGCCCTGGAAGATCTCGGCGACCGAACCGTAACTCATCGGCATCACCGACTGGTTGGAGTCACCGGAGACGTCGATCTGGGTGATCGAGCCGAAACCCACTGGGTTATAACTCAGGACGTAGGCGTTGTAGAGGTTTTGCGGCTGCCCGCCGGGAGAAACGATGGGGTTGGCGATGGGACGGTACTGGTCGCCACAACCAAGTTCGAACGCCAAAAATAACAGAAAGGGTATGATGACAGCGGTTCTACGCAAAAACCTCATCCAGTCTTCCTAACGGGATTCATCCGGCCCGGCATTTCTCAGGAAATCACTATTGTATAGGTACGATGCGCTCATGGTACAGCAGCCGGGAACGCTCTCGAGGTGTTTATGGAAACCCCAAAAGCGCCGCAGCGTTGCGCCATGAGCAGCGGCGGATGCACATAAAAACGCCCTGCCTTCTCAGACAGGGCCTTTGCGATCCCGTTATGTCGCTGCGTTTATACGCTGAAGGAGGAGCCGCAGCCGCAAGTGCTCTTCACATTGGGGTTATCGAACTTAAAGCCCGCACCCTCTAGCGTCTCGATGTAATCGACGGTGATGCCCTTGAGATACATAAGCGATGTCGCGTCGACGAAGACCTTGAGATCGTCGAAGTTGAAGGTCTTGTCCATCATACCGGCACCGTTCTCGAACGACATCGAGTACTGGAATCCGGAGCAGCCGCCGCCGACCACGCCCACGCGGAGCCCAGCCGGAACCGGGTTCTGCTGCGCCATGACCTCTTTGACCTTTGCGATGGCGGTATCGGTAAAGGTAATGGGCTTAACGTCAACGCTGGGCGTCGTGGTTGTAGGTGTCGCTGTGGTGGTTGCCATTCCTTGTCTCCTAAAGAGCCTGGCACGATTATAACAAAGTGTCAGCTAGCATGTGGGAGCATATGCAGGGTGACCTCACGCAGGCCCGAACGTGCTAGCACCCCATTAGATGTGGCAGTTCCGAAGGGGTTGCAGCTGTGGCAATCGTCTTGGGGAACATGAAGAGTACCACTTCGGGAGGCGGAAATAACTTGCATTCTGTCATCGGCGGGAGGCATATAATGTGGGCGAGTGAGGGCCTCTTCTGGTGGGCGACCCCATGCGTCCAGCCAGG
>Ga0306920_100003617_pt1 | contig 19658 bp, 15 predicted proteins | sample flu12Cox44000170_FD_204666 | JGI IMG/M metagenome (GOLD analysis project Ga0306920, IMG submission 204666) | Lab enrichment of tropical soil microbial communities from Luquillo Experimental Forest, Puerto Rico - flux4day.12C.oxic.44.000.170 (v2)... | ecosystem: Environmental > Terrestrial >... | reverse complement strand
TGTGGATATAGGATGCGCGAGTCGTCGGCGACATATTGCGGACGGTCATGTCCTCGATCATGCGACGGCGCAAGGGCTGATGCCCTCATTCGTCATAGCGAAGGCTCCTGTCTGTTGGTTTGATTCGCCAAACGCAACCTGACAGACAGGCAGCCTAGCTTCACAAGCCGTCACCCTCGCTTTCGACGTGGATAACCGCCGCTATCCACGGCTATTAGCGCGCGAGCGGTTCAGTTCAATCACAGGGGATTCTTATGGTTCAAGAACTTTCGAAACAGGCTCTAAGACAGTCACAGAGTTTCTCGTAGGCGTAGCGGACAATCCAATACAGCCTGGAGAATGCAGTGACTGACATTTTGGAAACGGCGCAATCAGCTAAATGTGCGAAGGTATGACATGAATCCGCTCAACGGCGAAAATATAACGAAGGAGCATGGTGAAAATGGTTGCCGCAACCGACACCCACGATAGAGGCAAAAGTTCCTCAACCGGGGAGAGGTGGATAGCTGGCCAAGGTCGCCAACAAGGGCCGGCACGACATGCTCGACCATCTCGGATTGCTCATGATCTTCCCCATGGGTTCTGAGTCAGCGAGGCCGTCGTCCCTTCGTCGTGACCACGTCAATCTCTCACATGCACAATTTGCGCCTCACGTCTCAAGGAATCGCGCAGCGTGGAACAGCCGATTGCCGGCGACGAATTGGGGGCCATCAAGCGTTACTTTGCAACGCGCACTTACGACCTGCCGCGGTGCTTTGCTCCGACCGTGGGACAAATGAGCCGCCAGGCCGTGAACTCTCCCATCGACCAGTGCCTCCGAGGTCGCCGGCTCAAGAACGTCCACCCACACACACTGCTCCATTCATCGGCTGCTATCTGGCCGACAGAGGCACGGATCTGTGGACTAAACGGGATTATCTCGGCCATCGAAATCCCCGGCACACGGTTATCTACACCAGGGAAGGTTCTGGGCGCTGTGGAAGTGACAATTGCGCCGGAATCGCTGCTCGCGTGCGGCCAATCGGACTGATGACGCGCCGCGGGTCGCGGGCGCTTTTTAGCTTTTACTCTTAAAATTCACAATTAGGTCAGAGCGTTAGGCGCCCCTAAATCGCCGCACAATGACCGATCTTCCGGACTGGCAAAATCACTTTCTCGTCAGATTTTTTTTGTCAGGATGTTATCGGCACCGCTCGCGGCGGCACGATGATCCCGCGCACGACCCGAAACTTCTGCGCGGGAGCGCACGTGTAGACGGGCAGCCGCTCAGCGACGAGGGACGCGTTTGAGGGGATGGCGTCCGGAACGTGGTAGCGAACACAAAGGAGAAGTAAAATGGCACTCACGATTACCGACCTGTTCAATGATGCCACGACGCGCGAGATCGGAGGCGTAGGGCCGGATCAGGTCAACCTCATAGTCTCTGATCTTATCGGTGTGCAGCAGGGGTTGAACGCTGCCTTTCCCCAGATTACCGACCTCACATCTTTGCATGCCCACGTCATTGCCAACCAGCTTAACGAGGAGATCGCTACCGTCGAGAACGCCAATTCGCCGACTGGCACCCCGATTCTCGGGACGAACCTCGGGCAATATGTCGGTCGTGCGATTAACGACATTCATCGCGATATCATAGATATTGCCCAGGCCGATCCGGGGCTGCAGGCAGTGTTCAATCCGACTCCGTTGCCGGCCCTGAACACGCCACCGGCCCCCTTCCATGATGACGCGACGCAAACAGCGTTTCTCACCCAGTTCATTCAAGATTCGAACCACCTTGGGCAGGCAGCGGTCACCATTGAGAACAACGGCTTCAATGGTGATATCGCTGGGCTCGTTCAACAGCTCCAAACTTTCGAGCAGAACGCCAACGCTTTCGATCAATCACAAGGCGGCTTGTGGAGTGCCAGGTTCTGGAACGAGCTGAGAGCCGACGGCACCGCTGGCACTGCTGCGAACGCCTTGATTGATGGCTTGCAGACACACAACGCGGGTGAGGTCAACGCTGCAGCCCAGCAGCTCGCAATGAATGCCTCGGACGTTGCAGGTAACAATCTGATGGCCGACGGCGGCAGTTACTCGGACGTCATTGCCGCAGCCCAAGCGTCGGCTGTCGCCCCCGCGGCTGCTCAGGCTGCGGCGGGTGGAACGGGAGCGCAGGCGTCGGCTGGGGCATCGCAAGATGCCGCGTCAGGAACGGCAGCGGGCGGAACCGGAGCGCAGGCGTCGGCTGGGGCATCGCAAGACGCCGCGTCAGGAACGGCAGCGAGTGGAACGGGGGGGCAAGCCTCTGGGGCATCGCAGGATGCCGGGTCAGGAACGGCAGCGGGCGGAACGGGCGCGCAGGCGTCGGCTGGGGGGGCATCGCAAGACCATGCAGCCGGCAGCAGCCATGGCTCGCAGGCCGGAGCCGATGGAGCGCAAGCGCAAGCGTCGGCTGGAGAATTGCAAGTTCCCGGAGCTGGCGGCACCCATACCCCGCAGGCCGCACCATCCGGAGCGGATGGGCGAGGCTGGTCCGGGGTACTCCATGACCTCACAGCTGCCGCCGCCAAGCCTCACGAAAATTTTGCTGACTTCACTGCCACGACCGACCCGACACATGCGAGCGGGGTTCAGGATCTCATGCAAGTACACCATATGCATTTCGCGCATATGTGGGCCGGTTAAAGCGCCGCTGCTCAGCCCTGCAGGAAGCGACGCACTTCACAACAGGGGTGCGTCGCTCAGCCTTCGCAGGCATAGGGGTCTGTGCGGCCAAATCATCCTACGGCAGGACCGCGCCAAAAGGACTAGACGGCTACCGGTACGAAATCTGCCAATCATCATTGGTCTATCGTCGCGGACCAAGGAGACAAGCCTATGGGGCGGCGGCTTGAAAGGCCGCCGTGTCCTCTTTGAACGCTGCTAGTATCCCCGTTCTCTTGAATTCATTGAGTTTGCGAGCGCGTAAATACCCTGGACCGATCCGTCGGTCTTCTTTGCCTCGGTAGCGAAGGTCAGGTAGGTAGCTGCCAGGGTAACAGTCTACGATCCCGCCGGCGCACGTGTGCTTTCACTCCACGTCGCGGAGTCAACCCGGGTGATTACCACCTCCCGATTTGTCGGTCTTCAGGAGCTGTCGCAGGTTGGTCTTGAGGATCTTGCCGTAGCTGTTCTTGGGGAGGCTCTCGACGAACCGGTAGTGGCGCGGCCGCTTGTAGCGCGCGACGTTGTGGAGGCAGAGGGTGTCGAGGTCACCGGACGTGATGCGTGCTTCCGGGTGCGCCACGACGAACGCAACTACCTCCTCCCCCCATTCGGGATGCTCGCGGCCGACCACAGCGCATTCAAGCACCATCGGATGGGTGAGCAGAACCTCCTCGAGCTCTCGAGGGTAGATGTTGGAGCCGCCAGAGATGATCAAGTCCTTGGAGCGATCCTTGAGGGTGAGGAAGCCTTCACTATCGGTAAAACCCATATCGCCCGTCCAGAGCCAGCCGTCGCGCAGAGCTTTGGTGTTGGCCTCGGGGTTATTCCAATAGCCGTTCATGACGCAATCCGAGCGGGTTATCACCTCGCCGATTTCGCCAGCAGGCAGCTCACGACCGTCATTGTCGACAACAAGAACGTCGACGCCGCTGCGCGGCACGCCACAGGAGGCAAGGATTTCCTCGCGGCGAGGATGATCTTTCTGTCCGAGCAGTCGCTTCGAGACGAAGCTGATCGTCATGGGCGACTCGCCCTGACCATAGATCTGCGTGAGCTTCGGTCCGAAGATCTCGAGGGCCTTCTTCAAGTCGCTCACGTACATCGGAGCGCCGCCAAAATACAGCGTTCTGAGCCCGGTCGTATCGGACGACCCAGCCCGGCGATGGTTGATCAAGCGCGCCACCATGGTGGGTGCGCCGAACATCGTCACGTGCTGATATTTCTCCAGCACATCGAAAATCCGCTCTGGCTCGAAGGAACCCGACATGATGATGTGATGCGAACCCTTAGCGATGTGAGGCAGCGCGTAAAGACCCGAGCCATGCGAGAGCGGGGCGGCATGCAGCTTCACATCGCGATCATCGAGGTGGTCGATGTCGGCGTAGTAACATTGCGACATGAACTGAAGATTGCGGAAGGAGAGGACAGCCCCTTTGGGTCGGCCTGTGGTACCGCTGGTGTAGAACAGCCAGGCCGCGTCCTCGGGCGAGCTGAATGTCTCGGCGATGGGGTCGGACACGAGCAAGGCGGCATAGTCCTTCGTCTCAGTCGCGATGATGCCGGGTTGCCGAGGTTCGAAGATGTCGAGCGATGCGAGCCTACTTGCGACATCAGCCGTGCAAAAGCAGGCTTCGCATCCGGCATTGGCGAGAATGAACGCGATCTCCTTCTCGTGGAGCCTGACGTTCATGGGCACGGCGACCATGCCGGCCCGCCAGATGCCATAGAGGACCTGCAAGTACTCCCCGCAATTCTCCATGGCTATGCCGATGCGGCGACCGCGCGCTAACCCGAGACGCCCCCGCAATCCGCTGGCAATCCGGCCGACATTGTTCTCGAGCTCGGCATAGGTGATCGTTCCGGCATCGGAGGTGATTGCGAGCTTGTGGGGCAGGCGCTTGGCCACGCGCCGTACGTCTTGGGACAGGTTCACGGCCGACCTCACTACGCTCCAGGCCATGGCTTTGCTGTAACCAGGGATACGCGATGCAGGGCGCGGGAGGAAGCCCAATCGCGTGTCCACAGGGCCCTCGCTCGGCCGCGTCAGGGTAGCCTCAAGCCTCTCGAGCTGCGTCGGCTTCAGTTTCCCAATGAAGCTGGACAGCCGGCGGCCGCGTGAGCGACTTGAAGAAGGCCCTGGCAACCCTCGGACCGTTCAGCCGCAATAGAGCTTGCGGAGCGCCTTCATCGGCGGCTTGATGTCTGGCTAGGAAACGCGCTTCCTATCCGGGGAGCCTTGGCGATGCCATGGGCCAGGCTCGAAATCCTGGCTTTGACGCCGGTCATCTCGATCGCAGACGGAACCAATGAGATCAGGAAGCATCATCGCCGTGCGCTTGCTCAAGATGCCCAAGAAGCCCAGGTCTCCCTTCCGGTGAGGTGCCGAAGAACGTGCTATCGAAGTAGAATCTGAACCCTGGAGGATCGGCATGGGACCGCGACTCGTCGACTATCTGCTCTATGACAAGGAGGATAACGGCATTCTCTGGATCAAGTTCAACCGGCCGGAAATGCTGAATGCGCTCTACGGCACCGCCGAAACACTCGGCACCGTCGCCAAGGTCGGCGAGTACATGCGTGCTGGCGATGATGATCCCGATGTGCGCGTGATCGTGCTGACCGGCGTCGGGCGCGGTTTCTGCTCGGGCGCCGACCTCAAGGGTCGGCCACCGCCGCAAGAAATCGGCCCCAATGTCGAGGGAGCGCGTGGGATCCACGAAGGTCCCGACGCTATGCGCCAACACTTTTATCATGGCTTCACCAAGTTGCACCGGGACATCAGCATCATCCGTAAACCAACCATCGCCATGATCAATGGCGCGGCCGTCGGTTCCGGTATGGACATGGCCCTGCATTGCGACATCCGCGTCGGCTGCGAGAAGACTCGGTTCATCGGCTACCAGCAGGCCGGCCAGATCATGGAAAATGGGGGCTGCTACTACCTTCCTAGGATGGTCGGGCTCGGCAGGGCGCTGGAGTTCGCCTATACCGGTTCGCTGTCGGCCGAGCGAGCCTATGAATGGGGATTGCTCAACTATCTGGTCCCCTCTGAAGAACTCGAAAACACGACGCGTGATTTGTGCGACAGGATCATTGCTCAGCCGCCCTTGGTGCAATGGACCAGCAAACGTATCATGCGTGCTGCGCTCGACAGTACACTCGAGACCACCATGGTGCTAACGTCAAATGCCGGCGGAATCCTGCAGAGCTCTGAAGACGCCAAAGAAGCCCGCCGGGCGTTTGTCGAGAAGCGCAAACCTCGCTTTCGCGGCGTCTAAACGCGCTCGTCCGCGCACCCTTGGGCATTCGCCACTGTGGCCAAGTTCGTGCGGGATGCTCAATCACGCGATTTTCCGCCGGCACGGCGGTTCACCGCGAGATGGTCCCAACTTGCCGCCGGGCCGATGCGGCCGCGGAACTAGTGCGGGCGTTGCGACCACGTCCGTAAAGCCGATGTTCCACTAATCGTCCCGCCGGTCGTTGCGTCGGCGCACAGCAGCGGGTATCGGGTACTGACTTCCGTGACCGCATCTTTGGTCACCAAAATCTCTTGGCGTTGTTATCTGTTTCCTGCCGGGGCGGCGAGCAGTAGTCCTAATTGTGGAGGTGGTGATGGACGACCTTTGGCGGATCGTAGGTGAGCGTCTCGGGTCAAAGGAGTTCAATGCAATTGCCGCCGCAGTCGGAACGTCAGTTCTGACGGCAATAGTAAACCTTACGTGGCTCTTCATGCGGTCCGTACGTCGCCGGTTACGATGGCGAACGAAGACGTTCCACGTGAGCCTTGGCCCACGTGCTGCTGGCGAAGTGACGATCAACCGGGCCAATTGGCACGAGCTATCCACCAGCATTCACGGGTTTTATGTCATTGCCGCCCGTTTCGGGACCGAAGAATATCTCGAGAAGTTTGCGAGCGATGAGGAACGTGCCGAAGGACGCTGGCGACTTGCAATAACGAAGATGTCCATGCGCTTTGACGCAAAGGGCAACGCATTTCTGGTATTGAAGATCCCCGTCCATAAGTACCTCGGGACTCAATTCAAATGCTTTGTCGCCGTGCGCAGTGACGGCGATGAGGAAAAACTCGAGCGGCGCATGCAGAACTGGGAAGCCCTGCTACCCCGGTGTAAGAATATCGTCGAAAAGGCCGAGCCGCCCGAGCCCAATTCAATTGGTCGTGGCGGGCCCCAGGTGCACAATAGGTTGTATTTTCTGCTAAGTACCTTCTCTACTTGCGCTGTTGGAGCCAGACGCAACAATTTCGTCCTTGAGAACACGGGTGTTATGCCACCCGGGCCTTAGATTCTGGAACGGCACTATGGCCAAAAACAATAGAATCTTCGCACCCACATATTTACGCACCTCGAGCGCCACCGCTGTCGGGACCGAGAATGACTCGCAGCGAATGGGCATCGAGGCCTTCGCCGAAAAGCAGGGGTATCCGTAGCCGAAATCGCGTTCCCTAGGGATGGTGAACAGGGGTATGCTCTCACGTGACGGCGAGGCTTCGGCATGCGGCGGATAACTTTGCCGTGGTCACATTCTACCCACATTTAGCCTGGTTCATCGGCAATAGCGGGGCCAACGTGACGAGGGGGCGATGGGAACGTTAGTGGGCGACGCTGGTCGCATTAGAGTGTTTAACCCATGGCACTTGACAAACCAGCCGCAGAAGCCATCACCTGAATTGGAGGCCAGCAAGGCGGGCAATGGCGTGAAAGGCTCCCGCGACCGTCCGGCTGAGTCTCGATTATGATGATGATTGTTTTTCGAGTCGTCGCCGCGACAGTCGGCCTTTTCGGTCTCGCCCTGCAATTCTTGCTCATGGCTAACGATCCGAGCGGCCCCGAATTCGCCGCAACGATTATAAATTTCTTCAGCTATTTCACGATCCTCACGAACACCCTGGTTGCCCTTTCTATGCTCGTACCAGTCATTGCGCCTGCCAGCCGCGCCGGGCAGCTGTTGGACAAACCATCGGTCCGCACGCTTAATGCCGGCTACAGTGCGGTGGTGGCGCTCGTCTATTTCTTCTTCCTGCGCAACGTTGGGGGAGATGAAGACTGGGAACTCTTAGCTGATCGGCTGTTGCACTACGTCATGCCCGCGATGGTTATGATTGACTGGCTCGTCTTTGGCAATAAGGGTCAGGTGCCTTGGGCGATTATTGGAAGGTCGCTTGTTATCCCAATTTTGTACGGCGCCTGGACCCTGGTGCATGGAGCTCTCACGGGCTGGTATCCTTACTCGTTCTTCGACGTGACCAGAATAGGATACGCGAAGACGCTCGTGAATTTTGGCGGCTTCCTTTGCATGTTCGTAGCAGTGGCCGTGGCGCTCGTCCTGCTCGACCGTCTCGTTGCCCTCCTCGAGCAGCAGAGAAAAATGTCCCAGTAGACACCAATTGTTCACCGGCCATTCGGGCAGCGCACCAGACGTCGCTGGCGCGATCGGCCAAGCGAAGTGAAGCCGACGCCCGGTTGTCCTCCCCCGTGACAGGCTGCCGCCAACAATCTGCCCCAGCCGACGTGTCCGCACCTCTGCGAGCCTCTCACGGCGCCGAGACGCCGCTCGTCCTTGACCAGCAGCGGGCGGCACACATCCAAGTTCGGCTCGTGCAGCCAATCGTCACCGGCGGGCAAGCTTTTGGGCGTCACGGGGCCGCAGGGTCGCGTGAAGCGGAGTGACGCAATCACGCTCAAGTTGCAAATGCCTTCCTTGGCCTGTCATTGCGCAGATTGAACAGCAGATTTGAAGGAAGCACTCGCCCATCATCTGAAGGTGTTCGGACCGCCGACCGATCTCCGCGCCCTTGCCATCACGGTCGAAGCAGAGCCGCGTTCCTCATTTCACACAGCGGGCCGTGCATCTTTATTGCCCTTCATGACGCGATCGCCAGACACTTGGATGGTAGCGCTATTCTGCAGCGCAGGCCCTCGGCCGCGAAAACAAGATCGACTGCGCCGCCAAGCTCATAGGGTATGAGATTGCGGATTACGCCGGTACCATAGCCCGGTTGGTCTGGAATGACTGGGGGGCCGCCCGCCTCGATCCATTCCAGCACCAGCCGCGCCTGGTCCTCGCGCCAATCCCAGCGCACCGTGATGCGGCCGTCAGGCGTCGACAGCGCGCCGTATTTTGAGGCATTCGTGACCAGCTCGTGCAGGACGATCGCCATTGGCTGGGTTGCCTTTGCGGCGAGCAACACGTCAGGGCCTTCCACACTTGCACCGTCTGCTTTCACAAAAGGTGCCAGCTCACTGCGCACCAGCTCGGCGAGCCTCACCCCTTGCCAGTGGCTGCGGCTCAACAAGGCATGAGCATTGGTCATCGATTGAATGCGGCCGTCGAGCGCGGGCAGATACTCATCGATCGAGCTGCTGCCCTCTCGGGTACGCTGCGCAACCCTGGCAATAGACGCGAGCAGGTTCTTGACTCGGTGGTCGAGTTCGCGGACCAGCAAACGCTGCTGTTCCTCGGCGTGCTTGCGGTCCGTGATATCAGTGGTCAATCCCGTGAGGCGCAAGCAGTGGCCCGCCGCATCAAACTCCGACCTGCCAGTCTCCTCAAGCCACATCGTCCGGCCGTCAGGGCGGATGAAGCGAAAGGACGTTGAATAGATTGGGTTCTCGGGGCGAAGGCCCTTGATTTGCGCCGCAAAGCAGCGTCGGTCATCTGGATGCACGCGTGCGAGGAAGTCCTTGCCCATCCCCTGGGTCGCCGTCCGCGCTTCCAGGCCGAGACATTGTGAAGCGTTCTGGCTGCGCTGTGATTGGCCGGTTTCAGGATCCCATGTGAATGCCACCACTTGACCAGCCGCGAGCGTCTCCTGCAACCGAATCTCGTTCTCCTTGAGTGCAACGTCAATCCGCTTACGCTCGGCGATCTCGCGACTGATCTTGGCGATGAGGGCGGCCAGGAACCACCAGTAGCTGAGGGCAAGCACACCGATGAGAAGATAACCCTGCGGACGCAAGAACAGCAGGCTCTTAATCGCGGTCGGAATCAGGGCTCCCGACATGTAACTGAGCGCGGCCACGGGCACAGCCGACAGCAGGATGGTGCCGCTGGCGGCCATGCCAACCCCGAGGGCGACCAGGATCAGCTCCTGGTCGCGCGACAACGAGCCCAAATAGAGAACAATCATGATGCTCCACGGCAGGGCCAGGAAGAAGGCGTAGAGAGTCGCCCTGCGGGCTGCCCGCGCAAAGTTACGTGGAACCCGCCCGCGGTTCCTAATGTGGCGATAGAGGACGACCAAGGCTACCGCGTAGGAATAGATGCACCAGATGGTCAGCTGGGCCGTCGGAATTGATCCCATCATCGCGACGGCCAGAACCGTCGTGTTCAGTATGTGACCGACCATCGAGTAGGGGGTGGCCCGCGCGATGACCTCAAGCTGCCGGCTTTGAAATTGGGAAAGCGGTGTTTGCATATCGAAGATCGGTGGCTGGCAGTGCAATCGAACGCATCCGATGGCCTCAGCATACTCGCATTCAGGCAGCAGCTCCAGTTGACGCCGTGGTCGTGGCGTCCGACGGCATGATCTCCGCAGTTGGTGCCAGGGCGCCGTGCAGGTTCCAAAGGACGCACGCTTCATTGATGGTGGCGGCAAGACGGTGGTCGCTAGCGCTGGGTTGGCTATGTGCATTTTACCGGGCCTGCGTGGATAACTCCGGTAATTGCCTGCGCCGCTGAACTGAGGCGAAGTTGCAAGAGATGCTCACGCGCTGGGGTCTGGACCGTATGGCATCTGGGTTCAATCCGCGAAACTATTGGCGCTGAGCCACCGTGTCGAAACCGTTGATGTGGCGCGACAAATGGGCGGGCAGCCGATTCCGCCTCAACTCTCGAAGAACAAAATCTCTTCTCAGCCGAAAAGTACTCGACTTCGCGGTTGCTTATTGGATATGCATGGCCGTTGAGATACGCGCCGATACGAAAGTCGCAGACGCTTTGTTCAAGCTCTACCGCGGATAACAATCATGCGGCCGAAGGTGATCGAGCAGTGATTCAGGGCCGTCTCGCCGCCTCCTGGGCGTTTCCGACCGGCGCGACCCTCCTCGACTGCGCAATCCCCTGAACTCGCCCGGTGAACTCACGCTCTGGATCCGATTTCCACTTCTACTGCATGCAGGTCGGCGGTCAACCATTTCACGCCAAGCTAACAAGCCGGCAGCTCGTCGCCCGATATCCGGTAGCCCCTGCCGTCGCGAACGCCGACATTCGCATCGTTGTGCGAGGCGAACTCACCCGCGTTCTTGAGCGTCGCCTTAAGCGATCTCATCTTCTTAATGATGTGGGCTCCGTTCCTCGTGCGAAGAGGTACGCCGTGTGCGTGCCTCCACCTCGACGTGCAGCTATGATTGATTTTCCGCACTATGACGCTGATCGTCTTGCGGATCATCAGGTGGAGCTCGAGGAACTGCCCCAAGACCAGGGATGAGCCCCTCAAAAGGCCGCGGCCCTGATGAAATTGCACATGTGGCCGCACCACACGATGTTGCCGATGATGGGCGAGCTAAGTCTGGGCTGATCGGTCGACTACAGACAACACCTGATCGACAAGGCGTTTCTCCGATCCTAGTTTCGGAGTTCTCGCACCGGGTTCTCGGGGGAGCTTTGACGGCAGCAGGCGCACCCCATAGAGCTAATCGATTTCTGCTAACCCCCGCCGCCACGGCGGGTGGGGGGATGGCCATGCTCGGGTCGGCGGGCGCTGTCGCCATCGCATATTTTCTGGCGGCCCGGCTTGGGCTCGCCTTGCTCTCTGCCCCCTCCAAGGTAGCCGTATTCTGGCCTGCGTCAGGCATCGCTGCTGGCATCTTGATCATATTTGGTCGGCGCGCTGGTCAGGCGGTCGTGATTGGCGTCGTGGTCGGCACCGTCGCTGCCAATGTCGTGAGCGACGGGAGCCTTTTGACCTCACTATTCAAGGGCATTTGCAATGCCAGCGAAGTCGTCCTGGCGGCATGGCTGCTCGAGCGGCGTTTCGGCCGACCATTTAGGTTTGGTGACCTGCGTCGAGTAGCAGGGTTTCTCGCTGCTACCGGTCTCGCAACTGCAGCCTCCGCCACCGTAGGTGCCGGGACAATGACCCTGCTTCACACTGACGCGCCATTTTGGAGTGTTTGGGGCGCGTGGTTTTTATCGGACTGGGTTGGGATTGTTGTAATGGCGCCGCTCATCATCGGACTCGGCCAAGTCTGGCGGGAGCCACCGTCCCGAAAGGAGTCGATGGAAGGTCTAGGCGTGCTCGCCCTTACGGCGATGGCTTGTCTTTACACCATGCGCTTCCACACCGGATCCTGGCTCTCATTCAGTCCAAGTGCCCTTGTGCTGCCGCTGCTGCTGTGGCTGACAGCCCGCTGCCAGCCGACTTTCGGGATAGCGGGTGCATTCCTCGCGTCTGTCTCGATCATCTACGCGACAACCTTCGGCATAGGCCGTTTTGGGGATGCGGCTGTGCCCATCATGGAGCGTGTGAAAGGCGCCCAGGTTGCGACGATGACGGTCACGATTTTTACGCTCGTGCTGACCGCGTTGTTCGCGCAACGCAAGGAGGCGGAGGCGGACCTTCGCGATAGCGAAGGGCGATTGGCAAAAAAAAGTGCTGCGTTGGCCAGCTTGCATGAGATTGGATCGCGGCTGTGGCAAAAGCGAGATCTACGCCACGCCCTCGACGACATCCTCGCGGGCGCAATCGAATTGCTGGGCGCCGATATGGGCACCATTCGGATCTTGGATAGCCAGCGGGGCGTGCTGAAGATCGAAGCGCACCGGGGGTTCAATCAATACTTCCTGGACTTCTTCAGCGAGGTATCGGCCGCCGGCGACTCACCATGCGGGAGAGCATTGCGATCAGGCGAGCGGATGGTGATCGCAGATGTCGAGGCAGACAAGCCTTTCGCTCCATTCCGTCCCCTCGCCCGCGCCGCAGGCTTCCGCGCCGTACAGTCAACACCAATCATGAGCCGAGAGGGCGCGCTGTTAGGCACGCTAGCGACCCATTTCCGTTCGCTGCACAAGCCTGCTGAGCAAGATCTGCGTCTGCTTGACCTGTACGTGCGTCAGGCCGCTGATATTATCGAGCGTCACCAGGCAGAGGATACGCTACGCGAAAGCGAGGAGCGGCTTCGACTGGCCCAGTTGCGGACGGGCGTTGGCATCTGGGATTCGAACTTGCGCACGGGAACAATTACGTGGACACCCGAGCTCGAGGCCATCTTCGGGCTCGAGCCCGGAACTGTGAAATGCTATGCAGATTTTCGCGACCGGGTCCATCCCGACGACATCGAGGAGATGGAAACTAAACGGAATGTGGCGCTGCGTCGCCGCGAAACCTTTAACGTTGAGTTCCGCATTATCCGTCCGGACGGGCAGGTTCGATGGATCCTGGCCAGAGGCGGCGCTTTCTATAACGAGGTGACAGGTGAGCCTTTCCGCATTCTCGGCAACAGTGTCGATATCACTGAGCGCAAGCAAGCCGAGCTGGCGCTGACGGAGCGCAACCTACAGCTCGCACTAGCGGGACAGGCCGGTCTCGTTGGCAGCTTTGCGTACGATGCCGACAAGGAGATAATGCAAATTTCCGAGGGTTATGCGGCCCTCCACGGCCTTCCAGAGGGGACCGCAGAGATCGCGCGCAGCAAATGGCTGGCCGGTGTGCACCCAGCGGACGTCGAGCGAATGCAGACGCTTCGGAGCGAGGTTTTCCGTCAGCGGCGTCGCGAATGTAATGCGGAGTTTCGCATCGTTCGCTCCGGCGGTGAGGTCCGATGGGTAGAGAAGAGAAGCTTCATTTCCTACGACGGTGATGGGCAACCACAACGCGTCATTGGTATCAGCATCGACATCACCAACCGGAAACAGATGGAGGATCTGCTCAGGGAAGGTGAAGCGCGGTACCGCGCGCTTTATGAAGACAACCCGTCGATGTACTTCACGGTAGATGCTGCCGGCACGGTACTATCCGTCAATCAATTTGGGGCACAAGCACTAGGCTACACTCCCGCGGAACTGGTAGGGCAATCTCTGCTGAAGGTTATCCACGACGATGACCACGAAGCAGCACAACAGCGGTTGACCCTGTGTAAGCGCAATGCTTCGACGATGGCCAAAGGAGAAATTCGCAAGGTTCGCCGGGACGGGACCGTATTGTGGGTAAGAGAGACAGCTCGGGCCGTACGCGATCCTGACGGGCGGACCGTGATCCTCATCGTTTGCGAGGATATAACCGAACGAAAGGAGCTGGAAGATCACAAGAGTACTCTGATCTCTGAGCTCGACCACCGTGTCAAAAATGTGCTCGCAACTGTTTCCACGGTTGCCTCTCGCACGCAAGAGACGAGCAGCTCGATGGCCGAGTTTGTCGCTGCTCTCGACGGCCGCATCAAATCAATGGCAACCACGCATGAGCTGTTGAGTGACCGGCACTGGCAGGGCATCCCGCTGGCGGAACTTGTGCGTCGTGAGCTGGCGCCCTACGCCACTGCCGGCAATACGCGCATCGATGGACCGGACGTAGTACTGAGCGCTGAAGCGGGTCAGACACTCGCCATGGTATTCCACGAGCTCGCTACTAATGCGGCAAAGTTCGGCGCAATTTCCGTCAAATCCGGCCGCGTATCCGTGCGATGGAGCTTCAGGCGAAACGGTCATGCGGAGAGCCGCCTTTGCATTTATTGGGAGGAGAGCGGAGGCCCTCATTTAGTGCCGCCGGCCCGATCGGGCTTTGGTACGAGTGTCGTCCGTGAGTTGGTACCCTATGAGCTCGGGGGCACCGTTGACCTCATGCACCTCCCCGAAGGGGTTCGCTGCGAACTGCACATTCCCACACATTGGCTCAACGCCTGAACCTGCCAGCGAAGAATGCGAGCAAAATATGCCGGCGCCCGTCGGAGTGGGCAGGAAGATCGGCATCGTAGGCAACGGGGTTAGTGATCGTCTGTCGCTCTATTACGGCTTGTTTGGCTGCTGACGTTGTGCATCGCCTAAGCGGAAAGGACTCTATGAAATGCCTCGAACGTCAGCTCCTGATCCCAATAATGTTGGCGGCCCAATCCGTTAGGCAGGTAAGGGCAGCGGTTTCGCCATTGGGAACAAAGTAATCATCAGTCTGCCCATTAATTGAAGCGGCCCCATCCCCAAACTGGCCCGCAATCCGCCACTCAAAACGAGCTGTTAATCCATCGCCGCCTGACGCTCCCAGTGGCGGAGCCGAACCTAACCACACTGCACACTGTGAGGTTGGGCAAGATCAATGAAGCGGGCTCCCTCCAGACCGATCGAAGATGCTAGCGCGCTCGGACGCAAACCACGTGTTGCCTCACACGGTCAGGCGCCCCTCGATGCAGGTCACCATCTCGCCGCCGATCCAGACGTCGTTGCCAATGCGGGTGACGTGGATGCGGGCCGGCTCGTCCGAGCGCTGTGCCCTGGCTCACGACGTAGGCTTGCGGCGCGTGGCCTGCTCCGATGAGCCACTGCGCAAGACCGGCGTTAAGGCTTCCGGTTACAGGATCTTCGCCAGGGTGCGTGCCCACGAACGCCCGCACCTCGAACTGCGCACCGGTTCCGTCATGGTGCCTGTCCCAGGGGGCGACCACGCCGAGGGCCTGCCCGTGAAACGCGGCGAAGTCCCGTTTTATCGCCAGCAGTTCGGCCCGCGTGCCAAGCATCACGGCTACCCAGCCGGGCCCGTTGTCGACCCACTGCGAGGCCTTGATCCGGGCGGGATCGATCTGCAACGCCAGCGCGATCCGGGCGACCGTGTGCGGCGCGACCTCCCCACTGCGCTGTAAGGGTGGAGCCGCAAAGGCTAGGCGCTTTCCATTCCGCCTAATTCGCACGAACCCCACGCCGCACTCTTGCAGGATGTCGTCCCCTCTGGGCGCGTTACCGGCTGTGAGCCAAACATGGCAGCTCCCCAGTGTCGGATGTCCGGCGAACGGCAGCTCGTGATCCGGCGTGAAGGTTCGCACCCGATAGTCGGCCTTTGGATCGTTCGGTTGCAACAGGAACGTAGTCTCGCTGAGATTGGTCCAGTTGGCGATGCTCGCCATCTGCTGGTCCGTCAACCCATCTGCACCGGCCACTACCGCCAGCGGATTGCCCTTGAAGGGCACGGCGTGAAGACGTCAACCTGTTGGAATTCGTTAGCATGCCGTGGTGATGACCTCATCCCGCGATCACGCCGCTGCGCGAGCCGTTTGTCTCAGCACCGCGGAAACTCCCGCGAGGGCAACCCTAAGATCAACTGTCGCCAGCAGGCCGAAGCCCAGACGAAACACGCGCGCCTCGTCTGCGAACCAGGTGCCGCGTGCCACCCTTACATCCTCGCGGGGCAAGCACTGGTAGAAGCGTTCGACAGCGGCGTCATCGAAGGCAGCAGGCTTGAGGCGCACGCAGCAGAGTGCTCCCGCATCGGGCCGCACCCAATCGATGAAGGCACCGTTCCGCGCCACCCACTCTGCCGTTATGCGCAAGCCCTCGGCCAGCTTTTGACGACGCTCGCCGATAAGCCGCTCGCGCTGGGCCAGTACCTCGAGCGCCAGGGCCTCATCGAGCCGCGAGCAGGAGATCACGGTGTTGAACTTGCCGAGCACCAGCTGTCGTCCCAGCCCGGCATCGCCTGTAATCGCCCAACCGAGTCGAAGGCCGGGCGCCCCGTGGCACTTGGACAATGACGCGACGGAAACCACCCTCCGACCGAGCGCGACCGCGCTGGGAGCCACGGGATCGTCACCATAGGCCGCCTCACGATAGGTCTCATCGACGAGTAGGTAGGCGTCGGGACATTTGTCCTGCATGAGGGCGAGGATGCCGCGGAGCGTTTGCGCTGGGATGACGACGCCAGAGGGGTTTTGTGGTGAGGCGAGACTTACCAGCCTCGTCCTTGCGGAGATGAGCCCGCCGAGCTCGGCGAGGTCGGGCCGATAGCCGCGATCGAACGCGAGCGGCAGCACACGGACGCTCGCACCGACGGCTTGCAAGACGTTACGCGCCAACGGGAACAAGGGGCTCGTCGTCACCGCCTCCTCGCCGCGGTCGCACAGGATGAAGGCGAGCAGGAATAGGGCGTGCATGCCGCCGACCGTCACGACGACGTTCTCGGCGCCGACGCCGTGCAAGGCGGCGATCGCCTCGCGGAGGCTGTGATCACCCTGGGCGCTGCCGTAGCCCAATTCCAGATCCCCAAGGCTCGAAGGGCTGCCCGCCTGCAGCACCTCGGCCAACCGCAGATCTGGGCCGAGGCTCTCGGCGAGATCGAAGCGCGGCGCCGCTCCAACCAGCGAGATGATGTCGTTCTCGGAAAACCGAACCATGTGGGCCACCGTCACTTTGATGCAGTCTTGCCGCAGCTCCGGATCCATCTTTAAGTCACTTCGGCCCGATGATAACAGTTACAGATTATTGAAATTGTACCCATAACAGTTAGGGTTGCATCGCATCGCGGCGGATGAAAAGTGCGGAGGACGAGCCAAATGCGCGCGGAACCGAGTTACCGCTACGAGGAAGTCGTGCACTTCATCACCATGCTCGTGGATAACGGCACGTTGACGCTGGGGTCGCGGGCGCCGTCGCTGCGCGAGATTTGCCGGCAACGCCGGATCAGCCTCTCCACCGCGCTACAGGCCTACCGCCTACTGGAGGACCGGGGCGTGCTCGAGGCGCGGCCGCAGTCCGGCTACTACGTGGCAAGTCGCGTAAACTCCCTCAAGACGCCGGGCATTTCCCGGCCGCCTGCCAAGCCTGCGACAGTTGCGGTCTCAGGCATCCTGCTCAAGCTTCTGGAGTACGCCGGTGATCCCACTCTTGTTCCGCTGGGATGTGCCATTCCCAGTGCCGAGCTGTTAGCGGCCGGGCGTCTCGACCGGTTCCTCGCGCGCGCTGCGCGCGTCAAGGGCCTCGACTGCAACACCTACACGGAGCCCAGGGGCGACGCCGGCCTACGCCGGGAAATCGCCCGCCGTGCAATGCATTGGGGCCAGGCGCTGTCGCCGGAAGACGTCGCCATCACCTGCGGCTGCACCGAGGCTCTGATGTTGGCCTTGACGGCGGTGTCGAAGCCTGGCGACACGATTGCCATCGAGTCGCCGACCTACTTCGGCCTTCTCCACGCCATTGAATTCCTGAACCTCAGGGCGCTCGAGCTGCCCACGGAAGCAGCGGCCGGCATTGATCTTGCGGCCCTGACCCAGGCATTGAAGAGCAGACGCATCGCCGCCTGCCTATTCGCGTCGAGCTTCAACAACCCACTTGGCTGCACTATGCCCGACGATAAAAAGCTGGCGCTGCTGGACGTGCTGGCGCGCCACCAGGTGCCGCTGATCGAGGACGATATCTACGGTGATATCCACTTCGGCAAGCAACGCCCGCGGCCTTTCATTGCCCTCGACCGGCGCGGCAACACCATCTACTGCAGCTCGTTTTCGAAGACCGTGGCGCCGGGCTATCGCGTAGGCTGGATCGCCACGAGCCGCCACATGCAGAAGGTCCTGGAGCGGAAGTATGCCGTTACGCTCTGCGGTCCCGTCCTGCCGCAGGTTGCGCTCGCCGACTTCCTTACCTCGGGCGGTTACGACAGCCACCTGCGCCGTATCACGCGCGTGTTCCAGCACAACATCGCGCAAATGACCCGCGCAATCGAGAAGAGCTTTCCCGAACGCACTAAGGTGACCCGCCCAGCGGGCGGTTTCGTACTGTGGCTCGAGCTGCCACGACCGCTCAACAGTCGTGAGTTGTTTGGCCTCGCGTTGGAGAGGGGCATCTGCTTTGCGCCGGGCGACGTGTTCTCCGCCAGCGGCCGCTACCGCAACTGCCTCCGGCTCAGCTGCGCTCACCGATGGAGTGCGCGGATTGAAAAGGGGGTCGCGACTCTGGGTGCATTGGCCTCGTCCGTTTCCTGCGACAGTTAAACCAGCGCGTCCAATCAAGGACTGAAGGCGGCAGGTATTGCAAACGCTGAAAACAGCTCAAAGGAGTGTTCGCGGACGGCCTCACCGACGCGCAGCTTGAAGAAGCCCTGCGCGGCGCTCTCGGCAGATGGGCGGGCGGGGCGGGGGCGAGCCGCATGTTTCAAGCAGCCGACCTCAACGGGTGTCTCCACCTTGGTCGCGTCATTTCCGGATGGTGCCAAGTTGGCGCGTCGGCGGGCCGCACTCGGGCGTGTCAAGCTCGACGCGCACCACACCGATCCGGCGCGTGTTGGGAGTGACCCAAGACAACCAAGCTAGTGGCTCAGCAGGTGCACTCACACGGCGCTGCCTCGGTTGCGTTCTCGATGCCGCAATCCCCGCTTCGCCAAGGCGCCGGCACGGGCATGTGCTGTTAAGTCTGGTGGCAGGCGTTCCATGTGAATGGCTTGATGTCCTACCGATCGGCCAATTTCGCTACCAAACGCTGTTCATTGTTCCGACAGCAAGCTTATCACCAGCATCAACAGTCGCGCTCAAGCTTTTGAAAAATCTGGATTCTCCTCTGGCGCCATCGAGCGCTAGTCCAATACATTCGTGCCAATCACCGTTGACGGGAGGCCTCAGATGCAGCGGAACCTGTCGGAACGGGCGCCGCACCATGCGAATGCCGATAACGACGCCAGGCCGTGGTGGATCGGCGCCGGGCTCGCGACGGCGGTGGGCGTTCTTTACTTTGTAGGTGCGCGTCTCAGCCTTGCCCTCCTAACCAAACCCGACGGGGTGGCCGTGTTTTGGCCAGCTGCCGGTATCTCCGCAGGATTGCTCATTGCACACGGACCGAGGGCGCGGTGGCCCGTGGCCGCCGCGGTGATGGCCGCAACTGTAGCGGCCAACCTTCTGGGCGACCGGAATCTTGGATCGGCCGTGGTCTTCGCCCTGTGCAACGCCGGGGAAGCTGTCCTCGCGGCGTGGCTGATCCAATACCACTTTGGTTCACGTTTCAGTCTCGGCAGCACGCGCAACGTGCTGGGCCTCTTTGGCGCAGCG